>ERZ1026852.4-NODE-4-length-209706-cov-37.318458_pt1 | contig 209706 bp, 182 predicted proteins | sample MGYA00380156_ERZ1026852 | MGnify/ENA primary metagenome ERZ1026852 (study PRJEB33269, sample SAMEA4719792) | human gut metagenome | biome: human-associated habitat; feature: organic feature; material: feces | place: Cameroon | collected 2013-10 ...
TTTGCTCTCTTGCGACAGCTTGATTATTCTATCAAATCGCTGTTCGTTTGTCAAGAACTTTTTTATTTTTTTGAACTCTGTTTTAAGTTCTCTGTCTTGCGACAGCTTGATTATTCTATCAAAATGTTTTTCATTTGTCAAGAACTTTTTTATTTTCTTTTGTACATCTGTTTTAAGACAAAAGAAAGCGCAGGGGGTGGGATTCGAACCCACGCGCCCTTGCGGACAAACGGTTTTCAAGACCGCCTCGTTATGACCACTTCGATACCCCTGCGTGTCACAATTAATACTTAATTGTTTAGTTGTCTGCACTTGTTCAGCGCAGGATTTATATTATCATCAATGTTACAATATGTCAACACCAATTTCTAATTTTTTTTACATTTTTCTACGTTTCTTTAAAAAAAGCTCTGCAATCCCCATATCTTCAGGAGTTGTGACCTTTATATTTTCATACGAGCCCTCTATGAGCTTTACTTTTGTGTCACTCCCATACTCTACTATCATTGCATCATCCGTAATTGCCGGCACACTTTTCCCATTTGACATGTCACTAAACAGCTTATCATAGGACTGAGCCAGCAAAGCATATTCAAAGCATTGCGGTGTCTGAATCTGCCACAGACTTTTCCTGTCAGGAGTATTTGCTGAATATCCCAATTCATCTGACACCTTTATTGTATCCTTTACAGGCATTCCTGCTACGCATGCTTTTTCTTTTTCAACCGTATGCATAGAACGGACTATTATTTCATTATCCACCAGAGGGCGTGCGCCGTCATGGATCAGCACATAGTCCGTGCCGTTTGCTGCTTTAAGCCCCTCATATACAGAGTTGTAGCGCTCTTTGCCCCCCTGCACTATTGCTTTCACCTTCTTAAAGCCATATTTTTCAATTATCGAATGTCTGAAATACTCAATATAATCTGCACTGCAGACTATGACTATTTCATCCACCGGACTATCCTCAAATGCTTTTATACTATAATAAATCACAGGCTGCCCCAAAAGCTGCATGTACTGCTTTGGCATATTACTTTTCATCCGGCTTCCTGTACCGGCTGACAGTATGATTGCTGTGTATTTCTTCTTATCCATATTCTTTTATTTTCCTATCCATGATAAATCTGCACATTATGTTTGCACCCCGGTGTAACCGGAAGCAATTACAGAATCATTCACCAAGCTTTAGATTCGGAACCGCATTCAGATCAAGCCCGGACCTCTTGCCTGCTATAAAATCATAGTATGCTGCCGCACCTATCATAGCAGCATTGTCTGTACACAGTATCGGTGACGGACGATAGAATTTAACACCCTTGCGCGCGCACATTTCCTCCATCGCATGACGGATAACACCATTAGAAGCAACGCCTCCCGCAATGGCAAATTTGTCCATTTTAAACTCATCTATGGCATTCTCAGCGTGTCCGACAAGCACATCTGTAACCGCCTGTTGGAACGATGCTGCCACGTCTGCCTGGTTTATTTCCAGTCCCTTCATCCTGCAGCCGTTTAAATAATTGAGTACTGCTGATTTAAGCCCGCTAAAGCTGAAATCATAAACTCCGCCCACAATCTTTGCTCTCGGGAACTCTATGCTGTGCGGATCTCCCTCATGTGAAACCTTTTCTATCTTAGGACCGCCCGGATAGCCAAGTCCTATTGCTCTCGCTACCTTGTCAAAGGCCTCTCCTGCCGCATCATCCCTCGTACGTCCGAGGATCTCATATTTGCCGTAATCTACCACTCTCACCAGATGTGTGTGTCCTCCTGATACGACGAGTGCCAGAAATGGTGGCTCTAAGTCTTTATTTTCTATATAATTGGCGCTGATATGTCCCTCTATATGGTGCACTCCGACAAGAGGAATGTTTCTTGCATATGCTATGGCCTTTGCTTCTGCCACGCCTACAAGCAGTGCTCCTACAAGCCCCGGACCATATGTGACTCCTATTGCGTCTATATCGTCGAGTGTCATCTGTGCATCTGAAAGTGCCTGCTCTATGACCTGATTAATTTTCTCAATATGCTTTCTGGAAGCTATCTCCGGTACTACCCCTCCATATAAAGTATGAAGAGCTATCTGCGATGAAATCACATTACTTCGCAGATCCCGTCCATTTACTACGACTGCTGCCGCAGTCTCGTCGCATGAGCTTTCAATTGCAAGTATTTTAATTTCTTTTTTTGTTTCTGTATTTTCTGTCATTTTATTACACCACTCTTAATTATATTACTCTATTCTGTTTCCGTATCAGAATCTGCCGCAATCTTATAAAATGTAAGAATCCTCCAACAGCCTTCCTTATCCTGCCTGAGTACATATTCCTGATATGTTTTAGAATACGAGCTGCCCTCCTTCATGAAGTAAGATGCCTTTACATATGCAATTTTACTACCCTTATCGGTGACATATTTTACATCATTGCTGTCACACACTCCGGTCTGAGCAAGTGTAATGCCCTGGTCCTTGTAGCTTTGCGCATCTGCCGTGACAGACTGTTTGTAGGTATCCTTTGGATTGTTTGCTGCAAGCTCGTCATCAAAAAGCTTAAGCGCCTGGTCGGTGAGTGCATCAAGCTCTTCATCGCTATACTGCATACCATAGTAGCACTTCACAATCCTGTTATAAAGCTTCACCACCTCACGAGGTGTCTGCGGATAGTTCTTGTCGAGATCCTTAGTTGTTATTCTTTGTACCTCGGTCAGCACCTTTTCCTTTTGATTAGCCCTTTTAGACTTGTCGTTTACGATATAAAACGAACCACATATCGCAGCAATCAGCGCTATTGTTAAAATAACTATACCTGTTTTCTTCATATCGCCCCTCCTTAATCCTCGTCAAACATGAGCTCCACACTCTTTGCGTCCTTTCCAAGATATGCGTTTGCAAAAATATCCCTCACCTGTGGCATATAATCCTCTGCACGGACAAGTGACGGCGAAAAATGTGTAAGCCACAGCTCCTTCACGCCGGCTCTCTTTGCCATGTCTGCTGCCTCGTAAAAGGTCATATGCTTATACTGCTTTGCTTTTACTATCTTTTCCTTTTCAGCATACATGCCCTCGCAGATAAAAAGGTCTGATCCCTCTGCTGCCTCCACTATGTGCTCAAGTGGCCTTGAGTCCGTACAATATGTGACCTTTATGCCCTTTCTTGCCGGTCCAAGCACCATATCCGGAGTATACACTCTGCCCTCAAATTCAACGGTATTGCCTTTCTGAAGAGGATTCCACAGGCGCATCGGAATTTCTTTTTCCTTTGCTCTTTCCACGGAAAATCTGCCACTACGCTTTATCTCAACCGAATAGCCATAGCACAGCACCGCATGCTTTACGCGGAATGCATGGATATGATATCCGTTCATCTCAAAATATTCATCCTGCTCATTGAGCTCTATGCATTTTATCTCAAAAGGCAGCTCCGGCGCAATCGTCCGAAGTGCAGTGACAACCCTTGTAAGCCCTTTAGGTCCAATAATGGTAAGCGGCTCGGTGCGCTCGGCATTTCCCATTGTAAGAAGAAGCCCCGGCAATCCGCTGATATGGTCTGCATGAAAGTGGGTGATGCATAAAATATCTATCGGCTTGAAATTGATTCCGGCCTCCTTCATCGCAATCTGCGTTCCCTCACCGCAGTCAATAAGTATATTGCTGCCGTTATATTTTAGCGAAAGTGCCGTAAGCCATCTGTTTGGCAAAGGCATCATGCCTGCTGTTCCAAGTAAACACACGTCTAACATAAATTTTCCTCCGCAGTATAGGACATGATGACACCGTCCTCTACCGGATGCTCATATAGATTTTTTCTGATTCCAAGGTTTACAAACCCCATCTTCTGATACAGTGATATCGCAGCCTCATTAGTCACCCTGGCTTCGAGCACAATGCGCTCAACACCTGACTCTTTTGCCTTTTCCTGCAAGCATCTGATAAGATGTGCACCCACACCTTTTCCTCGTGCTGATTTTTTGACTGCTATATTGGTCAGCTCTCCCTCATCAAATGACACATATGTGCACTGATACCCCAGTATCTCGCCATCCTCCTGTGCCACAAGCATGATATTCTCCGGAAGCCTCATGGCATCCAAAAATCCCTGTCTGCTCCAGGGCTGTGTGAAGCTGTCTTTTTCTATCTGCGCCACCGAGTCTGCATCCTCCGGCTCCATGGGTCTTATTATCATATTCTAAAATCTCTCTCCTTTTCCTGTCTCTCTCTCTCCGCCTGTGATAATCTGAGATACTCAGGCTTATGGTCTGCTGCATTTTCTGCCATGCCCTGCTCATAGAGCACCTGTCCAAGACATGCTACAGCCGATGCTCTTTGCTTATTGCACATGGCAGGTGCAAAGTCATAGTCCACCTTTACGTGCTCATTGATATAATCCCTGAACACATCCACTCCGTCTCCAAGGAAAATCACCCTGCGGCCGAGCTCATTGATTTGGTCAACTATCTCTTCTATCATCACTACGCACTGCGGCAAAATGGTATTCATCCTGCCATCGGCAAAATCATACAGCCCTGTATAGGTCTGCTGCCTTCTTGCATCCATAAGCGGACAGACAACATCTGCACAGCCCCACAGATTGTATGCAAGCGCATCTACAGTAGGTACAGAAACTATCTGCTTATCCAGTGCCAGTGCAAGCCCCTTTGCCGTCGCAGAACCTATACGAAGCCCTGTAAACGATCCAGGTCCTGCTGAGACCGCAATAAAATCTATTGTATTAAGGTCAAGCTCTGTCATCTTAGCCACCTCATCAAGCATCGGAAGAAGTGTCTGCGAATGTGTCTTTTTATAATTTATCGTGTATTCTCCTATCAGATTATCGTCCGATACGACAGCCACACTGGCCACAAGCCCTGAGCTGTCAAGCGCAAGTATCTTCATTATAAAACCTCTTTTATTGTTATTTTTCTATAGTCAAAGCCTTTCTCCAGGTCTTTTTCAATAGTAATCTCTTTTCTCTTCTTTGGGAGTATCTCCTCAATGAGATTTGCCCACTCTATCATCGTAAGCCCATCTCCGTAGAAATAATCCTCATAGCCTATTTCATCCATCTCCTCAATGTCACCAATCCTGTATACATCGAAATGATAAAACGGAAGCCTCCCCTCCTCGTACACCTGCACTATGGTAAATGTAGGGCTGTTTATCGGCTCTGTGATGCCAAGCCCCTCTGCTATGCCCTGCGTGAGCACTGTTTTACCCACTCCTAAATCACCCACAAGTGTACACACATCCCCCGGCTTTGCCTGCTGTCCAAGCGTAACCCCAAGTGCATGCGTATCATCTGCCGAAAAGCTTTCTATTACTGTTATATTTCCTTCACTACTCATATTACCAGCTTATACCCTTATCTATTTATTTTATCTTTTATCTTATATCTGTTTTTGTTTATTTGATTTTCAGTCTGTATTTCTCCAGTGTACTGCCTGCCAGCTCCTTTAACGGCTCATAGCTGTCGCCCAGCTGCTCCTTTGAGAGAATGTATGCATTCTTCCTGTTGCTGAATATAAGTATCCTCTTATCATTTGCCACGAATCTGTACACCTGCTCCCACGGAAGCTGCGCCATCTCCTCGCCCTGGCTTACATTTATGTGCTTTTCGTCTACCGCAAAATGCAATGGCTTTGAGAAAACTTCATTTGTCTTCATAATCATCTTTACCCTGCCCTTGAGAGAAAACGGCACATATAGCAACACCAGAATACCAACTATAATATAAAGCACCACATACTCCGTATTACCTTTTTGTGCGCTTAACACTGCTGCCGCAGCCAAGAGCACAGCAAACAGCAATGATATGACACCCTGACTGCCCTTGTACGCCTGCTCTATATTAAATGAATATAAATCTTTTTCTGTTACTTTTACATCAAATTCAAGCTTCATGTCCTGCTCCCAACTAAATATTTGGATTTATTATAACATTCCTTTTAAAAAAAGAAAAGAGCGCAATTGACTGCGCTCTTTATGTTTGTGACTAATATATATTGTGTCAGGTATTTTCTCTATCCTCTGCCCTTTAAAACCGGTGACAGTCTCTTGTATATAAGCACTGTGATAAGTGTTGATATAAGTCCCTTTACGATGGTAAACGGAACATTGAATATTAAAAGTGCCTGCCACAGCTTGCCTACTGATGGGAGAAGCTCACTGTAGGCACCAATGATTGCTTCCATTGGCATGAACTTTGTGTATGCCGGATACACGATAAACAGGTTCGACGGGAAGCTGACGATTCCCATTACCACTGAACCGACTACAGCGCCGATTATTGCACCCTTTTTTGACTTATTCTTCTTGTAGATAAGTCCTGCTGTTGCTGTAAATACTGCTCCAAGAATAAAGTTTGAAAGCTCTCCTACCGTAAAGCTCTGTGTTACTGTACAGTGAAGCAGGTTCTTGATAAACTCTACAATCACTCCTGCTAACGGTCCATATGCAAATGCGCCGATAAGTGCAGGCAGATCTGAGAAATCAAACTTAATAAAGCCCGGCATGATTGGAATTGGAAACTCGAGGTACTGAAGTACAAATGCAAGTCCGCTTAACATTCCTGTGCCGACTAAAAGTCTGATGTTTACTTTTGATTTTGTGTTGTTTGTTGTTACGTCCATTTTACACTCCTTTGATGCTTAAGGAATCCTGAGGATATTGTGAGTGCAGCTATCTAAAATCTGAATAGCGGCTTTAAAAAATCCCGGAAGAAAATCTTCCGGGACTTAATATCACAGTGTAATGACACCTAATAATCTTCTCTCATCCAGACTATACTGTCGGCTTCGGAATCACACCGAATCATGCCTTGCGGCTCGTGGGCTGTACCACCGGTAGGGAATCGCACCCTGCCCTGAAGAATTCCTATTTTTTTTACAAATTTATGATATGCACTTTGTGGTGTTTTGTCAAGGTGTTTTTAATTATCAAGAATAATATTGTCAAAGAAATTATTTTTCTTGCCCTTTATGTAGTGTGGCTTTTTGTTTCTGTTGTTATTATTCTTGCTGCCTGTACTATTTCTATCGTTTCTGCTATTCCTGCCGCCGTTATTTCTATTACTTCTGTCAGCCTTGTTGGCAACACTGTCTTTGCCGCTGTGTTCTGACTTACCGGCCTTGTCTGTGCCCTGTCCGATTTTCATGGTAAGCTGGATGCGCTGCTTTTTGAGGTCAACGCTCATAACCTGCACATCTACTATGTCTCCTACACTGACAGCCTCAAGCGGGTGCTTGATATAGCGGTCACATATCTCTGAGATATGCACAAGTCCGTCCTGATGTACTCCTATATCCACGAAGCATCCGAAATCTATTACGTTTCTGACTGTTCCCTTTAATACCATACCCGGTGTGAGGTCCTTCATCTCAAGAACATCGCTTCTTAGAATTGGCTTTGGCATATCCTCACGCGGGTCTCTTGCCGGCTTTTCAAGCTCTTTAACGATGTCACGCAGTGTGATTTCACCAACTCCTGCCTCGTCTGCGAGCTCCTTGTAATCAGATACCTTCTTTGAGATTCCAACTACATTTCTGTTCTTTACATCCTCCATTGTGTAGCCGAGCTTTTCAAGCACTGCCTTTGTGGCATCATATGACTCAGGATGCACGCCTGTGGCATCAAGCGGGTTCTTTCCGTCTGAGATACGCATGAAGCCTGCACACTGTTCAAATGCCTTCGGTCCAAGCTTTGCTACCTTAAGAAGCTGTGAACGTGATGTGAATTTACCGTTTTCCTCTCTGTAGTCCACGATGTTTTTGGCAATGGTCTTTGAGATGCCTGATATGTACTCAAGCAGTGAAACTGATGCTGTATTTAAATCTACACCAACCTTATTTACGCAGTCCTCTACAACTCCTCCGAGTGCCTCTGAGAGCTTTTTCTGGTTCATATCGTGCTGATACTGTCCGACACCGATTGACTTTGGATCAATCTTTACAAGCTCAGCGAGCGGATCCTGAAGTCTACGCGCCATGGATGTGGCACTTCTTTGTCCCACATCAAAATTCGGAAACTCCTCCGTGGCAAGCTTGCTGGCTGAATATACTGACGCACCTGCTTCATTTACTATGATGTACTGCACCTTTACCGGAATTTCCTTTAACAGCTCTACAATCACCTGCTCTGACTCACGCGATGCTGTTCCGTTTCCAAGTGAGATAAGTGTGACATGATGCTTGTCTATGAGCTTTTTGATTACGGCCTTTGCCTCCTCGACCTTGTTCTGTGGTGCTGTCGGATAGATTACTGTGGTATCGAGCACCTTTCCTGTAGGGTCTACGACAGAAATCTTGCAGCCTGTACGGAATGCCGGATCCCATCCAAGCACAACCTGTCCTGCAATTGGAGGCTGCATGAGAAGCTGCTCCAAGTTCTTTCCGAATACCTTTATGGCACCATCCTCTGCTTCCTCTGTCAGATTGTTTCTGATTTCACGCTCTATGGCAGGGGCAATAAGCCTGTCGTACGCATCCTCCACTACCTCTGTGAGTACGGCTGCTGTAGGCGCTCCATCATTTGTGATAACCTGCTTTTTAAGATATTTTATGATATCCTCTGTCGGTGCCTCTATCTTTACTGTGAGGATTTTTTCCTTTTCACCACGGTTAATTGCGAGTGTTCTGTGACCTGCCACCTTGGAAAGAGCCTCATCAAATTCATAGTACATCTCATAGACAGACTCTGCCTTTGGATCCTTGGCTGTCGATATAAGACGCCCCTTTTGCATGGTAAGCTCTCTGATTTTTGTTCTGTAACCGGCATTGTCGGATACGTTCTCTGCAATGATATCCTTTGCTCCGGCAAGTGCAGCCGCTTCATCTGCCACGTCTTTTTCTGCATCCACATATTTAGCTGCTTCTGCCATGATATCAACAGACGATTCCTGCGCTAAAATGGTCTGTGCCAGTGGCTCTAAGCCCTTTTCCTTTGCGATTGTGGCACGGGTTCTTCTCTTCGGACGGTAAGGTCTGTACAAATCGTCAACCGCCACCTGTGTCTGTGCCTCAAGGATTGCCTTCTTAAGTTCATCCGTAAGCTTGCCCTGCTCCTCAATGCTTGCAAGCACTGTCTGCTTCTTGTCCTCAAGATTACGTAGATATGTCAGTCTGTCGAAGAGATTTCTGAGCACCTCATCATTTAATGAGCCGGTTGCCTCCTTTCGGTATCTGGCGATAAAAGGAATGGTGTTTCCCTCATCTATCAGCTTGACAGCGGCCTCGGCCTGTCCTTTTTTTATCTGCAGTTCTTCTGCAATTGCAGCAATAATATCCATTTTTTTACCTCTTTAAAAAACTTATTCTTTTCGTATTATAAATGAAGTGATACAATAAAATCAACTTTATAGAAAGGAATTTTATTATGGATCCACAAAAATTTGATTATAATCAGGATTATAACTATAATTTCGGCAGCAATTATGGGCCGGGCTTTAATCCCAACAACAATTTCTACAATAAACGCTCACGCAATATGGAGGTTGCAGCACTTGTGCTTTCAATAATTGCCATCGCGTCGTGCAGCTGTATTTATGTGTCTATCATATGCGGCTCGCTTGCCATGATTTTTGCGTTACTGTCAAAAGGCGGTGCCACCTCAATGAGCAGCATGGCTATGACCTCATTCTGGATTGCGTTTGCCGCTGTTGTTATCACTCTTATTATCTATATCGGTTCGTTTGCCGCCATGCTTCACGAATATGGAAGCATAGAGGGTATATTAAAGGAATACCAGAACCTGACCGGTATCGACTACAATGAGCTACTTCAGCAGATGAATACCGCAAAATAATATAAGCATATTTTTGACTATACAGTTTACCACAATAATGGCAAGTGCAAGCCACATATATAATGGCCTGAAGTGCATTCCGATGTGCAGCCTGCCGCGGCTTATCCGCTGCAGTGTCTGTGACAGCATAAACCAGCCGCCCAAAATGGCTGTATACGGCACAAACGGATGGAGTACAAACGACCTTATCAGATGTCCGTGCAGCAGCGCAAATGTGGCTCTCGTGCCACCGCACCCCGGACAATAGTAGCCTGTATATGCGTGCAGCGGACATGGAGGCACCTTTGTGAGTATCTGCGTACCGCATACTCCAATCACTGCCGCAAGAGCCGCAAATATAGCTATGCATATCCAGCCCGTTATATAGAAATACCTGTCGATTGTTTCATCTGTCTGCATGATATGTGTGGTCCTTCCTGTGATTTTGTGTAACCATATGAATACAAGTATATGCTATATATCTGACAATTGTCAAAGCATTAATTTAAACATTAACTTAAGCCTAACTTAAGCATTAATTCAAAACTATTATTTCAGGAGAAATATAATGAACCCAAAAAAGAAATCCAAAGAATTAAAAAGAATATCAAGAGAGAACCTGAACGGAAGATACAGACTTAGCATGAGCGTTTTTCTCACTGTCACACTCATAAATCTGTTTAGTGACCTGCCGTTTACCTACCTGCTCGGAAATGTATATGCCACAAAGGTTCAGACCGTCATCTACTACATTGCCGAGGTGCTTTTATCTATCGTGGTCGGCGTGCTGCAGATGGGACTCATACGTTTCCACCTTAATATGGCAAGAAAGAAAGAGTGCCGTATCAGCGATGTATTCTACTGCTTTATGAATCACTCCAACAGATATTTTGGAGCATACATCATATATTATGCCATCTCTATGATTGCAAAGGCGCCTTTCCTTGTAGCCAGAAACTTTTTCAAGCTAAGCGGTGACACTATGGGAATTGCTATCGCTTTATATGCTGCAAGTGCCGTGCTCAGCTTTATTGTACTGGTTCTGTTTCCGTTTTACCTGTATCTGGTACTCTCTCGCGATGATTTATCAGTATTTGCATGTCTGACTCATGCAATAAAACTGATTCGCGGCAACATACTCAGAGTCATCTACATTAACGTAAGCTTCATCGGTATGCTTGTGCTTTGCGTGTTGTCGCTCGGCATCGGCCTGCTCTGGGTGGAGCCTTACTATGAGCAGACCTTTACAAATCTCTTCCTCGATGTGACCGGGGAGCTGCCGACAGTGGACTGCATGGTGTAGTAATTCTACATCTGCAGCAACCGGTCCATAATCCTTGCTGCAACGCAGCTCTTGTCCATGATTTCAAGCTCTGTGCAGTCGTCAGCCGTGATGAGTGTGACCACATTGGTATCTGTTCCAAAGCCTGCGCCTGCTACCTTTAGGTTGTTTGCCACTATCATATCTGCATTTTTCTTTGCAAGCTTTGCTTTCGAGTTTTCAAGCATATTCTGGGTTTCCATAGAAAAACCACATATGAGCTGTCCCTTAGCCTTGTGTGCTCCGAGGTATGAAAGGATGTCCTCTGTACGCTCAAGCTCAATTACAGACTCATATGAGCTGTCATTTTTCTTTATTTTCTCATCAGCCGGATGTGATGGGCAAAAATCCGCTACTGCTGCGGTCATGATGATAATATCCTGTTCAGCAGCCTTTGATTTCACCACGTCTGCCATGTCTGCGGCCGATGTCACATTTACCACATCTACAAACATAGGTGGCTCAACCGATACTGAAGCGTTGACCAGTGTAACATGCGCACCGCGGAGCATACAGTTTTCTGCTATGGCACGCCCCATCTTGCCTGTTGAGTGATTGGTGATAAAACGTACCGGGTCTATTTTTTCCTGCGTCGCTCCGGCTGTGATGAGTACGTTTTTGCCCGCCAGATCCTTTTCACAGGCTATTGTCCTCATTATGTAGTTGAAAAGTGTCTGTGGCTCCGGCATTTTTCCTGCACCGGTGTCTCCGCATGCAAGATATCCTTCAGCCGGCTTTATCATCTCAAAGCCGTAGTGTTCGAGCTTTTTGATATTATCCTGCACAATCCTGTTCTCGTACATATTGGTGTTCATGGCAGGAGAAACAAGCTTAGGACATTTGGCTGCAAGTATTGTGGTGGTAAGCATATCGTCTGCGATTCCGTTTGCCATCTTGCCTATCACATTGGCTGATGCAGGTGCCACCATAAAGATGTCTGCTCTCTTTGCGAGCGCCACATGCTCCACGTTGAATTCAAAGTTTCTGTCAAATGTGTCCACGAGGCACTTGTTGCCTGTGAGAGTTTCAAATGTGATTGGATTTATAAAATTTGTTGCATTGTGTGTCATTATGACGTTGACATCGGCGTGCTGTTTTACAAGCATACTCGCAAGGTTTGCTATCTTGTATGCCGCTATGCTTCCTGTCACTCCCAAAACTACTGTTTTTCCTTTTAACATGTTTTTCACCTCTGTATAAAACTATTATTCTGCAGTCATTTTTTGTTTACATCGCAAAATGCTTTGTAGCCATCCACAGACTTTGCACTTCTAGCTGCATTAGCAATGGCCTTTGCCATGACATAGGCACTCATTGGCCCCACCAGATTGATATCGGCAGGCACACTGCCCACTGATACGGCATAGATTGAATCTCCGTCCGCCATCGTGTGCACGGGTCTGATTGCTCTGCCATAGCCATTGTGAGCCATGGATGCCACCTTGTTGAGTGCGGTCTTGTCAAGCTTTGCATTTGTTATTATTGTACCAATTGTGGTGTTTCCTGTAAACATATTCTGAATCTTCGCCGCTGCCTCAAAATACGCTGTCTCGTCATCAAAAAGCAGCCCATTTTCATCCAGTGCTCCGGCAATTTTCTTATCTGTATCTATGTCATATATGTCACCAAGTGCGTTCAGTGTCACCACTGCTCCAACCTTTAGTTCTCCAAGCTGTACTGCATAGGCTCCTATTCCGCTCTTCATGCTGCGCTCACGCCCCATATATTTACCGACTGTTGCGCCCATTCCGGCTCCATAATTTCCCTGTAAAAAGGTATCATAGGAAGCGTTCTCACAAGCTTTGTATGCCATTTTGCCATCAGGCCTTGCATTTTTATCACCTATTACCAGGTCAAAAATACACGACTGCACCACAAGAGGCACCTTTGTAACTCCCACATCAAAGCCTATATCGCGCTCCTCGAGATACTTCATCACGCCTCCAGCTGCATCCAGACCAAAGGCAGAGCCGCCTGACAGTACAAGAGCATGTATACCCTTTGCGTCTGCCACAGGATTTAAAAGTGGTGTCTCCCGCGAAGCCGGTCCGCCTCCCCTTATGTCAACTCCCGCCGGTGACTGTTTATCAAAAAGAAATACCGTACAGCCGGTCAAGCCCTTAGTGTCCTCGGCTTGGCCTATTTTGAAGCCGCCGATATCCATTATGTCTATTTCATGCATATGTTTCACCTTGTATCATACCTTTCTTTTAACTCAAATGCTTTTTTACCGTTCCCAGTCCAACTGCTTATAAAACAGGCGGACCTTATCAGTCCGCCGTACATACAATTTCACATTTATTTTAAATCTATCTGAATTTATTTTGCTGCAATTGGTTTGATAGTATTTAAAACCAATCCAACAAGGTATACGATGATTGCGGCAACTATTGCCTCAATTACTCCGTTAAAACTGATGACGCCGGTGATAACGCCCAGCACGGCGTTTCCTGCCACACCGATTGCATCTGCATAAGCATCCTTGTAAAGCACGAAGATTGAGCCCATTACAAGCAGTGTATTGGTCATGGCACCGGCTACACCTGCATATACAAACGGAATAACCTGTGTGCTCTTTCTGATAAATACAGCCTCAACTACTATAAATACTACAACTCCGACTGCTATGCCGATTCCTAAAGCGGCTGCCTGTGAAAGTGACTCTGACATCTTGCCGAGGAATGCATATACTCCGAATGCAAGGAATACTGACATGAGCACATTTAAAACTGTGCCCCAGAGATTTTTCTTCTCTGATGCAAGCACCTTTTTGATGCCTATATATACAAAATAAGGTATAACACCTACTAAAATTCTTGGAACAAATGCTATGAATAAGCTCTTAAATATACCTGAGGTTCCGACCAGGGATGCGGCAAGCACCGGCGAAAATACAAAGGATGAAAGAGTTCCTCCAACTATAGTTGCCTTTAAACAACTGGTAAATCCGAATACAAATCCAAGGAATGCTCCCTTTTTAGGTCCGCAGAAAAGTGAACCAAGGATTACCGGAATGTGAATAATCGTAGCGTTGATAACTACGAGCGGAATATATCCGAGTGGTGTGAATGCCATGATAATGATAATGGCTGTGAATAAACCTGTCAGTACAAGTTCGTTTGTTTTTGAATTGCGCATTGTTTTTCCTCCTTTTGGTAAAAGCCCATATGGGTCTCGTCCTAATTCTGTTATGCTGTGATTCTGTCACACGGCATAAAAGCGCATATGAAAATTGTATGGCTGCTGGATTCTCGTATGAGTAACCCGCATTTATGTATCATACCACCGTGCAAGAAGTGTGTAAAGCAGTTTTTGTTATTTTTTTAACAATTTTTTAACAAAATGTGTTGGTGCCGTGCAAATCACTGACATATACATCGACATCTTACATATGCTGCATAGTATCGCACAAGCGTGAAAAAAATCCCCGAACATCGTATAAATGTCCAGGGAAATTATTTATTCTACTGTAACTGATTTTGCAAGGTTACGTGGCTGGTCAGGGTTTAAACCCTTTCCTGTTGATGTGTAGTAAGCGATAAGCTGACAGATTATAACTGACTCGAAAATCGTAAACTCATCCGGTGCCTGTGGAAGTGAGATATGCACATCACAGATTGACTTATCTGTAATATCCTTATCCTTGCTGAGAAGGATAACGTATGCGCCTCTCGCCTTTACCTCGCGGATATTTGAGATAACCTTGCTGTATACATGGCTCTGTGTAGCAACTGCAATAACCGGAACGCCCTCGCTGATGAGCGCGATTGTACCGTGCTTTAACTCGCCTGCTGCATAAGCCTCAGCATGAATATAAGAAATCTCTTTGAGCTTGAGTGCGCCCTCCATGCAGAGTGTATAGTCAAGTCCACGTCCGATGTAGAACGCATTTGTTGCGTTAACCATTCTCTTTGTGAGCTGCTCAATCTCAGGTGCCTGCGTGATAACTGACTCGATGAGATTTGGAACCTCCTGAAGATTCTCAATAAACTCTTTTGCATCAGCCTCTGTCATCTTGCCTGATACAAGACCAAGCTTGCAGCCTAACAGATAGAAGCTTGCAGCCTGTACTGTGTAAGCCTTTGTACTTGCAACAGCAATCTCAGGGCCTGCATGTGTGTAAAGCACATAGTTGCTCTCTCTTGCGATTGATGAGCCCTTCACGTTTACTATAGAGAGTGTCTTCTTTGTGTATTTATTGGCAAGACGAAGTGCCTCTAAGGTATCAATTGTCTCACCTGACTGTGATACAAATACAACCATTGACTTGTCTGATATAACAGGCTCCTCATATCTGAACTCTGATGCGATTGCAACAGTTACAGGTATATGAAGTCGGTTCTGGATCATGGTTTTTCCAACCATTCCCGCATACATGGCTGTACCGCATGCTACTATTGTGATGTCACTTACATCCTCAAAGAATGAATCCGGAATGCCGTCCTCTGTGAAATCAGGCAGAGAATCCTTGATTCTTGGAGTGATAGTCTTTGTAATAGCTGCAGGCTGCTCATGAATCTCCTTGATCATGAAATGCGGATAGCCGTCCTTCTGAGCTGCTGTTACATCCCAGTTTACCTCAAGATACTCAGGCTCAACAGTCTTTCCGTCAAGATCCTCGATTGTAATTCCATCTGCTGTCATAGTCATGATAGCATACTCAGGTACGATGAAATAGCGCTTAGAGTATTTGATAAATGCTGTGAGGTCAGATGCGATAAATGCTCCGTCATCGCAATATGTTGCAACCATCGGGCTTACATTTCTGACAGCAAAAATCTTTCCCGGCTGATCCTTGAACATGATACAGAACGCAAATGAACCCTGAAGCTCTGCTACTGCCTTCTTAATAGTAGCCTTTGGATCTCCGTCATATAGCTTGTTGATAAGAGCCGCTGCTACCTCTGTATCTGTCTCAGATATAAGAGAGTCTGCAAGATCAAACTTGTTTACGATCTCGTGGTAGTTCTCAATGATACCATTGTGGATGAGTGCGACATTTCCAACCTTGTGAGGATGAGCATTGGCATTGGTAACTCCGCCGTGTGTTGCCCATCTTGTATGTCCGATTCCACAGGTTGAATTGTTCTCATCATCGCAGATAGCGAGAAGATCCTTAACCTTTCCGACGGTTTTGCGAATAGAAATCTTGCCTGTATCCTTGAAATAAGCGATACCTGCACTGTCGTATCCACGATACTCTAACGCTGCGAGTCCTTCCGTCAAAATCTTCTGTGCCTCTAAACGGCCTGTAAATCCTATAATTCCACACATAGTGTTAGATCTCCTTTTCGATATATAATTTTAAATGTACAAATATGTAACTGTTCTGTACTGAATAGCTACTTGATTTTTATGGTTCTCTCGCTTTGTTTTGATGTCTCCATCATATTTGGCTCGAGATGCGCATCCATATATGCGTCCAGGCATCCGCCGAATTTTCGATAACCTGAAACCTCGTTAACCGGCATCATTTTTACGTACCTGCCGGTGCATGGCGCTAAAGTTTTTAACTTTTCGAAATCCAATTCCTCCACATTTGATTGAACATTTTTATTCTATCACATTGGGATAAATGCCTCAATTGTAAAATTAGCCGAATTTTTCATAAATGTTGGGGTAAATTTATAATATGCGACTAGATATCGTAGTATTACAAAACCCTCCTGCTCAAGATATTCTATTAGCTGTTTGATCTGATAAGCCTTAAGCTATTCAACTATTTTTAGTTACAATTGTCAATTTAGTTCTTTCTGGCTTCAAAAAATGGCGCATGCAAGGTTGAGTGCATGCGCCTGAATGATGTATATATTTTAACACGCTTTGTCAAAATGGGGTTGATTTGCGCACCAAAATACCAGATTTAATTGAATGGTACCGTTTTATTTTACACCAAAGTGCTCGAAGAGAATTTTTTCTGCCTCTTCATTCCACAGACCACGATGTGCCTTTACAGATGCATCGAGCTTTGCGAAAAGCGGATCTGTTTTTCCAAGCTCCTCGAAGTCGTCGATTGCTGTGAGTGGCATATCAAACTGCATGTATGTAAGCTTCTTGCCACCAGGGATTTCCGGAAGGTGGCAGGTTGCATCTGCTACTGCGTTGATTCCACCTACGTGTGTAATCATTACAGCCGGATTGATTGCGCCCTTTGATGCAAGATCAATTGCCTCTACGAGGTCATCTGTGTTTCCACCTGTTGTTCCCATGATGTGTGTGCTTGTGTAGTGGCAGTTGTACAGATTAATCTCTGCCTTGAACTGGTTGTCTGTAGGTCCTGCAAAGAAGTTCATGCAGCCGTCAAATGCGAGAAGTCTGTCTCCCATCTCTGCAACAGGCTTGATTGGTACATATACGAATATGTCATCATAGCCCTTTCCGTCTGTTATTGCCATAAGCTCTGCCTCTGCATCCTTTGCCTTTGCTGTGTTGAAGTAGATGAGCTCTATGCCCTTCTCTGCTGCCTCTTCAACGGTGATGCACTTCTTTGCTCTCTCGATTTTTGCATCATCTACGTCTGTTACTACGATTCTCTTTGGCTTGTTCTCAAATGTAAGTCCATAGCTTACCGCTCCAAGTCCCATTGGTCCGCAGCCACCCATGATAAGGATGCTTCCGCCAACCTTTGTGCCCATTGCATGGTCATAATTGTGCTTGTTTGTGTGATAATTTGCATGGTATCCACCGATGATACAGCTCATTGGTTCTCCGAGAGATGCCTTAAAATAGCTGTCTCCATCATATTTGAGGAGGCATCCAAGCTCCATTACCTCATGAGGCATGATGCAGTAGGTTGCTGCTCCACCGCAGTATCTGTATGAGTATCCAGGTGAGTCAAGCTTGCCCTGGTAGTTGAGTGCAGGCTGTAATGCAAATTTCTCGCCCGGCTTGAACTGATTCTGCCATTTCTTTCCTACCTGTACTATATCTCCTGAACACTCGTGTCCTACGATTACCGGATGGATATCCATATCCTGTGGTGCTCTCTTATGCTTCTTGCCCTGCTTTGCAAGCTTATATGTTGACATGCAGATGCTGTCGCTCATTACCTTTACAAGTATTTCATCGTCCTTGATTTCCGGGAGCTCAAACTCCTCAAGTCTTAAGTCCATTTCTCCGTACATTCTGACTGCTTTTGATTTCATATTAATTTCCTCCTATTTCGATATGTATACTATTATATTTTGATATAACTATGTTATTTGTTGCCCTGTTCTTAGCTTAATAATGCACTTTTTGAATATTATTTGTTACATTACATATCAGCTTCAATAAACAACTGATAAATCTCGTCTGCCGTTCCGTTCACTGCCTTGTCAACATTCTCTGCTTCTGACAAAAGTATTGCTATACTGCTTAAAATCTCGATATGCTCATTTTCTTTTCCTGCAATTCCGATTGCTATACGGACCATGTTTCCGTTGCCCCAGTCAACTCCGTCAGGAAGCGTTACTATCGCGATTCCGGCTTTATTTACAAATTTCTTTGTTGCCTCGATTCCGTGTGGAATTGCAACCCCATTGCCCATAAATGTATTGAATACCTTCTCCTTGTCGAGCATTCCCTGAATATATTCCTTCTCAATGCATCCTGTGTCGTAGAGCATCTGACCGAGCTTTTCAATTACCTGCTCCTTGTTTAAGCCTCTCACGCCTGTGACAATGTTTTCTGTTCTTAATACATCACTCATTGTAAAATCCTCCTTTTTGCTATCTACTGCATTTTTGATATGTACTCGTTAAAATATGTCTTCAATGCTTTTTTGATTATTCTTCTCGTTTCCTCCACATTTTCTTCAAATATGGAAGGTAAAAGCCCTTCCTCTTCCACAAAAGCGCTGCTTATCCTTCCCATAATTTCTGTATCTGTTTCTCCCTTATCCATGGGTGCAGCAAGGAAAACTGCTGCCTTTATATTTTTCATGCTTTCATCTGTAAAGCATGCACCATCTTCAGGTGTCATCGTTTTAAAAACAATGCTGTTTACTGCTTTTGTCTTACAATGAAACAGTGCAAAATCAAGCTCTGGAAATACCTGCGTCATTACACGCTCTCTCTTCATCATGTCATTTTTCAATATATCTGCAGCCGCCATGCTGTCGGTTATTACATACGACATGCTCTCAACCAGCTGCTCCATAGTGCTTGCACTGTCAGCTCTATAATTACTGTAATTTTTTGTCAGCCGTTTAATCTTTGAAACTATTTCATTTATCTGTGACAGCTGTTCGTTAAAGTCGATATCCTCCTGCTTACTTGGCATTCTGGAATATTCATCAACCTTTAAGCGTATCGCCATGATGTCATTAGCATTTATTAACGGTGACACCTTTACTATATCTATGTCAGGATTGTCAAGTACAAGTCCTGATACAAAGAAATCGGTTTTCGATGCCACATATGGTGTGATTTCGTCACTCCAGTAGGTCTTTATTGTGACATCCTCTCTTAAAAAGCCTCTGATTTTGGTACTCATGAGTCTTGCGACTCCAAGGCCTCCTGCACACACGATTCCGATTTCAACCGGCCTCCTCCTGCGTTTTCTCTCGTGGATTCTCTCCATGGCTGCTCCAAAATGGATTGCAAGATATCCCACCTCACTGTCAGGAACCTTATGGCCTGTTGCCTTTTCTATAACATATGCTGCCTGTCTGCACTGTGCAAACACCTCAGGATACTCACTCTTTATCTGCGCCTCGAGAGGATTGTATACATACAGTTCATTTTCGATTCTGATTATTGCCGGCTGTAAATCCATCATCAGACCATATATCAGCTCATCATCCTGCCTCATTTCACATGCATCTGTCGCATCAAACACACCTATCAGCTTGTCAATGATATCGAGCAGCTTTTCTGCTCCAAGTTCCTCATCATCCTCCATATTATACCGGTTCTGTTTGGAGCCCTTTATATAAAGCAGAATATTTGAAAATTCACTCTTTGGCAGCTTGATATCAAATTCACTTTCCAGTGCTTCTATGAGATGCGCTGCCGCCGGGTAATCATCATCAAACTGCACATTTACCGGCAAATCGGTATCTTCTATGACATTTCCCTTCATGATCCTGTCAACAGCTATTGCCGTGTGAATCAAGAGACCAATATAGGAATCCTCAGCCATATGGTTGAAACGGTTTTCATCTATGTCTTCAAATACCTGTATCACCCTGTCAACCAACGAGCTGTTTAATAGTCCATACACCTTTACACTGTTGTAATTTTTCATTGCCCTCAGCAGTGCTTCCCTGTTTTCAAAAAACATGCTTCTCATGGATTCATTATCCATATTATCATTAATAAAATAATGAAGTGCTGTTCGTATATCCTTTTCTTTGCCATCAACTATAACACCGAAGCCCGGTTTTCTGATAAGAGAAAGCCTGTAGCCGGCAAGCTTTTTTTCCACAACATCAAGGTCATGGCTTATTGTTGCCTCGCTCACTCCGAAAAGGTTGCTGAAATAAAATAGCTTTTTAGGAATCTTTTCACGTAAAAGCTCATATATAAGATATTTTCTTCTTGTATTTTTATCAGAAAAATTATTATTCTGAGTTTCTGTTACTTCTTTTCTAAGGCGGTTCAGGTTCACGGCATCACCATCAATCCATACACCGATATTTTTCTTCTTGCACAGACTCAGGTCGTAATCCACCAGTCCTGCCGCTATATAATCAAACTCTCTTTGGACAGTCCTCTTGCTTACCCCTATATGCTGTGCTATGTCCTGCTCCAAAACAGGTTCATTTTTCTCAAGAACAAATTGTAATATCTGTTTGATTCTAGGTGTTAATTCCATGAACCCTTCCCCCTTTGTATGCTGAAGGATTTACTGTAAATTTCTATTAATTGCATCCCTGCAGCATACTTTTTACTTTGTATTACTCTTTATTTGTTTTAAGACTCTCCACCAGCTCATCATATTCAGGTGCTGTCATGAAGTTGGTAATTGTCACAAGTCTGGCCTGTGGCGCACTCTTCATGGCTCTTTCCTTTAAATCCTGATGTGTAACAACTATCTGTGCCTCAGGTGGAATGCTTGATACCGATGCATGAGTTACTTCTATATCAAGTCCGGCCTTTTGTAACTTTTTCTTTAACACACTGGCGCCCATCGCACTTGAGCCCATTCCCGCATCACATGCAAACACGATATGCTTGATTTCCTCAGCAGGGATAGCTGCTGTCTGCTGCTCTATGGCATCTGCAGATGTGCTGACTGCCTCGCCCTTAGAGGCTGCCTTCATATCCTTCATCTTTGCTGATGCATCCTCTAGACTTCCTTCATGCTTGTTTCCTGCCAGCCTGATGATTGGTATTGCTATTACAAATGAAACCACTGCCGCTATTACTACTCCAAGGAGTACCGCAAGTGTAGAGCCCTTTGGTGCCATAAGCAGGAATGCGATAACACTTCCCGGTGATGCAGGACCTGACAGGCCAAGATCAAATACTGTGTAGTATGTCATTGCTGCAAGCGAACCGCCGATTGCTGCAAGCAGTAAAAGTGGATTCATAAGTACATACGGGAAATAAATTTCATGTATTCCACCAAAAAGGTGAATGATAAGTGCTCCCGGTGCTGAATCCTTTGTCTTCTTATCCTTTGAGAAGAACATGTATGCAAGTAAGACTCCTGTACCTGCTCCTGGGTTTGACTCAATCATGTAGAATACTGATTTTCCTGTCTCAGCAATCTGCTCTGCTCCAAGTGGAGAAAATATTCCGTGGTTGATTGCATTGTTTAAGAAAAGAATCTTTGCAGGCTCTACAAATACTGTTACGAGTGGAAGTATACCGTGTGTTACGAGTACGTTTACTCCTGCGCTTAATGCTCCAAGTATAACTCCCATGAATGGTCCAATCAGATAGTATCCGATGACTGCCATTATCAGTCCAAGTATTCCTACTGAGAAGTTGTTTACAATCATCTCAAAGCCTGCCGGAATGTGTCCGTCTACTGCTTTGTCGAACTTCTTGATAACAAGTCCTGCGAGAGGTCCCATAATCATAGCTCCCATAAACATTGTGTACTCTGTTCCACAGATAACACCGATTGTGGCAATTGCTCCCATCAGGGCGCCTCTGTCGCCTCCAACCATTTTTCCACCCTGATATGCAATCAGGATTGGAAGTACATATGTAAGCATTGGATTTACTATACTACTAAGCTGTTCATTTGGGAACCAGCCCTTTTCTATAAACAGGGCTGTTAAAAGGCCCCATGCTATGAACGCTCCAATGTTTGGCATTACCATGCCGCTTAGGAAACGTCCGAAGGTTTGAATTTTTGCTTTCATGATATTCCCCCGTTCTGAAAGTATTTTGTTGGTTAATTAATAGTAACGTAAAATCAAATGCATTTGTTTTTCTTGTTAACTTTATTATATTAGGGTTCAAGCTTTTTTTCAATTAATTGATTTTTAAGTTTGTCGTGTTTCAAAATGACAAATTTCGGGGAATGTGAAAATTACACATATCTTTATCATAAAAATGCGCAAAAAAACACAGCACTGCGATAAACAGTACTGTGTTTAAATGTATTAGTAATGTAATTTTATTGCATTATTATGCGTCAGCATTTGCCTCTTTAAGAGCTGCTGTAAGCTGAGGAACGATCTTCTTTAAATCTCCTACTAAGCCGTAATCAGCTACGTCGAAGATTGGAGCATCCTCGTCCTTGTTGATGGCGATGATGAGATCAGACTCCTCCATACCTGCTACGTGCTGGATGGCTCCTGAGATACCGATTGCAAAGTAAATCTGTGGACGTACAGTCTTTCCTGTCTGTCCTACCTGATAATCCTGTGCTAACCAGCCGTTCTCTACTGCTGCACGAGAGCATGATACCATACCACCCTTGAAGCATGAAGCAAGGTCACGAAGCATCTCGAAGTTTTCAGCGCTTCCAACTCCACGTCCGCCTGATACAAGTACCTTAGCGTCCATGATGTTCTCTACGTTGCCAACTGCCTTAACGATATCCATGATCTCAACATAACGGTTGTTCTCCTCGAGTGCAGGATTGTACTCGATAACCTCTGCTGCTCTGCCAGCCTCTTTAGGAAGCTTCTGCATAACACCAGGACGAACTGTTGCCATCTGTGGACGGTTGTCAGGACAAGCGATTGTTGCAATTGTGTTTCCACCGAATGCAGGACGTGTCATGAGAAGCTGGTTGTGCTTCTGCTCCTGTCCAGGCATAGCGTTGATTGGGAAATCACCAATCTCAAGCTTTGTACAGTCAGCTGTAAGACCTGTCTTAACTCTTGCTGAAACTGTTGGTCCGAGGTCACGTCCGATAGCTGTTGCACCAACTAACATGATCTCCGGCTTGTACTCATTAATTACTGATACAAGAGCCTGTGCGTATGGCTCTGTTCTGTATGTCTCAAGTGCAGGATTGTCTACAACGATTACCTTGTCTGCGCCGTACTCACCGAGCTCTGTTGCAAGAGCCTTTACGTTAGATCCAAGAAGTACTGCAGTAACCTCTGTATTTAAATCTGCTGCTAACTCTTTAGCTTTACCGACTAACTCAAAGGCGATGTCGCTAAGCTTATTGTCTACCTGCTGTGCGTAGATATATACGCCCTTATATTCTTCTAAACCCATTTTTGGTTCCTCCATACTAGATGATATGTTTCTCTTTGAATTTCTCCATGAGATAGTTTACTGACTCTGTTGGATCAAGGTTAACCTTTTCTCCAGCTCCCTTAGGTACCTTGTCAGATGCCTTAGCAATCTTTGTAGGTGATCCCTTAAGTCCAAGATCTGAATCGTCAACATCCTTAAGGTCAGCTCTGCCCCAGACAGTTACCTCTTTGTCAAATGCATCGAAGATTCCGCCCGGTGTCATATATCTAGGCTCATTTAACTCTGAAAGAGCTGTGATAAGACAAGGCATCTTAGCCTTAACTACGTGATATCTGTCCTCGTACTGACGCTTAACGACTACAGAATCTCCCTCAACCTTGATATCCTCTGCGTATGAGATTACAGGAAGTCCAAGATGAACTGCGATCTGTGGTCCAACCTGTGCTGTATCTCCATCGATAGCCTGACGGCCTGTGATGATTAAATCATAATCGAGATTTCTTAATGCACCTGCAATTGTAGTAGATGTAGCCCATGTATCAGCTCCACCAAGTACTCTGTCTGTTACTAAAACTGCATCATCAGCGCCCATAGCCATTGCCTCACGAAGGATTGCATCAGCCTTTGGAAGTCCCATTGTAAGGACTGTAACCTTTGCGCCTGTCTCGTCTTTGATTCTAAGTGCTGCCTCAAGACCAGCCTTGTCATCTGGATTCATGATTGCAAGCATTGAAGCTCTATCAAGTGTTCCGTCAGGATTGAATTTTACTCCACCCTTTGTATCAGGAACCTGTTTAATACATACTACGATATTCATGTATTTGTTCTCCTTTATTTATTCTAAGTAGCTCTACAGTTATGATAGCTCTCTTAACTATCTGAGTAATGAGCCTGAAATAACCATACGCTGAACCTCTGAAGTTCCCTCGTAGATCTCTGTAATCTTAGCATCACGCATCATACGCTCTACATCGTACTCACGGATATATCCGTATCCACCGAATAACTGAACGCACTCTGTTGTAACAGCCATAGCTGTCTCTGCTGCGAATAATTTAGCCTTTGCTGCATCTACTGAGTAAGAAACCTTAGGGTTCTTAGCAAACTCTGCCTTCTTCATAGCTGCTGCGTATACAAGATACTTAGCTGCATCGATACGTGTAGCCATATCTGCAAGCTTGAACTGTGTATTCTGCTGCTGTGCGATTGAACGGCCGAACTGCTTTCTTTCCTTTGTGTACTCGATAGTTCTCTCTAATGCGCCCTCTGCAATACCGAGTGCCTGAGCAGCGATTCCGATACGTCCACCATCAAGTGTATGCATAGCGATTGGGAAACCTCTTCCCTCTTTTCCAAGTAATGCATCCTTTGGAATACGTGCATCCTCGAAGATAAGCTCGTATGTAGATGATCCGCGGATACCCATCTTCTTCTCTTTTGTTCCGAATGAGAATCCAGGTGTTCCCTTGTCTACGATGAATGCAGAGAAGTTCTTCTTCTTGCGTCCACGCTTGTCCTCTGTGATGCTTGTAATAGCGATGATGATGTAAACGTCAGCAACCTTACCGTTTGTGATGAAGCACTTAGATCCGTTAAGAACCCACTCGTCTCCGTCTAAAACGGCCTTTGTCTGACATCCCTGTGCATCTGTACCAGCGCCCGGCTCAGTAAGACCGAAAGCACCGATCTTCTTGCCTGAAGCAAGGTCAGGAACATATTTTTTCTTCTGCTCCTCTGTACCGAATGTCATAATAGGATCGATACAAAGTGATGTATGAGCAGATACAATAACGCCTGTTGTACCACAAACCTTTGATAATTCTTCTACACACATAACGTATGTAAGTGGATCACAGCCCTGTCCGCCGTACTCCTTTGGTACAGGAATGCCCATGAATCCATATTTTCCCATCTTAGCAACTGTCTCTGCTGGGAATACCTCTGTCTCGTCAGTCTCCTGTGCAAGAGGTTTAACTTCTGTCTCTGCGAACTGTTTGAAAAGGTCGCGAGCCATCTCATGTTTCTGATCTAAAGTGAAATCCATGATTTATTCTCCTTGAAATTTATATTTTGTTTTAATCTCTTTTACATTGCGTCTACAGGTGTCTTTGTACGATCTGCATTGTAAACGTAGAATCCCTTGCCGCTCTTGCATCCAAGGTTTCCGCCTCTTACCATCTTGCGAATGAGTGGGCACGCACGATACTTGCTGTCACCTGTCTCATTGTAAAGAACGTCCATGATTGCAAGGCAGATATCAAGTCCGATGAAATCTCCAAGCTCTAATGGTCCCATTGGATGGTTAGCACCAAGCTTCATAGCTGCATCGATTCCGGCGATATCTGAAACGCCCTCCATCTTGATGAAAGCAGCCTCATTGATCATTGGGATAAGGATACGGTTTACTACGAAACCGGCAGCCTCGTTAACCTGTACAGGTGTCTTGCCAATCTCCTCTGCAATCTTCTTGATTGCATCAACTGTCTCAACAGGTGTGTTAACACCTGCGATAACCTCTACTAACTTCATACGGTCAGCAGGGTTGAAGAAGTGCATACCGATTAATGGACGTGTAAGTCCGTTTCCAATCTCTGTGATTGAAAGTGATGATGTATTTGAAGCGAAAATACACTCTGGCTTAGCAATCTTGTCTAACTCAGCGAATGTAGTTTTCTTAACCTGCATATCCTCGAAAGCAGCCTCAACGATGAGGTCACAATCCTTGCAGAGATCTTCTTTTAAACCAGGAGTGATGCTTGCAAGAATGCCGTCAACCTTCTCCTGTGTCATTTTCTCTTTTGCTACAAGTCTTGCATATCCTTTTGCAATCTTGTCTTTTCCGCCTTCAGCCCACTCCTGCTTGATATCGCAGAGTGCTACCTCGTATCCATCTACCTGTGCGAATGCTTTTGCGATTCCCTGGCCCATTGTACCAGCACCGATAACTCCAACCTTCATTTTAATTCCTCCTAAAATATATTATGGTGCAAAAAGCTTTAAGTGCTAAGCCTCTGCAGCATAACTTAATCATATATATAAACTGATGTGAATAAACTAATTCACACTACAAGGGGATGCACCTGCATCCCCTCATATATCTATTGGCAAAGAAAATTAGTACTTCTCAACGATAGTAGAACATCCCATTCCACCACCGATACAAAGTGTTGCAAGACCTCTGTTAGATCCTCTCTTCTGCATCTCATGTAATAATGTAACAAGGATACGACAGCCTGAAGCTCCTACAGGATGTCCGAGTGCGATAGCACCACCGTTTACATTTACCTTGCTCATATCGAAACCAAGATCTCTTGCTACAGCGATTGACTGTGCAGCAAATGCCTCGTTTGCCTCGATAAGATCGAAATCATCAATTGTAAGACCTGTCTTTGCAAGAACCTTCTTTGTAGAAGCTACCGGTCCAACACCCATGATCTCAGGCTCAACTCCGCCAAGTGCTCCTGCTACCCATGTAGCTAATGGCTTAACACCGAGCTCCTTAGCTTTCTCTTCGCTCATTACAACTACTGCTGCAGCACCATCATTGATTCCTGATGCGTTACCGGCTGTAACAAGTCCGCCCTCTTTACCTGAGCAGCAACGAAGCTTAGAAAGAGTCTCTACTGTTGTTCCGGCACGAGGTCCCTCGTCCTTTTTGAACTCAACGATTTCTTTCTTAACCTTAACAGGTACAGGAACGATCTCATCATCGAACTTGCCTGCTGCGATAGCTGCCTCACACTTCTGCTGTGAGTTTGCTGAGAACTCATCAAGCTCTTCACGAGTGATGCCGTATTTATCACATACATTCTCAGCTGTGATCATCATATGATAGTGGTTGAATGCATCTGTAAGAGCATCGTTAACCATTGTATCGATGATTGTTGCATTGTTCATTCTGTATCCGAAACGTGCCTTTGTCATAGCGTAAGGAGCCATTGACATGTTCTCCATACCACCGGCAACAACGATATCAGCCTCACCGGCCTTGATCATTGTAGCAGCGTCGTTTACGCACTTAAGACCTGATCCACAAACAACATTGATTGTGATAGCTGGAACCTCGATTGGAAGTCCTGCCTTGATAGAAGCCTGACGAGCTACGTTCTGTCCCTGAGCTGCCTGGATAACACAACCCATCTTAACCTCGTCAACCATCTCAGGAGCAACACCTGCACGGTTTAAAGCCTCCTTAATTACGATTGCACCTAAATCTGCGGCTGGAGTATTGCTTAATGCTCCGCCCATTTTGCCGATTGCTGTACGGCAAGCACTTGCGATTACAACTTTCTTTGCCATTATATTATCTCCTTTAAATTGTATTGCACATCCGTGCTGTTAATTTTTTAACAAAGTCATTATACTACAATTTTATGTAAAAATCAATTGCTTTTGTTAATAATTTGTCAAATTTCTATTAAACTTTGCATATTTTTCACGCGTATTACTTATACTATTCCGTCAGATTAACAAAAACCGATGCTATTATAACCTGCGGCATGCATACTGGCATAACACATCATATTTTTGATTTTATAAAAAATCCCCGGGCAGCATATCCGATATACTGTCCGGGGATAAAATATATTCTATATACTTTTAAAGATTCTTAACTGTTGCAATGTCAACCGGTGTCTTCTTGTCAGAAGCAGTCTCTAATGCATGTGCAAGTGCATTGGCTGTATCCATTGCCGTGATACAGTAAACACCTGTCTCGATTGCATTTCTTCTGATAAGGAAGCCGTCTCTTGTCTTGTCTCCGTTACCCTGTGTAGGTGTATCGATTACAAGGTCTATCTTGTGTCCGAAGATAAGATCCATGACGTTTGGTGACTCCTGTGATATCTTGTTTACGCGAAGAGCATTTACTCCGTGCTCCTGTAAATACTTTGCAGTACTTCTTGTGGCATAAATCTTGTATCCAAGCTTCTCAAAACGCTTTGCAACGCCTACTGCCTCAGGCTTATCGGCATCCTTTACAGTCATAATCATCTGCTTATACTTAGGAAGCTCGACTCCCGCGCCCTCAAATGCCTTGTAAAGCGCACCGTTGAAGGTCTTGTCTATTCCAAGACATTCTCCTGTTGATTTCATCTCAGGTCCGAGTGAAATCTCAGCGCCACGCAGCTTCTCAAACGAGAATACCGGCATCTTGATTGCAATGTAATCGGCTGTCGGAGCAAGTCCAGGTGTGTAGCCCATGCCCTTTATTGTCTCACCCATGATGATTCTTGCTGCGAGGTCTACGATTGGAATACCTGTAACCTTGCTGATGTATGGTACTGTTCTTGAAGAACGTGGGTTTACCTCGATAACATAGATGTTGTCGTCCATATCGATAAACTGGATATTAATCATACCAACAACATGGAGTGCCTGTGCAAGTCTCTTTGTATACTCAACCAGAGTCTCTTTTGCTTTTTCTGAGATAGTATGTGCAGGGTAAACTGAGATAGAGTCTCCTGAGTGTACTCCTGTACGCTCGATGTGCTCCATGATACCCGGAATCAGGATATCTGTACCGTCACAGATTGCATCAACCTCAATTTCCTTACCCATAAGGTACTTATCTACAAGGATTGGATGATCCTGTGTGATTGTGTTGATGATGCCGATAAACTCTTCGATTTCATCATCATTCCATGCAATCTTCATGCCCTGTCCACCAAGCACGTATGAAGGACGAACAAGTACAGGGTAACCGATCTCGTTTGCTACCTTCTTTGCCTCCTCAGCTGTAAATACTGTACCACCTGCTGCTCTTGGGATACCTGTCTTCTGAAGAATCTCATCGAAGAGCTCTCTGTCCTCGGCTGCGTCTACATCCTCAGCCTTTGTTCCAAGTATCTTGACACCCATCTTCATAAGTGCCTCTGTAAGCTTGATGGCGGTCTGTCCACCGAACTGTACAACAGCTCCGTCAGGCTTTTCAATATTAACAATGCTCTCAACATCCTCTGCTGTGAGTGGCTCAAAATAGAGCTTGTCAGCAATATCAAAGTCAGTTGAAACGGTCTCAGGGTTGTTGTTTACGATAATTGTCTCCCAGCCTTCCTTGGCAAACGCCCATGTACAGTGAACTGAACAATAATCAAACTCAACACCCTGTCCGATACGGATAGGTCCTGAACCAAGTACAAGCACCTTTTTCTGTGGATTTGTCTCTGCCGCCTCATTCTCGCTGCCGAATACTGAGTAGTAGTATGGTGTCTCTGCTTCAAACTCTGCGGCACAGGTATCAACCATCTTGTAGGCTGCCACAATGCCGTTGTCGTAACGCATCTTCTTGATATCAGCCTCATCAATATCTGTAAGCTGTGAGATAACATTGTCAGGGAACTCGATACGTTTTGCCTCTTTTAACAAGTCAACTGTAAGCTCCTCTGTCTTTAAACGGTTCTCCATCTCAACAAGTATTGCGATTTTATCGATAAACCAAAGATCTATCTTAGTAATCTCGTGGATATGCTCGTATTTAACTCCACGGCGGAGCGCCTCTGCGATAACCCAGATACGTCTGTCATCAACAACTGCAAGCTGTTTCTCAAGCTCATCATCTGTAAGACCTGTAAAGTCATAAGACATAAGCGAGTCAACATGCTGCTCGAGAGATCTGATAGCCTTCATAAGGGCACCCTCGAAGTTGTTGCAGATACTCATTACCTCTCCGGTAGCCTTCATCTGAGTGGTAAGTGTACGCTTTGCTGTGAGGAACTTGTCGAACGGAAGTCTTGGGATCTTGACTACACAGTAATCAAGCATTGGCTCAAAGCTTGCGTATGTCTTCTGTGTGATAGCGTTCTTGATCTCATCGAGGTGATAGCCGAGTGCAATCTTGGCTGTAACCTTGGCGATAGGATATCCTGTAGCCTTTGATGCGAGTGCTGATGAACGTGAAACTCGTGGGTTTACCTCGATAACACAGTACTCGAATGAGTCAGGATTGAGGGCATACTGTACGTTACAGCCTCCTGTAATCTGAAGCTCGTTGATGATATTGAGCGCTGATGTACGAAGCATCTGATACTCTTTATCTCCAAGTGTCTGCGAAGGTGCTACTACGATTGAATCTCCTGTATGCACACCGACAGGGTCGATATTTTCCATGTTACATACTGTGATGCAGTTGCCGTTGGCATCACGCATTACCTCGTACTCGATTTCCTTCCATCCTGCGATACATCTCTCTACAAGAACCTCTCCGACACGTGACAGACGAAGTCCATTTGAAAGTATGTCTATAAGCTCCTGCTCATCGTGAGCAATTCCACCGCCGGAACCGCCGAGTGTAAATGCAGGACGAAGAACTACAGGGTAACCAATCTTGTTGGTAAATGCAATACCGTCCTCGATATTCTTTACAACCTGTGAAGCCGCGATTGGTTCACCGATTTTCTCCATGGTATCCTTGAAGGCCTGACGGTCCTCAGCCTTGAAGATGGTCTCTGCTGTTGTTCCGATAAGCTTTACTCCCTGCTCATCAAGGAAGCCGCACTCAGCGAGCTCCATGCCGAGATTGAGTCCTGCCTGTCCACCGAGTGTAGGAAGGATGCTGTCAGGCTTTTCTTTTATGATAATCTCTTTTAATGACTCAAGAGTAAGTGGTTCGATATATACCTGATCCGCAATCTGCTTATCAGTCATGATAGTTGCCGGGTTTGAGTTTACCAGACATACCTCAATGCCCTCCTCTTTTAAGGAACGGCAGGCCTGTGTTCCTGCATAGTCAAACTCTGCGGCCTGTCCGATTACGATTGGACCGGAACCGATAACTAATACTTTTTTAATATCATTATTTCTTGGCATTACTGGTTACCTCCCATCATGTTAATAAAGCGGTCAAAAAGATATGCTGAATCCTGTGGTCCAGGGCATGCCTCCGGATGGAACTGAACTGTGAAGATATTCTTGTTCACATACTTAAGTCCCTCATTAGTGCCGTCGTTGACATTTATAAATGCAGGCTCAGCCACATTAGGGTCAAGCTTATCTGTGTCAACCACATATCCATGGTTCTGGGAAGAAATATAAACACGACCTGTTGCAAGATCCTTAACCGGATGGTTTCCACCTCTGTGTCCGTACTTCATCTTGTGTGTATCTGCGCCTGTTGCAAGTGCCATGAGCTGATGTCCGAGGCAGATTGCAAAAATCGGCACATTGCTGTCATAAAGCTTCTTTATTTCCTTTATAATATCTACACACTCCTTTGGATCTCCAGGTCCGTTTGAGAGCATGATTCCGTCAGGATTGTCACCAAGTATCTCTTCAGCGGTTGTGTGTGCAGGGTAAATTGTAACTTCACAGCCTCTTTCATTGAGTGATTTGGCGATGTTGTTTTTGGCACCGAAATCCATGAGGGCAACCCTCTTTCCTTGGCCCTTTAAAACCTTTTTCTCAGTGCATGTGACCTTGTCAACCACATTGCCTGTAGTATATGCCTTGAGCTTTGGAATAATCTCATCGAGATTGTAATTCTCATTTGTGGTAATCATTCCGTTCATAGTACCCTTTTCCCTGAGAATCTTTGTAAGCGCACGTGTATCAATGCCGGCCACTCCCGGAATATCGTTTTTCTCGAGGAAATCCTGTATCGTACCCTCGCAGCGGAAATTACTTGGCATACGCGACAGCTCTCTTACTATATATCCATCCGGCCATGGTCTTTCCGACTCCATATCCGGTGTGATTCCATAATTTCCGATAAGTGGATAAGTCATTACAACAGCCTGTCCTGCATAGGAAGGATCTGTAAGTACCTCCAGATATCCTGTCATTGATGTGTTAAATACTATCTCACTAATGACTTCCCTTGTTGAACCAATGCTGGTTCCGGTAAATACATTACCATCTTCAAGAATTAAAAATGCTTTCATCTTTACCCTGCCCTTTCGTGTTATACTTTGTAACCATAAGCTTCTTAGCTGCAACTAACCTTACGTCTGCGCAAAAAAAAAGAGGGCGTCTCTTTTTTCTTATAAAGTGTAGTTGCATAGTATATCTGCTTAAATTGTAAAAAGTGTATCATAATACAGCCGATTTTTCAACTGTTTTTTGTTACATAAATATGCATATTTATGTATACAATATTAGTTACTGTTCACACCAAAGTATGACCGGCAACTATTGTAGCCCATTAAAACTGCATCTGAGCGTTACGGAGTAAGCCCCGCGCATACCGCATATATCAGTCCTGAAAAAAATACAAGGCATGTAAAGCCAACTGAAATTGCAATAAAAGTCTTATCAGCTATATGTCGCGGTGTATACTCCACCTGATATATGCTTTTTGCTGTCATAGGAACGTACATATCGTCTTGTCCATTGCAAAATGCTCCCTGATATGCACTTTTAAAGCCCACACGACTGAAGTAGTCTGCCGTGTATGCCGGCATTGCATTTACAGACACCTGCATGAGCTTAAGCTGCATGCGCGCATATATCCTGACTCTCTCCAGAAGCTTTTTGCCAATTCCACGTCTTAAATACTGCGGATGCACATACAGCATGGTGATATGCCCCTCGTTTGTCATGCCGCACACTCCGCACAGCACATTGCTATCAAACGCACCAAATACTACAAGAGCACCGGTCCTTTCCTCGTCCGTCAGCCTGTCTGCATCCATATATTCATCAAAATATCGATGACAGTCCTGTGTCCGAAAGCAGCCTCTGATTGCGATATTGTATATACTTACCGCAAAGGCACATGCCCCTTTTATCTCTTCATTTGTAAGTTTTCTTATTTTCATCAGATAGTCTCCTCCACTATTCTGTCTCTAAGCCCGCTATAGCGTCTCTGCTGTGAGTTGTTTTGTATCATCTCGTAAAATGTCTGTTCGTCACCCACTATGGTAACACATTTCTTTGCTCTTGTAACCGCCGTATAGAGCAAATTTCTGTTCATAAGCATTCTCGGGCCGCTCAAAAGAGGTATAACGACCGCCGGATACTCACTTCCCTGCGACTTGTGTATAGTGACCGCGTATGCAAGTTCAAGCTCCTCCAAAAGCTTAAACGGATACTCCACCTTTCTGCCCTCGTCAAAGGATATGGTCATGGTCTCGGCAAAATCGTTGATTTCCTCAATGATACCTGTATCTCCATTGAAGATTCCCATGCCCTTATCCACACAGAGTCCGAATTTTGTCCTGATTTCCCACTCTATCTGATAGTTGTTCTTTATCTGCATCACCTTGTCGCCCTCGCGGAAAATCGTGCCCCTGTATTCTTTTTCGCGCTTGCTCTTGTCTGCCGGATTCATATACGCCTGCAATATACCGTTTAGACGTTCCACTCCGAGAAGCCCCTTTCTCATAGGCGTAAGCACCTGTATATCATACTCTGTAGCATTTACAAACTTAGGAAGCTTCTGCTTTATTAGCTGTAATGTAACATTTATTATCTTGTCGGCATCATATCTCTTTAGAAAAAAGAAATCCATGCTCTTATTATCTAACGATACCTCTTCTCCATTATTTATCTTGTGGGCGTTTACTATAATATCGCTAGTGCTCGCCTGACGAAAAATCTTTGTAAGCTTTACCGTGTGGAAGGCACCTGAATCAATAATATCCTTTAGCACGCTGCCCGGTCCCACGCTCGGAAGCTGGTTCACATCTCCTACAAGTATGAGTCTCGTACCTGCCACAACCGCCTTTAGCAATGAGTACATGAGTGATATATCAACCATCGACATCTCATCTATGATGATTACATCCGTCTCGAGCGGATTCCTTTCATTTCTCTCAAAGCCAGCTGCGCTTCCTGTGTCCATGCCGCCGTTTAACTCAAGCATACGGTGGATTGTGCGCGCCTCGTAGCCTGTTGTCTCACTCATGCGTTTTGCCGCACGGCCTGTCGGTGCAGCCAGAAAAATATCCATGCCCTCCAGTTCAAAATACTTGATAATAGTATTGATAGTGGTGGTTTTTCCTGTTCCGGGTCCTCCTGTAATGACTAAAAGGCCATTTCTGACTGCTTCCTTCACCGCCTCAGCCTGGTGCTCATCGAGCTCCATCTCTGTCTTTTTTTCTATATTTCTAATTGCAGCCTCTATCTCGATATCCGGCACATCATACGTCACATCAAGCTGCTTTAGCATTGCTGCCGTGTTTGCCTCCATATAATAAAAGGTATTAGCATAAATCTGGGTTATATCATCCTTTAGCTGCATGACAATCTTCCTGTCCATGGCCAGATTCATGTAATGTGCCTCAACCTGCGAGCTTTCCACTCCGAGCAGATATACAGCACGCCTCGTAAGCTCCTCCATCGGCAGATATGTGTGTCCGTCCATGGCAGCCTGCTGCAAAACATACTGTATACCGCTTTTTATTCTAAAATCAGAATCAGTCTTGATGCCAACCCGCGCCGCTATCTCATCTGCAGTTTTAAAACCAACTCCGTCGATATCATCCGCCATGCGGTACGGATTTTCCTTGAGCACGCTGTATATCTCTCCGCCATACTTATTATATATCTTCACAGCCAGATTCATATTGATGCCGTACTGCTGCAAAAAAATCATGGCTTCCCTTAAGTCTCTTTTTGCATTGACCTGGTCCGCAATCTCCATAGCCTTTCTCTGGCTGATGCCCTTTACCTCAGCAAGCCTCTCCGGCTCTTCCTCTATGATGCGGAAGGTATCCTTCTTGAATCGCCTGACAATACGTGCTGCGAGTGCAAGTCCTATACCATGTATGGCTCCTGAGCCCAGATACCTCTCAATAGCCATCTCATCCTCCGGCTCCTTCTCTTCAAAGCTTACTACCTTGAACTGTCTGCCATAGGTGGCATGCTCTGTATACTCACCGTGAGCCTCTATATTTTCACCCTCAGCAATGTCCGAAAAAGCACCCACACATGTGAGCTCCTCCTCGTTCACTACAAGAACAAGTACCGTATACCCGTTTTCTGCATTTCTGTATATTATATGATCAACGTATCCTGTGACTGTTTCGGTTTCCAATTGAATTTCTCCGTATCTGTGTGTTTTTATTGTGACTCTGAATAGTTTTATTTTTTAAATATTATACCCTAGAGCATGCGTATCTGCAATTACTAAGTTTGCACTAAAAAAGCCGGTAACCACATGCAAGCATGCCGAACCGGCTTTTTATTATCAATTATTATTATATATTGTAATTGCGCTTCATCTGCTCATAAAGCTGCTGTGTGATGTTTTCTCCGGACTTCTCCACTATCGTATCACTCATCTGCTCTATGACAGTGTCCATGAACATATCCTTGTACTGCGACATAGAGGAATCCTCATCATCACTCTTTAGTGTCATGGAATCCTTCATTTCCTTTATGACCTGCTCCACAAAATAAGACTCAAAATCTTTAAGTGTGCTCTTGAGCTCGTCCTCTGTAGAGTCTGATGACAGATTTTTTACGTTATTCTTAAGCTTGTCTGCCACCGCAGATGTATTATTTGAGTTTGCAAGTGTTGATACTGCGCTTATATCCATATGCTACTATCTCCTCAAATTATTTGCTGTCTCAAGCATCGAATCAGCTGTTGTGATGGCCTTTGAATTGAGCTCGTAGGCACGCTGTGCCACAATGAGATTAACCATCTCGTCAGCTACCTGTACATTTGAGCCCTCAAGATATCCTGTCACAACCTTGCTGCTTTTCAGAGCAGGGTTTGCAGCTTCAAGCATCGGATTGCCCGAATTGGCTGTTGCTGCAAGCAGGCTCCCTGACTGTTTTTCAAGACCTGACGGATTATTGAACTGATACACAGCAATTCGCTGATTCAGATTAATATAATTGCCCTGTGCAGTCATATAACCTACCGCACCATCCTCTCCAAAGCTCATCTTCTCAGCAGACACACCTGCCGGCACAGCTATGATATTACCGTTTGTATCCATGACAGGATTGCCCTGTGAATCAGTAAGTATAGTCTGTCCGTTTCCATACTGGCTCCATGTGAAGGCACCGTTTCTCGTGTAATAGGTCTGATTGTCAGTACCTCTCACTGCAAAAAAGCCATCGCCCTCCAAAGCAAAATCAGTAGGCCTCTCCGTAGAATTGAGCGGACCCTGAGTATAAGTGGATGTGGTTGCAGCCACACGGGTACCAAGCCCCACCTGCGCTCCTACCGGCTTTGCATCACCATTTCCGGATGTAGAACGGGTCTGTATCGTCTGATATAAAAGAGACTTAAACTCTGTCCTCTGACCCTTAAAGCCTGTCGTATTGACATTGGAAAGATTGTTTGCAATTGTATCTACATTTGTCTGCTCAGCACGCATACCTGTTGCGGCTGTGTAAAGTGCCCTCATCATATGGCATATCTCCTTATACTCTTCCTACATTGTTGACAGCCTTGTCTAATGTCTCATCAATAGATGTAATAACCTTCTGTCCGGCTTCATATGCACGCTGTATCGTAATCATATTGACCATCTCATTGACCACATTGACATTTGAAGTTTCTAAGGCTCCCTGTTCTATTTCGGCATCGGAAGCTATAATATTACCCCCGGCCGTCAGATTGTAGAGATTTTCACCATATTTTTCAATATAGTCATAGTTATCCACATCGACAACGCCGATAGTGCCAACTAACTGATTGTTCTGTGTGATATATCCAAGTGAGTTTACCGAAAACTTTTCATTCGGGTCTACCTTTACCCAGTTTGCTTCACCGCCATCTCCACTCAATGCACCTGTCGCATTGAGCACATGGTCTCCGTCTGCTGTGACCAGATAACCGTCAGCATTGACCTTGAAAGCACCGTCTCTGGTATACTTTACACTTGTCTGACCGGATTTGTCAGTAAATGCAACGGCAAAAAAGCCTTTTCCACCGATAGCCAGGTCGGTAGGATTGTCAGTCACCTTAAAGCTACCCTCATCCCAGTCGGTATACGTCTCACCGAGATGCACTCCGTATGTCATGCTGCCCAGATTTTTGTGCAGTCCGTAGTTTGATGTATCCTTTATCTTTATAGCAAGTTCATTTTTAAATGAATGCGAGGTGGTTCCCTCTTTTTTAAATCCATAGGTATCGGAATTGGCCAGGTTGTTCGCAAGAACATCCATGCGCTTCATCTCATTAACCATACCGGTGTGAGCGGTGTATAAGCCTTTTACCATATTTTTGTCCTTTATAATCTGATTCTGTTGATAACGTTTATCTTTGATGCCTTGTCGGCAAAATCCTTTTCTGTCATATCGCCTGTTGTGAATGCATACTCGCCGTCAACCACATCCTCAATGTAGTCTACATGTCCGAATACAGCCTCAACCTCGCTCTTTGGTGAGTCAGTTCTCACAAAGAAGCTGTTTACACTGTCATCATAGCTTACAAGTGTGAGCTTCTCAGGCTTCCAGTCGATATAAATATTCGTGTTCTGATGCTTTGTCATATCAACAACATCTGCCACTACAGCACTTGCTGTTGGAAGCTTTCCTGCTCCACTGCCGTAGAACATAGCATCTCCGAGCACATTTCCGCGTAAAAATACGCCGTTGAACACTCCATTTACTCCTGAGAGCGGATGTGTGTCATCTATCATATATGGTGCAACGAGACAGGTATAGCTGTCACCCACCTTACGGCTTGAAGCAAGAAGCTTGATTGCACGGTGCATTGCTTTTGCATACTTAATATCCTCAGGTGTAATCTTTGTGATACCCTCACAATGGATATCCTCGAAATCCACCTGCTGTCCTGCAACAAGCGATGTGAGAATGGCTATCTTTCTGCATGGATCGTGTCCCTCTATGTCGGCTGTAGGATCCTTCTCTGCATAGCCCTTATCCTGAGCATCCTTTAATACCTCATCAAAGTCTGCACCTTCCTCTGTCATCTTTGTAAGCATGTAGTTGGTTGTTCCGTTTAAGATACCTGTGATTTCCTCAATCTCGTCTGCTGTGAGACACTTGTTGAGTGGTCTGATAATAGGGATTCCGCCACCAACACTGGCCTCAAACTGGAAGTTCACTCCATGATCCCTGGCAACCTTGATGAGCTCAGCGCCCTTTGCGGCAACAAGGTTCTTGTTTGATGTTGCTACCTGTTTTCCTGCCTCAAGCATTGCCTTTACGAATGTAAATGCAGGCTCAACGCCTCCCATTGTCTCTACAACTATACCGATCTCAGGGTCCTCTGCAATAACCTTATAATCATGAACTATTTTGTTCTCGATAGGTGTACCCGGGAACTCTCTTAAATCAAGCACATACTTGACCTCGATTGGCTCTCCTGCTCTCTTTGCGATTTTTTCCTTGTTGATTTCTAATACTTCTACGACACCTGATCCAATTGTGCCGTAACCCATAACTGCAATCTTCATCTTTTTGTTACTCCCTGGCTAAAATTTTTACGTAATGTATGCCCTTTAAGGACTCAATCTGCTTTGCCATATCATCCACATCATCCGACTCCGGAAATACATCCACAGATAACGTGAGTGACGCAATGCCATTTACCGGTACACTTTGGTGTATGGTAAGAATATTTGCTTTCGCATCGGCTACCGACTTAAGCACAACGGAAAGTATGCCCTGCTCGTCATCCATCTGAATGACAAGATTCACTGTCTTTCCTTTACGTCCCTCATAAAAAGGAAAAATATCATCCTTATATTTGTAAAATGAGCTTCTACTTATGCCAACAGCATCTGTTGCCTCCTGCACAGATTCAAGCTTGCCCGAATCCAGCAGTCTCTTTGCCTCAACTACTTTAAGCAGCACCTCCGGTACAGCCTTTGCCCGTAAAACGAAGTAGTTTGATTTCTCCGCCATTTAGTTACCTCCAAAATGGCCGGTGTGTGTTTGTCACACACCGACATTTGTCCTTGACTCAAAGATTTTAACACAAAGATTACAGCTTTGCAACATCTTATGCTCTTGGTTTTCCACAATTACTGCAGAATTTACCTGTATTTTTTTGTCCACACTCACATGTCCACTCTGTGTTTACAGGTAATGGCTTGCCACAGTTTGTGCAGAATTTACCTGTATTTTTCTGTCCACACTCACATGTCCACTCTGTAATCTCCTGTGGCATAGGCTTGCCGCAATTACTGCAGAATTTACCTGTGTTTTTCTGTCCGCACTCACATGTCCAGCCTGACGCATCCTCCTGCTGTGTGGCACCTGAAGCCACTCCTGCTACCATACCTGCTGCACCATTTCCCGGCGCATTCATTCCGGCTGACCTGTTATTTTGTGCCATCTGTGTAAAACCATTCATCATATTGCCCATGGTGCTCATTCCCATGCCGACACCCATGAAGCCCTGCATAGCTCCACCACTGTTGCTGCCTGCATTCTTGACACCCTCTGACATATTTTTGACCATATATCCCTGTGCAATAGATGGATCTGAGAGCATTGCGCCCTCGTTTCTTGTGTTAATGAGCTCCTGAGACTTCTCATCATATGAAAGGCTGGCGATACCAACACTTTGTACCTCCATACCACGCATCTGATTCCAGCTTTCATCGAGACACTTCGCCATATATCTTCCAAGCTCAGATGCCTTGCTTGTGACGAATGAAATTCTTGTACCATCCGCTGACATCTGGTTGATGGCAGACTGTAATGCCTCTAAAAACTCTGACAGATACTGCTCATTGATATCAGTAATCTCCACATGATCCATATTCTTTGGAATAGCCTCTGCATAAAACTGAAGCGGATTCACAATTTTGATGGAATATGTACCATGGGCACGAAGGAAAAGCTCCGCATTATAAAATGTATCATAGTAGTTTATAGGATTTCTCGTACCAAACTTGATTCCCTTGATTTCCTGAAGGTTGATATAATAAACCTTCTGTGACTGTGGTGTCTGTCCACCAAATCTCACACGGTCAAAGGTTTCCTTTAAAGAATCCCCAAACTGTCCGTTGAAAAGTGATGGCATAGATGAATTGCTCACCTTGTAGTAGCCCGGCTCAGCTGTGTAATCCACAATCTTGCCACCATCAACAAGTATCATAAACTGATTGTCATATACATGAATGATAGAGCCGTTTGAAACAATATCGTCAGAGCCTTTTTTATTCTGCCCCCTGTTTACCAGCACACCCCTGGCATAGACTGTCTGGTCGCCTATATTATCCGGCTCAATAACCTCCTGCCATGTATCTGCAAAGCCGCCTCCAATTGCCTGTTTTACTGCCTTAATAATTCCCATTTTCTTCCTCCTTAGATATGGTTGTAATCAACTTCATGAAAGCTCTGCAGCTTCCATACTTTTATATTGACAGGCTCAACATATGAGCCACAATATTCACATTTCTTTGCTCCAAGACTTCTGACCGGAGCGCCGCAATTTGGACATGTAGTGCCAACTGCACTGCCTATCCCTGCATTATCCAGCATATCTATATCCTGTATGTATACAAGCTCCATATTGTATCTGGTCTGCTTTTTATACTCTTTATCACCACTGATAAGCTTTCCTGAGGCAGTCTTGTAGTAAAAATACTCAACCGCACTCTGTATACTGATGACGCACCTTCCATCTCTTTTCACATAGTTTGAGATTTCAGTCTGATGCACCCTGATCTCGTCAAAATGCTCTGTAAAACCAGCCGCTTCATTGCTGTCTATACGCACCAGCACCTGCTGTCTTACCTCATCAGAAGCCTCACGGTCCAGCTTGTAAATATCCTCAGTCGTGATTGCACAAAGTGCTGACACAAGCACTCTTTCTGACATTCTCTTAAACTGTTCCCAGACAAACTCTGGAAAATCCCTTTTTATCTGTGGCTCCATAAGGCGCGTCATGCCTGAAACCGACTTGGGAGTCGTAGAGACATTCTCCCTGATACGATTGATGCCCTCTGTGACATCAGGTGTACCAAGAAGACTTTCAGACAACCGTCTGACTTTAATGTAAACGGTCACTCCGGCAGCTGTCAGAACTGCTAATATCGCCACAGCTATAACTAAACCCACATTTGCCTCCTTATTCTGCACGTGTTGCAAGCCACTTCAGATAACCATTGATAAATATATCTATATTGCCATCGAGCACTGCATCCGCATTACCGGTCTCCACATCTGTCCTGTGATCCTTGACCATGGTGTAAGGCTGAAGCACATACGAACGTATCTGGCTTCCCCAGCCAATTTCCTTGACCTCGCCTCTGATGCCCGCCTCCTTTGCAGCATTCTCTTCCTGCTTTAAAAGATACAGCTTTGCCTTTAACATCTGCATGGCTTTGTCCTTGTTCATATGCTGTGAACGCTCATTCTGACACTGTACCACAATCCCTGATGGAAAATGTGTGATACGAATAGCAGATGAAGTTTTATTGATATGCTGTCCTCCTGCTCCACTTGAGCGGTAGGTATCAATTCTGATATCCTCGTCCTTCACCTCAATATCGAGATCCTCCTCAATATCAGGCATGACATCACATGATACAAATGAGGTCTGCCTTTTTCCCGCCGCATTAAACGGCGAAATACGAACAAGCCTGTGTACACCCTTTTCAGACTTTAGATACCCATATGCATTCTCTCCGTTTACCTGGAAGGTAATGGACTTGATACCGGCTTCATCGCCATCAAGCGAATCGAGCACCTCAAGGGTAAAGCCCTTTTTATCAGCCCACTTCGAGTACATACGAAACAGCATGGACGCCCAGTCACACGACTCGGTACCACCTGCACCTGCATTGAGCCTCAGAATCGCATTGCATTTATCATATTCTCCTGACAAAAGAGTCTTCATTCTGATACCGTCATATGTGCTTTCAAAATCATCAAGCATCTGCTGTATCTCGGGTATGAGTGACTCATCGTTCTCCTCATAGCCCATCTCAATCATCGTCTCTATATCTTCGTACTGTTCCTTGAGCTTTGCGTATGTAGCTACATCATCCTTCATACTCTTAAGCTCTTTCATCTTGCTCTGTGACTTCTCCGGGTCATCCCAGAAGTCAGGAGCTTCCATTTCTCGCTCTAATTCCTGGATTTTTTCTTCTTTATTAGCCAGGTCAAAGTGAATCCCTCACTTCCTGTAGTGGGGCTTTGTAGCCTTGGAGCGTGGACTTGAAATTATCCAACTCTACCACAGAATCACCTCTTTCTTTACATTTTAGACGCTTTGTGGCTTTAATGACGCTTCCCGCATTCAAGTTGTGGAGTGCGGATGTCACATAGTATATTCCTCTGAAAAATATGAAGTCAGCCACGGGATTTTTTCGGATAGTGATTTTTTATTTTCACTTTGTTTCATTTATATTTTTAATGGAACCCCGTGGCAGTTCATATTTTTCTTCGGAACATGCTATGTGCCGTCCGTAAACCTGGGTTTACTGGGCGGGAAGCTGGTTGTGGCACATATTAAAAACGTATGTTATATGCCATGTTTTTTCGGCCAGCGTCAATACCCTTATTATACCGATTATATTAGAAAACTGCAACTAAATTTGGCACTTATAATCATGCTTATCATCACGCTTGTTATCATGACTGTTACTGTTCACACCTAACAGTGTGACCGACAACGATTACAGCCCACTTCTCTTCGTGTCTTCATGTTTTCATATTTTCGGTTTTGCAGTGCCTGCTGTATGCTTCTTACGTGCTACGCGTGTAACAAGCGCAATAAATAGCAGCATAATGATACCGCCTGTGGTATCAATCAGTACGTCCGTGAATCTGCCGGCCCGGCCGGGCACGAACAGCTGGTGAAATTCATCTGTGCAGGCATATAGGAAGGTCACGCCTATCGGAACCAAAAATCTTCCTCTGCCATGCAAGAACAAAAATGTCAAAAAACCAAGCAATGTTAGAATGGCATACTCACTCATATGGGCACATTTTCTCACCGGATAGTCTATAAGCTCTGCCTTATCGAGCAGCTCCTTCTCATCCCAGTGGCTTGCGGTAATAGTATTGACCACAGAAACTATGCGATAGCTGACGCTGCCGCTGAGCTCAGACGACTCGGTGTCAGGTTCCGCCGAAAACATAAAGATGACTACCATCCAGCACAGCATGAGAAAGCATGCAATCTTATTTAAGCTTTTCATTCATCACCTCAATCGCTTTCTGAAGCTGCACATCATACTGCATGTCATAGTCTGCATTTGTATCTCCTGTATATTCATAATCGACCTCTACATCAGGCTCGATACCCTTTTTATGGATATTGTGACCGTTTGGTGTGTAGTACTTCGATGTGGTAATCTTTACAGCGTCGCCATCGGAAAGATTGTAAATAGTCTGTACAATTCCTTTTCCAAAGGTCTTTTTGCCTACAAGTGTGGCATCAATATAACCATCCTCATTGTAATCCTTCATGGCTCCCGCAAAAATTTCAGACGCACTTGCGCTGTTTTCATCGACAAGCACTACGATAGGACAGTCAATCTGTTTGCCATCGTCATCACCAAAGGTCTGGATATTTCCGTTTTTATCCTTTGTATACACGACAGTTCCTGCAGGAAGCTTGCCAACTGTTTCTGCCGGAAGCAGTCTGTCAACCATTTCTGTCACTGCGGTAAGTAGTCCTCCCGGATTAGCACGCAAATCCACTATAAGACCCTTCATACCCTGATTTGTAAGTCCGTCAAGTGCATCCTCAAACTGACTTGCCGTGTTTGTCTGAAACTCGCTGACCTGGATATATCCCACTCCATTGTCAAGCAGCTTGCTGTCCACTGATGGCAGCTCAACATTTTTACGCTCCACCTCAACAGTAAATGGGTCAGCCTCCTCGCCACGCCTGATTTTAAGCGTAACCTTAGTGCCCTCCTTACCTCTGATTTTGGCAACAAGCTTTGTGAGATCCTCGGATGTTGCCTCAACACCATCAACAGAAACTATTTCGTCATCCTTTTTAAGTCCCGCTTCCTCAGAAGGTGTACCACTGTATACCTTCGAAACTGTCACCCGCTTTGTGTTCGGGTCCTGCTTTAACGCAGCCCCGATACCATAATAAGTGCCTGTCGTGCTGATTTGCAGTTCCTTATACTCATCCGCTGTATAATAAACCGAATAAGGATCATTTAGTCCCTCCATCACACCATGCAGCAGACCATTTTCCAAATCATCCTTATCGTAATCCTCATAGTAATACTCGTCTATGTAGTTCGCAAGCTCATCGATTTTCTGCACGGTCTTGTCATCAAGCACATCTGCGCTTTTTGCAACGGTATGCACGCTCCTGCCTGTAATCATTGTGTATGCAAAGAGCACAATCAATCCAAGCACAATGGTGGTCACTATACCTGTAGCAATCCCGACACCGAACCCATTTCTAAATCCCTTTCTATGAGGCTTTTTATCGCTCATATCTGAATTATCATCGTATTCTAAGCCGTTGTTGTTTGAATTATCCATTTCAGTCCTGTCCTCTCTATATTATGATATGAACTTAAAACAGCCTGTCTCCGATCGGAGCCAGGCCGTCATAATTATTATTATACTCTTAAATGTTTCCGAATTGTGAATCGGCTTCCCAAAAAGCCAATTCCAACGCCCAGTATAAGCGCTACCGGTACAAGTGTAGAGAAAATCTCCTTTGTCGGGATAAATGTCATCATATTTCCTATAAAACTAAACTTATTAGCAATATATGCACAAATCTTTCCATACATGACACTGAGCAATCCCAGAGGAATCGCTGATCCTATCAGTCCAATGAGAATACCTTCTACCACAAACGGAGACCTGACCAGAAAATCAGTCGCTCCAATAAGCTTCATGATAGCTATTTCCTCTCGTCTGACCGCAATACCTGTAGTAACTGTGTTGCTTATAAGGAAAATCGCAACACACAGAAGAATCAGAATGATACCTCCCGATACATAGCTGATAAGCTTATTTAAATCGGTCAGTGTATTGGCCACATCCTGCGACTGATTTACCTTTCTGACTCCCTCGAGCCCCTTGATATAGTTGACAAGAGTCTGCTGCATAGAGACATCATTCAAATAAACCTGCAGATTTGCAGAATTGCTGAGAGGGTTGTCATCACCAAAGGAAGCCGCAGCATCGTCATAGCCCTCGAAATACTCCTTCTGGTAATCATTCCATGCATCGGCCGCCGATTGATAATCCACCTTGCCAACCTCAGCCCTCTTTTCTATCTGGGCCTTGTCCGCCTTTATTGCGTCCTCTGTAGTGCCCTCATTAAAGAACACCGTGACAGCAACACCCTCCTCAGCAGTCTTAACCATGCTTGAGAAGTTAGTCACAACTATATAAAACAGACCAAACATAAAAATACAGGCCGCCATTGTCGCTATGGATGCCAGTGAAAACATCTTGTTTCTGAAAATATTTTTAAAACCCTGCTTGATTGAATAAAATAACGTATTAAGCCTCATCACTATCACCATCCTTGCTGTCAGATACAACAAGACCTTTCTTTATAGTGATAACACGCTTCTTCATAACCTTAACAATCTCAAGATTATGGGTTACAACGATAACAGTTGTGCCTTTCTCGTTGATTTCCTCAAGCAGCTTCATAATCTCCCACGCATTGTTATTGTCCAGATTACCTGTCGGCTCGTCAGCAAGCAGCATGCTTGGCTCATTGACAAGAGCTCTTGCAATCGCTACTCTCTGCTGCTCTCCTCCTGAAAGCTCCCTCGGCTTTGACTTGTACTTTGCAGCAAGTCCTACCATAGAAAGCATCTGTGGCACCTTTTTCTTAATAGTGGCTGTGGATGCACCGATAACCTTGAGTGCAAAAGCCACATTCTCATAAACATTTCTATCCTTTAATAATCTGAAGTCCTGGAAAACGACTCCCACATTTCTTCTGTATTTAGGAATCTGCTTGTGGCGAATGCGCGCCAGATTCCTTCCGTCAACAGTAATCGTTCCGTCTGTAGGATCAAGTTCCTTTAAAAGAAGCTTAATCAAAGTGGATTTACCGGATCCGCTATCTCCGCATACGAAAACAAACTCTCCATCATCAATCTCCAGATTGACATCATTGAGAGCAGGTATACCTGCAGAATATGCCTTACTGACATGTTCAAGTTTAATCATTACTTTCTCCTTAATAGTCCATTGATTCCATATATTTCATATATTTGACTACCATAAGGGCAATCTTAAATGTGATGGCATCCTCGAACACTCTAAGGTCGAGCCCTGTACTTTTCTGAAGCTTGTCCAGTCTATATACAAGAGTATTTCTGTGAATGTAGAGCTGTCTTGAAGTCTCAGATACATTCAGGCTATTCTCAAAGAACTTATTTATAGTAGATAATATTTCTTCATCAAAATCGTCAGGGGATTTGCCATCGAATATCTCTTTGATAAACATCTTGCATAGAGGAATCGGGAGCTGATATATCAGACGACCTATTCCAAGCTGGGAATATGCTATGATATTCCTCTCCTCGAAAAAGATTTTTCCGACATCAAGAGCCATCCTGGCCTCCTTGTACGAGCGCGATACCTCTTTCAACTCGTTGATAACAGTACCGTATGCAATATGTACCCCGTCTGCTTCAGATCTGAACAGATTCAAAATCACCTCGGCTGTCTTTCTGAGATCATCATAGGTCTCGTTTTCTGCCAGTTCCTTCACTACTATTATATTCTTCTCGTCAACAGCTGTAACAAAATCCTTTGATTTGCCACCGAAAAGACTTCTGATCTTCTCAAGCTCGTTGCCGTCCTTCTCCCTATTTGTCTCAACAATAAACACTACACGCCTCACTTCAATATCAATATGAAGCTTCTTCGCGCGATTGTATATATCAACCAGAAGGAGATTATCCAAAAGCAGATTCTTTATAAAGTTATCCTTGTCAAATCTCTCCTTGTACGCAACCAGGAGATTCTGAATCTGGAAGCTTGCAATCTTGCCTATCATATAGACATCCTCGCTGTCACCATAAGCTAAAAGCACGTACTCCAGCTGGTGATCATCAAAGACCTTGAAAAACTGGCATCCATTAATAACCTGACTGTCTGCAGGTGATGCAACAAAGGCCTGTGCCGGCTCTATAAACGCCTCAGCGTTCGGAAATGTAGCTGCAAGAATCTTGCCCTCTACATCTATCACACAAAGATCGGTTCTTGTAATTCCTTTAAGGCCATCAATTGTATTTTGAAGTATCTGATTGGAAATCATAAATCGTTCTCCTTCTCCCCTTTTTGGTAACTGTTCATTGCCCTCACAGTCACTTTATAACTAATTGCATAAATACTTGCTATTATTTTAATACATTCGCACAAAAAAATAAAGAGGTAAATGTACAATTTTTACACATTTCCTCTTATTTTTTCTTTTATTGTTATAAGAATTAACTATATTGAACTGTTTTGTCTATGTTCATAGGTGTTGATAAGATGCGTAAGGCGCTTCACATCAAGCATTTTTCTTATTTTTCCAATAAATCCATGCTTTTTCCCCATGAACTTATTATTTCCGATTCCATACCAGAGGTTCATCAACAGCTTTTCCCTGTTGTGTAAAAGGAACTTCTCCTGTGCCGGAGACGGAAGAAATGATGCAATCACATCAGGTGAAACGATGTTAATTTCATTGACAAGATTTTCGCTGTATCCCGGCGAATCATCAAGAACACCCTTGCCGGATATTCGCGCTCTGTCAAATAATCCAAGCAGAAATTCCTCAGCCTCATCAACAGCTTTCTGCGACTCTGCAATCACAAAGATTTTTTTATCATTCCTCTCAAGCCTCTTAAAAAGCTCATAAAAGAAGTCATGATCTTCTATCTCATGCCGACGCTGCAAGGTATCTGCCGATGCCGCCCTTAGTATGCCTTCATCCGCAATGACAGTATAATCGCATGCCTCCAGCGCCTGCTTCACCTCTTCATCAGACTCCGCCAATGCCAGCGTATCCATATTCACTTCCTCTATTGTAGTGAGTATCTTCTCTGAAATACGCCTGTCGACTCTCATGAGCATCTCGCGTACTGTATAGTTATCAAGTTGTAGCCCTGCAATATCTATCTTTTTAATCATAATTTGAAGTATAACAAAATTAACTTACATAATCAACACTTTTTAAGTTGTCCGACAATTATAAAGCATTTTAATCATATTATTTACAATTAAAATGTCAATATTATTTCCGAAATATTACTAATTTAGTGCAACTTTATCAGAACTTTACAAAACAGTTGTTCTTTTGCTCACATTCAAAAATGTGGATAATGTGCATAACTCCGTGCATAACTCATTTTTAGGGCACTTTGAGGTTTACTTTTGTTGATAGTTATCCACATTTATCCCCAATCCGAATTTACCGGGTTTAGCATATCCACTTTTTTGTGCATGTTGCTATTTTGATATATGTAATAAAATTACGCTTGACAGCCCTGTTTTCCATTCTATTTAAATAAGTCCCGTTTTTAAACATATATGTATATCATACAGGCCACTTATTTCAAATATCATAAACAAAAATAAAGTTTCTCTATGTAAAAAGACCTCCATCTCGATGAGATGAAGGTCTTTATAGATTCATATTTACCTATCCGGCATGAATTTATTAGAAAATTCTTCTAACTGCAATGATTGATTTGTAGTTAGCCGGTGATGTATATTTGATACCGTCTGATGGGTTGCTTGCATGTACAATAGTGTTTCCACCACAGTAGATAGCAACATGTCCGCTATAGCAGATGATATCTCCAGGCTGCATATCGCTTGTGCTCACACCGTATCCAACGCTTCTCATTGCTGATGAGCTGTGTGGTAAGCTGATGCCAAACTGTGCATAAACTGACATTACAAATCCTGAACAATCTGTTCCGTTTGTAAGACTTGAGCCACCGTAAACATAAGGATTGCCAACGAACTGTGATGCATAATTAACAACAGCCTGTCCGTTTGAACCACTTGGTGCGCTATAGCTCTTCTCTGATGAAGAACTGCTTGATGATTTGCTTGAAGACTTAGATGACTTCTTTGCTGCTGCCTTGGCTGCTTTTGCTTCCTCAGCCTTTCTAGCTTTCTCTTCAGCCTTTCTAGCTGCTTCCTCAGCCGCCTTACGCTCTGCCTCTTCCTTGGCAAGTCTTGCTGCTTCCTCTTCCTTAGACTCAGCATAAGTGAACTCTGTATCGAGTGTCACATAATCTGTAGATACATATCCGGTACCGTCTGCTGTAGATACACCTACCCATCCGTCTGTTGACTCATCCACAACTGTGAGATCATCCTCTCCGGACACGAGACCAAGTACTTCTGCATCAGTAGATGCTGTTGTTCTGACCTTGAGTGTCTCAGTATTGACTGTTGCCACGCGACGGCCTGCGCTCTGTACGAGTGCATCGTCACCAACTACAACATAATCACCTTTTACATATCCTGTTACTGAACCGGACTGGATTTTGTACCATCCGTTATCGGTTGTCTCAAGTACTGTTCCAATTCCATTGTTATAGAGCTTTCCAAGAGACTCGCTGTTTTCATCTGCACTCGCACGTATATTAACGCTGTCGCTAACCTGTGCAACTGCTGTATCAGCATATGCTGATTTAACCGGCTCAGCATCTGTTGTCGCAACATCTGTTGCAGTCTCTGATGTCTCATCACCTTTTAACATTACATCTGTCAACATAGATGTAACACCGGCTGTAAGAGTGTTTGATGTACTAACAATATCTGATGTATAACTAGCTACTCCTGCAGTAGGTCCAGCCGCATATACTGCATATGGCACTGAGGACAGAGCCATAAAACCTGTAAGTACCCCGGCTGTGAGTTTCACATAATTTACTTTCATTTTACCCTCCGTTGTATGAATTTGTAACAGTTATTACGAATTTGTTACAAATATTACTTTGTCATTATAACAAAGCAACATATATATGTCAACGTTTTCTTAGTGAATTCTTAAGAAAATCTTGATTTTTTCCAACGAATAGGACTTATGTCGCATGAAATACTTATGTAATAATTTTATTTTACAGCAATAGCCTCAACCTCAAGCATTACATCCTTTGGAAGCCTTGCAACCTCAACACAGCTTCTTGCAGGGTATGCTCCGTTAAAAAATGTGGCATATACCTCATTTATTGCACCGAAGTCATTCATCTCCTTGATGAAAACTGTAGTCTTTACCACATTGTCCATGCTTGTTCCTGCTGCCTCAAGCAGATGTGACAGATTTGTAAATGCCTGCTTAGCCTGTGCCTGTGAGCCCTCAGGAATCTCACCGGTCTCCGGAACTACCGGTATCACTCCGGAAGTATATACCATACCATTTACCTCGATAGCCTGTGAATATGGTCCGATTGCTGCCGGTGCCTTGTCTGTACTGATAACGTTTTTCATGTTATTGCCCTTCTTTCCTGTTAAAATTTATTAAAAAGATTGTTATTTCTTAAGACGGATTTTGCCATCCGTGAGATCAATCTTTCTTTCCTTATATAAATGACCAACTGCACGCTTGAATGCATTTTTGCTAAGTCCTGTTTCTCTCTTGATTACCTCCGGGCTAGCCTTTTCCGAAAACGGAAGCACACCTGCGTATGAATCAAGCAGCTCAAGGAGCTTTTCAGAGTCGGAATCCATCTGAATATATGCCTTTTCCCTCATTGTCAGGTCCAGCTTGCCATCCGCCTTGACATCAGTGACCTTTGCCTCTATCACATCTCCAAGCTTCAGATAAGCGGCATTCTCAAAAACCGGTATCTTTGCTGAATATTTGTCATCCACAGCGATAAATGTACCGAAATTGTCGCTAAAATCATACACACGGCCTGAAACCATATCATCCTTTTTGTATGGCGAATCGGTGCTCAGCATATGGTAAATACCCTTTGTGGTAGCGCAAAGCCTCTGGCTTTTATCTATGTATAATGTAACAAGTATCTCATCTCCGGCGCTGACCTTTCTGACCATCTCCTTGTAAGGAAGAAACAGGTCCTTTTCAAGTCCCCAGTCAAGGAACGCCCCTATTTTAGTCACCTCCTTGACAGTAAGCACTGATAAACCTCCAAGTGTCAGCTTTGGCTCGTTTGTCGTAGCAATAAGTCTGTCGTTAGAGTCCTTGTATACAAAGACCTTAAGCTTATCCCCCTGCTTTACTCCATCCGGAATCTGCTTTGCCGGAAGCAGTACCCTTTCCTCCGAAGCCGAAGATGTTGACAAATATATGCCAAAATCAACCTTCTTTACACATACAAGCTCCTGATATTCTCCTAATCTCATGTTTTTCCGTCCTTTCTGTATCAAAACTGTATCGTTGTTAAATAATGGAATTATAATTATTTTCCCGGTACCGGCTTACTCAAAAACTCCACCACCGAATACGGTTTTTTATCCGTATCCGCAAGCACCACTGTCACACTCTTTGATGTGTACTTCACGTATGATATAACTGTATCACCAAGCTTTGCTTCTTTTCTGTACTCCACACGAAGCTCAGATATTTCAAAATCATTCGGCAGAAGCTGCTGCGCCAGCATAACATACTTCTCATTGTTCATATGATGGTTGCTGTCTATAAAAAACTGAGGAACCACAATCTCACCCTTTTTCTCCATATCATCAGGAATATGAAGCTTGCGCTTTGCACACTCCATCTCAAGCTGCGGCTCAAGACCGTATGTATCCGCAAACTCCTGAGGCACCTTCACCGGTCTGCCGGTTCGTGTATCAACAAGTACCCAGACAGAATTGGCATATGCCAGTGTGCTGCCGCCTGCATCTTCAAGTGTGAAATTTCTGTAACCGTAAAACGCCTTCATACCATATGCCCATGTGGATATCTTTACCTGTTCATTAAGCAGTGGAAGCCTGTTTATGCATATCTGCCATGATGAAAGCACCCACGCTATATGATTGTCCGCAAGAAATCTGATTCCCACATCATGTGACTGTGAGTGAAACACACTACAGTCCTGAAAATAATTGGTAAGACCCGTAAGGCTCAGTCTGCATGAAGAATCCACCTCGCTGTAACGTATTCTGCTGTCAAATGAAAAAGCCATATCTAATTCCTCTAGTCTATAAAATTGAAGTAACTTCTGATAAATCTAAACGCTTCATCCACACCATTGGACATCCAAAGATTTGAGCTTTTATTAATGATATCCTGGTATTGCTGTATAGTAATTGGTGTCTTTTTTTCAGAGCCGAGTTCTTCTATAAGATTAATAATTCTCAAAAAATTCTTGTTCATATCACACCATCCTTCTATAACTGTTTAAGTCATATACGTTTTTATTTTATAACAAATCGCATTATTACACAAGAAAAAAAGGGAACTTCTATCGAAGTTCCCTTTAGCTGGCCCACAAGGATTCGAACCTTGAAATGACGGAGTCAGAGTCCGTTGCCTTACCATTTGGCGATGGGCCAATGTGTTGTCTCAACAAAAGATATTATACACATGTGGCTATATAGTGTCAAGCATTTTTTTATTTTAATTGAATGTAATTGAATATAAATTCTGCTTGTCCTGCTAAAATGTGAGCATCGGCTAATTTTTAAACAGCAACACCTCGCCATCATATTCAGCAAATGTCACCTCATCGCCCCACTCAAGCTTTGCCGTGCCGTTTGTCTGCTCTATGATTGTTTTCTCTATGCGTTTTTTATCATTTTCCGGGATAACGGCTTTCACGAGCACATCCGCCTCATACGCTGTGTCCATCACCGTAATCTTCTCCTGTGCAAACAGATACTGAAGTCTTCCGATTCCGGTATAGTCTGTCCTGATAAACAGTACTGCACCATCCTTCTTCTCTATTATCTCACTTGCCGAAAGCCCCGCCTTTGTGGCTTGCTGATACGCACGCACCAGTCCGCCTGTGCCAAGCAGCACCCCACCGAAGTATCTCGTTACAACAACAGCGGCATTATGGATATTTTCCTTAAGGAGCACATCAAGCATAGGACGGCCTGCGGTGCCTGCAGGCTCCCCGTCATCCGAGCATCTGGTCAGCTCCTGTCTCTTTCCTATAACAAAGGCGCTGCAGTTGTGCCTTGCATCCCAGTATTTCTTTTTCGTCTCATTGATGAAGCTTACAGCCTCATCCTCAGACTCTACCGGCCTTACGGTTGCTATAAACCTCGATTTCTTCTCTGTTATCTCACCCTGTCCGCCCTTGTACACGTACAGGCTTATAGTATTCTCTGACATATGATATTCTTTCCATCCTGATATTGCCTGATTACAGTCATGCCTTTTAAAGACACCTTTATCGCGCTGTAATTATTACCTGTATTATATAATATGAAATCCAATCTGTAAATTGCATTTAAATGCTATATTTGATATAATAATGTATACTGTTTATTTTCTAATAACAGTATATACAAACAAGATTACAAATCTTTATAATGACAAGGAGGCCTATATATGAATTACGGCAAAAAAGCTACAATGCAGCTGCTCCGGAAATATGACAATAAGAGCTCTAAGGTCAAAAACAAGTTCAAGCTCATTGTTCTAAAGATTCTTCTGGTTGTAGTAATTGTAGCAGGCGCAGCCGGCATCAGTTCAGGAATCGGTGTCATGAAGGGAATCATTGATTCCGCACCTGACATATCAAAGATCGATGTCACTCCTACCGGCTACTCAACTACCGTTCTGGCGGCAAACGGAGAAGAAACCGCCACACTCGTAGGTCAGGGGGCAAACAGGCAGTATGTCACCATCGATGAGATTCCGCTGGATTTGCAGCATGCTTTTGTTGCAATCGAGGATGAACGCTTTTACGACCACAACGGCATAGACCTACATGGTATCGGAAGAGCCTTTATCTCCGGTCTGTCAAAGGGCAGATTCAGTGAGGGAGCCAGCACGATAACACAGCAGCTCATCAAGAACAACGTACTGACCAGCTGGACAAGCGAAACTTCCTTTGTAGAAAAGCTTCAGAGAAAGATTCAGGAGCAGTACCTTGCCCTTGAGCTCGAAAAGCAGGTAAACGACAAGGACTGGATTCTTGAAAACTACATGAATTCGGTCAATCTGGGGGCAAATACCCTCGGTGTGCAGGCCGCATCCAAGAAGTACTTTAACAAGGATGTCTCAGAGCTCACGCTTTCCGAAGCATCTGTCATCGCAGGTATCACTCAGAATCCATCCGGCTACAACCCTATCACACACCCTGACAAAAATGCCAAGAGACGTGAAAAGGTGTTAAATAACATGAAGGATCAGGGCTATATCAGCAAGGCGCAATATGATGAGGCCATGGCCGATGATGTCTACTCAAGAATTGCTGAGTACAACACCACAGGCTCAGGCTCTGTGAACACATACTTTATTGATGCGCTCATCGACAACGTGTTCGACGATCTCACAGCCGCAGGTTACTCTGAGACAGAAGCCTACAAGCTGATTTACAAGGGCGGACTGACTATCAAATCGACCCAGGATCTTACTATGCAGACTATATGTGACGAGGAGGCAAACAATCCATCCAACTATCCGTCCGATGCAAAGTATTCGTTCCAGCTTTCCTTCGAAGTAAAAAAGGCAGACGGTTCGTACAAGACCTACACGAACCAGACCATGCTCTCTTTTTATAAGAAGAAAACCAACAATGATGATTTCAGCATCAACTACTCAAGCCCTGATGAATGCAATGCAGCTATTGCACAGTACGAGCAGGATGTACTTGAGGAGGGCGATTCAATTGTGGAGGGTTCTGAAGCTGTCAATATCACGCTGGAACCGCAGGTTGCCATGACAGTCATCGACCAGAGCACCGGTGAAGTAAAGGCACTGGTAGGCGGTCGCGGTGACAAATCCGGCAACAGAACATGGAACAGAGCTACAGATACATGCAGACAGCCCGGTTCCACCTTCAAAATAATCGGCTGCTATGCTGCTGCTCTCGATGCAGGCGGCAAAACACTTGCATCTGTGCAGGATGATGCACCATTTACAGTAGGTTCAAAAACCTTTAACAACTATGACAAATCTTTCGGAGGCTTTACCTCCATCCGATGGGCAATAACAAAGTCCATCAATATTGTGACAGTCAAAACCTTACAGGATATCGGGGTTGATCTCGGTTACAAATATGCGGAGGATTTCGGTATTTCAACTCTCACCGATTCCGACAAAAACCTGTCACTGGCGCTCGGCGGACTGACAAAGGGTGTCACAAACCTTGAGCTCACAGGTGCATATGCTACTATAGCCAACGGCGGAGTATACTTAGAGCCAAAGTTCTACACTCAGGTTCTTGACCACGATGGCAATGTATTACTTGACAAGACCACTACACAGGACACACGTACTGTAATCAAGGATACTACGGCATGGCTTCTTACAGATGCCATGAAGGATGTTCTGACACAGGGAACCGGAAAGCTGGCGCGCTTTGACAGCCAGATAGCCCAGGCGGGTAAATCCGGTACCACAACCAGCAACCGCGACTGCCTGTGGGCAGGCTACACCCCATACTACACATGTGTCGTATGGGGCGGCTATGATGACAACTCAAAACAGTCCGGCAAGCTCACATCCTACCCTAAGAATATATGGAGGAATGCCATGAGCAGAATCCATGAAGGACTTGAAACCAAAGACTTTGTACAGCCGGATGGTATAACAAATACCACGGTATGCAGCAAATCAGGGCTTGTTCCTTTAGAGGGAACATGTGACAATGATCCTCGTGGATCAATGCTGACAACCGAATATTTTGATACGGACACTGTGCCGACAGACAGCTGCGACCATCATGTTGCACTTGAGATTTGTGCCGATTCGGGAGCCATTGCCGGTCCATATTGTCCGAATAAAACATCAAAGGTATTTATAACAGGCGCTGTATCAGGCAGCCCTGAATATGAATTCATGGCAGATGATACGTTCATGAATACCGTATGTACATTACATGATGCAACATCGCTGATTAACAGCTCACCAACCACCACGGATCCTACCAATTCCGGTACTACACCGGGCAGTACTGATGGCACTGCGGCTGGAGCACAGACAGGTGGGGCTGAAACTGGTACCGGTGCTAGCTCAGGTGCTGGTACTGGTAGCTCCGGTACTGGCACTGGCGGTTCCGGTTCAAGCGGTTCTGGAGCCGGTGCTTCCGGTACCGGTGGCTCTGGTTCAGGTAGTACTGATACCGGCAGCTCCAGTTCATCCGGTAACACTCATCGTTAACCATTACGATTTACAACTTAATTATCTAAAGCAAAACCCCCAAGGATCATATCCTCGGGGGTTTTTGTTGATGTATATATGCTAAGGGGATTAGATAATAATTTGCATTACTCTACATCCTGTAATGCCTCAATTCCTTCCTCGCCTGTACGAACCTTGACAACCTGTGCCACGTCGTAAACGAAGATCTTACCATCTCCGATATGTCCGGTGTAGAGAGTCTTCTTAGCAGTCTCAATAACCTTTTCTACCGGAATCTTGCCAACGATTACCTCAACCTTAACCTTTGGAAGTAATGTCGCATCAAGCTCAGCTCCACGGTATTTCTCGCCGGCACCCTTCTGGATACCACAGCCCATAACCTGTGTCACTGTCATTCCTGTTACACCTAAGTCATTCATAGCCTTACGAAGCTTGTCGTACTTTGTAAGCTTTGAAATAATAACAACCTTGTGGATACCGCTTGCTGAAGCCGGTGTTGTTGCATTTACAACAGGCACTGCTGCATCCTTCTTTGCCTGAGAAGCTGTTGCATACTCAGAAGAACCAAGGTCTGTATTTTCATTGACATCCATAACATCACCTGATACATCCATGATAGCAAATCCTGCGTATGCTGATGGAAGACCATGCTCTGTTGGGTCAAGTCCGATGATTTCCTCTTCCTCTGAAACTCTAAGTCCCAGTGTAGCCTTGATAACAAGGAATACGATTGTAATAGTAACTACTGTCCATGCTGCAACAGAAACAAATCCTGTGAGCTGGAGTCCTAAAAGCTTAAATCCACCGCCGTAGAAAAGTCCTACGAGCTCGTTACCCTTTGAATCAGCAATTGAATATCCCGGAGCACTGTTTGTGGCAAAAAGACCAACAGCGATTGTTCCCCAGATACCATTCATCATATGTACTGCGACAGCACCTACAGGGTCATCAACACGAAGTACATTGTCAAGGAACCATACACCGAAGCAGACGAGAAGTCCTGCTACGGAACCGATAATGATAGCACCAAGTGCATCTGTTACATCACAGCCTGCTGTGATAGCTACAAGTCCTGCAAGTGAAGCATTCAGACACATTGACACATCAGGCTTGCCATATTTGAGCCATGTGAAAATCATACATACTACTGTTGCAAGTGCAGGTGCGATTGTTGTTGTTACAAAGATAGAACCAAGCTGCTCTACTGATTTTGCTGCTGCACCGTTGAATCCATACCAGCCAAGCCAGAGAATGAATACACCGAGTGCACCGATTGTGATGTTATGTCCCGGAATAGCGTTTACCTTTGTAATCTTTCCGTTTTTATCCTTTGTAAACTTTCCGATACGAGGTCCAAGAATTGCAGCTCCTACAAGAGCACTGATACCACCAACCATGTGGATGGCACATGAACCTGCGAAATCATGGAAGCCAATCTGTGAAAGCCAGCCACCACCCCAGATCCAGTGAGCCTCGATTGGATAAATAAGTGCTGAAATAACTCCTGAATAAACACAGTAGGAAATAAATTTTGTTCTCTCAGCCATAGCTCCTGATACGATAGTTGCTGTTGTCGCACAGAAAACCAGGTTGAATACAAAGTTTGACCAGTCAAAATCTTTGTAAGATGTAAAGATGTCAAATCCCGGTTTACCGATGAAACCAAGAACATCTTCACCTAATAAAAGTGAAAAACCAATCAGTATGAATACAACTGTACCAATACAGAAATCCATGAGGTTTTTCATAAGGATGTTACCGGTATTCTTTGCTCTGGTAAAACCTGCTTCCACCATAGCAAAACCTGCCTGCATCCAGAATACCAATGCTGCTCCAATAAGGAACCAGACTCCGAAAATTACTCCACTAATCTCTTCTGTCATAGTAATGTCCTCTCTTTCCTGTTTCTTCTTTCATTTTTTCATTTTATCGAAAATAAAATTTATAAAAAAAACAGAGACACTTCACCAATTTCCACAGCTTCGTGGTTCAGCAAAATGTCTCCATTTTATTATTATGTTAAATTAAATCATATATGCCACTCTAAACAGCTTTCCGTAAGCTTTGGGCCTTAAACTACAAGGATTAAACCTCGAAAATTAAATCGCCGTATGATGGCATTGGCCACATCTCTTTGTCGACAATCATCTCAAGCTCATCAACCGGAGTACGAAGAGCATCCATAGCAGTCTTTACAACATCTCTGTAGTAAACAGCCTGCTCTCTGCCCTCTTCCATAGCACCGGCCTTTGCTGTCTCATCCTTAAGCTTTGCAAGTGCAACCTGTGCATCTGAGAGAAGATCTGAGCTCTCTGTAAGAAGCTCTGACTGAACAGATACATCTGCATCAGCAACTGCACTCTTAACTGAGTTAACTGACTGTGCAAGTGATGTAATATACTTGATAACTGCAGGAATAATCTGCTTTCCGGCAATATCAATCATAGCCTTTGCTTCTATATTAATAGTCTTTGCATATGTCTCATACTCGATCTCGGCACGGCTCTCAAGCTCTGTCTTTGTAAATACACCGAACTTCTCGAATGCTGCAACTGACTCAGGAGCAACGTATGCAGGAATTGCATCTACCATAGACTTGATGTTTGGAAGTCCACGTCTCTCTGCCTCAGCTACCCACTCATCTGAGTATCCGTTTCCGTTGAATACGATTCTCTGGTGCTCTACTGCGTAATCCTTGATGAGATCATGTACAGCGAGGTCAAAGTTGTCTGCCTTCTCAAGTATATCACAAGCGTCTGAGAATGCCTCAGCAACGATTGTGTTAAGCACGATGTTGGCCTGTGCAACAGAATCCTGTGAACCAACCATACGGAACTCAAACTTGTTTCCTGTGAATGCGAATGGTGATGTACGGTTACGGTCTGTAGCATCCTTCATGAAATCAGGAATTGTCTTAACACCTGTCTCAAGCTTCTCACCCTTTAAGCTGTGTGTAGCTGTACCTGTTGCGATAAGCTGGTTCAATACGTCTCCAAGCTGGTCTCCAAGGTAGATAGAAAGGATTGCAGGTGGTGCCTCGTTGGCTCCAAGTCTGTGATCGTTTCCTACATCTGCTGCTGCCGCACGAAGAAGTGCTGCATGCTCGTCGATTGCCTTTAACATACATGTGAGTACAAGTAAGAACTGTACATTGTCATGTGGTGTCTTGCCAGGCTCAAGCATGTTGATACCATCATCTGTTGTGATTGACCAGTTGTCATGCTTTCCTGAACCGTTAACTCCTGCGAATGGCTTCTCATGAAGTAAGCACTGGAGTCCGTGACGGCCTGCCACCTTCTTGAGTGTCTCCATGATGAGCTGGTTGTGGTCAACAGCTACGTTGCACTCAGCATAGATAGGTGCAAGCTCGTGCTGTGCAGGTGCTACCTCGTTGTGCTGTGTCTTAGCTGAAACACCAAGCTTCCAGAGTTCCTTGTTTACATCTCTCATGTAAGCTGCGATTCTCTCGCGGATAGCTCCAAAATAATGATCATCCATCTCCTGTCCCTTTGGAGGCATAGCTCCGAAAAGTGTACGTCCTGTGAAGATGAGATCCTTTCTCTGTAAATACTTCTCACGGTCTACGATGAAGTACTCCTGCTCCGGTCCGACTGAAGGTGTAACCTTCTTTGATGTTGTATTTCCGAATAATCTAAGAAGTCTCAGTGCCTGATCGTTGATTGCTTCCATTGATCTAAGAAGAGGTGTCTTCTGATCAAGAGCCTCGCCTGTGTATGAACAGAAGGCTGTTGGAATGCAAAGTGTTGCGCCTGCTGCATCCTGTCTTACAAATGCAGGTGATGTACAATCCCAGGCTGTATATCCTCTTGCCTCAAATGTAGCACGAAGACCACCTGATGGGAAAGATGAAGCATCCGGCTCACCCTTTATTAACTCTTTTCCTGAAAAGCTCATAAGTACTTTTCCGTTTGGCATTGGAGAAGTGATAAATGAATCATGCTTCTCAGCAGTAACGCCTGTAAGTGGCTGGAACCAATGTGTATAGTGTGTTGCACCCTTCTCAATGGCCCATTCCTTCATCTCGTGTGCGATAACATCAGCAGTCTCGAGATCAAGCTCCTTTCCTTCGTCCATAACCTCATGGAGCTTCTTGTAAACCTTCTTTGGAAGACGCTCCTGCATAACTGCATCGTTAAATACGTTCTCTCCAAAGATGTCTGCTACGTTGAAATATTCCTGTTCGCTCATATCTTACATCCTTTCTGTTCATCAATCCCCTTGAGTGAATTGTTATTTTCAAATAATGTTTAAACAGCTGCACAACATATAAACTCGAATATTCTTGTTTTATGCCGGACTTCTTAGTTTATTAAAAAAGAGGGCACTCCATCTATGGTGGAACGCCCTCGTTCATTTCGCTTAACATTATTTCTGAAATTAAGATACTCCTTTGAGTATCAAAAATCAAGCGTTTATGTTAAAAAAGTTAAGTTTTATAAATTTTTACTACAAGATATAAATATTTTGTAAAGTAGTATGTGCAAAAATACTAAATTGCAATAATATTATTCAGCCTTTCCAACTGATCCGAAAAGCTCCATCTTCTCCTTAACTGTTGCCTTGATTGCCTCAGCACCTGGAGCAAGAAGCTTACGAGGGTCAAATCCCTTGCCCTCAAGATCCTTTCCGGCCTCGATGTATTTACGTGTTGCATCTGCGAATGAAAGCTGGCACTCTGTGTTAACGTTGATCTTAGATACTCCAAGGTCGATTGCTTTCTTGATCATGTCAGCTGGGATTCCTGTACCACCGTGAAGTACTAATGGCATAACACCAGTCTTCTGCTGGATAGCGTCAAGAGTCTCAAAGCTGAGTCCCTGCCAGTTTGCAGGATATTTTCCGTGGATGTTTCCGATTCCTGCTGCAAGCATATCTACACCAAGATCAGCAACTCTCTTGCACTCGTCAGGATCAGCGCACTCGCCCATTCCAACAACTCCGTCTTCCTCGCCACCGATTGAACCAACTTCAGCCTCGATAGACATGCCCATTGCATGAGCAACTGCTACTAACTCTTTTGTCTTTGCAACGTTCTCATCGATTGGATAATGAGATCCGTCGAACATGATTGATGTGAAGCCGGCCTTGATGCACTTGTAGCATCCTTCGTATGTGCCGTGATCAAGGTGAAGTGCTACAGGTACTGTGATACCGAGCTCGTCATGCATAGCCTTAACCATTGCTGCTACTGTACCGAAGCCTGTCATGTACTTTCCGGCACCCTCAGATACACCAAGGATTACAGGGCTCTTAAGCTCCTCTGCTGTTAAAAGTACTGATTTTGTCCACTCAAGGTTGTTGATGTTGAACTGACCTACTGCGTAATGTCCTTCTTTTGCTTTCTTAAGCATTTCTGTTGCAGATACTAACATATTTTTTCCTCCTGTTAATTAAAAGCTAATGTTATTATATTACATAACCTTATAAAAATAAAGTTAAATTTTTAACACAATCAGGCAAAAAATTGTATACTATTACTATTTTATGTCCGATTTTGTATTTATCAGCACATAATGGTAATCTGTTTGTTCAGATTAGTGATGGTTAGATCGGTGTGGCTGCCGCCAAACTCTCCGTCAAGTGTCCACGGTACCTCCTCCTCACTCTCCACATGCAGCTCACTGGTCTTGAAGGAGTAGATGAGCTCATTGTCATTTTCACGGTTTGCCAGTCCAGCAAGTATCTTGTTGAGCTCGATTGGGTTCTTTGGATTCTTGATAAGTGTCACCTCGAAAAGACCGTCGTCAAGCAGTACATCAGGACCTGATATGCCCTTGAAGCCGCCTACCGAAAGGGAGTTGGTCACCATTCCATATATAAACTCATCCTCTATTATCTCACCGTCATGGCTCACCTTCATCCTGTACGAGGTGATATCCATCAGGTGCTTTGCACCCTCTAAAATATATGCGGCATGTCCCAGTATATTTTTCATCTGCTGCGAGGTCTGGTAGGATACCTCTGTAAAAAGGCCAAAGGCTGCGACATATACGAAGGTATCTCCGTTAAAGCCCCCCACATCACACGGGAATGGAGTACCGTTTACGGCAACTCTTGCCGCCTCCTCCATATTCTTGGGTATGCCGAGAGAGTTCGCAAAGTCATTGGTACTGCCCGCAGGGATATATCCTATCGGTACATTTACCTCGCTTTGCTCCATGCCGGTCACTACCTCATCGAGTGTACCGTCTCCGCCACTGCACACTACAAGGTCATACTTCTTAGCCTTTTTCCTGACCTTTTTTATGGCATCTCCCTGACACTGTGTAGGATAAATGGTGATTTTGTATCCGGCCTTTGTCATGATGTCCACGATATTTACCAGGTGCTCCTTTATAAGCCCCTTGCCTGATTTGGGATTAAATACAAATAAAAGCTTTTTCTTCATCTATCTCAGTTCCTCCGCAATCGCTGATAATTTTCTAAGCCTGTGGTTGACTCCCGATTTACCCATTGGTGGGTCTAGATATCCTCCGAGCTCCTTAAGCGGTGCATCCGGATATTCAAGTCGAAGCAGCGCCATCTCACGAAGCTGCGCCGGCAGATCATCGAGCCCTCTCATTTTCTGTATCAGTCTGATATCCTCAATCTGCTTTACAGCCGCATTCACAGTCTTGCTGATGTTTGCGGTTTCGCAGTTTACTTTACGGTTTACACTGTTGCGCATTTCCTTTAATATGCGCACATTTTCCAGCTTCATGAGCGACACATACGCCTCCATGATGTTGAGACTGTCCACAATGTGGGCGCCCTCCTTTATGTACACTACATAGTGCCCCTTGCGCTCTACTATCTTGGCATCAGTATCAAAGCCGCACAAGAGCTCCTGAAGCTGCTTCGCCTGCTCTTTCGTATGACACACTATCTCAAAATGGTACGCTTTGTTGGGGTCGCTTATCGAGCCTGCTGCCATGAAGGCTCCCCTGATAAAGGCTCTCCTGCAGCATGTCTGCATAAGAAGCAGTCCGTCTGCGGTCTGTCTGTTGACAGGCTGTGCCGTGATTTTAAGCGCTGCAAGTATCTTTCCGGTATCCTGCTCATCCAGCGCCTTTGTGGTATCTGTGCCAAAAGCACGCTTCATAAGTGTGGCATATTTATTTAAAAGCAGCAGGTTTTCGGTGTCGAGCTCAAGTCCCTTTGTTTTTTCATTGATACGGCCCGAAAGCTCTATGATGCCTGCAAGCTCAGCGAGCTGACAGTGCCTGCTCTTTGATATCTGCTTTGCCAGCTCTTCCTTTACATCACTGGAAAATGACATATTATTTACCTCTCAATGCATCCTTTCCTATGTCGCGATGCTCTATCTTAAGTCCATAGTCATTACAGCCGCTAAGCCTCTTGTACAGCTCGTTTGCAAGCGTTACCGAGCGGTGCTTGCCTCCGGTGCAGCCTATAGATATAACAAGCTGGTTCTTGCCCTCAGAAATATAATTTGGAATGAGAAACTTTATCATATCATCAAGCTTGTCGATAAACTCATTCGCCTCAGGAAACTGCATGACATAGTCCTGTATCTCCTTATCATTGCCGGTTTTCGCGCGTAGTCCATCCACATAGTAGGGATTTGGCAGAAACCTCACATCCATGACTATATCAGAGTCTGACGGTATGCCATACTTGAAGCCGAAGGACAGTATCGTGATAAACAGGTTCTTGTAATCCTCATTCTGCACAAATATCTTTTCCAGCTCAATTTTAAGCTCCCTTGTGAGAAGCTGGCTTGTGTCTATGATATAGTCAGCATTGTCCTTTAAATACTGCAGCTTTTCCCTCTCAAGCACGATGCCCTTATTGATGCGCTCACTTCCTGCGAGAGGGTGATTACGCCTCGTCTCCTTGTATCGCTTTACAAGCACCTCATCCTCAGCATCAAGGAATAGTATCTCATACGGAAAGTTTTTCTGCCTTAGCTGCTCGAGTGTCTGTGGAATCTCATCAATTCCTGAGCCGTTTCGCACATCTATGCCGACCGCCACCTTGGATACATCACTGTGGAAGGTGTTTGAAAAGTCTATGAGCTTATCTAATAGCTGTATAGGCAGATTGTCTATACAGAAATATCCCATATCCTCCATCATTTTCATTGCTGTGCTTTTACCGGCACCTGACATGCCCGTCACTATTACAAATTTCACTAGAATTCTCCAATCATCTTAACTTCCGGTTCGAGCTTTACTCCAAACTGCTTTAAAACTGTTTCCTGCACATCCTTTATGAGTGTCAGGACATCCGCTGCAGTGGCTTCGCCCTTATTGACTACAAAGCCGCAGTGCTTTTCCGACACCTGCGCATCTCCCACGCTGTAGCCTCGAAGACCTGCATCCATGATAAGCTTCCCTGCAAAATAGCCCTCCGGTCTCTTAAAGGTACTGCCTGCACTTGGGTACTCAAGTGGCTGCTTCTGAACTCTCTTTGTGCGAAGCTCTGCCATATATGACTTTATCTCATCCTTAGGCTTTGGTGTGAGCCTGAATCTGGCTGATAGAACTATATAGCCCTTTTCCGGGACTATACTGTGCCTGTAGGATAAGTCAAGCTCATCCCTTGTGACAGTCTTTAGCTCGCCCTCTGCTGTAAGCACTGTGGCATCGATTAAGACATCCTTTATCTCTCCGCCGTAGGCTCCTGCGTTCATGACTACCGCTCCGCCAACACTTCCCGGAATGCCCGATGCAAACTCAAGACCTGAAAGTGATGCCTCCGCTGCCTTTGCCGCCACTGCTGCAAGGATAGCCCCGGCGCCCGCTGTGATGATATGACCGTTGTCTTGTGCTGTGAGGTCCTGCGCTGTGCTTTGCTGCGCCACAGCCTCTGTCACCTCGATTTCGGACATGCCTTTTCCAATACCAATTACAAGGCCTCTGATGCCCTTATCTCCTACCAGCAGATTGCTTCCGTTTCCTATCACTGTAACCGGCATATCACATGCCTTAGCCATCTCTATAAGCTTTGAAATCTGACTCTTATCAGGCTCTGCATAGTAATCTGCCGGGCCTCCTATACGGAAGGTCGTGTGTTTTTTCATCGGCTCATCCTGCAGGAGACCAAGCTGCGGCAATTGTTCTGTTACACTTTTTACAAATGTCTGATTCATCTTATATTCCTTTAGCCTATGCTTCCTTCAAAAATGCAATGTAGCCTCTGAATGCCTCATATAAATCGACCTTGCTGATGATTTCCCATGGCGCATGCATGTTGAGCACCGGCACACCGCTGTCAATAACATTCATGTCATAGTTTGCGAGGATATATGCGATTGTTCCGCCACCTCCCTCGTCTACCTTTCCAAGCTCTGCTGTCTGGAATGAAACATCTGCTGTATCCATGATATTTCTAAGCCTTGCAACATACTCTGCGTTGGCATCGTTTGAGCCTGATTTGCCTCTGGCGCCTGTATATTTGTTGAATACAAGGCCCTTTCCGAAGTATGCCGAGTTCTTCTTTTCCATAACCGATGGATAGTTCGGGTCAAAGGCTGCTGATACGTCTGATGAGAGTACCTTTGAGTTTTTCAGTGCACGTCTGACTGCAAGCTCGCTATAGTCTCCTGCCAGGTTCATCACCTCTGCCACACAGTTTTCGAAAAAGCGTGACTGCATGCCGCTGGCTCCCACTGAGCCGATTTCCTCTTTGTCCACGAGCAGGCATACACTTGTATATTCCGGTGCGCCCTCTATCTCAAGCATAGCTCTGTATGAAGGATATGCGCACACTCTGTCGTCGTGGCCGTAGCCCATGATCATGCTTCTGTCAAGTCCGTAATCTCTTGCCTCTCCGGCAGGTACCACCTCTATCTCTGCTGAAAGGAAATCATCCTCGTCCACACCGTACTCCTGTGAAAGTATTGTGAGGATATTGGCCTTTACTCTCTCCTTGATATCCTTGTCGTCCTCGTCCTTTTCTGGTCCCGGTATGCTTCCAATGAGCACATCAAGGCTCTCGCCCTTTATGACCTCTGAAGCCTTCTTGCCCATCTGCTCGCCTGACAGATGAATAAGCAGATCGCTCACACCCACTACAGGATCATTTGGCTTGTCTCCGATATTGACTGTCACTGTGCTGCCATCCTTTTTGCAGATGACTCCGTGAAGTGAAAGTGGCAGTGTGACCCACTGGTATTTCTTGATGCCGCCATAATAATGTGTGTCTAAAAGTGCCATGTCTGTGTCCTCATATAAAGGCACCTGCTTTAAGTCCATTCTAGGTGAATCAATATGGGCTCCGAGGATATTCATACCCTTCTCAAGAGGCTTACTGCCCACGATAAACAGCGCCAGTCCCTTTCCCATATTGTTTGCTATGATTTTATCTCCTGCCTTTACGCTCTTTCCTGTCTCGATGAGCTCATCAAGGTCCACAAAGCCGTGTCCTGTGGCGTCAGCATAAACTGCTGCCGTGCACTCGCGCTCTGTCTTGCAGCCGGATATGAACCTTCTGTAATCCTCTGCAAATGTAAATAATTTTTCTCTTTCAGGTCCCTGGGGATATTTCTCCCAGGCGTTTTTCTTTTCTATTGCCATGATTTATTATACCTCCGAATTTTTTGTAATATTTGCCTGGACGCGGCGATACAGCTCCTGAGCCGCATTGTAGCCCATCTTCTTTTGTCTGTGATTGACTGCTGCTGTCTCTACGATGACTGCCAGATTACGTCCCGGTCTGATTGGCAGTGAATGACACACTACCTTATTGCCGAGATACTCGGCATATTCTTCCTCGAGGCCGAGTCTGTCGTACTCTGCCTCCTTCTTCCAGTCCTCGAGCTTGATTACGAGGTCTATCTGCTGTTTTTCCTTTACACACTCTACTCCGTAAAGTGTCTTGACATCGATGATTCCGATGCCTCGAAGCTCTATAAAGTGTCTGGTAATCTCAGGCGAAGTGCCCATGAGCGTATGCTCGTTGATCTTTCTGATTTCTACCACATCATCCGTCACAAGACGATGCCCTCGTCTGATGAGCTCGAGTGCGGCCTCACTCTTTCCGATACCACTCTCGCCTGTGATCATTACTCCCTCGCCGTATACATCTACCAGCACGCCGTGCACTGTGATGCATGGTGCGAGCTGCTCACCAAGACAATAGATGAGCTCGGCCATAAAGCTTGATGTGGAACGACCTGTTGACAGCACCGGTATGCTGTGTTCTCTGGCCTCTTCCATAAATATCTCATCCGGCTGTAAATCCCTGCAGAAGATGATACATGGTATATCAAACTCCATGAAGCGGCTATAGCGCTCTTTTTTCTCGCTATCGCTCATCTTCTCTATATAAGTATACTCTACATTTCCGATAATCTGTATTCGTCTCTCCTCAAAATGATCAAAATATCCTGAGAGCTGAAGCGCCGGTCTGTTGACGTCCGAGCACTCTATCGCCCTCTCCTTTAGGTTCATCTCTTTTGTGAGATTGTTGAGATCGAGCAATTCTGCTACCTTTGCAACTGATACTGAGTGTAATGCATCCATTCGCGGTCCCCCTTGATGTATATTTGTTTTTTAGTATACCACAGATTAGCTTCAAAATCTACGTGGCAGAGTGGAAAAATGCATGCACTGCCTGTGCTGCTTTCTCGTTCATGGTCTCTGTCTGCATAAGGTCTTCGACATCTGCTTCCTTTATCTTCTCTAACGACTGGTAACGGCGCATGAGCGCCTTTCTGCGCGCCGGTCCTATGCCTTCAATATCATCAAGCACCGAATGTACCTGACTCTTTGAGCGCAGTGACCTATGAAACTCTATTGCAAAGCGGTGTGCCTCATCCTGTATTCTCGTGATGAGCTTGAAGCCTTCGCCGTGGCGGTCGATAGGTATCTCCACATTATTGTAATAAAGACCTCTTGTGCGGTGAAAATCATCCTTTACCATGCCACACACAGGTATGTCGAGTCCCAGCTCGGAAAGCACCTGAAGGCATATATTTACCTGACCTCTTCCACCATCCATCATTATAATATCCGGAAAACGGTTGAAGCTGCCAATTTCCTGTGGAGAGCCATCTTTTTCAAGCTGCTTCTGTTCTTCCATGCCATGTGTAAAGCGGCGTGTGAGCACCTCGTGCATTGACGCATAATCATCAGGTCCCGTAACTGTACGAAGCTTAAACTTTCTGTAATCGCTCTTTTTAGGCTTGCCCTTCTCATACACTATCATGGAGCCGACAGTCTCAAAGCCGTTGATATTGGAAATATCATAGGCCTCCATACGGTTTAAGCCGTGTAAGCCCAAAAGTCCCTCGATTTCCTTTACAGCTCCTATTGTGCGCCCCTCTTCTCTCTTTATCCGCTCCTTATCCTGGCTGAGCACTAAGAGTGCGTTCTTGTAGGCAAGCTCAACAAGCTTTTCCTTCATGCCCTTCTGCGGCACCTTTATATTCACCCGCCTGCCTCGCTTTTCGCTGAGCCACTGCTCCAAAACAGCCATATCCTCTATTTCACTCTGCAGCATGACCTCGCGCGGTATAAAAGGTGTTCCGGAATAAAACTGCTTCACAAAGTTATTTAACACATCATCCGCAGCCTCCTCGCTTCCAACCCTCACATGGAAATGGTCTCTGCCTATCAGCTTTCCGTTTCTTATGAAAAATACCTGCACCACTGCATCAGTATCGTCATTTGCAAGTGCTATGATATCCTTATCCTCGCCGTCGACATTTGTTATCTTCTGCTTCTGTGCTACCTGTTTCACACTGTTTATCAGATCCCTGTATTCAGCCGCCTTCTCAAACTCCATGCACTCTGAGGCCTTTAGCATTTTATCGCTAAGAGCCTTTATTGTCTGCTCATAGTCGCCGTTTAAGAAATCAATCGCGCCCTTTACAGATACGGCATACTCTTCCTTCGTCACATACCCCTGGCATGGTGCATTGCACTGGTGTATATGATAGTTGAGGCACGGCCGGTCTGCTCCTATATCACGCGGCAGCCTGCGGTTGCAGGTTCGAAGCTTATAGATTTTGTTTATCAGATCTATCGAGCTTTTCACCGCAGAGGCACTCGTATACGGACCAAAGTAACGGGATTTGTCCTTTTTCATCTGACGCGAAAACAGCACCCTCGGATAGTCCTCTCCCAGTGTCACCTTGATGTACGGATATGTCTTGTCATCACGAAGCATAGTATTGTACTTTGGTGTATGCTCCTTTATCAGGTTGCACTCCAAAACAAGGGCCTCAAGCTCAGAGTCGGTGACTATATACTCAAAATGATCTATATGCTCTACCATCTGTTTTTTCTTGATGCCCTCATTGTGGCTCGCCTGAAAGTACTGATGTACTCGCTTCGTCAGGCTTTTGGCTTTGCCGATATATATGATTACATCATCCTTGTCATGCATAATATAAACTCCCGGAGCATCCGGGAGTTTTTTTAATTCTTCTTTGATATCAAATGTTTTTTCCATATTCGCTCTTTTGGGTTGTGGTGTGGAGTTTCGCACTTTCAGGTTGTGTGGTTGCCGGCATGGCACACAGTGTATTCCTCATGAAAATATGAAGTCAGCCGCGGGGTTTCTCTCCGTTTGGTTTTCTTTGTTTGCAAGGCTTTTTCGTCCCTTCTCTTGCCCGGAAGCCCGCGGCAGTTCATATTTTCCTTCTGAACACACTATGTACCCTCCGGCTTTTTTCAGTTTATATGCGCGAAACTCTTTTCTACTGCGCTTTTTTTGTGCGAAATTCTTTTTTCGCTCTTTCGCTACGCGAAAATTGCTTGGTTGCTCGTTGTGTTCTAAAATTGACCTATAATGTACTAGTTATTCAATGTATTATCATCCGGCGCTGTATATCCGGAAGATTCATTTGTATCTGCAGGCTGGTCTGTGGCGTTACGAAGGAGCGGATCTGCTGCCGATGTCACATCTTTCTGTACATCATCATTCCGTGCAGCCTCCTGCTCTTTGTTCTCCTCGTCAGGATCAGGGAGTCCCTTCATATCGCGGAACATCTTCATGAATTCCTTACCTGTGATTGTTTCCTTCTCGTAGAGATAATCTGATATACTGTCGAGGATTTCTCTGTTTTCATCGAGGAGCTTTATGGCCTCTGCGTAGCTGCTATTGATGATTGAGAGCACCTCATCATCTATCTGCGATGCTGTATTCTCTCCGCAGATTAATCCTGCTCCGCCCTCTAAGTACTGGTTTTGTACTGTTGCAAGGCACATCATGCCGAATTTATCTGACATTCCGTACATTGTTACCATAGCACGGGCTATCTTTGTGGCATTTTCTATATCATTTGCGGCTCCGCTTGTGGCTGAGTTAAATACCAGCACCTCTGCTGCACGTCCTGCCATATATGTTGTGATTTTGGCGAGAAGCTCGTCCTTTGTCTCAAGGTATTTCTCCTCTTCAGGTGTCTGGAGTGTATATCCGAGTGCTCCCATGGTACGTGGTACGATTGTGATTTTCTGTACAGGCTCTGTATTTTTCTGCAGGGCTGATACAAGTGCGTGTCCAACCTCATGATATGAGACGATTTTTCTCTCTTTATCACTCATGACACGATCCTTCTTTTCCTTGCCGCCGACTGCTACAAGCTCGAAGGCCTCAAAGAGATCTGACTGGTTTACAAGCTGTCTGCCGTTTTTGACTGCATTGATGGCAGCCTCATTAATCATGTTGGCAAGATCTGAGCCAACAAGTCCTGCTGTTGCAAGTGCCAGTGCATCAAGGTCTACCGACTCGTCCATCTTGACATCCTTTGAGTGTACCTTTAAGGTCTCCAGACGCCCCTTTAAGTCAGGCTTGTCAACAATGATTCTTCTGTCAAAACGTCCCGGACGAAGAAGTGCCTTATCCAGTACCTCAGGGCGGTTAGTTGCTGCTAATATAAGTAATCCCTTTGATGTATCAAAGCCGTCCATCTCTGCAAGGAGCTGGTTTAGTGTCTGCTCACGTTCGTCATTGCCACCGCCGTATCTGCTGTCACGGCTCTTTCCTATTGCATCTATCTCATCGATAAAGATAATACATGGTGCCATCTTTTGTGCTTCCTTGAACAAATCACGCACTCTCGAAGCTCCGACTCCGACAAACATCTCCACAAAGTCTGAACCTGCAAGTGAGAAAAACGGTACTCCTGCCTCTCCTGCTACTGCCTTGGCAAGGAGTGTCTTACCTGTTCCCGGAGGTCCCACGAGAAGCGCACCCTTAGGAAGCTTGGCTCCGATATCTGTATATCTCTTAGGATTGTGAAGGAAATCAACAACCTCCTGAAGAGATTCCTTGGCTTCATCCTGTCCCGCAACATCCTTGAAGGTGACACCTGTGGACTTCTCCACATATACCTTGGCAGTCGTTTTACCGACGCCCATTCCCATGCTGCCGCCCATCTTCTTTGAAACAAATGCTAAAAGCACCCACAGCAGTATAAGCGGAACTATAAAGCTTAATATATTAAAAATCCATGTAGATGTATTATCAGGTATCGCCGCCTTTATCTCAATAGCCTTGCCCTCTGAGGTCTTTGCTTTTTTGAGTGTCGGCACAAGCTCATCATCAGCCACACGGCCTGTGTAATATGTGATGTCATAATCCTTGTGTCCGTCATCCACAAGCTTGTAGTCTATCTCGTAGGAATCAAACTCCACGCTCTTGACATTACCCTTGTCGAGCTGTTTTATGAAATCACTGTATGACTTTTCCTGTGTGCTGGCATGCGATATGCTGTTTGATATAAGTGCATACACAAACAATGCCACGAGGGTCAGCAGGATAAATGCCATGATACCCTGTCCGCCACGGTTGTTCCTGCCACCGTTATTTCCGTTTCCACCCGGTCTGTTGCCACCGTTATTTCCGTTTCCACCGGACCCATTATTGCCCGGGCCATTGTTGTAATTATAGTTATTAGGTCCCTGATTATCCATATTTTCTCCGTTCTTTTCTTATTTATTACAAGCTTCAAGGCAATTTTGACCTGTAATTTTTATAGTCATTCCCATGAAACCCTATTCCCGAAAAATATCATTACAGACTTCTTATTTTCCAAGGAATATATTGTATATGAAACCGTCTCCTCACAATATATAAAGTGTGAAGCTTCACTTTATTATAAGAAAAAGTGCGGTCAAAATCAACCGCACTTTCTAAATATTGTATTAAATATAACGAAAAATTATCTGTTCACCTTGTTTGCCGCCTCTATGAAGCCATGGAAAAGCGGATGTGGACGGTTCGGACGTGACTTAAGCTCAGGATGTGCCTGTGTGGCGATAAACCACGGATGCTCCGGAATCTCAATCATCTCCACGATTCTGCCATCAGGTGATGTACCGCAAAGCTTCATGCCATGCTCTGTGAGAGCTGTTCTGTAGTCATTGTTGACCTCATAACGGTGACGATGACGCTCGCTTATATTCTCTGTACCGTATACCTGGTATGCCTTTGATGTCTTGTCGAGTACACATGGATAAGAGCCAAGTCTAAGTGTACCTCCGATATCCTCTATTCCGTTCTGGTCAGGCATAAGTGCGATAACCGGATGAGTAGTGTTTGGATCAAGCTCTATACTGTGTGCATCATGGAACATACATACGTGGCGCGCATACTCGATGATTGCCACCTGCATTCCAAGGCAGAGTCCCAGATATGGGATATTGTTTTCCCTGGCATACTTAGCTGCTGCAATCATGCCCTCAACACCACGGTCTCCAAAGCCTCCCGGAACGATAATTCCCTGAATACCCTTGAATACCTCTGCTGCATTGTCATCATTAAGCTCCTCTGAGTCAACCCACTTTATATCAACTGTGGTATGCTCAGGAATACCGCCATGCTTCAGTGCCTCAACAACTGAAATGTATGCATCGTGAAGTGCTGTATATTTTCCGACAAGTGCGATCTTGACCTCTTTATCAGGATGACGGAGATCCTCAACCATCTGCTTCCAGTCTGCAAGATCCGGCTCAGGACAGTCGAGATTCAAGCACTCGCATGCAACCTTTGCAAGATTCTCCTGCTCCATGGCAAGTGGTGCCTCATAGAGATACTCCACATCAAGGTTCTGTAATACGTGTGAATTCGGTACATTACAAAACAGCGCAATCTTGTCCTTAAGCTTCTGATCAAGCTCATGCTCTGAACGGCATACAATGATATCCGGCTGGATTCCCATGCCCTGAAGCTCCTTTACGCTGGCCTGTGTAGGCTTTGTCTTGAGCTCTCCCGACGCCTTGATATATGGAATCAGCGTCACATGACAAAGGATGGCATTGTCGTGTCCCACCTCATGCTGGAACTGTCTGATTGCCTCGAGGAACGGCTGACTCTCGATATCGCCGACTGTACCGCCCACCTCGATGATTGCGATTGTGGTATCCTCAGATGTGAAATTCCTGTAGAATCTGCTCTTTATCTCATTGGTGATATGAGGGATAACCTGTACTGTTCCTCCGCCGTAGTCACCACGACGTTCCTTTTGTAATACTGACCAGTATACCTTTCCTGTGGTGACGTTTGAGTTCTTTGTCAGGCTCTCATCAATAAAACGCTCATAGTGTCCCAGGTCAAGATCTGTCTCAGCTCCATCGTCTGTTACAAACACCTCTCCGTGCTGAATAGGGTTCATGGTACCCGGATCAATATTAATGTATGGATCAAACTTCTGCATTGTCACCTTGTATCCACGAGCTTTTAAAAGACGTCCAAGGGACGCTGCGGTAATTCCTTTTCCAAGACCGGAAACAACTCCACCGGTGACGAACACGTATTTTACAGGCATAATTTTCCTCCTTATCAATATGCTTTGTATATTTGTAAATTCTTAATTTTTAAAATAACCAACTTATTATACAGCCTTAAATTGATTAATGCAATTTATTTTTTAATTATATTTATTATATTTTGTTATAATGCTTCACATCTGGTGACGGACAACCCTGTATTCATCGCCTGAGCGGTAAAACGGACAGCGCTTATAGCTGCTCTGGACAAATCTCGCCATATCATCCTCGTCCATATTTACCGAGCAATAATACTCCTCATCATCCTCATCATATTCATTGTATGCACAAAAATCGCAGCATGTCTCCATTATCTTATCCTTCCATCACTTTTAATATGTATGCTGAAAATCTACTTAAACTGATTGACAGTCTCGTCATATTTGTAATCAATCTGTGCAAGCTTGTCGCAAAGCTCTTTCTCATCAATATCATATGCTGCCGCAAGCTCCTTCAATCCTGAATAATTGTCCCGAAGCTGTGTGTTTACAAAGCTAAGCAGCATAACCGGATCCTTTGGTAACGCCATAATCTGCTCCTTATAATTCTATGTAATTTTATAATTCTATGTTATCTTATTATCATAATCATAGCAATTAATTTTCAAATACCTGCTTTATGCTGTCATAGTGCAGGAACACTCCCTGAGCAGCAAGCTCTTTTATTTCATCGAGTGTGGCAATTTTAAACCCAAGTGCCTCCTCTGTCTGAATCTGTACGTCAGACTCCTTGAAATCAAGCTCAAAGCGGTAAACATCCACGAAATAGTTGTCACCCTCTCCCGGATTCTCTCTGTGATAGGTATAGGCAAGCCCTCCCGGACACTGTGATACATCAAGGCCTACCTCCTCCTTTACCTCTCTGCAGACTGCGGTAAATGAGCTCTCACCTGCCTGTGCGGCTCCTCCTGAAACCTCCCACCAGCCCGGTGCCCATGCCTTTGTCATGACACGCTGTGTGATAAGGAACCTGCCATCAGGTCTGTGAATCACGCCAAGCACTGAAAGATGATACTCTCCATCCTTAAGTATCCAGTCGTTTTTTTTCATTGTACGGCCTGTCGGCTTTTTATCCTTATCGTATATATCCCAAAATTCCATTTAAAGCGTCCTTTCTCTAAGTGAGTCTTTAATAATATCATATCATATCCTGTGCAGAAAAGCCAGCAAGTTGTTTACGCAGCTTTTTGCTTTCCGGCAGATAATATTCCATCAGCGACCAGAACCTGGCATTATGGCTTGGCTCAAGCAGATGTGTAAGCTCGTGAACCACCACATACTCTGCGCACTCCGGTGGCACCTTAGCCAGCAGAAGGTTGAAATTCAGATGATGTGACTTCACATTGCATGAGCCCCACCTTGTCTTCATCTTCTTTATTGTAAAGCCGGCTGACTTAACTCCCATAACAGGCTCCCATTTGTCGATAAACCTCTGCAGCTGCATCTTAAGCTCCCTGCGCATCTCTCTCTCCATGAAAGGTGCTAAAACAGGCTCCTGTTCCTTAAGCTGTCTTGCAACAAGCATTTCCCGTGTGGTTTGCTCAATCCAGTCTGATTTGCTCTCCACGAATTTCCTGATTTCCGCATCACTCATGCCATAAGGAGCACTCACTGATAGTGTGCCATCCGTGTCCTTCACACGAAGATACATGTTTTTTATTCTTTTCCTAGTTACTTCTATTGCATATCTGTTGTTTATATATATGTTATTTGTACATTTTTTATTTGCATATGCGTTATTCATATTTTCCAGTTTCATACCGTTCCTCTCACGTAATCCGCTCCACGTAAATCCATTTTACAATCTCCGCGCATTTTTGTATACTATAAAATAAAGTTACTGAATAGTTACAAAACAAATATAAGGAGGATCATATGACAAAAGAAAAATTAGCCATTGAAGTAATAAAAAGACTAAAAACCGCATATCCCCGCACCGATTGCACTCTTGAGTACGACGAGGCCTGGAAGCTCCTCGTATCAGTCAGGCTCGCAGCCCAGTGCACTGATGCCCGCGTAAATGTAGTCGTGGTGGATTTGTTCAAAAAATATCCTTCCATCGAGGCTCTCGCCGATGCTGATGTTTCCGACATAGAAGAAATTGTACGTCCATGCGGCCTGGGAAAGAGTAAGGCACGTGATATAAGTGCCTGCATGAGAATGCTTCGCGATGATTTTGGCGGTCTTGTGCCTGACAATATGACCGATCTGCTGAAGCTGCCGGGAGTCGGCAGAAAGAGTGCCAACCTGATTATGGGTGATGTGTACGGCAAGCCTGCCATCGTCACCGACACACACTGCATACGTCTTTGCAACCGTATAGGACTTGTAGATGGAATAAAGGATCCGAAAAAAGTGGAGATGGAGCTTTGGAAAATCATCCCACCCGAGGAGAGCAATGACTTCTGCCACAGGCTGGTTGATCATGGACGCGCCGTATGCACTGCCCGAACCACACCGCACTGTGACATGTGTGTGCTGAACGATATATGTGGAAGCGTTGTACATAACTAAAACAGTAAGGCTGCGGCTCCGCAGCCTGCATGCAAAACGTGAGAAAGGACCGCGATGTTACACGCGGTAACAACGCGATCCTTTCTCGAGGAGTTTAGTTATGAAAATGTTTATTAATAAAAAGGGAATAATGTAAAAGGTTTTGTTCCTCTTACAATAACAAGTATATGTGGTAATTATGTCCTAACAATGTACATTTTAGAAATATTTTATTAAAAAAGTCGTGATTATTTTATACTTTTTTTAGATTTGTAATATTCTGTAAATAACAACTAAATTTTTTTGTTAAAAAGTGCCTTACAGAGCTGTATTTTATCCTCATGGCTCTGTCCGGTCAGGCTGTTTTGAAAATCCACAATACCTGCAGCGGTGCTGTCTGTCAGCAGACCTTTTTCTGCGAGACGTCTTTTCATCTCACGCGCTGTACCGTTTCCTCCATCGAACACACGCACCCTATCTCCAAGCACCTCCTGTATCATTTTTCTGACAAACGGATAATGTGTGCATCCCAGCACAACCGCATCTATCTCACCATGCGAATATGAATACAAAAGTTCCTCGAGATACTGTCTCACATCATCACCGTACAAGTCACCTCTCTCAACGAAATTCATAAGCCCAGGACAAGGCAATGGAATAATCTCACCCAAATGTCTGTATCTGTCCATAAGCTTTTTAAGTTTTTCCTCCCTGATAGTCATAGGTGTAGCCATCACAAGCACTCTCGGATTTTCCATAAAAAGCATCGCAGGCTTGACTGCAGGCTCTATCCCTACGATAGGAACATCGGGATATTGCTCTCTTAATATACGCACTGCCGCGCTGGTGGCTGTATTGCACGCGACAACAAGCCCCTTTGCATGCTGATTTAAAATCAGCTCCTTTGCATGCTCACAGGTCAAAGCTCGCACCCGCTCAAGTGTTTTGGTACCATAAGGCGCATTTGCTGAATCACCGTAATATATAAAATCTTCGTTAGGCATCACTTCAACCAGGCTCTTTAAGACGCTTATTCCGCCGACTCCTGAATCGAAAACTGCAATTGACATTATAAAAGTCCCTACTTTCTTTATAAAATCTGTTATGATATAATGAATAAAACAAGCTTAAGGAGGCACCTATGGATAATCCTAAAAGTCTTTTTAACAACAACACAAAAGTATGTGAAAACTGTAAAAGGCCTCTGCCATATGACTATAAAGAGAATCTCTGCCCACGATGCCTTGATCTGGCATTATTCCGCGAGGTAAAGGAATTTATCCGTACCCACGACGTAAATGAATACGAGGTTGCAGAACATTTTAAGATACCGCTTAGACAGGTAAAGAGCTGGATAAAGGACGGACGCATCGAGTACAAGCAGTCTGAATCAGCCTCCACTATAGCCGGTCTTCACTGCCAGCGGTGCGGTGCACCTGTTACCTTCGGCACTCTTTGTCCCAAATGTCTGAGACTGTTAAACGGCAACAAAGGATACTCAACCGGATACGATGCCGGCAAAACAAAATCCAAAATGTACCATTTGGAAGGAGAGGAGTAATTACTCCTCTCTTCTTTTAACCTTTGATCTGTATTTTTTCTCCACCTCTGTGAGGAACTTGTCATCAAGCTCCGCCTTTATAAGTACGTTCTCATCAGGCGATTTGATGACGATATCATAATAAGGTACATCCTTCTGACCTGAGGTATAGTCTATTTTCTTGAACTCATTTCCATTCTCGTAATTGTATACGCTTCTGTCACCTGCCGGTGCAATTGCTGCTACAGACTCCATGCTGTATATTCCAAGGCGCTTTCTGCGGCTCTTGTTTTTAATTCTGGCAAAGCGCAGCTCTCCGTCAAAATATGAATATTCAAACTCGGTGTTCTGTGCCATTATCATAAGATATGCAATAAGTCCAAATACTACTGCAAATAAAATACCCGGTGCAAAGCCGATGCAGATAGTCAGAAGACTTATCGCAGCAAGAGCCACAAGCAGGTACGAAACAAATACCAGCGCCACATTTTTTTTACGCGCAATCAATGTAAATACTTCCATTATAATTCTCCTTTGCATATTGAAAATATATATCTTTATAATGATAACAGATTTTTGCCGTTTCGTATAGATTTTTTCATGGTTATAGGTTAAAATATTATAAAAATTTAGTGAAATTTCGGAGGGTTAAGATGCAATTTAACTTAAAACCGCAAAATGATTTCAAAAACAACATAAGAAGGGAGTGGGCTTTAACCAACGGCCTTGGCGGATATGCCGGCGGTTCAGTCACCGGTGCGATAAACCGTACGCATCAGGGCTATCTGATTGCAAGCCTTCATGCACCTGTGCAAAGATACGTCTGCTTCTCAAAGACAAACGAAAAAATAGTCACAGACAGCCACACCTACGACCTCTCAAGTGACCAGTTCAAGGGCGGGTGCCACACAGACGGCATCCAATATATAAGAGATTTCACATACGACGGAACCATATGCTTTACATATGAGGCCGGTGATATCACCATAAAAAAACACATCGCACTGGCACAGGGAAAAAATCTCGCTGCCGTGGCATATGAGGTTCAAAACAAAGGCGAAGCGGCTAATCTTTTGATCACGCCTCTTATGAACTTCCGTGAGCACTCTGAAAGTTCCACCGTCGATTCATTAAAATTCGAGGTCCAAAAGCAGGAGCATGGCTTTAGTCTCATCCCAAAAGCTCAGGATGACCACTGTATCCGCATTGCTTTTTCAGGCGGGGAGCTTACTGAAAGAGACGACAAATATATCTGTGACCTTGAGGCTCAGACCGAGGTGGACAATGAAGTGCCTGGCCTCGACTGTGCATTTTGCCCATATGACGTGAGCGTGGATATTCCTGCCGGTGAATCAATGCATTTTTCTGTAATGTGCGATATCGTACCACTTGAAGCCTGTAACGGCAACGCAGGTTCAGCCTTCGCCAAACACCTTGTTTCTGATAACGAAAGTGCTTTTGAAATACTACATGCGCAGCTTGACTACACCGATGAGCTGATTAAAAGAAGCGGCTTCACTGATGACTTTGCCGTGAAGCTTACTGTGGCTGCAAACCAGTTCATCGCACACAGACAGTCAACAGGCTATGACACTGTGCTCGCCGGACTTCCTTGGTTTACAGACTGGGGCCGTGACACTATGATTTCATACACCGGCCTGACACTTTGCACCGGCCGTTTTGAAAAAGCTCACGATATACTACTGACCTTTGCCAAGTACTGTAAGGACGGGCTCATCCCGAATATGTTCCCGGACAGCGGACTTGAGCCTCTCTACAATACTGTAGATGCATCACTGTGGTATTTTTATGCTGTCTACAAATATCTTGAATATGTGTCCACTCCCGATGCCTATGAATTTATAAAGAAGGATATTTATCCATGCTTAAAGGATATCATATCTACTTATAAAAAGGGCACTGATTTTTCCATATATATGGACACGGACGGGCTCATTCATGCCGGAAGCGGACTCGACCAGGTAACATGGATGGATGTTCGTGTCGGTGACTGGGTTGCTACGCCTCGTCACGGCAAGCCTGTCGAGATAAATGCACTTTGGTACAACGCACTTTGCACCATGGATATGCTTCAGGCTAAGTTTGGCGATAACGATGACAGCTACAGACAGCTTGCTTCTCTCGTAAAGGCTTCCTTCAACAAGCGCTTCTGGAATGAAAACACAGGCTGCCTGTATGATGTGGTTGACGGGGATGACGATACAATCCGTCCAAACCAGATTTATGCCGTAAGCCTGCCATTTACCATGCTTGACAGGGAGCGTGAAAAAGCAATTGTGGATACGGTAATGGATAAGCTGTACATTGGCTGCGGACTGCGTTCGCTCGATCCTGACCACAAGGATTACCATCCGATTTACATCGGCTCTCTCTCAAAGCGCGACCACGCCTATCATCAGGGAACAGCCTGGGGCTTTCTGCTCGGTGGTTTTATCAGTGCCTATGTAAAGGTAAACGGCCGCACGAAGGCGACCGCTTTATGCGCTGACAAGCTGCTTGACCCTGTAAGGGAGCATCTGCTCAACAACTGTATCGGCTCAATATGCGAGATATTTGACGGCGATGCCCCTCACACCGGCCGTGGCTGCTATGCGCAGGCATGGAGTGTAGGTGAAGTGCTTCGCTGCTACTGTGAGGATGTACTGCCTATGCTCCCACAAGCTCACTCATAAGCTCGTGGACCGTAGTCATCCGGTTTATGCGGCCCACATTGGCACCGCAGAATACCAGACCATTTTGCATATCTCCTTTAACCGCTGCAATCAGTGCCTTCGTAATACAGTATGGCACTGTTGCAGGGTTACATTTCTCAAGACAATTGTAGCACTTTGTGATATGCTGCTTTTCCTTTTCCAATCCCCTGATAAACTCATTTCTGACAGCACGCCCCGGCATTCCTACAGGGCTTTGTATAATCTGCACATCAGACTCATTCGCGTTCAGATAAGCATGCTTATAGGCATCCGATGCGTCACACTCCTCTGTTGCCACAAAACGGCTCGCCACCTGCACTCCGTCGGCTCCAAGCTCCATGCAGTGCATGACATCCTCATGTGTAAACACTCCGCCTGCTACAATTACCGGAATGTGCTTTTTAAACTTCTCCTCATATGTCTTTGCACAGCTGATAATCTCCTTAATCTCGCTGTCATAATCCATATGCTTGATATCTGCAAGCTGCTCATTGGAAAATCCCAGATGTCCTCCTGCCTTTGGTCCCTCGATAACAATAAAGTCCGCTGTGCGGTTGTATCTGTGTGCCCACATTTTAAGAATCAGATTTGCTGCTCTCTTTGAAGAAACAATCGGAGCAATCCTTGTATGTGACTTTTCATCGACCAGCTCAGGCAGTTCCATTGGAAGTCCTGCCCCGCTTATAATAACATCAGCACCTGCTTCAACCGCAGCCAGAACATGCTCCTTGTAATGCTTTAAAGCCACCATGATATTGACACCTACCATTCCATGTCCACAGGCAAGCTCCTTTGCTTTCTTAATATGCTTCTTGATAGCAATCAGATTAGCCTTTGCCTGGTCCTTTTCAAACTCCGGCTCCTCAAAGCCAATCTGCGCGGTGGAAATCACTCCTACACCACCCTCCTTAGCAACAGCTCCGGCCAGTCTGCTAAGACTCACTCCAACTCCCATGCCTCCCTGAATGATAGGAAGCTTTGCAACCATATCTCCGATTCTCAGTTCTCTCAACATAATATGTACCTCCGAACATGTATAAATTCCATTTTTCTGTTTGATATTCAAATTATTTGATAATCAAACATATACACATAGTAACTCTTTATGGTATTCATGTCAAGGTAAAATTATTTCATTTTCTATTTTATATAGTTTTCGATACTACATTTCTTGTTTATTGTAACTATCCAATTTTTCTCGATTTTAATATTGACATCAACAGACAAATCGTGTAGAATAACTTTTGTTGTGAGACAAGCCCAGTTAGCTCAGTTGGTAGAGCAACGGACTGAAAATCCGTGTGTCTCTGGTTCGATTCCGGAACTGGGCATTATACAACAAATTAAATATTCCTATGCGGGTGTAGTTCAATGGTAGAACACCAGCCTTCCAAGCTGGATACGTGGGTTCGATTCCCATCACCCGCTTTTTTGTTACCCTTTTTTGTTTGTCCACTAAATATTTCATAATGCATTTAAACTGTCGTACAGCTTCTTTTACACATACCTATACATAAAACAAAAGCCGATACCCCGTGTCTCCACGAAATGTATCGGCTTTTATTATGCGCTAGATAAAATATGTATTCCCTAATAATGTCTGACTAGAATAAATCTACACGACCTGAAAACTTATCATTTATAACATAGTATGCAGAATACTCCTCCGGCTTGATGTAGATGTTAAGCTTTCTGATGAAGCCTGCCTTGTGTCCCTCAGCAACGAACTGAGCCTTAACACGCTCCTCGACAGCTGCTGTATCAACCTCGCTGTTCTGGTACTGAACAATAATCTCCGGCTTTACCGGCTCCTTCTTTGCAGGTTTTGCCTCTTTAGCTGTCTTTGCAGCTTTTGCTGCCTTTGCTGCCTTTGCTGTTGTCTTCTTAACAGTGTCCTTTACATCAGCTTTAACCTCAGCAACCTTCTCAGTTGTCTTTTCAACAGCCTTCTCAACCTTCTCGGTTGTCTTCTCTACGGCTTTTTCTACCTCAGCCTTTACATCGGCTTTTGCATCAGCCTTAGGCTCTGAAACCGGCTGTGCCACTGTTTCCTCTTTTTTTACTTCAACCGGCTTTACTGCCTGCTTAACTGTCTTTGAGTTATTCTTTTTACGCATACTATTTTCCTCCTCATGCTCATTATTCACATACTAAAAAATTTTCAATTGCAACTAAAGCTTCCTGCTCATCATCACCCTTTGTAACAATATCAACAGACATTCCATCTGAAGGATTAAATGCCATAATACCCATGATGCTTTTTGCATTGATTTTGCGATTGTCACTCTCCAATGTAATCTCACTATCGAACTTGCATGCCACTTGAACAAGCTCTGCGATTGGATTATCATGACCTTCACATACTTTTGTAACGACAATACTCTTCTTACTCATACGTTCTCCTTAAACAAAAAGTATTAAACCTGTTTCATACTTATTTAATATATCCCAATTGTAACCGCTTTTCAATCCTTATGAAAATTTCTGTTAAACTTTACCTAAGGAGCTTACATTTAATGTCACAAAATCAGCATTATTACAACATTATTCTGTTTATTTTGTCATGTACGTGATAAAATGCAAGCCACCATTATAAAACATTCTGTCAGCATCCTCATTGCTCATCGATGTTGTAGCGCCATTATCCGGATTATAAATATATAAAGCTCCATTTGAAGAGTATCCTGTCACAAGCACTGCCGACGTATTTCCCGTCATCGCAAATACCGGATTGCCCTGGCTGATATAAAAGATAATATCCTCAGAAGACACTCCCTGTAAATCCAGGATTTCCTTGTCCGGCAGGTTGTTTTTGAGCACATCAACAGCACTGCTGCCTGCTCCAATCAGCTCAGACACACTTACCGTAACATCATTGTAGGTAAGCATTGCACTTACTGACTTCACGACACTGTCAGCATCCTTATCGATTTCATTACATGCAATATTCGCAAATGCATTTACTGCATTTTTTCTTGCCCTCATCCATACATACTGCTGGTTTGAGTCAATTACCACTCCCATGCTGTCATTTGCCTGTTTTATGGCATCCGAGATGTTATCAGATGCAAAAATCACATCCCCCTTTGCATAAACATAGAAATGGACTGTATTGTCATCAAACTTTAAATCAACAGCAGTATCATGCGAATTTATAGTCATCTGTGCTGTCAGCTGCTTCAGCTTATCCGGCTTTTTACCACCTGCTATACTAATAGCGCTGACCGTCAGCTTTGTATCGGACTGACTCGTATCAAGAGCTATCTTCTGCTTCGAATCAGCCTCCCGGTTCATAATGGTATCCTGACCGATTTCTGCATACACACCATTGTTTTGTGCAATCAGATCTATTGTTACCGTATATCCATCCACAGAAATTTTCTCGACATAGCCGCCCGAAGGGGTATATGTCTTAAGCTCCGACTGGTCAGATGTATCAAGAATAATAAGTCCATTCATCGGAAATGTCGTGTTTCCGGCTGCATCAGAGACCACATCAGCAGCATTCGCCTGTCCATATATGAAATCCTCACCTATGAAGCCAAGCGGACGCAGATACTGGTCGTCGCCCTTTTTGACCTCAAAGGTCTTGCCACTCTTTAAATCCATCACTTTTATGGTATTTGATGAGTACTGATTTGCAGAATCCACCCATGCAAAGTATCTGTTACTCTCCGATGCGCAGTAAGAGCCTGTAGACAAGCCCTCAACCACCTTCTTTACTGACATCGAGCCTAAATTAATCCTATAGAGACTGTCATCCATCATGAGATAGAATTCATTCTTCTCATTGAGATAAAGCATCTTGCCCATCTCAGCCTTTAGTACCTCATATGATGTCTTAGAAGGAATAAACGCTTCCTCATCTATAGTATGTGCCAGACCGTCATAATGGTACACACCGGTTCCCACCTCTCCCTCGTGGGTGCCTCTGTTCATATATCCGTATACCACAAAATCAATACTGCCCGCTTCGTCTACACTGACAATCTTTATATCGTGATGATTCCAGTTCTCACGCTCATCAATGCCCTCAGCGTCCCTGAAGCTGAATACCTTGATTATCATTCCATTGTTGATATCATAGGAGTATAAATCTCCCTCCTGGACAAAGCATATCACACTGCCTGCTTCATTGGCCCTGTACTCTGCCTCACTGCTTCTGATGCCAAGCATTACGCTGCCAGAATCCGATATAAAGCTGTTTTCACTGTTAAAAATCTGATTTGCCGTTCTCTCATAGTTGAGCACATACATACGGCTTTCCGTCTGGCGCAGCCTGAAATACTCTCTCACATTGTAATACTCAGTCTCACCCTTACCGTCCACACAGCTCATCACATAGTCTATTGTAACCACATCATAAGAATCGTTTATTTCCTTTAGGGCTATGACAGGATTCGTATACTGTGCAGCGGCCATTGAGCCCCAGGTAATCTGACTCACCGTAGATGTCAGATCCACATGTGCAAGCGTATTTCTGTCACCGGTTGTTGTCTCCATATATGTTGTAAAGAAGGATTTGTCATCCTTTATAAACGTCTCATCATGAAACTTCTTTGCAAACTCAACAACCTTTGCAGCTGCCTTTCCATCCGTCTGCATAATCCTGCTGTAATAATATACATTATCCTGACCGCTTGTGATGGTAAACACCAAAAGATACTCAGTATTTTCATCCATAACATTCGGCATGCTTACGTCCGCCTGAATAGTATTATCCTTATTAGAAAAAGAAGATATCTCGTCATCGGCCACCAGCCTCTTGCCATCCATGCTTCTGATCTTGTATGATATCCTGTCAACAGCCATGCCATATGTTGAAATGGATAATGAGAGCTTCCTGTCATCCGAAATTGGAATAACGCAATCGCGCATCTTTGTCGGATCCATCTCAGTAGTATATCCATGGAGGGTGTTTATCTTTATTTTATCCAGATTAAATGACATAACCGGCAGCGTTGCATCCGCCTGCTTCGTGGTCATATCCTTATTTCCCTTGTTTGTAGTTATGCAAAATGTAATTAATGCTGCAATAAATACTACTATAAGTACTATCGGCTTTATCACTTTCTTACTCATAAAATCATATCCTTATATCTACCAGAATCTTTGGTACCTTCTGTATCTGCATCTGCGTCTGCAGAGTTCACAGTTAAAAAGCATGCCCGCTATTGTACAGATAAAACACCTGCTGCTTTGCTCTGAGATAAATCTGCCGGCAATCCTGTCTGCCTCATCGAAAAGACGCTGCCTGTCAGGCACCTCATCATAGATAAAGCTGCCCTCATACTCCAGCTCATCCATGCGCTGCTCTACTGCTGACTGTATCATCGCCGTATCATGCGGATACATATCCTTTATCATCCCCAGGTCCTTTGCAAATGCCTCCTCATTTTTATAGTAATCCATAAACGGAAATGTTTTATAAAAAGGTAACATCAAAAAACCTCTTTTTAATCATTATATGCTATATTCAGCTATTAGTTGCATGCTATAACAAACAATGCTGCAATAAAAATGCATGCGCCCAGGAATTTCTTTCCCGATACCTTCTCCTTCAGTATCACGCTGGAGCATATCATCATCACAATAATCGTCAAATTAAAAATATACCCTGCATAGCTGCCGGACATTGAAACTGCCCTGCCATAAAAATCATATGCTAACGGGTATGCAATGCCTGCAAGAATCAGGCATATACCATCAACAAATGACATGGATCTGATTTTCTTCATGCCTCCTGTTGCAATAGTAAATATAATAAGCACCAGCGTTCCTATAAACACACACCAGAACGCAATAAAGCCCTTATCCGGCTGTATCCCGCCAAGTGACACCAGAATATGTGCTGCCGACGCACAAACTGCAGCAAGAAGCGCAAACAAAATACCTGTTCCATCCAGATTTAAAATAACCGTTCCAACAATCATGAGTGCAATCGCTATATAATCAAAAGTGTCAGGGGTGTTATGAAACAGAAAAAATCCCGCTGCAAGCGTGATTATATAGCTGCATTTAACTATAGCTGTAACCTGAAATGTGTAGCCCTCATGTATGGACTTAAAAAAACAGATGCCAAAAAGCCCTGTTGCAAGCCCTGCCAGAAGTATAAATATAACGCTCCTTTGGCCGAGTGCAATCAGGCTGCTTCCCATTATATTATCTTTCCTGTAAAAAAATATAGACGCACATAAAACAATCCCGGCAATGCTTCCCGCCAGCGCCGGGTCTGTCTTTTTAGTTCCAACCTTGGCCAAAATAGGCACACATGCTGCAATAAATGTTGCAGCACATGCCCATATAATTCCTGTCATATACATTACCTCACCACGTATCTATTACTGTGACTGTGCAGCACTATCTGCAGCTCCTGTTGTACTGCCATCTGCTGTACCCTGACTGGCAGCCCCGCTATCTGCCGCACCTGATGTGCCGCTGTCTGTAGTGCTGTCAGCCATATCTGACTTGACGTAGTCAGAGCTGACATAGCCTGTCTGTCCTTGGAAGATAACCTGTGTCCAGCCATTGTCCTCTGATACAAACTCAAGCTTCACATTCTGTCCTATAACAGTAACTATATTTGCGTTTTTATCAGGCTTCTCTCTCATGTTTACACTGCTTGTAGTGGTGACGTAAGTTTTTTCTGTACTCTCTGTAGTCTGCTGTGGCAGATATATGGCGCCTATCTCTGTATCACTATCGCCGGCACTGTCAGTTTCACTTTCGCTAACCGCATTCTGTTGTACCTTGTCCTGCTCCTTTTTTTTGCCGCCCTTTGAGTTAACGGTAATCACTATTGTAGCAATCAGGGCAATAAGAAAAAGACATATTGCTGCAAAAATCAGTCTGGCGATTATAACATCTTTTCTGTGGCTTGCTTTCATATTATTCTCCTTTTGTATTATCTGTGTTTTGGCTCATTATAGCATAATAATCTAAAAAGAAAAAGGCAGTTAATAGAATGTTTATTGGTAAATTTCTATAAATTACCTTATAATATTTTTAAACTACAGCACATCATATCAGAGGGAGATAAAATCATGGAACAAAAGACACCTTTTAAGGAGCTGACATTCAGTCAGAAAATACAATATATATGGGACTATTACAAAATACCGATATTTCTTGTCATTATCGGAATCATAGCAGTCACAACCTTTATTCATGGTCGGCTTGCGCAGAAAAATACTGTTTTGAGCGTATTATGCGTAAATGCAGAAAACAGCACCACAGAGGACAACGGCGCCGATATTTTCAATGACTTTCTCACAGATAACGGCTATGATTTGTCAAAGGATGAAATTGCCTTAAACAAAAATATCTGTGTCGATGTAGACAAAAGTGGCCTAGACTATCAGAACATGGCAGTCCTCACAGCATACTTTGCTTCTAACGAATACGATATATGCTTTATGGATGATAAGACCTTTGATTATTACGCCAAAAATGTCTGCTTTGAAGATATAAGCAAATATCTGGATAAAGCCGCCCTTGAAAAATATAAGGACAGGCTTGCATATGTGACAATAGATGGTAAGGAATATCCTTGTGGTATCAGGCTTTCAGCAGATGACAATGAATTTGTCAAAGCCTCCGGCTTATACTCTTCATGTACTGTCGGAGTGTGCTGTGACTCCTCCCACGATGCTATGGTCAAAAAATTATGCGGCTACATATTACAGTAGCCGCATTTCTATTTCTTCTGCTTTTATCTTATGAATTTCTCCTGTTTTTAAGCTTCAAGATTCCACCTATTGCAAGAAGTACTACACTCAGGCATGAAACAATAAACAAATCAGGAACATAATCCTTTATTACCCAGTATGGTATGCCTCCGACAATAGGCGCAATAACTATGCCCACCGGCAAAAACAGATGCAGAAAAATATTCGCTATCAGGTTTCCGCTATTGTCTGTTCTCCATTTGTGCGACTTGATAATCTCCATCAGCGCAACCAATATAAATGCTGCAAAAACAAGGTCATAGAACAGGTGCGCATCGACATAATCCTTTGGGTCAAGCTCGTCTGTTGCATATCCCATAAGCGTCATCACAACCTTTGAGGTTACCTTGTTCATCAGATTGTTTGTGACCATATAGTCATTGGTATTTGCGAGGAATACAACACCCACGCCGCTCTCCGGAAGCAGATACATGTCTGCGATATAGTTTTCCGTGAGACCTGTGTGATTGTACACTGTCTCGACATATTTATCCGAACGTACCCAGCCCATACCATAGCCTGTCTCACCTGACTCATCCATAGGAACTGTTGCCCGAAACATTGTGCTAAGGCTCTTGTCAGAGAGTATTCCATAGCCGCCACGCAGATACATCTGCAGATATTTTCCCATATCATTTGCGCTGGATGCAATATAGCCCGCCGGTACAGTGGACCACGAATCGCTGAGCGGATACTTCACATCGCTTTCCACAGAAAAACCGAAATAATTGTTGTGGCCTGTAATCAGACCATCCTCCTTCGCTTTTGCATAGGCTGCGCTGCTGTGAGTCATGCCAAGTGGTGTAAAAAATGTCGTTGTCAGATAATCGCTGTAGCTAACACCTGATACTTTTTCCACTATAAGACCAAGTATGTCATAATTGACATTCGCATAGGTATATTCTCCATTTTTGCCAACAATCTTTGCATTTCCCACATGCTGGTACACGCCAAGTCCACTGGTATGATTGAGCAGCTGTCTTATTGTAATCCTTGTCGCATCCTTTGGATTTTTGAATACCTCAGCTGCATCCAGATAAGGATTTACCGGGCTGTCAATATTCAGATGTCCTCCCTCATACAGCTTCATGATGCATGCTGCAGTAAACGACTTGCTGAGTGAACCGGTGATAAACGGTGTGTCAAGGCTCTTGCAATCCCCATATGTACCGGAGAAAAGCACGCCCTCTGCATCTACCACCTCAACAGCCATACCCGGGATCATGTAATTGTCACAGGCTGCCTTTAAGGTATCCTCTATCTCTGTATATTTCGGCGAATAATTGTTGTTGTCAAGCCTTGGAATCATATCTATCACAAGACCCACTATAATAGCAACCACTATTCCCATCAGAGCTCTCTGTGGTATCAGTCCGATATAATGTGCATAATTGGTATATGTCTTTTTCGCCATATCCTCGGTGCCCTTTATCCACACCTTCGGTGTATGTGCATACCAGCCACAGTATACTACCAGTTCAAGAAACAATAGGACTGCCATCCATATCAAAAGCGCAAACACAAAGCCCGTTGAAAAGCTTGTTGCCCCTGCTATTGATGTCAGTATGACAAGCGCTATCGTCCAGAATATAAGTGTCGGAAGCTTCTTTACAAACTTCTCCCAGTCTGTCATGATACGGATATTCCGATTTCTGTAGCCACGCATATGCATGACCTTTTTCTGCAGCTTCTCGGGCATATTGCTTATCTTATATGCCGGATCCCGCTTTATCCTTATTACTCTGTATATGCCAAATATTAAGCAGCAGACTATTATCTCAACTGCCAGTACCATTCTATCAACCACCTTATGTCTTATTTACAGTCATTTGAGACTGTACTTTACATAAAAATTTAGCACATTTTTTGTGCTATGTAAACACAAAATAATATTAATACTACGGGCCGTAAGCCCCGCAAAGCGGTGGCGCACACGGACTCCCCTTCGAGCTACGCTTTGCTGTTAAGTGGCTGTACGAATTATGCTTTTTACGTTTTCTATGCTCGACGAAACCGTCGAAACTCGCCCTCCATGGCTCGGTTTCTCCTTGCCCTGCCTTCCATGGCCGGGCATTTCTGTGTTTCTATGCATAATTCTACAGCCACTAAACAGCTCCGCTATGCGCTCTCACGGGAGTCCGTGTGCGCCACCGCTTTGCGGGGCTTACGGCCCTTAGGTTGTGGATTTATTTACTTCGTAATGGGCATAAGTGCCGGTTTCCGGGGTGCACATGCTCTCGTGGGAGCGCATAGCGGAGTCACTTAGATACTGTAGAATTATGCTTCACACGCAAAAATGCCCCGCCATGGACGGCGGGGCAAGGCGTTATGCGCCACGGATGGCGCATAAAAGCCGGTTTTGTCAAGCATAGAAAACATAAAAAGCATAATTCGTACAGTATCTTAGTGATGCAGCGTAGCGAACACGAGAGCATGTGCGCCACGTAAACCGGCACTTAGTCCACATACAACAGCTACAAATCAGTTCTGGCCATAGTATGCGTTAGCCCCATGCTTACGGTAGAAATGCTTCTCCTTTATGTTGTCCGGGGCCGGCTTCACGTCAGGATTTACTGACTCTGTGAGTCTGGCCATCTTTGCCACTTCCTCAAGAACAACGGCGTTGTGCACAGCCTCAGCTGCATCCTTTCCCCAGGCAAACGGTCCGTGATTCTGACAGAGCACAGCCGGTGTGTATACAGGATTGATTTTTCTGTTCTCAAAGGTCTCTATGATGACAAGGCCTGTGTTTTTCTCATAGGCTTCGTTGATTTCCTCTGTGGTGAGATTTCTCGCACATGGAATTGAGCCCAGGAAATAGTCTGCGTGAGTGGTGCCGTAGAGCGGAATATCCCTGCCGGCCTGTGCCCATGCAACTGCCTCAGGTGAGTGCGTATGTACAATTCCTCCGATATCCGGATACTTTTTGTAGAGCTCTAAGTGTGTTGCAGTGTCTGACGAAGGCTTGTATTTTCCCTCTATCTTATTTCCTTCAAGATCCATGACTACCATATCATCAGGGGTGAGCACATCATAATCCACTCCACTTGGCTTGATGACAAAATAGCCTGTTTTCCTGTCAATTCCACTGACATTGCCCCATGTATATGTGATAAGCCCTCTTCTTGGGAGCTCCATGTTTGCTTCGTAAACCTGTTTCTTTAATTCTTCAAGCATTTTTTGTTCCTCTCTTATTATTTTTTACTGCTATTACAGCGGAAGCGCCTTTACCATGGCACGCTCTGCCTCAATTGCCGCCTTATATGTATTTATGTACTCATCAAAACCCTTTACATCGTCAGGGTCCGGCTGCATTACTATGCCCTTTTCGCCATTAAATACCCTGTCTGAAAGATATTTTTCCAAAGGCTCTCCATCTGCTTTATTCACCATATAAGCTGCGAGCACTGCCATGCCCCACGGACCGCCCTCTCCGGCTGTCTCCATGACCGCAACCGGTGCGTCCATGGCTGCTGCAAGTATGCTCTGGCCCACACCCTTTGTCTTGAACAGACCGCCATGACCGTAAAGTGTGTCTACCTTTACTTTTTCCTCTTTAAATAGAATATCACAGCCGATTTTTAGTGTTGCAAGACTTGCATAGAGATGTGTGCGCATAAAGTTTGCAAGATTCATCCTTGCATCCGGCTTTCTGGCAAACATAGGTCTGCCCTCGTTGAGTCCGATTACAGGCTCTCCCGAGAAAAGGTTAAAGGCTACAAGACCGCCACAGTCCTTATCGGCTGTAAGTGCATTGTTGTAGAGCTTTCCATATATGTCATTCATATCTATATCCATGCCAAACAGCTCTGAAAATTCCTTGAATAATCCCACCCATGCATTTAAGTCTGACGTACAGTTGTTGCAGTGCACCATAGCTACCGCATCTCCCGATGGTGTGGTGACCATATCAAGCTCCTCATGAACTGCCTTAAGTGCCTTTTCAAGCACCACCATAGCAAATACAGATGTACCCGCTGATACATTTCCGGTACGCACTGCAACAGAATTGGTTGCGACCATTCCCGTGCCTGCGTCTCCCTCCGGCGGTGCAAGCAATATACCGCTCTCCAGATTGCCGCTTACATCAAGCCTTTTAGCGCCTTCCTCTGTCAGCGTACCTGCCTTTTCTCCAGCCGTAAGCACCTTTGGCAGAATGTCTCTTATATCCCATGGATATTCTTTTACCTTATCTAATGCTGCAAATTTATCAAGCATTGCCGCATCATAATCCCTGGTCTTAGAATCGATAGGAAACATGCCTGATGCCTCACCGACACCCATGACCTTTTCACCTGTGAGCTGCCAGTGAATATAGCCTGCCAATGTTGTGAAATATGATATCTTTGATACATGCTCTTCTTTATTTAATATAGCCTGATACAGATGCGCTATGCTCCACCTCTGCGGAATATTAAAGCCAAGCACCTCAGTAAGCTCTGCTGCAGCCTCACCTGTGATGGTATTTCTCCATGTCCGAAATGGCACAAGCAGATTATCCTCCTTGTCAAAAGGCAGATAGCCGTGCATCATGCCGGAAATACCGATTGCCGCAAGCTTTTTGATGGTAACTCCATACTTTTCCTTTGCATCCTGCGCCATTTTGCTGTAGCAGTCTGAAATGCCCTCCCAAATCATATCCAGGCTGTATGTCCAGATGCCGTCCACAAGCATGTTTTCCCAATCATGGGCACCTGTGGCTATAGGAGCATGATCCTCCCCGATAAGCACCGCCTTTATTCTGGTAGAACCGAACTCTATTCCGAGCACAGCCCTGCCGCTTTCAATAACACTTTTTACGTCTGACATAATATACCTCCACCTTGTAATGTAAATTTCTGAATAATTACCTTAAATTATTATACTGTAATTGTACAACGTTTTTCTTCAAAAGTAAACATAAGAAAACATAAATATACATAAATTTTAAAACGTTTTCAAAGGTGTTCAAAAGTGAATATCACTTTTTTTATTAAAATTTCAGATTATATTGATAGAATGTAAAAATTATGTTATGTTATATGTGTTTTGTGTAAACTAAATATGTATAACTGGAGCAAATAGTAAAACAAATTATTTTTACAAACGGAGGTAAACATGAACATTTACTCTATATTGCAGTTATGCGGTGGACTTGCCTTTTTCCTTTTCGGAATGCATGTTATGTCAGGCAGTCTTGAGAAGCTCGCAGGAGGCAATCTCCAAAAGATACTTAAGGAGGTAACCTCAAACCCTATCAAGAGCTTATTTTTTGGAGCAATAGTCACTATTGCAATCCAATCCTCATCCGCACTTACTGTTATGCTTGTCGGACTCGTAAACTCCGGCATCATGGAGCTTGCCCAGACTGTTGGTGTCATCATGGGTTCCAACATCGGAACCACTCTCACCGCATGGATTCTTAGTCTTTCAGGTATCGAAAGTGACAATCTGTTCATATCGATGTTAAAGCCTGAGAATTTCTCCCCTGTCATCGCGCTTATCGGTGTGATTATGATTATGGGAAGCAAGAAGGAAAAGCGCAAGGACGTTGGAATCATCATGGCAGGTTTTGCCGTACTCATGTATGGTATGCAGCTCATGAGCGGCGCTGTATCACCACTCGCAGATATGCCTGAATTTACCGGACTGCTCACCACCTTTAACAATCCATTCCTCGGAGTGCTTGTAGGTGCTGTATTTACCGGAGTCATCCAGTCATCTGCCGCATCAGTTGGTGTGCTGCAGGCTTTAGCCATGACAGGCGCTATCTCATATAGCATGGCTATCCCGATCATCATGGGTCAGAACATCGGTACATGCGTGACTGCACTGCTTTCGTCAATCGGCGTAAACAAAAACGCCAAGAGAGTATCCATCATCCACATCAGCTTCAATCTGTTCGGTACAGCAATAGGACTTGTAGTATACTGTATCGCACGTTATGCTGTTGATCTGACATTATTTAATGACAGCATTACTCCTGTAATGATTGCGGTGTTCCACTCAATCTTCAACATCGCTACCACTATTATCCTTCTTCCGTTTAGCAATACTCTTGTAAAGATTGCTAAGAAGCTTGTCACAACTGACAACGCAGACGGACAGGTCGTACTCGACGAGAGACTTTTACTCTCACCTGGACTTGCTGTCAAAGAATGTCTTGAGAAAACAAACGAGATGGCTGAGCTTGCAAGAGACAGCTTCAAGAATGCTTTAGACCTCTTTGACAATTACTCAGATTCAAAGTTTGATGATATTGAAGTCATGGAAGAGCAACTTGATTACTTAGAGGATCAGCTTGACACCTTCCTCATTCACTTATCCGGAAAGGATGTTTCTGAGGGCGGCAACAACGAGATTTCAAAGATGCTTCATGCAATCAATGACTTCGAGAGAATCGGAGATCATGCGATAAATATGGCAAAGCTTGCCAAGCAGATTAATGACAACAAGCTTGAATTTTCAAAGAACGCAAGAAAAGAGCTCACGGTGCTCAACAATGCTCTGCGCGAGATTCTCACTCTCACTGTAGAGGCATTTAGCAAAAACGATTTGACAGAGGCAGTCAAGGTTGAGCCGCTTGAGCAGGTTATTGACGATCTCACCAAGGAGATTAGAAATTATCATATCGAGCGTCTTCAGAAGGGCAAATGTGACAGCAGACTCGGCGTATTCCTCACAGATTACATCACAAACTGTGAGAGAGCTTCGGATCACTGCTCAAACATTGCTGTATGCCTGATTCAGACACACAACTCATCATTCGAGACACATGATTATCTCAATGAGCTTAAGGCCGGACAGGAGCCTGCATTTGTAGGTCAGTTCACCATGTATCAGGACAAATATCATCTTGATGAGGATTCTAAAAAAGCAAAGAGTAAAAAATCATCGAAATAATATAACGTAATTAAAAAGCAGGATTTCTGATTAATTTCAGAATCCTGCTTTTTTATCATCGTCTGGATATGAAATGCTTCACAATCGTATAAAGCACTATGATGCATGCAAACACATATCCCATCACACCAAGCGCCGGTATGCCAAGTATCTTAGGTGTCATATCTGTGGTACACACTATGCTTGAGCTGATTAGAAGTGCCATAACCCATAAGCCCATGACGATATTTCTCACCAGCCTGTGTAAAAGCCTCGCAAGCTCATCAGAAGCATGCATGTCAAAATTTATGCGTGTCTGCCCTCTTTGATATTCCTCGAGTATCTGCGCCATTCTCTCCGGCAGTTCTGCCATGCGGTGAGCTGATTTGTATGCTGTCTTCCCGGCTTTTTTAAGCTCGCCCTTCAAATCAAAATTCTTAAGCATCTCCTGCCTTATCCTTGCAGAAGCAATCTCTACCATGTTGATGCCCGGTGCAATATCCGCAAGCACGCCCTCTATCTGAGTGATTCCCCTAGCAAGCATTGTAAAACCGTGCGGCATAACAATGCGGTTGTTCTTCATTACCTCCAAAAGTTCCTGAATAAACGCTGCGACATCGACCTGTCCCATATCCAGACTGCCGTATTTATTTATGATTATCTTGATATCCTTGTACAGCTTTGCCCTGTCAGGCTCACCCTTAAAGTCACCAATTGCAAGCACCGCATCCTCTATCATGCCGATATCGTTCATGGCGATGCCGTAAACAGCATTGCTCAGTTCCTTTTTGTCATGCTCAGAAAGCCTTCCCATCATGCCCATATCAATCCAGACAATTTTGCCATCCCTTATCCTTACATTGCCCGGATGCGGGTCCGCATGGAAGAAGCCATCCTCTATCACCTGCCTGATATAGTTGTCAATCAGCTTGCTGCCTATCTCCTCAAGGTCATAGCCATCCTTTAAAAGCCCCTCCTTGTCATCGATATTAAAGCCCTTTATATACTCCATGACAAGTACATGTGATGTGGTATACTTGCGGTAAAGCTTTGGTGTGGCCACAAATGCAACATCCCTGTTATTGCTGGCAAACTCCTCAATATTGGATGCCTCAAGCAGGAAATTCATCTCCTCCTGTGCCACAGCCCACATCTCATCAAGCACCATGTCAAAATCCACAATGCCCTTTATAGAGATGGGCGGCACAAGCTTAACCGCCTTGTGAAGCAGCGCCATATCCTTTGACATCACCTCGTGAATGCCCTTCCTTTGCACCTTCACAACCACCTGCTCACCGGTTTTAAGTGTGGCCCTGTGCACCTGCGCTATAGAAGCTGCCCCAAGAGGCTTTTTATCTATTGAAGCAAAAACATCCTTCCATGAATAGCCAAATGAAGCATCTATGACAGCCTCCACCTGCTCAAACGGCATCGGATCCACATCTGAGCATAGCTTCATAAGCTCCTCACAATATTCCTTTGGCAGAATATCCGAATGAAGCGACATTATCTGTCCAAGCTTAATATAGGTAGGTCCCAGCTCCTGCAATATAAGTCTGAATTTTTCGGGTGTAAGTCCATGCGTGAGCTTGTACTTCTTAAGTACCGCTGTCATCTCCTTCAGGCGGCTATCCATACTAGTTCACGCTTTCCTCTTTATCGTCCTCAGCTTCTATTTTTATATCCACTGTCTGTGATTCTCCACCGGAAGCACTTTTTCCATCGGCTGAAGTATCTGTTACAATGTCCTCATCCTCGAAAACGCTTTCATCAGCTTCTTGATCCACGTCAGCCTCATCCATCTGTGCAAGCTTGCTCTTTAAAGCCTGTATCTGTTCAGGTGTCATCTTGTCCAAAAGCTCCTCGAGCTCCTCCGGTGACTGTGGCTTAACAGATACATTTACATTTTTCTTTACTGTGTCCTTGATATTGTGCTTAAGCTCCTGATTGAGCACCTTGCCCTGCTCGACAGTCAGCTCACCTCTCTTGACCATCTCATCAAGCACTTCCTTTGATTTCTCAGCAGTCACTGCCACTGTTCCTATTCCTGCAAGTAAAATCTTCTTTAATCCGTCTGTAAGTCTTTCCATGGTAAAATCCTCCGTTTCCTGTTATTTAAAATTGATTGCCATAATCTGACTACACCTTTAATCATCATAATAGAGAAGCAATCCTTGGCACAAAAATGATAAGTCCAACTATCGCAGCCATTATTGCTGCCACAAGCACTGCTCCTGCTGCCGTGTCCTTAGCTACCTTGGCAAGCGGCTTTCGCTCTGTCGTTACCAAATCTACAACTGACTCAATCGCAGTGTTGACCAGCTCCAGGGCTATCACCAATCCAAACAGCGTCAGGCAGATGCACCACTCAGTCGGTGTTATCCCAAGTACCGCTCCTGCTATCACTACAAGTATCGCGACAGTGCAGTGTATCTTGATATTGCGCTCATTTCTGATGCATGTAAATATGCCCTCGAAGGCATAGCCGAAGCTTTTGTACAGAGGTGGTTTCTTTGCTTTATTCATGTTGATACCTCTCGTGATTTAATTTTGGAATTAGTTTTGATGCCTTTTACTATGGTACTATTGTATAACTTTTTGATCCAAAATAAAAGAGGATTGTGCAATATTGTTCAAAAAACAGAAGTTACTGACATTTTAAATAATTTTATTACTAACACTTTGCCAGCACTTTAAATATTCCTTATTGACATTACGAATTTATCGTACTAACCTAAACACGTAAAATATATGGTAATAAAGGTAATCAGATATGACAAATTTACATTCAGATAAAATAAAAACAGCAAACCTTAATACTACAACCAATCATATTTATACAAATACTAAACTTCGAAAGCTTTTGGTTCCGATAATAATAGAACAGCTATTGGCCTCTCTTATGGGAACTGTGGATACAATGATGGTCAGCAATGTAGGTTCTGCCGCTATCTCAGCGGTCTCGCTTGTAGACTCAATCAATATCCTTGTCATACAGGCACTTTCAGCGCTTGCCGCCGGTGGTGCGATTCTCTGTTCACAGTATCTGGGAAGTCACAATACAAAAGGTGCCCGCCATGCTGCAAGACAGGTATTTTTTGTCATGGCATTTCTGTCTGTACTTTTATCTGCTTTTTGTCTGATAACAAGAAAGTCGCTGCTTCGTGCCATATTTGGCGCTGTTGAAGCTGATGTAATGAGGAACTCACAGGTTTATTTCTTTTTTACATTGCTGTCATTTCCTTTTATAGGTCTCTATGATGCCGGCGCATCCATTATGCGCGCACAGAATAACAGTCGCAATCCTATGGTCATATCTGTTATTTCAAACTTTATGAATATCGGTGGCAACGCTATTCTGATTTTCGGCTTCGGCATGGGTGTTGAGGGAGCTGCTATTTCCACTCTCGTATCCCGAATATTCTGCGCGATTGTCGTTATCATACAGCTTCGAAGGGAAAATGAACCGATTTTCATAAAGAACTATATGTCTATACGCCCTGAATGGGGCCTGATTAAAAAAATCCTGCTCATCGGTATCCCATCAGGAATCGAAAACAGCATGTTCCAGTTTGGAAAGCTGGCTATCCAGTCTACTGTATCCACTCTTGGAACCGTGGCTATCGCTGCCCAGGCCATGACCAATATCCTCGAAAACTTAAATGGTATTGCCGCTATTGGAATAGGAATAGGTCTTATGACTGTTGTAGGACAGTGTCTGGGTGCCGGCAGAAAGGATGAAGCTGTCTACTATATCAAAAAACTGTCACTGGTGTCTGAGGTTGTAATCATTGCCAGCTGTCTGATTATTTTCATACTCACAAAGCCCATTACAATGCTTGCCGGAATGGAACCTGCCAGTGCACGGCTCTGCTTTGAGATGATTATCTTTATCACAATTGTCAAGCCAATCTGCTGGGTACCATCCTTCATCCCGCCATATGGACTGCGTGCCGCAGGCGATGTGAAATTCTCCATGATTGTATCCTGCTGCACAATGTGGCTTTGCCGTGTAAGCCTGTGCATATACCTCTGCCGTGTATGGGGCTTTGGTCCGATTGCAGTGTGGATTGGCATGGCTTGTGACTGGATGCTTCGTTCTATTATATTTACTGCCAGATTCCACTCAAGAAAATGGCTGAATCATCATGTGATTGATTGATAATAACAAGCTATACTATGCTCTATTCACAAATCTGTATAAGTAAAGGAAAAACATGAAAAACTATCAACCGGACTATTACAACAATTTCAAATGTATTGCTGACAAATGCAGTATCACATGCTGTCAGGAGTGGAAAATTGCAGTAGATGACGCTACAAACCGCAAATGGAAGAAGCTTTCTCCTCCGGATACTTTATCTGCAGCCCCTTTTTCTGCTGATAAAGTGGCTGGAAAAAGTGACAATCTAAGCTCTTACACATGCCATAAGGATGGCAGTCTGGTTATTAAACTGGACGAAAAACACCGGTGTCCGTTTCTTTCAAAGGATAAGCTATGTCATCTTGTAATGACATACTCAGACGAAGTGCTTTCAGAGACATGTGCACTGTTTCCCAGAGAAATCCACCGGTTTTCAACACATGAGGAACGAACACTCATGCCGTGCTGTCCGGCAGTTATCGACCTGTGGTGCGAAAAACCTGTCACATTTCCTGTAATATCCGAGACCCGGAATAATTTATCTACGGCATTTTTAATCCGTGATAATCTGATTAAACTGATATCTGACCAAGGGCTTTCAGTGGAGCAGACTTTACTTGATGGGCTTTACATTTTATTGGAATTATATAAAAACCAGCCAATCACCAATGCACATATACAGGAATATTTTTCCAGACATACGCTTAATGAACTGAATACCGCCATGGAAGATATCCATATCCCGGACGAAGATACATTTATCGAATGCAATGAGCTGCTTCAGGATTTATCAGTAAATTATCGTAAAGAGGGTTTATACACAGCCTTTCTTCAGCCTGTACTGACCGAGGCTTGTAGATACTCCAATATTTATTCACAGTCAGACAATAATTCCATAAGCCGCACCTTGCAAACATCGCAGAAACAATTTTGCTCAATGCTCACAGATTATGACATTGTTTTTCGCAATTATCTGGCAAACGAGCTGTTTTCCGACCTGATATCGCCTGAAGCAGCATCCACTAAAAAGATTATTGAACACATGATTATCAAAATGCAGTGGATTATGATTGAATACACTGCTATACGTCAAAGTCTTTTCTTGTGGTACAGTCACAATGCCAATAGTCCGTTGACATATGAAACCATCAGAGAGCATATTGTCATCATCTCACGCATGACCGGATATGATGACGATGACATACGCGAATATCTGGAAAACAGCTTTGCAAAGCTCATATGGGATTGGGGCTACGCCGCACTCATTATGGGAATTAGAAAATAATCACTTAACGTTAATACAAAATAATTTCAAAGGAGATTTTTATTATGAGAGAAACAATCTTAGGCAATCACATACGAAAGGTTCCTTCAGTTGCAGTTGGATGCATGCGCCTTTCTGAAAAATCAAAGGATGAGATGAATCATTTTATTCATGCTGCGCTGGAGCAGGGCGCATATTTCTTTGATCACGCGGATATCTACGGTGGCGGTATGAGCGAGAGCGTATTCGGCGAAGCAATTGCAGACGATCCATCCCTAAAGCGTGAAGATATTTACCTGCAGTCAAAATGTGGCATCCGCCAAGGCTTCTATGATCTCTCAAAGGAGCATATTCTGAAATCTGTCGATGGTATTTTAAAAAGGCTTCATACAGATTATCTTGATCTTCTGCTGCTTCATCGTCCGGATGCACTCGTAGAACCGGAAGAGGTTGCCGCTGCATTTGATGTTCTTTTTGAAAGCGGAAAGGTTCGCCATTTTGGTGTTTCAAATCATAAGCCGATGCAGATTGAACTGCTACAGAAATATGTCCGCCAACCACTCGTTGTCAATCAGGTTCAGTTCAGCATTCCTGTTTCCAATCTCGTTGCAAATGGTATGGAAGTCAATATGGAAACACCCGGTTCAATTGATCACGACGGAAGTCTGCTCGACTACTGCCGCCTCCACAACATTACTCTCCAGGCATGGTCTCCGTTTCAGATGCCGGCATGGAAAGGCTGTTTTCTCGGAAGCGACGAATACCCGGAACTGAATAAAAAACTTCATGTGATAGCCGAAAAATATAATGTCAGCGATACTACTATTGCGGCCGCATGGATTTTACGCCATCCGGCAAATATGCAGATTGTTACCGGAACTTCAAGCGAAAGCCGCCTGAAGGAAATTATCGCGGCATGCGATATTACTCTGACTCGCGAGGAATGGTATGAGCTGTACCTGGCGGCAGGTCACCTGCTTCCGTAGAAATTATCAGCATTATTTTTCAAAGTGCTGATAATCCTTGGAATGCGTCCAATCGCCTCCCCACTCAAAACCATGCTCCGTAAACAGCTTATAGCATAAATCATCATGGTCAATCTTGTGCGAAAAATCCTTGCTCCGGTCAACATAATCTGCGGCATTTGCAGGCTCAATCGAAAGCTCCCCATCGACTGTTTTGACATAAGGATTGTATAGAGTGTTGATATCCACCGCCATTCCCATTCCATGCTTCGATATCTTTGTAGTGTGGGAGATAAATCTGAAATTGAAGGCCGATGAATTATTGTCGCTCATAGATGCCTCATCATCTGCATCGTATTCATCAACAAGTCTGACTTTTTCTATTTGATATCCGGACTCATAGAGCTCCTTAAATATTTCAAGTACATCATCTGCGATATCTTTATTTACAACCAGCTCACCTTCATGCACCTGATTGTCAAAGCCGACGTGTAGTACATGTATATATCGCAGATTTTCTCTGGGGAGTGTACAATCTACCTTGTATGATTTGCCCTGCATTTTTTCAAAAATATCATCCGGAATTTCGGATATATAAAATTGCTCTTTATTATTCTCATAGGTCGTATCCAGAATATCTGCTTCAGATGTATTCGTGTCAGGTGTATTCGTATCAGCTACACACGTATCAGATATACTTGTGTCAGGTATATCTTCACATGTATTTTCTGATACATTCGTAGACGATTTATCATTAGACTCTTTCTTATGATTTTTAATGAATTCTCTGCCCGCAAGTGTGACGATAAGCAGCGATGCCACGGCTGTAATTATTATGTTTGTGTGTCTTTTCATTTTGGTTTTATGCCTTTCATATTGTTCGGAGCATTTCTAATCTCTATTGTAATGATGATAGCTTTTATTTACAATAGGCATTGTTAGTAAACGTTATTAAACCATTTTGGGGATTATAGGTGGAAACAGTGAAAATCCCCCCGGATTATTATAAAATTACAAATGTGTTGCTGGTAAATCCTGTTGCAGCCTCTCATATATTTTCTGTATATCTGGTTGGGTTGGAGTAAATTTTATTCCTCTTTTCAGCATTCCCAAAACTTTTCTTGCTTTTTGTTCAATTTCTTTTGCAGCATGTTCACTGGTTAAACGAAGATGATTACCTGCTATAGTGTATTCCCGTTCTATATATTTTTCTGAAATTGGAAACATATCCTGTATCAAAAAAGCGCTTTCATGACTATCATCAAGTTTCACAATGTGAATTATATCACAGGTTCTTCCTTTACCGGTTCTTTTACTTACTATTTTCTTATACTTATCAATCCGACTTGAAAGAGGAATCATCCAATATATTCCATTATAATTGCTATCTTCAAAACAATAGTAGTGTGGTCTATTTTGTTTTTTATTTCCTTTCAAATATGGATCCGACATATCCGAAAAAAAGCTATCTTTGATAATATAAAAACCATTCCTTATCATATGTTAATCTCCACAAAAAAAGTCTCTTGCACTACGGCAAAAGACTTTTTCAACCCGACCATTTATATACCACATATCGGTCAGTGGTAAACTTTCAACCCGACCATTTATATACCACATATCGGTCAGTGGTAAACTTTCATTTATATCCTAACAATTCCAGCCAAAAAAGTCAACCAATCTTCAATTTATCTTTAATAATTTCCATTGTCACCTTACTGCAAAGTTTGCCTCCAAACTCACCGGCTTTCTTTAAAATCTCCAATTCTTCCTTCACGCAATCCTCATACACAGCCTTTGGTAGATTTTGTGCAACATGCTTCATATTTTTCAATTCAAATTTCTCCGGTAAAATTCCATCATCAACAAGCTTATGATAGCACTTCATAACCCTTGCATCTGTTACAATCATGCGTATATACTCTTCTGCCTCTGCTTTTTCGTTCAATTTATTCGGATCTTCAAGTTTCTTTTTATGATTCTTCTTCTGCGTTTCCTTGAACTCCGGATTTACATATTTTAATATATGCGGACCTCTCTCCTGCTCCAGTGCAGTCTGATTCTTTATGACGATTCCCTCTTGCTGCGTGCCATATGCCGGGGCATTGGCAAAGCTGAGACAATGGTTCCAACTAATAAATGGTCCATAGTATAATTCATGCGGATAACAAAAATCATTTTTTTCTGCAAATTTTTTGACAAAATCCTGTGACAGCCATCTGCCTGAAACTGTATCATACACACTAAATAAATACCATTTGTTATAATTGGAATCATCATAAATGACCGTATGGCTCACAAGCCACTCTCCAAAAAATATATAATTCGGATATTTAATAAACGGCTCCTTATCCAGACTCTCAACATAAGTCAAAAAACCTCTCAACTGGTTGCTGAAATCAAGTTCATTTTTACTGCTAAAACATCTCAGTCTATCCAGCTTTTTATCATAATATATACTTGAATTGGCACCATCTATTTTCTCAGTGATACTGATTATATCTCCCTGTATAAATGCATCCGTGTTTTTTTCAAGTGTCAACGTATCATCAACGACCACGTCTTGTGTCCTTAGTCTTTGAATCTCAATATAATGTTTCATTTTATTCCCCTCTATTCATCCATTCGTATAACCATTGGTTATTGAAATAATATCATATCCAATGGTTATTGTCAACGTAAACATTGAAAAACCCAAAATTATAATTTATAATCTTTTATGATTACATTCAAGCACTTGAATATCGATTTTTAAGAAGGAGCTTACCTATGAAATTTCAACCTGAAAGATTAATCCAACTCAGAAATACTCTAAATATAAATAAAGCAGAGGCCGCACGTCGCCTTAATATCTCACCAATGGTATATGGCCGCTATGAAAATGGACAACGTGAACCCTCTTATCCCACAGTCGGTTTCATTGCGCAGACATTTAATTGCAACATAGATTTTCTTTACGGAACATCTGATAAGACAGATCCTGATTACATTATTGTTTCTTCATCCAATGACCCTGAGCTTTATTCACTCATCAAAATGATCAAGCAGGACAGCAATGTAGAAGGCAGAATACTTACATATGCACGCAAGCTGCTAGAAAAATAAAATACCATGCCAATCAAAAAGAGCGGTGTATATAAACTACATCGCTCTTTTAGAGAGTGTAATATAAAGTGTGTAAGTTACCGGTAACAAAACTTACGCACTTTATTTTTTCTCTAAAGTGCGGTATCTTTAAGAAAGGAACTGAAAGGATTATGAATAACGCACTTATGGCACCAAGAAAAAACAAACGCAGCGAAGCCAGCAAAGCTATCGCCCAGGCAATTATTGATCAGTATAAACCTACTTCAGCTGAGGAGATGCAGGACGCATTAAAAGACATATTTGGTCCGATGTTTGAAGCTATGCTTCAAGGAGAAATGGACAGTCACCTTGGCTATGAAAGCAACGACCGAGGATATAAAGATACAAACAACCGCAGAAATGGATATACCCATAAAACATTGAAAACTACCATGGGAGATGTCGAAATTGATACTCCAAGGGACAGGGACGGTTCCTTTGATCCACAGCTTATTCCCAAAAGGACGAAGGATGTAAGCGGCATTGAAGATAAAGTATTATCCATGTATGCAAAAGGAATGAGCCAGCGTGATATTGCTGATACAATCGAAGATATTTATGGATTCGAGATTTCACACGAAACCATTTCAAATATTACGGATCAGGTTATAGAAACGGCAAACGAATGGCAAAACAGACCATTGAAGAAATTTTACAGTTTTATCTTTGTTGACTGCCTGTATGTAAACATCCGCAAAGAAATGGAGACAAAGAACTGCGCTGTTTATGTTGTACTTGGATATGATGTAAATGGAATCAAGGACATTCTGGGGATATGGATTGGAGAATCAGAAGGCAAACACTATTGGATGCAGATTTTCGATGAAATCAAGGCACGTGGTGTTGAAGACATTCTTTTCATAAGTATGGATGGGGTGTCTGGTCTTGAGGAAGGGGCAAAGTCTATATTTAAGGATGTTGTTGTTCAAAGATGCATTGTCCATCTGATAAGGAATTCCATTAAATACATACCATCAAAAGATTATAAAGCATATACTGCCCAATTAAAAAAGGTTTATGGAGCTTCTAGCCTAAAAGTAGCGGAAGCAGAGTTTGAACGCTTTAAACAAGCATGGAGCCAGTATCCCGGAGCAATAGATGTATGGATACGCAACTGGTCAAATGTCGAGCAATTATTCAATTATGGTAGTGCTGTACGAAAAGTCATGTATACAACAAATGCGATTGAATCCATAAATTCAAGCTTCCGCAAGGTTACGAAAAAGGGCTCCTTTCCAAGCGAAGATGCTGTTATGAAAGCATTATATTTGCGTATTACCGAACTTTACAAGAAATGGAATGGCAGACCCGTGGCTAATTGGGCATTGGTAAGAAATCAGCTTTCAATGGATGACAAGCTGCAAACACGAATATTAAAATACGAGAATTACTAAGGAGATTTTAAATGAGTAAACGGAAATCAACACCATATGAAGTAGATGATGAATTTTTTGCGCAAATAGATTTTTTGCGGAATGACTATAACCAGGCACTGGAAACTATAGATCAGCAAAAAGCTGATATCAGGCAGCTTCTGGCTTTACTGATAAAAGAAGATATACCTATTCCGAAAGATTTAATTGAGCGGTATATTCGCAAAACATCTGACCCCAAATCCATAGATGAAGAACTTCCGTTTGATTGAACTCCATAAAAATGGTGGTCGATTTATCGGCCACCACAAAAAAATTAAAAAACTTACACACTTTACTTGACAAACTCCTCTTTTATCTGATAATCATTATTCATTTTCATCTCATGCATAAAATAATCTGTTGAATTACTTGCTGAATTTCACCAACTGCCACATTGCTTACAGTTTCAAAATCAATCTCTTCCCAACCTTTCAACCAGGCATTATATCCTCTGCCGCCTATAACTATATCAGAATCATTAAATCTGATTTTGGCGTCATCTGGGATATCAAAAAGCGTTGGTCTTGACATAAAAATCTTAATATTATCCATAGTAAAAATAATTCTAAGAACATTCGGTCCACATTCCTCAACATTTACCACATTATCAGGATGCTTCACAATATTAAGAAATGTCTTGCAGCCTGATGACAAATTTCGGATTGTACCTAAGCCATATTTGTTTCTATGTTCTTCGCTAATATTTTCATTCCTTCCATCGATCATAATTAAATTATTTTATAAATATCCATTAATCTCCTCAATCCAACTACTATCATCACTCTCAAACAGCTTTATGAACTTTCCAAAATTACTGCTACAAGTAACAGAATCATCCGAATCCAAATCTTTCACTCGTCGACTCATATCTTTGTAATTTTCCGCAGTAACATGTTCCATAACTTTCTGAATCTGGTCTGCTCTTCCTTTGTAATTCTCAACTCCGGTATATTTCTTTATCAATGGAGAATTCACCGGTTTTGCAGGAGATTTCAAATTTTCGTCGGTCCAATGCTTGGATATTATCTGCATCGTACAGGGATTACCAAACATAATCACTTCATCTGCAGCATTATCCACACCATGAAACACATTAATCTTACGCTTAATGTCCTCATACTGCTCATGAGGTTTCTTTTCAGTATCACAGAACACAAGCACCAGTTCGTCTGCTCCATTTTGATACCTATCCTGATACCTCGCTGGGATATTACCATTTCCACCGGCATTGACCAATGAAATATCATATTGCTCATTCCATACTTTTAAATTTTTTAATCGATTTAGATACTCATATTCCTCATTACCTTCACAGATAATGCAAATTTTATGCTTATCAAAGAACTTAGGGAGCTTATTTGGCATCGGCATCATCCCCCTTTACATCACCTTTAATACTAATCAAGGAATTGATTAGTTCTGGGTCAGGCAATGCTCCAAGTGCACCTTTCCTATATTTTTCCATAACATCTGTCGTATCTCGTACTCCCTGCTGTGCAGTAAAATCAGCAAGAGAATATACATATACACCTTCTTCATCCTTGTGAACAAACCAAATCTGCTCCTTGCGGAACATTCTCTTGCAATCCATAAGGTTAATATCATGTACCGTAAATATCATCTGTGCACTTGTATTTAATTCATTATTAAACATGGCAACAATCGCTCTGGTGAGCTTAAAATGAATACTGCTGTCCAGCTCATCCACGACTAAAATTCTGCCCTGTTCAAGTGCTTCAATTACATAGCTAGCAATAGCTGCAATCTTCTTTGTTCCTGTGGAGTCAAACATCATACTTGGCACATGGACTCCCTTATAAGTGGATACCAATCTGATTTGATCCATAATGTTCTCCGGAATATCAAGCACTTTCTCATCTGGCTTTTCGTCACCTTCACCAGTTTTCAGCTGTATCTTATCCATATCCACATATTCAAAATTATCCATATATAAATCAGCATTTTTTATGAACTCAACAACCTTTTGCTGTAACTGATTCTTATTCTTCATAAGTTCAATCGTGTGCTGCATAGGTATGTTATTCATATTGATGATATCAATTTTTTCTGCAAATCCGACAAGAATCTGCTTCATCTCGTTGATATGTTCGAATTTACTTGTATCTACCACATAGCATAACAAATTATTTTTCGATACAACAGAAATCATAGTCTGAACAGATTCATCAATACACTCGTATACTTCACTAACAGTATCTTTTTTCAACCAACAAACTCCCTTTTCGTTGTTGTACTGATCTTTAAATATCTCCGAAAATGACTCATATATATATTCTTCTTTTTCTGCGTCGTACTTAAAATCATAAGAAAACTTTCTTCCAGATGCCATAAATGTAACACCTAACTCGCATACATCACTATCAGTAAATATATTTGGCATCAGTCCATTCTTCTTATTTAAAAGTACATTTCTTATTGCCCTAATGCACTTGATTAGACATGTTTTACCGGCATTGTTTGGTCCATATATTCCTACCGTTTTAAGGACATTAAAATTATTCTCTTTGTGAACATTTGCTCCAAATTTTTTATTTCGCATATCTGCTTTCATTGAAAATGTAATATCATCCTCAAATGCATAACAGTTTTTTGCTCTTACCTCTATAATCATGGCTCATTCCTCCAAGTCACTTTTCCTATTTACTTATCATTATTATATCATTAAATATTTTTTATGCAACTTTTTTTCATAAAAAATATTTAATTCTATAAATTTAACAATATATCATATAGCAAAAAGGCAGCTATCAAATCTTCGTACATTAATACAATTTTTTACATAACCAACCAATGTCATCTTTTCATTTACCACTATATCTGATTATTTCACATCAGGAGCACCGGAGCTAAGCTTTGCTTAGCTCCGGTGCTCCTGATGTGAAATAATCACCAATCCAGTACCATTGCTATATTGTCATTATTGTGTGTAATTCTAGTGGCTTGCAGGTTTGTTTACTATTCAGAAATAATAATCTGATGGTTTACAAGTCCACCTAAGGAGATTATAATATCAACCACTACTTCTGCAACTAGAAGTTTTGTGGTATTAATAGGTAATACCATTCTTTTCCATATCATTCATCAATTTATCAAAGTCACTTTCATATAGTGAATCCTGTATAACTCTATATTTCTCAAACTCACTTTCTGCAAATTCCTTTGCAATAGCTGCTGTTACTTTTCCTTTATCCTGAAGTACATCCGCATCATTAAATCTAAGAAATGCGTCAAGCTTTGTTTTCCAATCTTCCATAGTCATAGGAATATGTCTTCGTGCCTGTCTTGTTGCATAATCAAGATACATTGTCACAATCTCATTTAATTCTGCAAGTTCTTCTTTTTCCAAGTAGTTTTTTGCAATTGACACATCTGTTTTTACTATTTTACCATCAGGCGCATTTTTCCATGATTTAAGTCCCATATGTTCCTTATTATGATCAGCTCTTGCCACTATCACTTCTGCCGCTGTATTACCATGAACTGCATAATGCATCTTATTCTGAACTGTTGCATAAAACTCTCTTGTCACCTGTGAATTCTTATCATAATCAACTGCTGTTGCATATATGTCTGTAATTTTCTGGTAAAATCTTCTCTCACTTGCTCTGATTTCCTGAATCTCAGCAATAAGATGCTCAAAATAATCTTCATCGAAAATCTGTCCATTAATCAATCTGCTTTTATCAAGAACATAACCCTGCTTTGTAAATGTATCCAATACCTTTGTTGCCCATGTTCTAAACTGCATTGCCCTCTCTGAATTAATGCGATAGCCCACAGCAATAATTGCAGCTAATGAATAAAATTTGTAGTTGTATGTTTTTCCATTATCAGCAACTTGTGCAAAATTTGCACAAGTTGAATTTTCATCTAATTCTCCCTCTTTAAAAATATTGCTCAGATGTTTTGTAATCACACTTCTATCTACATCAAAAAGCTGCGAAATTGCTTTCTGCGTAAGCCATACATCGCCATTCTGAACCCTGACTTCTATTCCGTCTTCTCCTGCATCTCGTGTGAAAACCAAGAAATCAACAGTGCTATTTCTTATCTGTAATTCTTTGCTCATAAAAGCATTCCTTTCTCTAGATTCTATCAATACATCTCTATAAAACATTTCCCCCTGTTTCTTTCAAATATCAAGAAGGGAATTTCTGCTTTTGCCAGCATACTATTATTAACTGGAACATATTCATAATTTTCAATATCTGGTATACACTTTATAACTCTCTTTTTATCTATACCATATAGATTATTTTCACTGCTGTTCCATAAAGCCTTAATCTTCAAAACAACACATTTTGTTTGAACAGTCACCTTATATTTTTCAAGTCTGCCTTTTTCTATCTCCTTTAATTTGTCGCCATAAGAAATAGTAATATATCTGGAGTTGGATTTTATAATGCGAACATCTCCATTCCTTACTGCCTCTTTAGGGAATCCCAAATCTTCAAAAAAGCTATCATAGTCTGTAATGTATTCTGGGAGTTCCATTTTGACTGCATAACAACTATTTATAATATTCTGTATACCCTTATCATCAGCCCTGAACATATAAATATTCCATCCTGTACTATCACCATCATCATCTAATATTGGAATATAACCATAAGGATAAAACATATGTATCTTAGACAAATCATCTTTTGTTGGCTTTTTAAATTTGACTATTTCAAACGTTATGCTCATAAATGTTCTCCTTTTCCGTCGCTTTTTTAGCGACGAATTATTTTATATATCTTGCTTTTCGTCATTGCAAACTAACTTCTTATATCCAAACAATCGCTTTAACAATTCTTTTGCGCTAATGGTTAGTACTGCGATTAGTATCTATGTGCCTGGTAAAATCAATTACCTTTTCGTCAAATGTGTGTCCCAGCAGAACACAAGTGAAGCACCTTTGCTTTCTTCAATCTTTGTTGTTTTTAGTCGATCTTGAACTGCTTTTGTTGCACCAATCCCCATATGTATCACCTGCTCATCTCAAGTATTCTTTTTACTTCATTCTGTAATTCACCACTAAAGTCTGATAAATCATTATATGTAATTACTTTCAGTCTAATAAGACGAACAATATCCCATATTGCCTCTGATTTACTCATCTCCATGATAACACCCGGATGACGTTTATCTTCTTTTATCCGTTTTTCAAGTTCCCAGAATTTCTCTGATGCAGGCTTTTTATCATCATTCAGAAAATTTGCATACTCTTTAACAAGACCTTCCATATAATTTTCCTGCCAGCCTGATAATCTTTCTCGAAATAATTTCCAATCCTTTTTGCTTATGTCCATGATTTTGAACCTCCTCAGTCTCATGTTAGTCTCAACAAACAATTTCAAAAATGAAACTGTCTTGAGACTACAACTTTATAATTTACCTGCAAATACCAATTTTTATCGCATTTTGCTATATCATAGAGTCTCACTCAGTCTCAAATCTCGTGAGACTTCGTTGAGACTAACTTTGAAATATTCGTTTTTCAGAAAACTCTTTAAGCGTCTCTCACGCTTTAGAAAGCTTCTTTTTAGAATATTCTGATTTTAGTCACTTGATTTTCTCAAAATTTCTATGACATTTTCTATGACATTTCTATGGCATTTTCTATGACATTCCCCATCTCATTATAAGAGTTACTTAAACCAAATTTGTGCCTTTAACCAATTCAGTTTTTATCTTCTCCTGACTTCCACACATAGAGCTTTTACATTCAGGAATACTTTATATCTCATTTTTATTCTATGAATACATACTTTCCCTTTCCTTTATCATTCACCGCTTTAACAACTTTCATGTCTCTAAGTTTTGTCATAACTACTCTTGCTGTGGATGGTGAGCAATCAAGAATTTCTTTTATTTCTTTTGTTCCAAAAATCTGATTTTTCTCTATTTCATCATACACCTTAAGAATATTTGCTTTCGAAGGTTCATTATATTTTTGTTGCTCAATCGCCGACTTTATCATGTCAACCGCCGATTTTTTATCGTCAATCGCCGACTTTTGGGAATCAATCAACGACTTATTGACTGCAACATAAAAGCATTTGTATAATAAGATTTATCTTCTACGTATTAACATTTCCTACTGTTGTTTAACCCATACTTCAAAGCAACTCTTTTTTCTATCATTCTTTTCTTGGTAACTAGTAATAAAACCTTTCTTTTGCAGTTGCAACAATAATCTCTCATTATGACCATTTACATCAATCGAAATTTCTTCCTTATGTCTAGACTTATTATCACTAAGCTTACTCCACTCACCACCAAGTTCCATCAATAATCTCGAGATTTCTGCAACACTATACACTTGTAAATGGTAAACAAGCAACATATGTCTTTCTGTATTATCCAAAAATTTCCATGCACGCTCAACATACTCTTTATCTACATCAAATTGATTACTTGCAATAGTCTGTGCTAACTTTTTTGTTATAATACCTGCAGATATTTTTTTCAATATTTTAGGCTTAAAATGCTTATCAATAGTCGTATCATTCAGTAACATAACAACTTCACTTTCATTTAGTGAAACTGATGGCAAATCATTTATAAATTGATCAATATATTCTCTGCAATATATACCAAAACCATCTATTGCATTACTTTTAATCTTTTCAGTATTTGATAAGGAATATCTTATATAATGTTTTCTAATCAATACATAAATTTTATCCTCTGGAAGTTTTGATACATTAAACTCTATTTCTTCATCACAGTTATAATTATCTACTATCTGTCCCACGGCTTGTACTGTAATTTCTGGATTAATAATAATATTCTTTATGCACTCATTGTCTATCTTATCCGTCTTCTCTGACTTTACAACATCACTACAGTTTTCATTAAACCAGTCTGACAGTTCAATGGTAATACCAAATTCAATATAATAAGATTCGAAATTCTTCCAAGTACAAGAAATACGTCTATTGTCCAATAAATAATTCCAAATTTCTTTCTTTTTGTCTTTTTCAACATTATTCTTGCAACATTCATCCAACTCGTCCCAGCTTACTTTTTCCTTATCCAATACAGATATAGCAAGTTCAATGTTCGTATTTGCCAAGCGTTCTATGATATCTTCCACTGCATTTATATCCTCAGAAACATTCTCATCTCTTCCCAATACAAAATGATTAATATAATCTTCAAAATCATTCCAAATCCTATTATTTAGGAAATTAACATCAGCATTTAGAATAGTCGTATAATGTGCATTTCCAAGCCCATCTGCCAAATCCGGATGATAAAATTTTATCACCGATGAAATCATTGAATTATTTAACTCATACATATCGTTTTGATATATATAATTTAATACTTTCGCATCTGCACCTACATTATTAATTTCTCTGAATATAATCGACTGTCTTGATATTAATTCGATTAGTACATCGGCTGATACTCCATTTAAGTAAGCTAATGATTTCTCATCTTCGACTATAAAGTTTTTTATGCAATCCGAGTGTTCTACTTCATCCAATATTACAATTTGATCCATAGTTGCATTATTCAAAATTAGTGACAAATATTTATATTTAGTCTCCTCCAACAAAGAAACATCCTCCGCAATATTTTTCCACATATGGCGGTAGTATTTACATAATTCGCTTACAAAGTCATTAACATTTTGATCTCTCTCAATATATTCTTTTGTAAATTGATAATGTTCCATTCCTTTGTCCAATTCAAAACCATCAAAATAATACTTTTTATTAGTTTTCTCTGAACATTGGATAAGCATAAAATCCGTAAGTATATAATTTAATGTCTCTGTCTGCCTATATTCAGCATCATATATACGATCACTCACCTGCTGCAAATTTTTAATTTCAAACGCAAAGTTTTTTGCTTTATTACGCATACGAATGCTACGTAAGTAATCATTCTCATCCTTAGTAATACTATTTGGATGGAAATAATTAATATAATCTACATAACCTTCGTTTATATATCCATTTATAAGCAAAAACTTTAAAATTCCATACTTACTTATTCCTTCCGGAAGAAAATCTTCACAAAACTCATCAATCAGTTCCTTTAATGAATATCCATCTATCTTTGCAATCTTTTCTTCCAAATTTTGTATTTCTGAAATCAATTCTTGTTTTTTGGATTTCTCACTGAATTTCAAATCATTCATACGCTTTAAATATTTGCTGCCCTCTGATGCCATTTTTTGTTTGACATCACTTACATTATGAGATTGCTCATAATAACCATTAGATACATCATATCTAATAATTAGCTGGTTAATGTTATCAAATTTAGTTAAATCAAAATCCTCTTTAAGTATCTCTCCATAAGAATATTGACTTCTATTATTTATCTGCAAATTTTTTAACGGGTAATACGTTCCATTGTCATATGATAAAAATCCTAAAAAAGCATGCTTAATTTCTTGCAATGAAAAAAGAATATCACTATGTACATTTTCTAGGATTTCTCTTTTTGTTACTATTTGCTCTTCGAGCTTTTTCTTTTCATTAATTACAAACTTTTCTTTTTCTTGAAAAGTCTGCTTAACTATTCCTCTCTCAGCCTGTAATTCAGCAAATTCTTTCGGATATAAATTTTTAAATGTAATCATCGAAAACATTTCTTCATCTTTAAGTTTTGTCGTTTTTAATGTTCTCTTATATACAAGAAATTCATTGCATATATTAGTCAACACTCTCATATCTTGCACAAAAGGCGATATCTTCCATATATAGCGATCTGATATATCATAATTTTTGCTTTTATATACACCATCTTCGCTTTTTTCAAATTTTAACAATCCTCTTAATATTTCACCAGAGTTAGTTGCATTAATATAAGGAATCACAGGGACAATAAAATCAAAAAACTTGGTTCTTTCCTCATCTTTGAACATATCATCTTTTATCGCATATATAAATACAACTTTGCGTTTAATATTATCATAATTATTTATAACAGTATTTAATTCACGTAATTTTATAAAAATATTTGGCTGATTAAACCTATCCAAATCCTCAATAAAAACAGTATCATAAGTTGTACTTTCAAAGAAATACACAATTTCGTCTAACGACTTGTCAAAGATTGATTCCTTTTCTTCTTTCTTTGATATACTTGCCTTATCACCCAGGTTAATATTAGCAATTCTAAAATTTGACATCACATATTTAAGAACTGTTGTAATCAATAACAATACTCCAAAGATGGTTACTGTAAATACAGCATACGATGACCATTGGTTAAGATGAAAAAATGCTCCATTATTAATGACTGTATTTTTAAAGTCTTCCAAAACATTCGGATTAATTTCAAGATAAACAGCTGATGCTACGACAGTTAACATCAATAGCGTGAAAAACATTTTCCAATAGGATAACTTCTTAATCTTTCTATATCGACTTTGTGGAATTTTCCCCACATCTACTCTGTAAAAAAGTTGCTTAAGAATTCCTTCCTCTATTACATTTTCATCAACGTCATCTAAAGTCCAGTCATCAGCTAATAAAGCTGTTTTATCATCTTCTCCATTTACTGATTTCGTTGGCGTTGAAAATGCTGCCAATGATATGGACAAATATTTTGTCTTAGGATATTTTTTCAGATATGTTTTTATAACACTACTTTTTCCCGATCCATATGGACCTGATAATGCTATATTTTTCACATCTTTATTCTTTATTGCCCAATGGAGCGCTCGTATATATTCTTCACTATTCTTTGTATCTGATTCCGGTGTTAAATCCCTGTACCCAGACTCTCCATCCAAGCCATCACCTTTTTTTTGCCCAGAAATTAAATTCTGTATTTTTTTCCTCAAATTCCAATTTATCATTTTTATCCTTTCCGGGCATCATATGCTCTGATAGTTCTTCATCAATTCATTATGTTTCGTTGTTCAACCACAAACTTTTGAGAAGCAATCAACGCTTACAATATAAAATAATTTGTATAATAAAGCAGATTCTTTATTTCTATGTTTCATATATTGCCTTACTTTCAGCAACCATCATGGGCTTTGCATAATTTGTCTCAGCATATGATGTTGATTCCCTGCGAAGGTTAATAACCTTCTCCTCGCCCATATCATTATTATCTGTCCAAAGTTCACATTGTATAACGATTACTGGAATTTACAATAAACAAGACATTTCTTCCTTTTATTTTCGTCAAATGTGTGTCCCAACAGAACACAAGTGAAGCACTTTTGCTTTCTTCAATCTTTGTTGTTTTTAGTCGATCTTGAACTGCTTTTGTTGCACCAATCCCCATATGTATCACCTGCTCATCTCAAGTATTCTTTTTACTTCATTCTGTAATTCACCACTAAAGTCTGATAAATCATTATATGTAATTACTTTCAGTCTAATAAGACGAACAATATCCCATATTGCCTCTGATTTACTCATCTCCATGATAACACCCGGATGACGTTTATCTTCTTTTATCCGTTTTTCAAGTTCCCAGAATTTCTCTGATGCAGGCTTTTTATCATCACCATCCTTCTACATTAAACAAGTGCCAATTTACATCACAGGGGTAACAAAGCTTCTTTTGTAATTCCCTTTTCTTCCAATTGTTTCATTATCACATTTTTTAATCTTGCAGGAATGACCACCTTTACCAAAAAATTACCTCCGTCCAATTCTTTAGGAGCTTCCGGCTCATGCGGGCACAATATATTATTCCCCGCATTAACACTTGTTCTCATTTTATCAATCGGAGTTTCAAATTTCACACCACAAACATATAAACACCCTTTTTGTCTTTGTATTCTCATATTTTCCAAATACGGATTACGTGGTTGCATAATCATAAAACCGTGGTCCAAATAAGAAACTAAATCAGTATAGAAATCCTTTTTATAAGTATAATTGTCTTTCAATTCCGGATATTTCTGCAAAAGTATCTCTGCATATTCACTTACACTTATACGTTGCTTTTTAACATTAACCAGTTCACACTGTATCTTTATTCTTGTCCATTTAGGATCATACGGCGAATATGACCATATAAATATAGCCGCATCTTTTTCAATATTTTCACAACAAGCAAAAAACAATGCTACATTTATATCCATTGTAAAGTCAATTAATCTTGTAGCACGTATATAATGCTGATTATATGCCATTACTTCAAATAGTAAATCTCCAGATTCCGATATACTCTCATCCACAGATGTATCTCTGCATATACTTGGAGTAATTTTCCAAGAAGAATCGCTTTGTCCTCTATAAAATGCCTGTAAGTAAGTTCGTTCATCACCTGGGTCACCTCTACCTGATCTTGGTAAATCATAGAACGAATTATAATCATTTGCAATTTGATATATCTGCGAAATATCTTCTACCATAATTTCCTGATAATCATATTTTTCTTCAAAATCTGACATATAGCCACCTCTGCTAAAACTTGCTAAATCAATCGTAACGCTCTATCCATCATTTTATATTCTTTTCTACTTATTATTGGCATATATACATCAACATAGTTATTCTCCGCCCATCGAAGTATCTCATCTAGATCAATATACATCTCATTCTCTTTTTTACTATGTAACATACGATTATTGTTATTCTCAGCAACTGTTTCCTGCTGTCTACATCCAATATATATTTCTCGTGGCAAAACAAAATCTTTTATTATTCCTGATTTTCCAATATTAATATCATCTTTTATTACTATTCGCCATTCCTTTTCATGAATCCACTCATCTGACTTGGTTAATGTATTAGCCAATATATTTCTTTCAGAACTCTCTTCTCGGTAAAATATTAATTTATCACTATAGATTACCGGCATACATTGGTATTTCTTAACAAGCTCATAAAGGTTATATCCTAAACATATTCCCTTGTGATCTGCCGCATAATATCCCCACATAGGAAAGGAATTATTAACTTCAGAAAAACAAGCAACAAATAATGAACTTCTCAATGCTTCTGTTTTCCTATTTTCAGTTTCCTGTCTCATATATGTTTCCATAGCTTCTTTTCTCTGGCTCTTCGGATAACTGGCTTTCAATCCGCAATCAACTGTAACTAAACAATCATATGGATCGTTGAAATTAAATGCACTACTTAACCATAATTGATGATTTTCCAAATTTCGCAAATCCCTATTCAAACCTCTGCTATAGCGATAAATCATTTGAGTCTTATCAATATTATCTAATATCACATTTCTTGCTTCTTGCATATTATTTAATGAAATCTGCTCTTTATAATCTGAAAACCATTCTTTGTTCATACACTTAGTCTCCTTTTATAATCTGTCTCATCCAACCATCATAAAATCTTTTGCAATTCAGGTTGAATGAGACCCGTTTTAACTAAATCTTTGCTTTTCCTTCCATAATGTCTGTTCCTTTAAGCATTTCGTATTTCATAGAACTCTCTACTGCAACCTCCTCAGCCGCTGCTCCTTTCGCCTTTACTACAGGATCATCTATCATATTGTCACCTTTTACTTCCAAAATCAAATAACTTCCATCATCCATTTTTACTAAGAAATCTGGATAATACTTCCTTAACCTATTCGATTCCGGATCAATATATGGAACATAAAAATCTGTCTGGTCAGCAGTAAACATTCCCGTGAAATAGGCTTTTTTTACGTGCTCATTTGCAAGCAACTGTAAAAATAATTGTAACTCAGGCTTCGAATCAAAAACATAGGTATCTGCGTGAAAACTCTTGTCTTTATTTTTCACAACAACAGAATCCTCTGAATTCTGCATTATAATCAAATCCTCATTTCCACTAAACTTATAATACCCACCTTCTTTAGGCTTCTTAAGTAATTTAACATCAACATTTTCTTTTACAATCTCTTTGTTAACCCGATATAATGCCTCAAATATGGTTGGAACAATTTTATCATAAATAATATCATTATGTTCATTGACAGCTACTAATATTTTATCAATACCTTCTTCTGATTCCCTCAGTATCCTAGCAACTTCTGTGCATCTGATATCAGGAAAATATTTTGCTACTTCTGCCACCAAGGTTATCTCAGTATACGCTAATTTACTAACCATATAGTTAATATTGCTTTCACGCACAACAGACGAAGTTGTAAGTCCTTCTTTAACATACATTGTTGCATCATAATTTTCTGTTTCTATTTCTTTCAAACCAAACGATAATCTACTATCATAATGCTTAGTTTCCAAAGAATATTTATAATGCAATCTGTTCATGCGCAATGTTCTAGGTGGTTCTTTCACACGTACACGAACTTTCTTACGTTTTTTATCCTTCTTAACTACAAGTTCCTCTATGCTAGTTCTAAAATTCTTTTTAAGCTCATCATCCAATATATCCATATTCTCTTTTGACAAGTACACTGTGGCCGTTAGTTGTTCATCTGTAATTTTTCTCAAGCATCTCATTGTTGCTTGAAGCACAAAAACTTTTGACTTTGGACTTCTAAAAAGAGCCACGCTAAATAATGATCTACAGTTCCACCCCTCTCTACCTTTATTAACAAGCAATATAAACTGCTTCTTACTGCCTGCTGTTCCAGCTATATCAAGATTGTTAAAATCTCTTATGTCTTCAGATTTAGTAATCTTTTCGTCTCCAACATTAACTAAAATTTTATCAAGAGGTATTCCCAATTCAGATAGTACTTCTTCAACAACTGGCCTGATTTCATCACGAACTTCTGCTATCTCTGCACCAAAAATAGCCATTTTAGGTGCTAATCCCTCATATTCTTTTCCACCATACTTTGCCCAGAAATCGGCAATAACAGCTTTTAGGAATTCTTTGCTTTTTACGTTACTATAACCAATAACACTAGTATCTTTTAAGAAATTATTTCTAATTGCCGCCTGCAATCCATAAGCATATATAACTTCCGGAAGAATCTTATTATTGACGTATGGTGTTCCTGTAAAATTATAACAAGCAATCACTTTACTTCCATGCTTAGATAATTCCTTAGACAATTCATTTATAGTATTACGCAGGCTAGTGCCCTTACCATTTTCGTGCAAAGCCTTCTCCAAGTCTGCTCCAAACATATGATGTGCTTCATCTACATAAATACCCATTTGTGAAAGCCTGGTAAGTTTCTCAAAACGTTGATTTGACATCAAATCGTCGTTGTTACTGATTTCCTGTAATATTCCAAGAACATCATCCAAAACGGATTGTCCTGGTATCTGATTACTATACAACTTGTCTACAGAACTTTTTTCTTTATGCTGAGCCTTTAATATGATTTTCTGTGTATTAGAAATAATTATATTATACTTGGAACCATCTAATGTATTTAATGTGGTTCCACTATCTTCAAGAAAATGCACCTTAATATTTGCATCTAATACACCAATATATTCCGGAGGTACAACCTTACTCTTATCAAAAATTACTATTTCTTTTAACGATTGTAATACTGTTTTGTCCGGCGCAAAAACCAATGCATTATGACAATACCTATCATCACGAGGCCATTTTGATGCAAGAAGGAACTCATAAAAAATACATGTAGCCATGAGAATTGTCTTACCTAGTCCCATAGTTAATGCAAAAATATAATTTGGATAATCTTCCGCATATTTCTTTATCTGCAAAAAATAATCATGATACTGCTTTGGAGAATAAACATCATATAATGTCATCTGCCCAGCTTCATCATAGAATCGTCTATCTGCAAACACACCATTTCTCTTTGACCAGTCATCAAACATCTGATACATCTGCTGATTATTCATAAATTCTTTTACAAACACATACATTTCTAAGGCTTCAAACTGTGGGGTTCGTAAAAATGCGTCTGGGTTCTTTTCCTTGTCATTGTAATCCAGATATTTCTTAGTTATTTCACGATACCTATTTCTTATAATTCCTCTATTATCTACATAGAATGAACGAAGGAACTCAAAAAAGGCAAATTCCATTCCAACTTCTTTTGCCATATCTATACCTCCAGCTCAAGTGACTCAGATAACAAATCTGTTATCTTTATTTTAATTTTACCTGCTGAAGCTGGAATTTTATATATACCAGATACCAACTCATCTTTTGCAGGAATATCACAAATTGTCGGCCTCATTGTCTGTCCATCATAATTCCAGTCAATATAGATAGATTCTACCAACTGCCTCCAATCTTCAACTGATTCTTTCTGCATACTTAATTTCTGTAAAAGGTTCATCGGATAAAATTCTTTTATTATAATCTGATCGTTTTCTTTAACAACATTGGCATCTGCTTCTCTCTTAAATTGTAAATCTTTCTTATCCCTAAGGATATCAACTATCTCTATTTCCAAATTATACGAAGAAAGTTCCTGTTCCAATGCTGCCTTTAAATCAGCTTCATGTCCCATGCAAATAATCTTAATTTTTTCTACCACGCCATTCGGATTTTCTTCCTTTCGCTTTTCAAATGTATGGTATGGTAAATTAGCCTTGAGTTCTTCTAAATCAGCCTTAGTTGCAATACGATTTGTAGGCATTATTTTAACCATCCAACCATCTAATTCGCCGTCATATACTGTTGATGAATCAAATTTTTGGATACCTAATGCATCAATAATTAATTCTTTGGCTTCTACTGGATTTCTAAAGAAATCATAATTATTCACATTATACACCTCAAAACCAGTATATTTCACACTCTTCTCTATTTTCCTTGTTTCTTTCGCACTTTCTAATTCATCTCCCTCTAATTCTAGTGACATATTATACGATCCGCCATCTAATTCCTTACCAACTTTTAACAACCGCTCTGAGGTAATTTGAACGGAACCTAAATTAATATCAGCCCCAATAAATCGCCTTCCACATTTCATAGCCACTGCTTGCGTTGTTCCACTCCCCATAAAACAATCAAACACAAGATCCCCAACATCGGAAGAAGCCCTTATTATACGTTCTAACATTTTTTCTGGTTTTTGAGTTGGATACCCTACCGGCTCTACTTTATCTGCAGGTTGCAGCATAGGTAATTTCCAAACATCATCTATTCTTTTTTCATATGACATTTTATACATTACATTTCCATTCTCATCTCTAGCATTAATCGCCTTTCCATCAACAAATTTTCTAACCAACTGCTTGACTGGCTCATCTCTTTTTTCATATTGCGTGTTAAATTTATAATTAGAACTTTTTGCATATACTAATATTTTATCCGTAGTTCTGGGAAAACACGCTGATTTAGGTGCCATTTTATTATAATAATACCATGTAATCTCATTAATAAAATTATCTGCACCAAATAATTCATCCATCAGTATTTTTAAATAATGCCCTTTGTGCCAGTCACAATGTAAATAAATGCTGCCAGTGTCTGAAAGTAATTCCTTCATTAAAATTAATCTTTCATACATAAACTGTAAATACTGATCATTTGTCCATATATCGCCATACTGTTTTTCCTCAAATGATGAATTATCACTTTCAACAGTTTTTTTTCTAATAGTTATTTTCTTTTTATATTCAACTCGACTATCAAACGGCGGATCAATATAAATAAGGTCAATCTTTCCCCTATATTCTTTAAGCATATGACTCATAACTTGAAGATTATCTCCCCAAAATATCTTATTCATCCAGCCATCCTTAGGCTCTCCATAGGATTCCTTAAGCTGTGCAGGATAATACTGCGTTGATGTATAAGGCCTTTTCCCCGTCCAATGTAACTCCGGATATCCTTTTATTGGTTGTCTTTGTTCAAATGTAAATGAAATCTGTCCATCCATTAGCAATCTCCTTTTCTTCTACAGTAATGTCTCATATCACAGTTGGCACAAAGATTTTTATCTTTAGCTCTGCCACTAAAATCTTTATGTTGTATTTTTTCAACCACTGCATCAAATTCTTTTATTGTTTTATCAATCATTTCCGTTGACTTATTAAATGTTACTGTTGGTACACCATTATCCTCACCAGTATAATACAAATGCATTTTACTTACCTTTTTGCCTGTCTTTTCCTCAATAAGATGAGCATACACTTCAAGCTGTCTTCTATAACGATTCATCTCCGCTGTTTCAATTAAAACATCTGGTTTCTTCTCGGATTTAAAGTCAACAATCTCTACTGTATCACCTTCGCCCCTGATAAGGTCAACCTTTCCAAGCAATATATAATCAGGCTTTACTAAACTTACTTCCACCTCTGCATCTTGAATTCGACTCCAGTCACTCTGATTTCTCTCAACATACCTCAAAACCTGTTTATACGCAGCTTCTATCTGCGGTTGTCCTAAATATGAATGCTCACATTTCGATAATGTCATATAATTTGTATCAAACCACTCTCGTATTGTTTCCGGTACTATTGTCTGTTCTTCATGACGCATAGCTGCACGATGAATGTCTTCTATTGTCTCGTGCACTAAAGTTCCAAAGAGTGTTGCACCTACTCTTACCTGCGTAAATCCAAGTTCTTTAAAAAATTTATACTGTAATGCACAATTCTCATACAGAGCGATGTGAGAAGTAAAAGAATATGTATCCTTTATATTTACAGGCTTTACCTTTTCCAACTTTATTTCTGAAAGATTTACATCTTCATAAGCAGGTAGCTTCTCATAGCACTCTTCAAAATATTTGCTTGGTGTGGCTCCATGACCTTTCTTTTCACAACAAGAGAGTACCAATAAATTTTGTGCTCTTGAAAATGCCGTATAATATAATCGCCAAAAATCAAAGAATTTTATATCTTCCCTCTTCTCAAAAACTTTTCTATGGAAATATTTATTTTCTATTTCTTCTAGCAAATGATTTCCACTACTTCTCGGTGTTCCATTTAATGAATCAACAATCACTATTGGAAACTCCATTCCTTTTGACTGATGTATAGTCATAAATGAAACGCACCCACTCGGAGCATACTCCGAATCATCTTCATACTCTGTAATTCCTCCATCAAATAGAAAGCGAAAATACATATTAAAAAAACGTTCTACTGACTCTATAATATTTTTTTCCGTGAAGACATCTATCCGATGTAGATATTCGTACTTTCCCAAAATTGAAGATAAAATTGATAAGTTTCTTGCAGGTCTTTCATCTATCACCCCTGATTTCATATCTATCCCTAAGTATGTACTAAATGGTTCAAACTGTAATAGCTGATACAGTAATCCTGTAAATGCGTAATCTGCATTATCCTTTCTTAGATTAGCATGCTTCTGCATCTTCTCTGCAATCCATTTCCCCAATGTATCTCTATACTGTAAAATAAGATCTCTTGCAGCAGCTATACATTGAGTATCGTAATAATTATAGAGATTTTCAAAATCATACGAAAAATCTCTTTGTTGTAACTTACGAACATACTCTGGGAAACATAAGATCATACACCCTATTACTTGCTTTATCTCTTTTCTTTCAAAGAACATTTCCGAACGAGGTGAATAAACTTTAATACCATGTTCCTCAAGATATTCAACCATACCTATGATTTTATCCCCTTTTACAGACTTGCAAAGAACTGCAATCTGATTGTAATCAGTTAGTACACCACTACTTTTTAATTGTGTAATAAATGAATAAACTTGTTCATACCAATCATCTAGCAAATCTTTTCCTGAACATTTAATAACACCTACTTTAGCATCCTTTTTCCATTCCGGCGGAACAATCTTCTTCTCAAACCTAAAATTCTTCCACATAAAATCATATGCCCTACCATCTGTTGTGCTCATCCATTTATTGTAAAAATCAATAATTTGTCTCTCTGAACGATAATTTGTAACAAGTTTAACCTGCTTACATTCTCCTTCTGCAAAATGGCCTGGAAATTCCAATATATTTCTTATTGTTGCTCCTCGAAAACGATACAAACCTTGGTCATCGTCTCCAACAACACATATATTTCTATTTTTTCCGGCAATCAAAAACACAAGTAATTCCTGTATGTAATTTGTATCCTGATATTCATCCACCATCACATATTTAATTTTCTGCTGTATTTCTTCCAATATGCTTGGTTCCTCGATCAATAATTTATATGCTTCTGTTTGAATACTTGAAAAATCAATTAAATTCTCATCTTCCATCAAGATATTGTACTGTTTCATAATATTTGCAACAGCCACAATATGTTCATCCGAGTCTTCCTGCATTTCATCAATATCAACCAATTCTTCAGCAAGATTATTAACATACTTAACTATTTCTCCAGCTTGTCTCCAAGCTCCTTGCTTTTTATCAAATATAACATCAAAATAAGGCAAGTTCCTAAATCTATTAATCTTTTGAAACACCATATACTGCTGATCAAAATTATCCAGCATCCTATAATTTTTCTTAATCCTTGTATATTCAAGATGATCTTTAAGAATTCTCAAACAAATTGAATGAAAAGTACCAATATACATTTCATTCAGATTTACTGATACTCCTATTGCATACAATTCATTTGTGATACGTGTAATCAGTTCTTTCGCAGCCTTTTCTGTAAATGTAGCAATCATTATTTCCTCAGGAAGCACATCTTTTTCAGTTATAAGATAAACAATTCTCTTTACTAATGTATATGTTTTCCCTGTACCAGGGCCTGCAATAATCAACAACGGACCATCTGTTGTTGAAATAGCACTTCTCTGTGCTTTATTTGCGTTTCCAAAATCAAATGCCATATAAGTACCCCCTCTGCATTTAATTATATATTCTCATATATTTATAAATTCTATTTCGTATTACATCTTACTTTTCTGACTTCTTCTTGTATCGTCCATCCGCAGGCTTTATTACATCTGAAGGAATTAACCATGTTTTCCCTTTTTTTATTGCACCTTCAATTCTTTTCCTCTCTAATGTATCAATTTACCAATCACATCTTGCACTTTTTCCGACCGTATCAGCGTCCTCATCTTTTCATCCCCATCTTCAACCTCCGGCTTACCACATCTCAGATTATCCGGACGCTCCGACACACAACAATCTTTATACCAACACTCACCCATAAAAGTGCCCTTCACGGACCACTTCTCATTTTGCGTAAATTCACCTACCAATGACTTCATCACACGTTCTGTAGAATATCTCTTAAAACCTGCTATATACTGTAATGTTTTCTCATCATCAATCTTTGATAAATCGATTCTGTGATTCTCAACTGCCCCCAAAACCTTCTCACGGATTTTTATTTTATCTGTCTTTCCGGTGCCTGTCCATTCTACCAGCTTGTCAAATGCAAGTATCAAGTACTCAAAACAAATCATATCCAGAATTACAATCTTTCCTTCCGACTTATCTGTTATTGACTTCAACATACGATACTTGTTGCGAATGTCCTGATTATCAACCACATAATCAAATGCAATATAGTATTTATCATCCTCTTTAATATTCAAGTCTAATACTGCATCCAATAATCCCTGATTGCTTCCTTTACTCTCAACGGCAAGCTCATTGTCAAAGAAAAGTTGATTAACTAATTTCCAGAAGTGAAGCCCAGCACCGGTATCCTCTGTCCATAAATATCTCATATCACAACTCCTCTTCCAGTGTTATCCTGTTATTATCAAACTTCAGCACCTTAAAGCTCTTATCAGATACATTGAGTCCGTCACAATTTCGTAGAAAAAGCATATACTGATTAGACAACTCAAAATTAATGAATCTCCTGACATCATCATTAATCATACAATCTGCATTATCTATCACAATAAAACTATCTCTACACTGTTTGATTGCTTCTAAAAAATCATCTGATTTGTAGTTAAATAGCTTGATTGCTTTGTATTCGTCTGTCAATCTTATATCTTCCAGCATTTCATAAAGTACTGTTTTACCTGTACCGCTATCTCCACCAACAAGAGTAATCCTGTCATCAAATGTCAAATCATATGAAAATGGAGCTGCTTTAAATGTTATATTCTTATAAATCATTTGCTTCTCTCCTTGCATACTCCTTACTCCACCAGGCATTATATCCTCTGCTACCGGTAACTATATCAGAATCATTAAATCTGATTTTGGCATCATCCGGAATATCAAAAAGCGTTGGTCTTGACATATAAATCTTAATATTATCCATAGTAAAAATGATTCTAAGAACATTCGGTCCACATTCCTCAACATTTACCACCTTATCGGGATGCTTCACAATATTAAGCAATGTCTTGCAGCCTGATGATAAATTTCGGATTGTACCTAAGCCATATTTTGTTTCTATATGCTTGTCTGGTGTCAGCTTCGCCTCATCCACTTGTTGAATCAAATCAATTTCTTTTTGTGACATATCTTCATTGCCTGTATTCAAGTTGAAGTACAAGTCATTGTAAAAAATCCAGTCTTTTGAATCTTTCCTCTCCGTATATATATCTATCATTACAATGTTCTCCTTCTGCAATATATGTTTAGCATCTGATTTTCCATATCTTACTTGGATAAGGCTTTGAATCAAATTTTCATATAGATATATTCCAGTATACCACACATAAATAAACGGCCCCAGAAGATCTCTTAAAATCTCCTGGAGCCTTCTTCATTTCCTATTGAAAAATAAATCCTTCTATATTTTATTTTTTAAAAATTTATTCAAACTCAATAGTTCCCGGTGGCTTACTGGTCAAATCATAGAATACTCTATTGACTCCCTTTACCTCATTTATAATTCTGCTCATCACTGTCTGAAGTACCTCAAACGGTATCTCGGCTGCTTCGGCTGTCATGAAGTCCACGGTGCGGACTGCACGGACTGCAACGGCATAATCATATGTTCTCTCATCACCCATAACACCTACTGAACGCATGTTGGTAAGGGCTGCAAAGTACTGGTTTGGCATCCATGATGGTTCCTCGCCGTGGGCCTCTTTATACTCTTTTGCTGCCTTTTCCACTTCGCTTCTGTAAATCCAGTCTGCATCCTGGACAATGCGTACCTTTTCGGCTGTGACTTCGCCGATGATACGGATTCCAAGGCCTGGGCCTGGGAATGGCTGACGGAATACGAGATAGTCAGGTAATCCAAGCTCCAGTCCGACCTTGCGTACCTCGTCCTTGAAGAGGTTTCTGAGTGGCTCCACGATATCCTTGAAATCGACATGCTCCGGGAGACCTCCTACGTTGTGGTGTGATTTGATGACTGCAGATTCTCCGCCGAGTCCACTCTCCACTACGTCCGGATAGATGGTTCCCTGCGCAAGGAAGTCAACCTTTCCGATTTTCTTAGCTTCTTCCTCGAATACACGGATGAATTCCTCACCGATGATTTTACGCTTGCGCTCAGGCTCTGTGACGCCTGCAAGCTTGCTGTAGTAGCGCTCCTGTGCGTTGACGCGGACAAAGTTGATGTCGAATGAACCGCCTTTGCCGAATACGCCCTCTACCTCATCGCCCTCGTTCTTGCGGAGAAGTCCGTGGTCTACGAATACGCAGGTGAGCTGCTTGCCGATTGCCTTGGCAAGAAGTGCTGCTAGTACTGATGAGTCTACTCCACCCGAAAGTGCAAGGAGCACTTTGCCGTCACCGACCTGCTCTCTGATTTCTTCGATTGTGTTTTTGACGAATGAATCCATCTTCCATGTGCCTGCACATCCACATACGCCACGGACGAAATTGTAAATCATCTGTGTTCCGTTCTTGGTGTGAAGTACCTCCGGATGGAACTGTACTGCATATAATTTCTTCTCAACATTCTGTGTTGCGGCTATTGGACAGTCTGCAGTGTGCGCAACTACCTCAAAGCCCGGTGCAGCCTCTGCAATTCTGTCGAAATGACTCATCCAGCATACTGATTCTGATGGCAGATCCTTGAACATCACGCCATTTGCAGAATATGTGATTTCTGTCTTTCCATACTCTCCAACCTCCGGTGTGATTACCTTTCCGCCTAATTTATGCATCATAAGCTGTGCACCGTAGCAGATGCCAAGCACCGGTATTCCCAGCTCAAACAGCTCTTTCCGGTATGATGGAGAATTCTCTTCATAACAGCTGTTTGGACCTCCTGTAAGGATGATGCCCTTTGGATTCATTTCTTTGATTTTCTCAATGTCTATTTTGTATGAGTAAATCTCACAGTACACGTTGCACTCGCGGACACGGCGCGCAACAAGCTGATTGTACTGACCACCAAAGTCTATGACTATGACCTTTTCCTGATCCATGTTTTCCTCCTAATTGTTTATTCGCTATGCTGCTGTTTTACAATCTTTGAAACGTCACGTAATTGCTGTTTGCCACACTGTGGTGTAAACAATAACAAAAACATAACATATGTTATCTGCTGCCATCTCATTGATTACGTAAAAGCAACATGTATTCTTATGTCATTATAGATTACGGAGTGCTTATCTGCAAGCGATTTTGTTAAATTTCTGTTTTGATTTTATGTGCAATTACGTTATAATGAGTAATAAACACTTTTATAGGCTGGGAGGTTTCATCATGAGTTTTAAAATAATCACTATAAGCCGAGAGTTTGGCAGTGGCGGTCGCTTTATCGGCGAGCAGATTGCTCAAAAATGCGGCATTGAATTTTACGATAAAAAAATAATTGAGCATGTGGCAAAGGAGCTCGGTATCTCTGAGCAGATTGTCGCAAACCAGGGCGAATATGCACCTGCCGGAAGTATTTTTTCATATGCATTTGTGGGGCGCGACATCACAGGAGTTTCTCTTTCCGACCAGATTTTCAATATTCAGCAGAAGCTCATCAAGGATATTGCGCAAAAAGAGCCATGCGTTATTGTGGGGCGTTGCGCAGACTATATTCTTTCTGACAGGGATGATGTGCTGAATGTTTTTATAGAGGGAAATAAGCCTGAGAAGGCTGCAAGAATAAAAAAGCTCTACCAAAAAAGCGATGACGAGGTCAAAAAGCTGCTAAAGGATGTCGATAAGAAGCGCTCTGTAAATTACCGCTACTTTACCGACAAGGAGTGGGGCAACAGAAAAAATTATGACCTAGTGCTAAACAGCTCTGTGCTTGGATACGATAAATGTATTGAGCTCATAACTGCTGCATACGCTTAACATACTTAATACACTTAATATATTTAATGAGCTTAATATGATCAGGCAGCGCAACTTTTGCACCAATGCAATACGGAAAATTGATATTATTATTACTATTAAAAAACCATTTTCTTATTTTATTACGAAAAGCGTAAATAGAATTACAACCTGTGTGTAATATTAAAAATACTCCTGCATAAACTGTAACAACAGAATATGCAGGAGTATTTTTTGAAATCATATATTGAGACAAGGGCGGTGGAAATCGCCAACTACATAGTTGAAAACAATGCCACGGTGCGTCAGGCTGCAAAGCAGTTTGGCATCAGCAAATCCACTGTGCACAAGGATATCACGGATGCTGACAGACTGCTTCGCATAGACCCGGAGCTTGCCGCAAAAGCGCGTCACATTCTCGATATCAACAAATCCGAGCGCCATATCCGCGGCGGACTTGCCACCAGAGAGAAGTATCTGCATCTGCCTCATGTGCATGCCGGCTGAGTGCATGAATGCTTCTATCCCTGCATTAGCAGGTGCGCCGTTTTCCGTACATCTGAAGCTTTTCGTTAATTCAAGACCGGTGTCACATGACTTGTGAGCACACCGTACAGCCACTTGCCCTCATCACTTAGATCCTCATAGGTAAAGCCGCTTGTCTTATCGCAGGCAGGTGTTAGAAGCGCTGATTTTTCGTCCTTATTGGACAGATTCCAGCACACATAGCTGATGCCGTAGCTGTCGAGCAGGCTGATCCAGCTGTTTGCGGAATCTATGTCCACCTGACCGTTTCCGTCGGCGCTGCAGATGCCGAACTCTGATACAAATATCGGCAGTCCGGCGTCTGCCGCCGATTTTAGCTTGTTTTGCAAGTCCTCCTTGTGGGTTGCGGCATAGAAATGCAATGTATACATGATATTATCATAGCCTGTGACAGGGTCCTTGACTGCCTCATCCACATCCCGGCTCCAGTTAGGTGTGCCTATCAGTATGACTGCATCCTTGTCGTAGCTTCTGATTGACGGAATGACCTCGCTGGCGTAAAACTTCACATCTCCCCAGGTTGCACCTTTGCACGGCTCATTGCAAATCTCGTAAATCACGTTGTTGTATGAGGCATACTGCTGTGCCATTTTGGCAAAAAATGTCTTTGCCACATCACTGTAGCGGTTTGGATTTCCCTCGTTTAGCACATGCCAGTCGATGATGACATACATGTCATTGTTTAGTGCGTACTGCACGCCGTTTTGCACAAGTGTCTCAAGCTGCTGCCTGTCACCATCTGTGCAGTAGCCACCGCTTTCGTAGGTATACATGGCGAGCCTCACCACGTTTGCTCCAAAGCTTTTCAGCGTGGCAAAGCAATCATTGGTCACATACTGTGGATACCACGCAAGACCATGTGTGCTGACTCCGCGAAGCTGCACCTCGTTGTTATTTTGATCAACGAGCTTGCTGCCCTCCACATGCAGCTTACCGTTTACTGACGGACAGGCAAGAACTGAGCTCTCCTGTCCGTTTTCTGTGGTGAGCTGCTCTGTGTCAGCCACATTCTGATTTTCTGTACTGCTTTGCGTACTGTCCTCAGTATTATTTTCTGCAGAATTCACCGACTCAGTGGCTTTCTCATCTGTCTGTGATTCTGTCTCTTTGTTGCCCTTGTTACCACATCCTGTAAAAATCCCAAGCACCAGCACTGCAGCCAATACCAATGCTATATATTTCTTCATATTGTTATACTGTCTGACTTATTACTGAATTGATGTAACCTTGTAGTCCTCAGCCTCTACAGTCTCCTTTAATTTCTCATCGGAAATGTCAGAGCTTAATGTCACTACTGCAGTTCCGCTCTCATGGCTTACTGCTGCCTCACTAACTGCATCAAGCGCCTCGAGTGCCTTCTTTACTCTTGCCTCGCAGTGGCCGCACATCATTCCTTCGATATTCATTGTCTTTGTCATTGATTTTTCCTCACTTTCATTTGGTTTATCTGTTTTGTTTTTTCTATCTGATGTTGCTTTTCTGTCATGCTTAGGATCATACACCCTGCACAGATTCAGCCGCAGGGCATTGGTAACAACGCAGAAGCTCGACAGGCTCATCGCCGCCGCTCCAAACATCGGATTGAGCTTCCATCCTAATAAAGGATACCACAAACCGGCCGCAAGTGGAATACCTATTACATTATAGAAAAATGCCCAGAACAGGTTTTCGTGTATATTTGTCAATGTAGCACGGCTTAACCGCACTGCTGCCGGTACATCTATCAGGCGGCTCTTCATCAGGACAACATCCGCTGCATCTATTGCCACATCACTTCCCGCGCCGATTGCAATTCCCATATCCGCACGTGTGAGCGCCGGTGCATCATTGATTCCGTCACCAACCATGGCTACCCTGCCCTGTTTTTTTAGCTTCCTTATGACAGCCTCCTTACCATCCGGAAGCACACCTGCGATGACTTCGTCCACTCCCGCCTGCTTTCCAATGGCATTGGCAGTCTGCTCGTTGTCACCGGTGAGCATAACAACTCTGATACCCATATTTTTAAGCTGTCTGACAGCTTCCGGACTGTCCTCCTTTATTGTATCTGCAACGGCTATGATACCGCAAAGCCTGTCATCTGCGGAAAAGAACAGAGGAGTTTTTCCTTCCTTTGAAAATTCGACAGCTTTCGCGCGCATATCATCTGACACTTTTACGAATTTGCTGACAAAAGCAAGATTTCCTGCTTTTATCATTTTGCCTGCAAGTATTGCAGTCAGACCATTTCCTACAACAGCGCTAAAATCCGTCACCTCTGCGACAGCGATTTCATCCGTTTTAGCGCGCTCCATAATGGCCTTTGCAAGCGGATGCTCGCTCTTGGCCTCGACTGATGCGGCTATTGCAAGAAGCGCTCCGGCATGATTGCCGGTTTCCTCAAAAAATGTCTCATCCGGCACGATATCCGTCACCTTCGGCTCACCGCTTGTTATGGTGCCTGTCTTATCAAGAGCCACAATCTGTGTGCGGCCTGTTGCCTCAAGGCTTGCCGCTGTCTTGAAGAGTATACCGCTCTTTGCGCCCTTGCCATTTCCTACCATTATCGCAACAGGAGTTGCCAGTCCAAGTGCACACGGACAGCTTATCACGAGCACCGAAATGCCTCTGGCAAGCGCAAAGCCCACGGTCTCACCGGCTATAAGCCATGCTATTATTGTAATGATTGCAATGGTAATAACCGCCGGCACAAATACTCCCGATACCCTGTCAGCGATTTTTGCAATAGGTGCCTTTGTCGCTGCGGCATCAGAAACCATCTGTATAATCTGTGAGAGTGTGGTGTCTTCGCCTACTCTCGTTGCGCGGCATTTTATAAAGCCTGACTGGTTCACTGTGGCAGCGCTTACTGCATCTTTCGGCTGCTTATCCACAGGGATGCTCTCTCCTGTGAGTGCCGATTCGTTGACAGCGGTTGTTCCATCTATTATTTCACCGTCCACAGGGATATTTTCACCCGGTCTGACCACGAAAATATCGCCCTTTTTCACTGCATCCACAGAGATTTCCTGCTCCACACCATCCCTTACAACGGTTGCTGTCTTTGGGGCAAGCTGCATCAGGCTCTTTAAAGCGTCTGTTGTTTTGCCCTTTGAGTGCGCTTCAAGCATTTTTCCGACAGTAATCAGTGCCAAAATCATGGCTGCGGATTCAAAATAAAACTCATGCATATATGACATGACCGCATCCATATCTCCATTTACCTGCGCAGCTGTCATGGCAAAAAGTGCATACACGCTGTATCCAAACGATGCTGCAGAGCCAAGCGCAACAAGCGTATCCATGTTGGGAGCGCCGTGAATCAAGCCCTTAAAGCCACTGATAAAAAACTTCTGGTTTATGACCATTACCGCCACTGTAAGCAGAAGCTGCAAAAGCCCCATAGCCACATGGTTTCCATTGAAAAACTCAGGCAACGGCCAGCCCCACATCATATGTCCCATGGAAAAATACATGAGAACAACTAAGAATATGAGCGATGCTATAAGCCTGTTGCGCAGCTTCGGTGTCTCTCTGTCTACAAGCGCATCCTGCGCTGCCTTTAGCTGCTCTAAGCTGTTATTCGCTTTGTCATTTTCTGATTCTGTTGCTGTGCCTTTGGGACTCGCTCCATAGCCCGCCTGCTCTACTGCCTCCACTATCTGCGCATCTGTCGCGCTTCCCTCGACTCCCATCGAGTTGGTCAAAAGGCTGACAGAGCAGCTCGTCACACCATCAACCTTAGAGACTGCCTTTTCCACTCTGGCAGAGCATGCCGCACAGCTCATTCCTGTAACTGTATATTGCTTCATACTGTCTGTATTTCCTTCTTTCTACTATTCGAATCTAACTATTCAGAAGCCTTTTCTAAAATCTCTCTATTCCTGTCACCTTGAAATCCAGTCTTTCGATGGCAAATGTAATTTCCTCATCGCTTAGCTCTCTGGTTGCCTCAACATGTGCCACGCCATGCTTTAAATCCACATCTGCCGATACTCCGCTCATCTTCTGAAGCGAGCGTGTGACTGAGTTCTTGCAGTTCATGCAGTGCATTCCGTCTATGTGCACATCTGCTCTCGTGACTATCTCGCCTGTAAGCTGTACTGTGGCTTCCTCGTCCTCCTTCATGGCTCCACCGCCACAGCAGGCGCCCTCGCCCTTTGAATGCTTTATAGTCTCCTTTAAGCCCACAATCACCAGTGCGGCAATTATTGCTATTATTAATATTGTGATTATTGTACTCATTTTTATACCCGCCTTCTTATAATACTACTTCATAAGCTTCTGCAGTGTGTTCAAAAGCTCATCTATTGTCTCATCCTTGCCGGCTCTTATGTCATCTGCCACACACGTCTTTATATGATTGGCCAAAAGGACTTTATTGAAGCTGTTGAGCGCAGCATTTGCGGCCGCCACCTGTGTGATGATGTCAGGGCAGTAGCAATCCTCATCCAGCATACGCTTGATTCCACGGATCTGCCCCTCTATACGGCTAAGTCTGTTGATGAGATCCTTATATTCCTGCTCTGACCGCTCTTTTTTGCGGTTGCAGCAACAGCATTTGGTTTCTTTTTCTGTCATGGGTACCTCCATTTGTTCTTTGTTCCGCATTATGCATTTGTTTTACGTGTCTAACCATACCCCTTATGGGTATCTGTCTTCAAGAGCATTATATACCACGGCAGGGTATATTGCAAGGGCAGATTTCCTTATTGAGAAATTTTCATGTTATCTTCTGCTCCTCCCTCATGTTCTACAATAACCCGGTCTGTTATATTCTCCTTATTTTCTCCATCAAGAATATAATACTCCCCACTATACGGCACTTTATAGCTCACCTTAACGTCTCTGCTTATAGCTCCCAGTTTTTCAGCTTCTTTTGCCTCCGCCAGCAAAATATATACATCCTCATAACCGGTATATGAGTATATGCTTACCGTTTCATCTTTTTCCAAATAAACAGTCGGACCGCTATATTTTCTATACACCAAATCACGTACCGAATCATTATTAACATCAATTAATGCCTGAATATGTTCAATCATATCGGCTGCAAATGACCTCACCGGTGTGATACACATACACAAGACAACTACAGTCACAACTGCTATCGCGGCAAAATATGCTGGATATCGTTTTGAGCTGTGAGTGGTATGTAATTCCTCGATACATTCTTTTCTTACCTGCTCAATATCAGGCATTTCATGCTGCGCTGCCTGTCTTAAAATATCATTTTTCTTCATTCTGTATCAATCCTCCTTATCCAGATTTTTCCTAAGCTCCCTTAAGGTTCGATATAATCTGTTTTTTATGGTTGATTCCTTTACAGAAAAAAGGAGTGCTATTTCTGAAATATTTTTATCCATATAGTAATATAGATAAAATATTTTTTTAGTAAGTTCATCCTTCGCAGAAAGATATGTAAACACACTTTGTACTGTTTCTTTTGATATTGCTATATCGTCAAACGAAGTCTGTTGTACAGCTATATCATTTTCATCTGCCGACAAAATATTATAATCGTTCATTTTCTCAATGCCACGAAGCTTTTCTTTTAATTTATAATGACGAAAAATTTTTCTCTTTGCTATTTGCATTACAAGTGCATCCGGCTGCTTAAAATATGATATTCCATGTTTTTGTATTATTTTAACAACCTCTGTATAGGTTTCCTGAAATATATCTGCTACATCTTCAGTTTTTCCACATTTTACAATGATGTACGCTAAAACCTTCTGATTGGTTGAGGCATATAGCTCATTAAAAAAGTCATCCTGTGCCTGATTAATCAATCTGCATCCCTCCCTTCACTATATATGTGTCCCACACCATAGAAAAAGTTTCATGTTATACCATACTTTTATAATAAAAGCATGCAAGCTGTGTCCTGTCCCTCAGCTGCAGCTTTTCAAGTATGACACTGATATAGTTTCGTACGGTTCCCTCACTCAGATACAGCTCATCCGCTATTTCCCTGTTGTTTAGTCCTTCTGCAACCAGCTCTATGATTGAAAGCTCCTTGCCGCTTATATCATAGCTCTTCATTGCGTCAATGAACCGGGTCTGACCGGTGCCTGATGAAGCTTTACCATCAGCTCCGAACAGGTGTGGTATCCTGTCCATTATCTGTGTTCCAAACACTGTCTGTCCGTTGTTTACAGCTCTAAGTGCCGGGGCAATACTCTCAAAGGCCTGTTTTAGTATATAGCCCTTCGCACCCAGCGAGATTGCTTTTACAATGTATTCATCATCCGAAAATGTGGTCAGAAGAAGTATTTTGGAATCCGGATATTTTCCGAGTATTTTTTCTGCTGCTTCAAGACCTGTCATGCCCTGCATCCTTATATCCATGAGCATCACATCGGGCATATGCTCCTCGTACAGCTTTACCGCCTGCTGCCCGCTGTCTCCAACCGCAGACACCTCTATGTCATCCTGTGCGCTCAGTATTGTATTCAGCGAAAGTGATACGAGATTATCATCATCTATTATTACTATCTTCATGTCCTGTTCCTTTCTTATTCATGCCTTGATTTTTATGCATTTTGTATATCCTCACTTCTTCATGAGCGTCACAAATATCCTGAAACCATCGTCTGCCTTTATACGCATGATTCCTCCTATCGCTGCAACACGCTCCTTTATATTTTTTATACCTATTCCATCTCCTGTTTCTCCCGAAAGGCTTCTTTCGTCAACCGATGTGCCATTGTCCATTATCTCAAGCTGGTAAAAGGCGGGATGCTCTCTGACTATTATCCTGATTTCATCGCCGTTACTGTGCTTAACTGCGTTGTTTACCGCTTCCTTTGCAATTGCAATAAAAGCATACTTGACATCTCTTGGCACATCATCCTCACAGTCGTATTCGAGTGAAAATGCAAATGCACTGTCTGTAGGCTTAAGCTTCGCAAGCGCCTGACGCAAATCGACCGATTTATCGTACAAATCATGAACGCTTTTTCTCATGCTGTCCATTGCCGTATCGAGTGTACTCTTCAGGTCTGCGATAGGTGCTTTAAGCTTTTCATCAGTATTTATCACACCGATTGCTCCCACCTGCAAAATAGAGCGCGTAATCATGTGACCCACGTTGTCGTGTATCTCCCTTGCGATACGGTTTCTCTCCTTTAGCGTGGCATTGTATATCTGCGCATTCTGCTTCTCGATAAGCTGGTGATTCATCTGCTCCATAAGCATATCGTGCTCCATGGACGCATCTCTCATGCTGTGCAGCTTCATCTGATACCCCAAAAGCAGCTCTGTGAAATACGAAAGCATTACCGCAAAAGCCATGAGAAGTACAACCTCCAGGATAAAAAAAATCCCGGGTGCTATATGTTTTATCTTTAAAATACAGTCCACCGATACAGCTATCCCCACTAAGGCTGCAGCCATCCTCGATGCCGTGTATTTTCTCTTTCTGAATACCATCGCTGCATACGGCAGCATAAAAAATGATGGTGCAAAAAATACTCCGGACAGAATATAAACCGCCAGAATCAAATCAAAAGCCCGGTCTGCCGTTTCGCTATTGTTAGCAGGACTCATCTGTCGCACATCCTGCATATCTATAAATGTGCACACGATTATTCCTGTAAGTATGCACGCTATCATGACGTAATCGACCTGAAGGGATACCACCATAAGCATCACGCATGACAGAACTATTAAAAACTGACTACATATCTTATACATCAAAAGCCTCCATTTCCGTAAAATAAGCTTACAACAAATTCCATCAAACGTCACTATGACAAATGTCATTTTTTACACAACAATGCCTCATCCAAACATAAATACGAATGTGACATTTGACACTTACTTTCCGGCACGCCATATAGTAATCTGTTATTGAGCCGGATATCAGGCTTGCAACCGAAAAATACAACATTATGGAGGCAATTCAATGGATACAACCAAAAATGCGATAGAAGTAACCAACCTTGTAAAACGCTACAAGGAGCTTGTGGCACTCGACCATTTCAATCTGACCGTTAAAACCGGCGAGATTTTCGGATTGCTCGGACCAAACGGCTCCGGAAAGACCACCACTATAAACTGCATACTTTCCCTGCTCACATACGACAAGGGCGATATAAAGGTATTCGGGCAGGAAATGTACTCAAACAGCTACGATATCAAACGCGAAATCGGCGTGGTCATGCAGAATGTGGCCGTGTACGACGAGCTGACTGTATATGAAAATATCGACTATTTCTGCGGTCTTTACGTGAGTGACAAAAAGCTCCGCGAAAAATATGTAAAGGAAGCAATGGATTTCGTAGACATAGCGGATTACAGCAAATTTCTGCCAAAGAAGCTCTCAGGCGGACTTTTGAGACGACTCAACATCGCGTGTGGCATAGCACACAAACCAAAGCTCATCTTCTTTGATGAACCGACCGTGGCTGTCGACCCTCAAAGCAGAAACAAGATTCTGGAGGGCATCAAAAAACTAAACCGTGATGGTGCGACAATCATCTACACCTCACACTACATGGAGGAGGTTGAGCAGCTCTGTGACCGAATACTCATCATGGACAAGGGCAAGGCTCTCGCGCTCGGCACAAAGGATGAGCTAAAGCGCATGATCAAAAATACAGAGACAATAAACGTAGAAATTGCAGACCTGTCAGAAGCACAGCTTGACTCATTAAAGCAGCTGCACAATGCATATCAGGTCAGCTTTGAAAACGGACAGCTTCGGATTTATTTCAGTGGCGGACGCCACAATATAATCCATGTGCTTGATTATCTAGAGCAGAATAATCTGTCCTTCGGTCAGGTGTACACGCAGCTTCCGACTCTTAACGACGTATTCTTAGAGATTACCGGAAAGGAGCTAAGGGATTAATGAATGGACTAAAATTATTTTTTCACAACTCAAAATACACCATGCTAAGCATGTTCCGCCTGAAAGTCACGCTGTTCTGGACACTTGCATTTCCACTGCTGCTCGCCACCTTTATGTATATGGCATTCGGAAATCTGTTTGAAAAGGATGAAATGTTCAAGACAATAAATGTGGCAGTGGTTGAATCTAAAAACGATGACACTCTGATGAGCGTGCTTGAGTCTCTCGATGTAAACCATACTGATTCCGTCAGTAAATCAGACGACAAGTCCGATAGCACAAATTCATTTTCAGACCTCATAAACATGAAGCTAATGGATAGCTCAGCAGCCAAAAAAGCACTAAATAACAAAAAAGTGACAGGCATTATTTACACAGAGGATGCTTCTTTAGTCGTGGAGGAAAACTCATACAATGCCACAATCCTTGAATCCATCCTGACACAGTACAAACAGCAAAAGGACGTATTTACAAACATAGCAAAGACTAATCCGGCTGCGCTTGAGACTGCAATTGCCGGGCTTTCTGAAACCGCATCAGAGTATAAAGAGATTTCACTTTCATCGGGAAATCAGGATGAATACACCAATTACTTTTACGCTGTTTTTGCGATGAGCTGCCTGTTCGCCTCATTTTCAGCCGTAAGCTCCACCTGCAGGCTGTTAGCTGATACAAGCCCTCTCGGCATGCGAAAAAGCCTTGTGCCGGCATGCAAAAACACCCTTATCTTTTCAGAGTATATCTCACTCTTAAGCATCCATTTTGCTGTTGAGCTCATAGCACTTGCCTACATGACTCTTCTTGGCGTGGATTTTGGAAATAAATATCCGGCAATCATCCTGACACTGTTTTTCGGCTGCATGATCGGACTTTCAATCGGAGTTATAATCGGTGCCATTCCTAAGCTCACAGAGGGCAGCAAAATCGGTATCTCTGTCGGAATCGGCATGGTGCTTTCCGTGCTTGCGGATTTATGTGCCAACGGTATAAAGGATATGGTCGAGCACAAGCTTCCTATTGCCAACCGCCTCAACCCAGCCTGTCTCATATCCGACTGCTTTTACTCGCTCAACGTATATGACAGCTACGACAGATTTTTCAGAAACATATCAATCATGGCAGTAGAATCAGTGATTCTTTTAATCATTGCCTTTGTACTGCTTCGGAGGGAAAAATATGCAAGTATTTAAATCATATTTCAAAATACTCAACAGACATATGGGCCAGATGATTATGTACCTGTCCATATTCATAGGTGTCATGGTCGTTCTCACTGCGACACGCACAAACAAAGCTGAAGATGATTATGAAGCCACCAAGCCCAAATTTGCGGTGTTTGACTATGACAAATCATCAGAAAGCAAAGCTCTGACAGCCTATCTTAAAAAGACATGCACACAAAAAAATATTAAAAATGACAAAAAGGAAACTATGCAGGATGAGTTGTTTGCCAGAAACGTAAACTGTGTTCTTATCATAAAAGAAGGCTTTAGTCTCGATGTTGTGACCATACCGGGTACGCAGGCAGCGACCACCTTTGAGTCTGCCATAAACAGCTTTACGAAAACGTACAATACTTACATTGCTTCCGGCTACTCTGAAGCTGATGCTCTAGCCGCAGTAAACACCTCGCTAAGCCAAAAGGCTTCTGTCTCGCTGCTCAGCGGCAAAAGTGTCACCTCGCACTCAGGGATATTCTACTGCTTCAGTTATCTGGGATGGGTGCTCCTTGTCATGATGATTGCAGGTATAGCTCCTGTCCTTCAGGTTTTCTCCAAAAAGGAAATCAAGGAGAGAATATCCTGCTCATCCTATAAATTTGCAAACTACAACCGCGAGCTGCTTTTGGGTGTGATTTTAACCGGACTTGTGGTATGCGCTGTAATTTTTGTCTCAGCTACAATCATGTTTAAAGGCAGCACATTCTCGTTTTCAGGTTTCCTGTTCACACTCAACATGCTCTGCTACATGCTTGTTTCACTGGCATTTGCCTTTTTAATCAGCAAAATCACCTCAAACAGTGAGATACTGAACATGTTTGCGAACACCGTGTCACTCGGTATGGCATTCCTGTGCGGTATATTTGTGCCGGAGGAATTTCTAAGCGATGGCATCATAAAGGCCGCTCACTTTTTGCCTGCCTACTGGTACAACCAGGCTGTAAAAAGTATTGACTTTCATCCGGTCAGGGAGCTTGGCTTTATTTCAATATGCATGGGAATACAGCTTCTGTTTGCTGCCGCAATAATTGTCGTTGCCCTTCGCATCACAAAAGCGCCTGACGGCTTCAAAAAGCATACAGCAGCTGTAGCTGCTCATAAATAGCTCTGCCTCATATAAATATATACAACGAAAAAGCCGGTACATCATGCTTCCATGAATGTACCGGCTTTAAATACTTAGCAGTCCGTACGGGAATCGAACCCGTGTTTCCGCCGTGAGAGGGCGGCGTCTTAACCGCTTGACCAACGAACCGTGTATTATAATATCATGGTCAAACGAATAATGCAAGTATTTTTTTAATTTTTTTCAAAAAAATTTTCCGTTCATTTACCTTAAACATTTTCCCTTTAAATGCTTCTGGCTTTAATTCCATTTTCGTCCCTATGTATGCTCTGCGACAATCTATCATATTCCGGCTCCTTATCCCAAAGCACACGTTCTTATCCTCATATTTTATTTATACGTTTTCCTCTTGAGTAAGATTATACACTACTTTGGTCACACAACGGTCACACGGAGCACTTTTCCACGGATTTTGTAAAAAGTATACATTGAAAATGCCGAAAACTGTACAATTTTAGACAATTTTCGGCATTTTCGTATTTTTTATTCGTTATAATCAACTATTATTTATTATATTTTTTGTATATCTTTTCAAACGCAGGCATGGAGCGCTTAAGTCATTCAAATAATTTATTACTGCGTTAGCCTTGTTAATCTTATCTCCTACGGTTTCATTTATTATTACTGCTGAAAGGCCTATAGCTTCATCAATAATCATACCTTTTAAAGTATCACTTGTTACATCAAAAAATACCCTGCATTCTGTCTTTTCCTCTTCCTTTTGATTTTCAAGATTCTGCTTTGTATGTTCTCTATATTTGCCTCACTACGGCTGCCTGCTTACAGCGACTTTCTTCAAAAAAAACAACGGCTGCAGCATCCACTTTCCGTGAATGATGCAGCCGATCTGTCATTACATCGTGTAACTGTTTTAGACTCTGGCTTTGCGACCTTATGTTTCCATAAGTGTGCCTTGATAGGTGTAATTTTATCGGTTTTGGGTAGTCTTGTCAACAGACTCTATCCGAACTTCTGATGCCTCGTTTTGTGTCTTCAAATCATTTATTATCCAGAGATAATAAGTCTTGCCGTCCACATCAAGTTCATGTACCTCATCAATTTTCTGGTCATCAACCGTTACGTTACTAATGTCAGAATAATCTGTGACGCCCCATGCTGGAAGAACTTTATATTTCTTTTCAACAGCTCCCCTATAAACAGCATCTCTGCTCATAAAAAGATCAGCTAAAAATGTTTCTTTCCATGTATACTTTTTATCATCATCAAAATTAATCACCAATTTTCGTTCTCCACTATAATTATAACCATCTGAAACTGTTACAAAATCATAGCATTTTATGTATGTATTTGTTCTATTAATATCAACATCTTCAAATTTAACATTATAATATCCCTGCATATAAACATGAACTACCCCATTATATTCTATCTGACATAACTGTTTTTCTGACTTCACTTTTTCATCTACATCTAATAATGCCTCATCTACAGACTTATATTTATTTGGATGTACATCATTAATATATGACATTGCATTTCCATTTGCTCCACTTAAAAATTCATCCTCCCTATGCAAATAACTCATTATTATACATATACCAATAAACATTATTACAAATACGATTATTGCGATTATTATTTTCTTTTTTTTCTTAATCATGTTATCTTTCTTCCTTTATATATTACATTTATATCATTCATATTACTGAAGCGCCGGACACACACCATTATTTACAAAATTATTAATAAAATTAATAATTGTCTGCCCTGCACTACTTGGATCATTTCCATATAACATTGACACCAGTGCCGCAGCTGCTATTACCACAACATATACATATCCCATTCGCATATATATCCCACATTTATCTGTCGACGTTTTGATACCATTACTCTTTGTACTATGTACGCCCACTTTTAAATTAGACCCTGGATGTAGTCCTGCACTCAAATCAAGTCCATATGAATTATCTGCCCATCCACCATTTAATGATGCATCTATAGAAACTAAATTATCCCAATTTAAACCAACACTTATCGGAATATTTACATTTAATTTACCTATATCAATGCCTATATTTGCATCTAAACTTACTCCATCTTTACTGCATGTAACTCCTAACGATGTTGGAATCCCAAATTTATTTTTCTTTTCCAAATCTATGCTTGGTATATTTAAGCTATATGATTGAGATATTCCATCATCGCCATCAGTTGTTGTGACTTTTTTTATCCAACTACCTGTATATTGCGCACTAGGCTTCGTAATATCATCAGTTCTACCCCAATATGTCCCTAATCCGATATCACGACCAGTAACCTCCACTGTTGATACAGATATAACATATTCTTCCCCATAAATATACTTATTCCAGAATTTCTTCAAATCTCTCCATGATGGGAATTTTCCATTCAAATCCACCAGGTCCATCGGTCTGTTCCAGCAGTAGTTGTAATGATTCATCGTGTATGGTACTGCGATGTGTCCTTTCAGGAAGTCCTCACTGACAAATCTTCCTGCTCCGGCATCATAGCGTCTTGCCTGTGCAAAGTACAGACCTCCTGCTTCATCCATCTGATATCCTGTAAAACCAAAAGTCTGCATAGGATTTGTGACTGCATTTATACTACACTCAATGCTATTTCCGAATTCATCGAAACCATATGTTTCCTCACTCCTTCCCATTTCATCGGCTATACGCATTGGACTTCCCAGATCATCCTGAAAATAAAAATGATCTTTTCCTTCCTCTTCCATTCCGGTGACGTTTCCATCCCAGAAATAAGTCTGAGTACTGTGCAGCGGATTTCCTTGTATTCCTTTGTCAGTTGATTTCTGTAACAGATTATGATATTGGCGTGTCAGATCCAGTGTATAGTGGATATTCTTTTGTGGATCTGAATTACCGGCAATCAGGTTTTGTCCCATTCTGTGACCAAGTCCATTATACTCGTAAGTTGCTCTCTTTACCATACCGGCAGTCAGCCCCATTGATTCTGTCATATTGTTTGCTGCATCAAATCCGTATGCTTTTAAAACATCTTCCCCACTTGTTACGGATAACAGATTTCCCCTATGGTCATATGAATAGTTTCTAATACCATTTTCAGAGTTTTCTGTTATCAGCTGGTTTTTTGTGTTATAGCCATATGTGGTTATAAGCTTACCATTTGGTGTGTATTCTGTTTTTCTGCTTCTGTTTCCAAATGCATCATAACTGTACTGTCTTTGTGGCATTCCATCGTACGATACACCTGTTAATCTGTTCATCACATCATAGCTGTATTCATATCTTCCGCTATCTGCATTTATCCCCTGCCGGTTCTTTTCTGCTGATATTTTATTTCCTATTAGATCATATCCATAATGATAATGTTCTTCAAAATCAGCTCCTGTATGCAGGATTTCTGACACCCTTCCAAGGTTTCCATATGCGTATGATGTGCTGCTTCCTCCCGGCATCTGCTTTCCTGTGAGTCTTCCTGCTTCATCATAACTGTACAATATTGTCTGCTCCGGTGCCTCGTTTGACATGAGTTTCATTGCCGTAAGCTGCATTGCATTATTATACTCATACTCTGCCCTTTTTCCATCAGGGTATATAAGGGCTGTTCTCTCGCCCATTCTTCCCCATTCATACCCGACCGTTTTTCCGTATGGGTCTGTGACAGAAGATACCCGTCCTGCCTCATCCATGGCGATCTTGGTTGTGCCGAGCCAGTCTTTTACTTCCTCTAACTGGCGGATGGCATTATACGTGAGTGACACTGTCCTTCCGTCTGCGTATCTGATCTCTTCTACCTGTCCATCTGCTCCATAGCTTATGGCAGTTTCATATCCATCCCTGTCCGTCTTTGAGGTCATGCGTCCGGCAGGATCATATGTATATGTTTCCATATCTCCCAGCGGGTCTGTCACTGCCACAACATGTCCTTCCTTATCCCATGTATATGCAGTGTTCTGTGTCTGCTCTCCGCCTGTTCCAGTACAGCTTGTCTGTGTCAGGTGTCCCATGGCATCATACTGATAGAAAGTCTCATTTCCTAAAGCATCCGTTACTTTTGACAGATTTCCATTTGGTGTGTATTCATAACGTGTTATGTTTCCATTTTCATCAGCAGCCTCTGTCACATGTCCTAGTGCATCATATTCAAAGTGCTGTGTTCCACCGACAGCATTCGTTATTGATACTATCCTGTCAAGAACATCATAACTGTAATGATAACGTTCTCCAGACATGGTTATACGTTCTGTCATATTTCCCTTTGCGTCATAACTGTATTTTTCACCTGATCCGTCCGGATAAAGCACACTTCTGAGTCTGCCTCCCTTTTCATAGGTGTATACTGTGCTGCTTCCATTGGGATGGCATATCCTGTCCACATTTCCAATCTCATTGTAGCATACGCTTGTGGTCTCTCCGGCTGCATCCGTGACACCCGTTCTTCTTCCCAGATCATCATAGGTATATTCTGTCACATGACCCAGCGCATCGGTTTCCGATACAAGATTTCCCTCATGATCATAACCGAAAGTGGTTACTGCCCCGTCTGCCGCTTCCATGCGCACCAGTCTGTCTGCCTCATCATATGCATACCTGGCAGTGTTTCCGGCTGCATCCGTTTCGGACAGCAGGTTTCCTGCCTCATCATATGCATACCTGATTTTTCCACCCATAGGCAGCGTATGCTCTTTAAGCCTGTTGTCGCTGTCGTATATGAACCGCTGTATTCCACCGTCCGGTGACTTTATGCTGCTTACGTTCCACATCCTGTCGTATGCAATCTCTGCACGGTATCCTTCCTTGTCCGTGTATGCGCTGATTTTTCCCAGGTCATTGTAGTCAAAGGATACTGTCTTTCCGTCGAAATCCGTAAGGCCTGTCACCTTCCCCCCGGCATTGTAAGTGTATTTCCTGACATTTCCAAGTGCGTCTGTTACTGTGCTGATTCTGTCTGACGCATCATAGCTGAAATGTATCCCATTGTTGTTTGCGTCCGTTGTTTTTATCACCCTGTTTAAAAGGTCATATTCATATGACGTGCTGTTGCCGTTTCCATCCGTTACTGCCGTGATGTTGCCTCTGCGGTCATATGAAAGCTCAGTGCTGCTTCCGTCTGCATATGTGATTTTTTCTGCCCTTCCGAATACATCATTTTTTATCGTCGTCCGGTTTCCGAGTGCATCCGTCGTGCCTGTCAGGTTTCCCTTTGAATCATAGTGGTTTTTTAGCCTTGTCCTTCCGTTGATGCTCAGACTGGTAAGGTTGTTGAAAATGTCATACGTGAAGTTTATTCGGCGCTTTCCCGCATCCACTGTCTGGGTCAGGTTTCCCCTGCTGTCATATGACATGCGCACGGTGTGGCCGTTCCTGTCTGTCCTGCAGATGCACTGGTTCCTGTCATTGTACAGGTATTTTTCCCTTGTTCCGTCCTCATACAGCGTGGCTGTATTTCTGTACCGGCTGTCATGCACGTATGTTATCCGGCTTCCGTTTCTTTCCGTGAGTGTGACGCGGCTGTTTTTGTCATCATACTCAAAGTCCATCGTGCCGCCGTCCGGGAACTCCTGGTGTGTCACCCTGAACAGGCTGTCGTATCTGTTCCTTACGGCCGTGACATTTCTTGCATTTACTGTCTCCGTTATCCTTCCGTTGTCTCCGTAGCTGTATGTGTACACTGCTCCTGACGGTGTCGTGACTGTCTTTAACATGCCTCCGTCATACTCAAGCTTTACCTTTCTGCCCACATGGTCTGTGACTTCCATGAGCATGCCTTCACTGTCATATGCATACTCAAGGAAGCTTCCTGTATCGGTTTCCGCCTTTTCCAGCCTTCCTCTTTCATCACGGATAAATGTGATTCCCCTTTTGTTTGTGTTTTCCTGCCTTGCCGCCTTTCCGTTTTTATCAAAGTACACGGCATCCATGCCCGGATGACATGTAAGCTTATAGCCGTCTTCCGTCCTTTCCAAAAGCCCCATCGCCGCGTTTTCCGCCACATAGCCTGTGTCTGTTTCCGCAAAGTAGTAAAACTGTCCGTCATGCATGCGCACCGCCGCTTTTTGGTCCGGCTGCTTTTGCACTTCCATTTCATAATTGTGCAGGAAACAGCTGCCCATTGTGCCGGTGCCGGTATCCTTTGAGTTGTAGTATCTGTGGAATGAAAGCGGTATCTCTCCACCTGCCTGCATGTCTTCATGGTCATAGATGAAGTTTCCGGTGCTTAAGTTTACAGGATCACTGCTTTTCTTGCATGATGTATCACCTGCGCCGAGCTTTTCCTTCTCGGTCTTTTCACTCTTTGCTGATTCAGGATTTTTTATTCTCGCAGCATCCGCATCAAGCGTCCCCTTCATTCCTGCCATGTCCAGGTTTCCGCCGTCCGGGCTTATTGATGCTGCAAGGTCATTTATGAGTTTTATTATGTTATTGCCGCACGTTATCTGTCTGTTCATGGCTGCCATGCTTTTTGTATCCACTGACTGCACATTTGAAAATATAGTGTCTATCTTCTTTTTAGTGGCATTATTCTTGTCTATTATCTTCTGGTGGTATGTATCCACGTCGTTTATATAGTTTTCTATTCCGAGCTTTCCTGTCCAGCTCTGGAAATCCATTCCCCTGTCCGAAAACCAGTCCTTTATCTTTCCCCATGTGGATGAAGCTGCGGCATCATCCGCATAGCCTTCAAGCTTCTGCTTTGCTTTTTCTGAGAAGTCTCTTGTCATTTGTTCTTACCTTCCTCCTGCCTTCTGTGCCGCATTATTTTCCTTTGTATCTATGGATGATTTTCTTCCCTTCATATATGACAAAGTATTGTTGAGCAACAGCACAAATGAATCCTGCATTCTTTGAAACATATTTCCTATCTCCTCTATTGCTATTATCGTACTTCCTCCACATGCCCCTACATCCGGAGCTGCTTCTGATGTATCAAGCCATGTATTATATAAGCTTTCCAACTGTGTTATCTGTAATCCGAGAGCCTCACTGTCTATAACAGTGGCTGCCTGTCCTGTTCCTCCAACCTGTGTTGTCTTTACTTGCATTTTCTATTCCCCTTTCTTTTAAAATAAAAATTCGTCACTTTCATCAACATCTGATATAAAAGTATTACAGGTTTCCTTGGCTGTCTGACCAAGTTCTTCTACTACATTTGATAAATTTTTTGCATACGAAATGAATGTGTCCAATGCATCTGCCGTTGCTCCCTGTTTTATCGCATCTCTTCTGATATTCTCAAGTATTTGTATATATCGGTCAATACCTTCCTGCAGATTTGTTGCTCTTGTATTTAAAAAATCCGCCATTTCATTTACATAATCATCATCTATTATCAGTTCTGTTCCTGCCATATTGATATTCTCCTTCTACTTTCTTATTTTTCTTTTTGCTTTTTTCTTTGGCTTTGTGTTTGTTTTTGCTTTTTCAGCTGCTGCCTTTTGAGCTTTCTGTGCTTCATCTGCCTCTATTCTTGATATTTCACTGTTCATGTTATTTATCTGTGTATTGCAATTATTTATGCTTGAATTCAAATCGGATATCTGTGCCTGCTTTTTGGCTATTTCATTTGTAATTGTCGTTATTGCACTTTCAAGACCATTATGTACTTTCGTATAAGGATGTCCCGTAAGCAAATTTCCCATTCCATCATAAATGCCTGATAGTATTTTATGGCTCACATTATTTAAGCCTGTTGTAGAATCAAGTTTAGCTTTACTGGCTCCTTTACAGTCAGCCAATGTATTCTGTAATTCAACTATCTTTCCTTTTACCCTGTTCAGTTCATCTATATCATTTTTCAGTTGTGCAATTTGCGAGTTATATTGTCTAATATTCTGCTGATTTTGTGATATTGCTGTCCTACATTGTCCCTTTGTCATGTCGTTTCTCCTTTTTATTAAAACATATTGATTCCACTATATTTTTAAATACAGGATGCCATTCAACTGTATCTGCGTTGCTGCATGTACACTGTAATAAATGAATTGTGTCCTGCTCTTTATATATCAATGACATTGTATACAGTGTATCATTTAAAATATAATGCGTATACAATATGGCACATACTTCATCATCATCTGCCCTTTTGTATATACCATGACATCTATACCCGGGAACTGTTCTTTTATAAATATGTGACATAAATTGAGCAGTCTGCTCTATATCCATTTTTTTAAGGTTTTCTATACGATCGGTGTCTACACAGCTGATCCGTATTCCATGCTGTCTGTCCAGTAACACAAAGTCAGGCAGCTTACGATAATTTCCAAATATTTTTCTTTTTTCACCTATCGTAGCAACCTGAAAACTATCTGGGATTTCTACACTTGCTATCCCTTTCCATATAACGTATTGTTTCATATCATTTCTCCTTATTCATCCCAAGTCTCACCCGATATTTCCCACTCTTCCTGAGGATAATTTACATTTACTAATTCATAACCTGTATTTATATTTTTCACAACAAAATGTACAGACCACTCATCTTCTCCTGAAAATAGCTGTATTATTTCCTCGCAGTAAATAACCTGTATAACTTGAGTATAAAAATAATCTGGTGATACCTTTTCTTTACTTATCTGAACATTTAAATCTGTAAAATTATCATTAACCTCAAATATGCAACCATCTAACTGGTTTGCCTCATCCAATACTCTTTGTATTGATTTCTTTGCCGAATCTATCCACCAACATTTCTGTTCTTCTGTAAGCTTAATCTCACATTTTCCATCTTCCGTCAAATAAGCATATCTACAATGTCCTGTTTCTCTTACCTGCTTTATTGCCTCTTCCTCACTATCTGCAAATATTCCAGTTAATATGCAAGTTTCTAGTCCAGTATCATCATAATCCTCATAAAAGCTTTTAGTCGTATCATAGCTTTCTGTTTCATTCAAATCAGCTACTTTCTTCATGGTTGCCTTTCCCCATGGAGTAGCCCATGATACCTCTGTTTGAGGTTCATTTTCTTTAGATTTTAAGCTCTCATCATTTTTATACTGCCTAACTCCCATTAATACTGATATTACTATAATAGATATAAAAATAATTGTGCTGACATATTTTTTCACTATAATTTACTCCCTTCATTCTCATTAAATATACTGTGCCAACTGCATTAAAGTTTCTAGTATCTGAGTCAAAGAAATACCATCTGCTATAAATATTTCTGCTTTCTTCATACTTGATTCTCTATATAAAGGATCCATTTCCCAATATACTTGATCTAAATTTTCTTTTTCCTCTTCTACTCTCACTGCACTCCAATTTTTCATATCCACATTATTTGATTTTTCAAGTTTGACACTTGAAGTTACTGCTAAATTTTGTTCTAATTGTGTTGTAACTTCGCATTGTATTGATATTGAAGATACATCTAACGAAGCTCCATATTTCATTTCAGATTCTCCATTTTTTATTACCGAATTTAAAAATATTTTTCCATCTTTTTCAATACCTGCTTTTATCTTTTTATTATCCCATTCATTTGAAAAACTTACTCCATCACTATTCATTTCCGCTGATAAATTTTCAATCTCAAATTTCTGTGCATTAGCAAGCACTATCTGCTGCTGATCAATCGTTACATTTATCGTTTCACTGCTATCTGTCTCTGCTGAACCTGACACAGTTACATTATAAGTAGCAGACATATCCACACCGAGCGGTACCGTTATCTCATATATTCCCTCTTCCATTTCAACATTAGGATATAATGTAGTCAGCCAATTAGAAGTTCCACTTAAATATGCCATCTTCTCCTCATCGCTTAACGCCATAAATTCATCATATGTCAAATCAAGATTATCAACTACATCCACATAATCAGTTGCTTCATCCACTTTTCCATCACTTACAAGTGTTTTAACCACACTCATATTTGCTGCATTCAATTTCTCTTTATCCGCATCCAAAATTGCTTTATATTTTTTAATATCAAGATTTCCGCCATTCGGATCAATTAACCCCGAAAGATCATCTATATATTTAACCCACAGGTTTCCTGTATTTATATACTGTGAGAGTTTTCCCATATATTTTGTGTCTACGCTTTGTACATTTTCAAATATTTCTTCTATCTGCCGTTTTGTTGCCTTGTTTTTATTGATCAAATTACTATAATAATTTCCAACACTATCTATACATCCCTTAATTCCCAACCGGCTAACTATAACGGGAATACTGACATTATAAAATACTATTGTATTTGCTATTTCTTCCCATCTTTGTTTTGATATTATACTATCCACATATTGCAGGAGTTCCTGTTTTGCCTCGCCTGAAAAGTCTCGTACCATTGCATTATTCTCCTTATCATTCATTCTCATATAGGATATTGAAGGTAAATGCGGCAAATGCCGCATTTACCTTCAAAAAATGACTCTGATTAGCCTCTTACTGCTGCGGCGCCTCTTGCATCATCGTCCTGTCTGCTCTGCATGTAGCTGTTGATGAAATCAGAAATACTCTGTACAGCTTCTTCTACCTTATAGAGGGCAGGCTTGTATTCACTTTCGAATCTCTCGATGAATGCATCGGCTGTCTGGTTTGTCCATCCATCCTGTAACTGTCCATTCATATTTACGAGGGTTTTGATGACATCATCAATTGCTCCCGCCTGATTTGAGTATACTGATACTCCTGTTGTTAATACGTCATAATCGACTTTGTTAATTGCCATTTTCATTGGCCTCCTTTAAATTTATTTATGGTAAAACTGCTAAGCAGTATTCCATCATGATTGTCTGACAACTTTAATCTTTACCAATTCATTGTCCTTTATATAATAAGCATCCCCTGTCTCTATAGGTTTTGAATATTTTTTACTTGCACTAACTGAGATATCACATATCTTAATATTACATACATCATCAAATACCATGTAATGCCTGTTATCTTTCACTATCTTAAGCATCTCAGGAGAATTAAAGCTGATAGAATTATTTTCTATATCTGGCATAAATACGAATATTTTCATGTTCTTATATTTACCGAGCCAGTCCTTCATATATTTCATTATTTTATTATCTCCACTCATATTCAACATGATATCTGCACTATCTATCACAAGAATAATCCATGGTTCCATCTCTAACTCATCAAACATTCCTGCCGAATACATCTCATATCGTTGCTCAATTCTCTGATTTATTTCCTCAATCATAGGTGGTACATCATGATATGAGGTCAGATACATTGCGGTGTTAGGATTAAATTCACATTCTCCCATTTTCTTTGTCGCATCATCCAATACATACAGCTCCATATTGCCGGATACCTTTTGAACAATTGTATCCATGAAATATTTTGCAAAAGTCTCCCTGTCTGTCTGATTCTTTCCTGTCAGGGAGAGCACATCTCCGCTCTTTAATTCAACTGCCACCGGTAATATACTTGTATAATCCAGACCTATTATCACTTTGTCATCACTTATGCTTTCCGTAAATTGTGACTGAATATATGTCAATGTCAGTTCTTTTGGAATTTCTGGAATAACTTTTGCTTTTTGATTTATATATTTATCGTTTTGCTCATCGACAAAACTCTTTATCTTCTGCACACGTTCATATTCTTTTTCTCCCTCAAATGATATAAACAATTGTGCCTCCAATACTTCTTTATCCAACTGCACCATGCATCGTCCCGGTGTATTAGGAATAGACAAACGTACTCCGTTTAACATCATACTGTATTCTGAAGAATCATTACAAAACAATGTTATTCTTCCTTCAAAATTGCTTAGATACCTCTGTCCAATTCCGGATGTCTGTAAATTAGCTACTACAAATGTCATTCCAACAGCAATTCCATCCCTGAATAAAGGCAATAAATAATCTATATCCTGTAAATACATCTCCTTTAAAGCTGTCATATTATCTATCAGGACAATTATCTGTGGAAGGTCTGTTTTTCCGGCTTCCTTATATGCCAAAAATGAGCTTACACCTATCTCTGCAAGTTTTTCCTTTCTTAAATTAATCTCTTTATTCAATAATTTAAACAGATTCTTCAGCTTTTCATCATCATCAGAACATACCACTCCTCCACAATGATTTAAATTTGCATAGTTTCTCAATATCATGGAACCAAAATCTATGATATATAAATTAACCTCCTGAGGAGTATAATTTTCAGCTACTCCTCTTATGATTGTCTGTAACAGATTAGTCTTTCCACTCTGTGCTGAACCTATAATCATATAGTTCTGCGTTGAAAGATTTAATTCCAGTTTTTCCTGAAGCTGACGCTCCGGTTCATCAACTATACCTATGTTTACCCATATTTCACTTCCTGACTTTTTCTCTAACTGTTCATAAGCAATTGTTTCCGGAAGCGGTGGCATACATATACTTGGCAGCCTCTCTATACCTGTCTGCTCACAAAAATCTTTTATATAATCCACAACTGCTTCCAACTGTGTTTTGCTTTTCTGTTTTCTCTTCTTATTCTGATAAACAAGACTCCTTTTGCCAGAAAAATCCAACTCATAAATTGAAAATTCCTTATCTTCTTCCCCTTCTGATACAGCCGCTGCCCCACTGTATGCTGACTGTAATAACTCGAATATTTCATTATTTCCAACTTGGAGATAAGCACGTCCTGGTTCCTTTATTTCAGCCGCCAATGGTGTTTTTAATACTTCATTACTATCCTCTTTTGATTGCACCTTCAAACACAGCTTAAACTTTGAATTTGACCATATTTGTCCATCTACAACTCCACTTGGTTTTTGAGTGGCCAGTATAAGATGAACCCCAAGACTTCGACCTATTCGTGCTGTACTAATAAGCTCCTTCATAAATTCAGGCTGTTCTGCTTTAAGTTCTGCAAATTCATCAACTATTATCACAAGATGTGGCAATGGCTCAGATACCTTATGCTCTTTATATAACTGAATATATTTATCTATGTGATTTACACCGGCCTCCGCAAAATAATTTTGCCGCTTCATAAGCTCTGCTTTGATAGATTTTAACGATCTCTGTACTTCATTTCCATCTATATTAGTTATAGCTCCAATCAGATGTGGTAAATCCTTGAACTGATTTACCATTCCTCCTCCTTTGAAATCAATTATCAAAAATCCAATCTCATATGGATGAAACAATGTAGCTGCTCCAAGTATAAATGTCTGCAAAATCTCGCTTTTTCCAGAACCCGTTGTTCCTGCCACAAGTCCGTGCGGTCCATGAAATTTTTCATGAAGATTCAGATACACTATTTCATCCTTAACATTTACACCAAGTGGCACAGCCATCGTCTCATATATCTTTGAATTTTCCCATCTGCTATCAAGATTCAATCCTTCCACTGAATTAACTCCAAGAAGTTCAAACAATGAAATATTTTTTCTCAATGCTCCTGCAAGACTGATTTCTTCACACTCTACCGGTGCCAGAATGCGGACTATATTTTCCATACTTTCATCATCTATACTCTCATACTCAAAGTATTTCTTATGCATCTTATTCTGCGAATCATATACCATGGCACTCTCATAATCAAATATATCTATGATATGACTACAGTAAAGTGGCAGCAGTGAAAGCTTTGACTCAAAAAACAAAAATACTGTATCAAGTTCTGAAGCATGCTCTATAAACTTAGAAATTGGATGACTTTTTATTCCATATTCTTCCATAACAACGACAATATTAAATCTTCCACTTGTATTTTCATCCTGTCTCAATGTCAGCTCTTTATAGAGATTATCGAACACCCTGTTTCTGCTTTCCTGATCACAAACTATATTTCGACATCCTCCGGTTCCCTGTATTGATTTTAGGTTTTTTAACCATTTGTATTTTTTTTCATCCTTATCTATCAATGCATAAAGATTAATATCTCCATAATATTGCCTACTTATTATATCCACTATTATATTTTTCATCATGCAATAAAGTGATTCTTCATTACCCACTATTCCAACAGCATTAGCATCCCTGAGACTCAATGTAAGAGGGGCTTTTTCTATATCTCTGTATTCATCGGCAACATGATTTGGAATACAACTTAATTCATCTCCAACCTCCAGCTTCTCCTGTTTCTTATAATTAACCTGACGTAATGACTCTACATTTCCACGTCCTAAGTACACTTCCAGAAAATCATGATCTGTTGGAATACGGTCAAACAAAGTTGTATCAAAATTTTCTATATGACTTATATCCTGTACTGTACTGTAATACTGATCATTTAGGCAATCCAGCTCCTCTCTTCGAATATTCTCAATTTCTTTACGTTTCTTTTCGATATATAATTTATAAGTATCTTGTCGTTCAATACAAGTCTTCTTATACTGCTTTTCTCTGTTCACAATACCAAATATTGATGTAAGTACCCCCACTCCCATTGAACATACACTAAACATCATAAATGAACTACTTGATCCGCTCATTGTACCTTTAAGCAACATCATCATTACCATCATAAATACTGGTGGAAACAATGTTGTAATCAAATTTAATTCTGGCTTTTTAGGTACAGTTCCGGGTCCAAGTATATCTATCGGAGTCTCATCCATTTTCACCTGTATCCTGGTATTACGAATAAAAACAGGGTATGTTGTCTGTATACTCATACTTTCCGGTCTGACATCTACACCATTAGTTTTGATAACTCCATAATCAAAATAAATCTTTCCTCTATTGTAATATGCCATAAAATCACCTATCGATATAAAGTCATGATTATTTATCTTAGCGGATTTCTGTATTATTTTATCATTAACACATGTATCGTAATCACCACTATACTTTGATAGTATCGAATACATCATGCTTTTATCCATCTGCAATGCTATTCTTGCTGCCCTTCCATAAGCCCCCTGCAGCTGTATATGAGCATCCGGCGTATCCCCTATAATAAGAGGTGTTCCCGGAACTAAAGCTATTGACCATCCAAAATTATCCATTTTCATTATCTCCTGAATATAATTGATGAACCATTTCTGATTCCAAAATCTGCAAGTGTCCTGTTCCCTTTTAAAAATGCTATTGGATATTCACATGCCATATAACACTCTGTAGTATTATTCTCATCTAAATTTAAATCATATGCTCTTTTTAATGCTATTATTAAAGTATTTGCAGATATATTTAGGGGTATCTCCAATTCGTGTGTCTGTCCCCTGATTTCGTCTATAAAATTTACTATTTTCTTTTCATTCTCATCCATTTTCGCACTCCAATACTTTTCTATTCATTAAATATAAATTCCTCATTAGCTAACATCAGACAGTCTCCCGGTAATATCTCTGTTTCCTGCCCCGCCTTTATTATCCTTCCATTGATAAATGTGCCATTGGTAGAATTTTGGTCCATTACATAATAACGTCCGTTTCGCGTGGTTATCACTGCATGCACCCTGCTGATATTCGTATTGTCTGCTACCGCATAATCTGACTTTTCCGGATTCTTTCCCAGCACAAACGACGGTTTGCCAAGCTCTATCTTTTCACCTGTTACCTGCCTTGTAAGACTTGCAAAATGATAGTTCACCGGTTGCATCTGCTGTATCTGCTGTACGGATATGCCATCATCTGACAACACTGTAGTTCCATCCATGCTGCCCTGCATTGCCTGCTGCATTATCTGTTGCTGCATTGTCTGCTGCATTGTCACTGCTTTGTTTTTCAGCACGTTCACAACTGCACGCTCTTCGCGTGAGATATATTTTTCTATTGCATTACCGTTGAAGCCATGGAAGCTTCTGACATAATACATAAATCTGGATATATAATTCGTATCCTCATTGATAACAGGTGTCATTGTATAAATTATGTTTTCTATAAACCCGACAATATCTGCACTTTCCTGTCCTCCTACTATCGGAAAATATATAAAGTACATCTCTTTTGTCATCTCGTTTATGTATACGTCATCCATATTAAAACGAACACTGTTTACGTTCAGTCCGTTATTGTATACATCCTCAACCATTATTACTATCTGCTCAATCATGAAAAAGAAATCATATTTGCTTATGGCTTTTTTCAATCTATCGGTAAGATTTATATTTGCAGGGCACGTATATATGACACTGTCTTTTTTTGTTTTTGTCACATGCATGATTCCACATGGTTTTATTCTGGCTAGCTGGCTTAGTTCGGTTTCATTTATTCTTTCCTTTCGTCCTGCCTTCATCATGGCAGTAACGGTCGATTTTTTTATGCTTACTTTTAATTTAGACATTCGCTATTTTCCATTCCTTATGAGATACATTCTGTCGTATGTAAAAATTCTATTTTCTTTGTTACTTCGAACCTGATATTGGTTTTTTGCAGCTTTTCGGTTATATCTTCCAATACTGTGGTTTCATCCTGCAATACTTCTGTCGGTGCATCCAGCACAGTAGTTTCATCTATATTTTGTGTATATCCCGGCTTTTTCTTATTCTCCCCTGCCAGGTTATATGACGGTGCTATCGGACCGGACGATGTTATGTCAATATGTCCCGCTGTCTGCTTTTGTACAATTGCTGCAATTCCTTTCCGGGCAGATTTTCCGGTAAGTGCACCTATGACCTTAGGTATTTCAAGCACTATAAGTATGACTATTGAAGCTATAAGCATTATGGCAAATGCGGTGAAGGATACGTAAAATATCATCCTGTACTGATTATAAGTCATCTTTGTTTTCCTCCTTCACGCTCTGTGCCTTCTCAATTGTTTTGTCTATATTATCCTGCAATCCTGTTATCTGCTCGCGCATTATGGATTTATCCAGCTTTTCTGTTTTGTCCTTTATTGTCTGTAATAAATCCATAACTTTATCCTTATCTGTCACTGCTATAAATGATGTGATATTTGTGTCAACTATATCATCTATCTCATTCCATACCTGAATCTTTGCGTCTAAGCTGTCAAAATTCTCTGATTTTGCATATAGCTCATTTATTTGCTTCCATAGCTTTTTGTATTCTTCATATGTTTTTTCTGTCTGTTGTATCTTTGCTCCATCATACTGGCTAATCAATGTCAGACAATCTGATATCTCACAGTATATTCCTGCCTCCGGATGATTCTCCTTTACTTCCTTGAACCACTGCGCCGCACTGGAGTATCTGTCTTTTTCCACATTGATTTCGTAGTAGAATAAAAAGCTTTCACCAATCTTATAGCATACATCCTCATATCCCTTTGGATTTTTTTCTTTCAGCTTTGCCATGACATCATATGTATGCACCCGGCCATTGTGGTCCTTGCAATCTATACCTACCATCAGCCTGTTCAATATCTGCGCCTCATCCCTGTCCAGCACAAAATCGTCTGTCAGTTTGTCATTCAGCTTAATATATGCCTCCGTCCTTGTCGGGTCGGTGACTATAGCCGTGTAATATCCATTGTCATAATTGTCATAGGTATCCGCTTCTTTTAATATGCTATTATAGTTTTCATTTTTTTTGTGTTCTGCCGCACAATAGCTTAATACTGTGCTTGTTCCAAGCAGCATCGTCAAAACTGATGTGGTGATAAATACCGCAAGCTTTCTCTTTAGATTCTTCCTATACATGTCATCAATCTCTGTATAGTGCTCAAGGTCATACATCAGCTCAGCTGCGCTCTGATATCTGTTGTTTGGATCCGGCTGTGTACACTTTGTAATAATACGTTCAAGACCACCTGACAATGTTGGGTCAATTTCTCTGATCGGCCTTATTTCGTAAGGTGGCTCACAGGGATTCATTCCCGTAACAAGATGATACATTGTGGCTCCCAGACAATATATATCTGTTCTCGCGTCTGTCTGCCCCATTCCACCAAACTGTTCCGGTGCAGCATATCCCATCGTGCCAAGACATGTTGTATCCTCTATGTTATTTTCCTTATATTCCCTTGCTGTTCCAAAATCTATAAGCACCACATTTCCATCAGGCTTTAGCATTATGTTTGCCGGCTTCATATCACGATATATGATTGGCGGGTTCTGTGAGTGCAGATATCCAAGAACATCGCATAGCTGTTTGGCCCACTTTATCACATTTTTCTGCGACTGGGCTCCGTACTCCTGCAATGCTGTCTTGAGAGAATTTCCCTCTATATAATCCATTACGATAAGGAATCTGTCATCCTCATCTATGACATCGACAATATCAGGAAGACTGGGATGGCTCAGTTTTTTGAGCATATTGGTCTCCGCAACAAGACTTTGCTTTACTACCTCAAAATCCTTTACTCCATCCTTTCTGACCTCTTTTATTGCCCACTGTTTGTTTGCCCTTTCATTCATAGCCAGGTACACAACGCTCATTCCGCCGTGTCCAACTTCGTTTAGTATCTTGTATTTTCCGTCAATTAAAGAGCCTATTTCAAGCATCTATTCCTCCTACTGTGCCTTTATGAGCGCTGCTGTTATATTATCGCGCTCTCCTCTTTGCATGCTGAGTCTGATGAGCTGCTCCAGTCTGTCGTGCATATTCTGCCCGTCTACAGTTGCTGCCGTTTTCAGCATCTCATAGATTTCCTGTTCTGATATCTCATGCCTGAAGCCATCTGAACAAAGCAGAAGTGACATTCCATTTTTCATTGCCCCGGTCCTGTACTCCGGCTTTACTTCTGCTGATGCCCCGACACACTGCAGCAGTACATTCCTTCGCGGATCTCTCATAGCCTGCTCCTGTGTCATATTTCCATTCATAATTTCCCGCTGTACATATGTCTGGTCTGTCGTAAGCCTTTCTATATGGTCTGAAAGGCTATATATTCTGGAATCGCCCACGTTTATAATGTAGTAGGCTTTTTGCGTGACAAGCAGCGCTACCACTGTTGTTCCCATGTTTACTGCATGTGCTTTGCCATATGCTTTTATTTTTTCGTTCTGCTGCTGTATTACTTCATCCCACTGTCTTTCCAGAATCAGACTGTCAATATCCGGGTTCGACGATTTGCAGAGCTCAGGCAGCTGCTCGTCACTCCATCTGTCAAATGCTCTGACTACAGTGGCACTGGCCAGCTCACCCTTCGATAAGCCGCCCATGCCGTCACATAATACTGCAAATGCCATGTCTCCTTTGCATGTTGAGAAGCACTTTACCAGCAGACTATCCTGATTAGTTTCTTTTACGATTCCTCTGTCCGTGTCAGCTGCTATTTCAAATCTCATACACACTCCTCCCAGAATTCAAAATCTTCGTTGCCAGGTCTGCCTTGAAGGGCATGCGCTTTCGCGCATGCCACAGACATTGTTGTTTTTCCCACACCACCACATGGTGATGTAAACACATAGATAATTATCTTATTGCTCATCATTGTCTTTTTTTTCTTTCAGCTTTTTTCTCATGTAATAAGCGATTATCAATATAGCAATTATAAGTACAAATAATATTATTGCTCCAATTATATATACTGCCTTATCATTGTTTGTTTCTACTGATTTGACATCTGACGAATTTGATTCCATAGGTACATCATCTTCGGCAATCTCTGTATCTGCTTCTGTATCCTTACCATATATTTTTTTCACTTTATTGGTCTTTCCACCTTCGTCAACAGAACAGTCTGCACACTCTACCATAAGCCTTGAATCACCGTCTTTTGCAGAGAGCACCTCCTTAGGTACTTCAAACTCTATCTTTCCGTCATGCTTGTCCAGATAGTCAAGCATATCGTCTCCCGACATTTCCTTGATAACCTTTTTTTCTTTGTCATCCTTGCCCACTACAGTAATCTTTACACGTCCAAGCTTTCCGCCATCATCCTTCGGCATCAATACTGCATTCTTTGAGCCAATATAGTTTTCATTGTTTTCATCTACGCCTGTCAATGTATATGTAGGTGCTGTCTTGTCCACAATAAATTCAATATTTACACTCTTCACATCACTGTAGGCAACTGAATCTGCTTTGTCCTTTGTCTCCACAACGATATTGTACTGACCCTCTTTTTCAAATACCGCGTTTGATATCACATATTCGTACTTATGCCAGCCATCGCTTTCACTTACATTATTCACACTGAAGTCTGTTCCCTGCTTAAGTGCTTTTCCATTTACTTTGACAGTACAGCTGGTAACTTCATCCGGATTTATCTCTCTGACTACCACATCATGGTATACCTTCTGCACATAGTAATCCTTTACAAGCTTCATCGTATTGTCATCCAGCGAGAAGATTGAACCGCCTTTGTTTATGGAGAAATCCATCAATTTTTCTCCCTGCCCTGCAGTCTCTGTCACCTGCTTTCCGCCTGCATCTATAATATTGACTGTTTCATAAGAATTTCCGGCCTTATCCTGTGCATGGCATGTCAGTGAATACACTCCATCCTCATTGAGATTTCTATACTCTACACGTTGTCCGTTTGTAATTGATATCACATTTCCGGTAATCGTTTTTCTTACGAATCTGCCATTTTCATATACCTCAACTGTAAGCACCGGTGAAAAGGATTCAAGATTAGTATCTGTGCACTCTATTACAAATGACATATTTCCTGAATTATTGTTTACTGAGCCCGGGGTTACTCCGTTGATTGTTACAACAGGCTTTGTCGTATCTATGCAGAACTCCTGCTTTGCAAGGTCTTTTGCCTTATTGCCGGCTTTGTCTGTATATGCAAGTGACCATGTATATGTGGCATCCGCATCAAAGCTTAATGTTGCCGTATGTATATCACCATTATCTGACCAGCTTCCAAATGCCGGTGCTGCTACTGATTTTCCTGCATCCTGCGCAGTCATGCTCAGTGCTATTCTGCTTGTATCAAAATTGTGCTCTGTGATTGTCACAGTTGCTGTTCTCTTGTTATTATAATAGTTTCCGTTTGATGCACTGTTGTTATCATATGCTACCGAAATAACAGGTGCTGTCGTATCAATTGTAAATTTTGTCGGTGCAAGCGAATTTGCATAATCCACTCCTGCTGCGGCATTTCCCGCAATGTCTTTTACTCCGATTCCAAATGTGTAATCGTCATCATGTCCGTAATATATTGTGGCAACATGTACTGTATCATCACCGTTACCGCTTCCACCTTCTGTGCTCCAGTCTGAAAGAGCAGGTGCCTTACCTGCTGCGGCTTTTATTTCCGCTGCTACCTTTGATGCATCAAAGTTACGCTCTGTTACTTTTACGGTTGCTGTTCGCGGTGCTTTGAAGTATGCTGTGTCTCCAAATGATGTATCTGCACTGTTATTGTCATAGCTTACCTGCACTGTTGGTGCTGTTGTATCTATTTTTATGTATTTTGTTACTGTGTATGCCGTTCCTGCATTGTCTGTTGCGGTAACATCTATACGCACTTCATTACTGTTGTTTGAAGCCGCGCTTATGTCAAATTGCTCTGTTACATGATTTTCCAGATCTTTTAAGCCCGCTGCTGTCTTATCATAGCTATATAATGTTCCATCCTGTGTCGTCTGTCCCATATTTGTTACCGTATAGTTTACGCTCTTTATTCCTGATGCAACTCCTGTGGCATTCTCATCTGATACCTCTATACTTACCGGCACATCTGCACTGTACACTCCTGATGCTGTCTCAGGTGTGATGACTGATATTGCCGGTGCGCATGTATCAACTACCAATCCATTTGTGCTGATATATGAAACATTACCGCTTAAATCTGTAACCCTGACATATACCACGCAGTTTTTGTTCTCGCATTCTATCGGTTCACTGAAGGTGCCATCCTCATTAAGGCTGTCAAGTGTCTTCCAGTCAGCCTCCTGAATACTGTCTACGTCAATTATTGCATCCTCTGCTGAAACGAAATACTCTGCTGACTTGATGCCGCCATGCTCATCTCCAAGCTGTCCGGCAATATTGACCTTCTTGGCAGCAAATCTTGAAATCTCATATTTGTCTTTTGGCAGCAATAAATCCCACACGGTATCCATGCCTGTTGAAAGTCCGTCAAACCTGATATTTCCTGTCGGCGACTGTACGTCAATTACAAACTCTGCTGATTTGTCTCCTTCTATCTCAAATCCATTATCTGAATTACCACACAAATCTTTTGCACTGACACTCAGCTCATACTTGTGTCCTGCATTGAATACAAGCTGCTTACTGTAAACAGCTTCTGCTCCCTCGCCTGTCTTTACCCAGTATGACTTTTCAGACCACGCATCTGACTGTGTCTGTTCATTTCCATCAACCTTTACATTGATTTTTGTTTCATATGGGTCAAAGAAAAGCTCATTCTCTTTTACCGAAATGGTTGCAATCCTGTTTTCCCTGTAATACTCAGTGCCTTTTACACTGCTGATGCACTGTGGATCCGGCTGCTCCGGTGTACCATATGTCACTGTTATTGCAGGCGCTGCCTTATGAATATAAAATGGCTGGCTGCCGCTTGCTGTCAAATCCGCTACAGTCACGTTTCCTGCCTCATCAACAGCTTTAACATATACATCTGTCTTTTTATCCAGATAAGCCTCAGCCGATACATTTATGATTCCTGATTCATCAAGCTCATTCCATGCACCTTCATCATCCGATACTGACTGATCATCTGTCACTATCTGGTATTTTGCTGATACAACACCTGAAATGCTGTCAGTTACACTTGTTTTTATACGGACATCGTCATTGAAATATTTTCTGTTTTTGCCCGCTTCAGGCTCTATACTGACATCAGGTGACTGACTGTCCATGCTGAACTTGAAGCTGTCACCTTTAACCTCTGTCTTAAGACCGGCATAATCAGTTGCCTTTACTGAAAGCATCAGATCAATTCCGTTAAACTGCTCTGTTGCCGGAATGGTTATCCTTCCTTCCCCGCTCTCGTCAAGCTCAACAGTCTGTCCTGATACAATTTTCCTTTTCCCATCAAATACAGTGTATTCAACACTCTTAATTCCTGATAAGCTGTCATCAGCCTTAACGATATAGCTTATATCATCCTTATGCCAGCCTTTTTCATCGGCTGCTGTCATGGTATCCTGGGACACTGTAAGCTCCGGTGGCAGGGTATCAACAACCAGCTTCGATGTGGAGAAAAATGCTGTCTCGCCATTACAATTGTCCTGAGCCTTTACATATACGTTATATGAAGTATCCTTCAGATCAGATGTATTAATCTTGTACTTATATCGGGCATCATATGTATCCTCAATAAGCTCTAACGGCTTCCATGCTGAATCATCAAGCGCTTTTACCTGCTCATCATTTAAAATACTGCCACTTTCATCTGATTCATTCACATAGTAGAATGCCTGCTTTATTCCGCTGATATCCTCCAGCTGTCCATATACATTTGATGCCTGCTGACTGACCATATTCTGCTCGTCTATTAAATCAGCATCATATCCAATAGTACCTGAAGGCGCTTTTCTATCCACATAAAACGGCTGCTCTATTGAGCTTGTATCATTACACTCATGCTCCGCCTGATCCTTCGCATACATTCCGATTATCTGATATTTGTGTTCCTCATCCGCTTTTGTACCAAATGTGATGCAGCTGCTATAATCAGCCCCTGTCACGATCCACTCACTATACTCTATTCCTGCATCAATCAGCTTCTGGGCATTATCGACATCAAATACATCGAATTCTTCCCGGTCATCAACCTTTACCCAAAGCTGTGTGGAACCATCATCCAAAGAGACATCGTGGATATTCATGTCTACTTTTCTGACATTTCCATAATAATCCACAGCATCCTTTGTGAAAGCAGGTTTATCATCCTCCTTTGGATTCAATGTTATCTTTGGAGGCTGTGTATCATATTTGTAGTCGAGCTGCAGACTTCCAATATCTGTGATAGCTCCGCTTTCCTTGTCCTTACGTGCTATTACAAGAGTCTGTCTGTTATCACCCTGCTGTGGCATAAGCTGATATTTATCAGCTTCAATCCATTCATCACCTTTTCTAACCACATATACCGCCTGATTGTCACTTGCCAGCGATAATGTAGGTGCTTCTACATAAAATTTTGTACCCTGCAGCATTGTCCCTGTCAGGCTGTTATTCATACTGCTGTAATCATATTCTTTGATGGTAACAGTATATTCTGCCTCTGCTGACTTATATTTGTCATCTTCTGCTTTTGTCACCTTTATCCTTACAGTTCCGGTATCCTTTGCTGTCCATATACCGTTTGATGCAAAGTCTGTATCCTTTTCAATCAGATTTTTGCCTTCTACAACAGTGTATTTTAAATTGTCAACGGCTGCATCCGCCCTGTCGGATTTTACCACCGGAACAACTTTGTTCCCCACATAAATATCATCCGCCGGTGTATACTCTACCGTCAGCTGCTGTGGCTGTTTTTCCTCGGTGGCATTATTATCCGAATCCTGTTCATCTGGAATTTTACTGTCAGATATATCATCCGAAGCTGCGTCGTTAGATATATCATACTCTGAAGAGGGTGTATCAGCACTTACCTGTGTTGCCGGAAGCGATGTCGCACCCATTACAGAAGCTAGCATGATTGCTAGTAACCTGTTAAGTTTTTTATTAAACACTCTCATATCTCCTTTTCTATAGTATTTTTTGTAACTATTCCGTTACGATTTTATTTATATTCCCACTCTTCATTCCATTATACAAAACAATGGTCACACAACGGTCACACGGAGACAACTTTGTGAAAACTGCATAATAAAAGCGCCGAAAATTACATATTTTTTAGACAATTTTCGGCGCTTTTTTGGATTATTTTTTTGTAACTATTATTTACTATACTTGTTGTATATCTTTTCAAACGCAGGCATAGAGTGCTTTATCATTTCCCTGTCCACACAGTATGATATTCTCACCCAGCCCGGACAGCCGAAGCCGTCTGCTGCTACTATGAGCACATCCTCCTCCTTTGCCTTCTCGCAGAATGCATTGCTGTCATCCTCGAGTGCCTTTACAAACATATAAAAGGCTCCGTCCGGCTTGAAGCAGTGATAGCCTATCCTTGTGAGTCCCTCGTACAGAAGGTCTCTGTTTTCTTTGTAGGCATTGATATCACCGGTTGCCCCCTGGCATTTTACTATCATCTTCTGGAACAGGCTTGGTGCACACACGTAGCCGAGTGCTCTTCCCGCACCACAGACTGCTGCATACAGCTCAGCCTTATCGTACACCTCATCAGGCACGAGGACGTATCCTATTCTCTCTCCCGGCAGCGAAAGTGACTTGCTGTATGAGTAGCATACCAGTGTGTTGTCGTAATATTTGGTCACAAACGGTACCTTGATTCCGTCGTAAACTATCTCCCTGTACGGCTCATCTGCGATAATGAATATCGGTCTTCCTATCTCCTTAGACTTTTTCTCAAGGAGGTCTGAGAGCTTTTTGATGGTCTCCTCAGAATAGACTGTGCCGGATGGGTTGTTTGGTGAATTGATTATGACACCTCTGGTGTGCGCATTGATTCTCTCCTCAAGAGCCTCAAAATCTATCTGAAAATGCTCTGTGTCTGCAGGCACCTCTACAAGCCTTGCTCCTGCTGCATTCACAAATACCTTGTACTCCGGGAAATATGGCGCTATGGTAATAAACTCATCATATGCGTCGCTTGTCAACGCACGAAAGCAGATTGACAGCGATGCCGCTGCTCCCATTGTCATGTAAAGGTTGTCCGCATTAAAATGTGTACCATGTGTGTTGTTCAAAAACTCAGCTATCGCCGCTCTCGTTTCCACGTCTCCCTGTGCTGACGTGTATCCGTGCAGCGCAACAGAATCATAATCTGTCACAAGCTCCTTTATTGTGTCGTTTACTATCTGCGGAGCCGGTATGCTCGGGTTTCCTATTGAGAAATCATATACATTTTCCTTACCTACAATTGCTGCTCTTTTTTTACCATACTCGAAAAGCTCCCTGATTGCTGAGCGCACGCTTCCGAGCTGGTACATGCTTTCGTTTACTACCATTTTCTTGTCTCCTTATCTCTGATGTTCTTGCATGTTTACTATTATAATATCTCTGCTTATGACATACAAATGTCTTTATAAACATCTCTTTATACACATGTTGTTACTATTCATGACCGTTTATCCTGATATGAATGCCTCCATCCCGGCACGCTTCGTCATCTCAATATGCTCCTTAAGCTCGCGGGCTGACATTCGCAGCGCCCCCAGGCTCATGACCGTCTGCTGCTCCAGTCCGTCAGAGGTTGCCACTGTTACCTTGTACCTGTCACGTATGCCAAACACAGTCTTTTCGATAAATGCATCGGCTGTCTCGTCCTGCTTTGTATACACAACCTCTATGTTGTGGAAGGTCTCTCTCTTTCCGGCATTGCCCTTCACCTTGTACGCATCAAACACCAGCAACAGATGACAGCCCTTATAGCCCTGGTAATCCGATAAAACATCCTTCAGCGCATCTCTCGCCGAATCGATGTTTATGCGTGAAAGCTCCTTTAAATCCTCCCATGCAAATATTATATTATATCCGTCAACTATCAGGTACTCTTCCCCCGGGGACTTCTTCGGATAAATCGGATTGCCGTGCTTATCATGCTTTACGGTGCGCGGTTTACCACTTAGGCCTTCATACTCATTTTTCTTTTTACCCGACCATTTGCGCCTCTGATCCTCTGCGATATCGTTTTTGCCCATGCCAAACTCCCTGGCATAAACATCTGCAAGCTGCGCATCAAGCTCCACCGATGACATACCTGAAACAGCTTTCTCAAAGCTCGTCCTGCGGCGGTTTCCGGCAAGCGCCTGCGCATCCTCCGCTGAAAATGCATTCTGCGTGCGGGCACTAGCTGCAAGTGCCTCCTCAGACTCATCTCCGTGGTAGACATACGGCAGGTGCATATGCTCCGGGACCTCATCCCACGGCACCACGTAGCCTGAGCCGTGCGCACAAAATACCGAGCCTGTCGGATTGCGGAAATCCTCCTCGCTGTCATAGTGCATCTGCGCAATCACCTCCGCAGGATTGTGACACTCATCATAACCCCACAGCTCCAGTGTCAGGTGCCCGAGCCCCTTTGTATACGCATGCACCAGACTCACATAATCCTGCATTGTCGCAACCGGTGCCTTTCCTGTAATCGTTGCCATCTCCCTCGCAGCGGTTGTGGCAAACTGCGGGCTCTCGGCTCTTGCAAATCTCTGCTCCAGATCTGTCATTGCGCGTCCGACATACTCCATCGGCACCTGTAGGATAAAGCTGTAGTATGGCTCCAGCAGCACGCTCTCTGTGGATTTAAGCCCCTGGCGGATTGCTCTGTATGTAGCCTGGCGGAAATCGCCTCCCTCCGTGTGCTTTACATGTGCTCTTCCTGTAAGAATAGTGACCTTCACATCGGTAAGCGCTGAGCCTGTGAGCACACCCCTGTGCTCCTTTTCCTCAACGTGTGTGGCTATGAGGCGCTGCCAGTTTTTGTCAAGCACATTCTCACTGCAAGTGGATGTGACTGTGATTCCGCTGCCACGCTCCGCCGGCGACAAAAGCAGATGCACCTCTGCATAGTGGCGCAACGGCTCAAAATGTCCTACTCCCTCGACAGCCCTCGCTATCGTTTCCTTATATACAATGCTGCCCGGTCCGAACGTGACAACAACACCAAACCTGTCCTTTATGAGACGCACAAGCACCTCCATCTGCACCTGTCCCATGAGCTGCACATGGATTTCCTTAAACTCCTCCACCCACACTATGTAAAGCTGTGGGTCTTCCTCCTCAAGCTGCTTTAGCTTTTCCATAAATGCCGCCGGATTTACATCATCCGGCAGAATCATCCTATAGTTTAGTACCGGTTCAAGGATTGGCATATTGGACTGCTGCTCACCCCCGAGCCCCTGCCCCGGAAATGTCGAGCTAAGACCTGTGACAGCAACTATCTCCCCCGCCTCTGCCACATCAGCTATCTCATATTTTTCACCGGAATACTTTCTTATCTGGTCGATTTTCTCAATCAGAAGGCCTTTCGCCTCGTCACCGCCATGCGCTTTGTACTCTATTTTGTCCCTGACCCTAAGACAGCCTCCGGTAACCTTTAAAAATGTCAGCCTGCTGCCTCTGTCATCCCTGCCTATCTTGTATACGCGGGCAGAAAAATCGTCAGGATAATTTCTTTCACACATAAACCGCGAAAGCCCCTGAATCAGCGTATCCACTCTGTCAAGCTTAAGTGCCGAGCCGTAAAAGCAGGGGAACACCTCCCTTTGAGCCACCGCCTGCGCAATATGTGCATCCGCAAGCTCTCCCGATTCCATAAATTCATCCAAAAGAGGCTCGCTGCACATGGCAAGCTCATCAAATAAATCCTGTGAAGAAAAATCCACGCAGCCATCACTCAACTCGCTCTTTAGCTCTGCCTGCACTTTCTCCGCATCCGTGCCCTGCATATCCATCTTGTTTACAAAAATAAATGTCGGCACGTTATAGTGCTTTAAAAGTCTCCACAGTGTGCGCGTATGCCCCTGCACTCCATCAGTTGCGCTGATTACAAGTATTGCATAGTCGAGCACCTGAAGGGTACGCTCCATCTCTGCCGAAAAATCCACATGCCCCGGTGTATCAAGCATGACTACATGCCATGTACGAGCTGTATCTGCCGTACGTGCTACATCTGCTGTATGTGCTGTATCTGCCGCATTTGTGCCACGCGAAATATCAAGCCTTGCCTGCTTTGAAAAAATGGTTATTCCACGCTCACGCTCCTGCGCATCGTTGTCCAGATACGCGTCCTGATGATCCACTCTCCCGAGTGAGCGAATCTGCCCGGTGCTGTAAAGCATGGCCTCAGACAGGGTTGTCTTTCCCGCATCTACATGTGCGAGAATGCCTATTGTAATGTGATTGTTTGTCATTTTCTACTCCATTTATGCCTCAATCCAAGAACAGAGACACCTGTGGATGTCTCTGTGTCAGCCTTTATATCATAATCCGTTGATTTCCTAAATTATAGCATTTTGTGGTTGCTCTGTCATCTTTTTTCTTGATTGACAGCGAGACATAAAAGGCGCCGCTCAATTGACAAATATTTATTCCATACATATAATGTGATTACGGAAATTTTTGAATGGTATGAAAATAATGCGAGGATAATATGAACAAAAAAGAAGTATTGGAACTAAAACGAAGATTAAAAAAAGACCAGGCAACCTTCAGTCGTCTGGTCGGCTGCTACGTGGACTGCAACCATGAAAAGGTCTGCAAATTCGGTGGCAAATTTCTCACTCTGGAGGAGGATGAATACTACAAATATCTGGAGATTTCAAACAAGGTGCTTTCCGGCACTCTCGGAAACAACCTGCTCAATCTGCAGTTTCCGCTTGAGGAGGAAGAGGTCGGAGGCCGCCAGCAGATTCTCATGGCGCTTCGCGACAGCGAGCTTAATGATGAGACTCTGCTCGATACATACTATGATCTGGTCATCGACACCTACGATGAGGCCGGGAACTATCTGATTCTTTTGTATCTCGACAGCTACGATGTCATGACACGCACAAAGGACAACATCAACGTGGATGAGTCCGAGGAGGTGTACAAATACATGCTCTGCGCCATCTGCCCTGTCACACTTTCAAAGCCGGGCCTTGGCTATCTGGAAAAGGAGCAGCGTATCGGAGCCCGCATAAGGGACTGGGTAGTCGGCGCTCCTGAGACAGGCTTTTTATTCCCTGCCTTCAACGATAGGAGCACTGACATACACTCCACTCTTTTCTATACGAAAAACACCAAGGAGCCTCACTCTGAGTTTATGACAAACGGCCTCGGCTGCGGTGTGGAGCGCACAGCTACTGAGCAGAAGATGGCTTTTCATTCAATCGTCAGAAACGTGCTAGGTGCCGAAGACGAGAGCACTGATGACAAGCTACTTGATATCCAGCAGAATCTGTCCGAGATGGCCGATGACTACGCTGAGACTCACGATGATGACGACGATCCGTTCATTCTCGACAGCGAGGCTATGAACAAGGTGCTTAGTGACTGCCACGTCTCTGAGGAAAAGATTTCACGCATTGAAAAATCCGTCAATGAGGCCTTCGGTGACAAGCCGCCTATCGCAGCCAATGTCATTGATTCAAAGGCTCTTGCAGCTAATGAAATCCGCGTGGAAAAGCTTGCTCTTGAGAGTCAGGTCGGCGATTTAACTCTCGAGCTCAATGAAAAAAATGCACAGCTTGAGGAGAAGGATTCTGTTATCCAGGAGAAAAATAATCAGATTGAGGAGCGCACTTCACAGCTTCTTGAGAAGCAGGAAGAGATTGATAATTACACTGCCCAAATTAAGACTTATGATGTGGTGCTTCATGTAAAGCCGGAGAAGGCTTCACAGATTCATGCGCAGGTCATCAATGGGGAGAAGTGTCTCGTCATTCCTATGAGGGAGAATGAGAATGCGACCATAAATGGGGTGAATACAAATCTGTAGGGACGCATCATAGGATATCGCTTATGGGGCTTCGTTTATGGGGCTTCGCATATCTAGGCTGTGGATACCGGCCTAGCATGCAGTATATTCCTCAGAAAAATATAAAATCAGCCACGGCATCATTTGCAGATAGTTTATTGATAGTTTGCTATGAATTATCGTATCCGCATTTTATGGAATGCCGTGGCAGTTTATATTTTTCTTCGGAACACACCGCATACTCTCCGGTAAATTTAGGGTACTTAACAGTTTACCAGCTCAGCACCTCATGGCCATCCTCTGTGACAAGTACCATGATTTCCCACTGGGCTGATGGAAGTCCGTCGTCGGTGTATACTTCCCAGTTGTTCTTGTCATCTACGTATATATCGGCCTTGCCCATGTTGACCATTGGCTCGATGGTAAATATCATGCCGGGTGCCATGACCATGTCGGTGCCGCGCTTGGTGTTGTAGCCTACCCATGGATCCTCGTGAAATTCAAGTCCCACTCCGTGTCCACCGATTTCACGCACTACTGTATAACCGTTTGCAAATGCATGGTCGTGCACCGCCTGTCCCATATCTCCGAGGAAGCCCCACGGCTTTACCTCTTTGAGTCCAAGCTCCACACACTCCTTTGTGACTTCAACGAGCTTTTTCTTCTCAGGGCTTACATTTCCGATACAGTACATTCTTGATGAATCCGAAAAATATCCGTTTAAAATTGTAGAACAGTCTACATTTATGATGTCACCATCCTTTAAGATGACGTCCTTTGAAGGAAATCCGTGACAAACCTGCTCATTTACTGATGTACATACGCTGTATGGATAACCCTCATAGTTGAGCGGTGCAGGGATGCCACCCATGCTGGTGGTCATATCATAGACTATTTTATCAATCTCTGCTGTGTTCATACCCTCGTGGATATGCTCTCCTATGTAGTCGAGCACTGCGACATTTATCTTGGCGCTCTCCTTGATTCCCGCTATCTGGTCAGGTGTCTTGATGATTGAATGGCTCGGTATCTTATGATGTGCCTCAGCAAGCTTTTCAAGCTTCATATCAAATGCCGCATGACAGGTCTTATATTTCTTTCCGCTGCCACACCAGCAAGGGTCATTTCTTCCAATTTTTGTTGACATAAAATCTTCTTTCTAGTGATCAAGAGTAACGTTTCCCATATCGACTCTTTTCCACACTTTTTCTTTTATTTTATAGTTATTTTTCTCCAGCAGCTTCTTATATCTGCCTCCCGAGAAATCATAATCCGTTATCTCGGCATTGTCAAGCCCTGCATATATTTCCTGATATTTCCGGGCTATCGCAGACTTTTCCATGGACGAATAAATATCCTTTTTTTCGACTCCAAGCTTCTTTGCACCATCTATATCAGACAAATCATACCAGAAGTCCTTCTCGGAATTTTTCAAAGCTGCTTTCTCGTCGTCAGTAAGTGTAATGCTCTCTTTTTGGGCCATCTCATAAAAAATCTCATCGTGAATGGCCATGGACATAGCTGCTTTACGCGCTGTAACACGGACAAATTCACCGTTTGTGTGGATATTCCAATACTTGTTTGGATTATCGGAATCATACACAAGAGCCTGCTTCTCGACATTCATCTCCTCATATGCCACATAAAATGCCATATCGCGCAATGTCAGCTCTTTCCCATTCACGGTAACAGCCACGTCTTCCAGATGCTCATTGTATACAATATTCTGCTTCATATCATGATAATTATATGCATACACGCCGGCTATGACAGCCAGCACTGCAAGTATAATTGTTGTGATGTGTTTTCTTATTTTGCGCAAAGCTTTGCAACCACCTGATTTATGACCTTTCCGTCAGCCTTGCCCTTGAAATGCGGCATGACTGCCTTCATTATCTGTCCTTTGTTTCCTGTTGCGATTACATCCGAAAACTGCTCTGTGAGCTCCTTTTCCACCTCTTCTGCCGACATCATTGCAGGAGCGTACTCCTCAAAGATTGCATATCTGGTATTGTACTCATCAAGCAGATCTGTTCTTGTGGCAGGGCATGTGTCAATCTGCTCCTTCACGGATTTCATTTCCTTAAGAATGACCTTGTTGACAAGCTCCTCCGGTATATTGTCTCTGCAGCCCTCATCTATTGCCGCCTTTTTGGCTGCCGATACAAGTGAGGATATAGCATCCTTTCTTACCTTGTCTCTTGCTTTCATTGCTGCAATCATGTCTTTTTGTAATTGTTCCATCTGCATGGCTTGTTCCTCCTGCTTTTCTTACTTTATTTACAGGCTTGCTAGTTCGTTTTGTGCGAATTGGTGCCGTCTATCTCTATAATACACCTTATGGATGGAAATTGCTATTATTTATTACAATGAGTTTGTTGCCGGTTACTAACATTGGGTCGTGGCGTAAGACACTGACATGCCTCCAGCCGCAAGGGGCTCTCAATGCGCTAACGCTATGCTGTCAAGAGGCTGTACGAATTATGCCTGTATGGTTTTCTATGCTCGACGAAACCGGCTTTTATGCGCCGTCCATGGCGCATAACACCTTGCCCTGCCGTCCATGGCAGGACATTTCTGGGTTCCATGTGCATAATTCTACAGACTCTAAACAGCTCCGCTAGTCGCTTATTGAGAGCCCCTTGCGGCTGGAGGCATGTCCGCGTCTTACGCCCCTTACTTTATTGGTAACAATTCAGTACTTTGTGGTAAAAATAAAAAGAGCCGGTAAGTATAATAAATATACTTATCGGCTCCTAACCATTCTATACAAGACGTCGTATAGCAAGTATTGTATGACACTGTACGCTTCTTCTTGCTGTGATTCCTGCCTTTGTGGACTGTGCCTCCACTATAACACCACCACCTGCATATATAGCTACATGTCCCGGATATACCACTACGTCTCCCGGCTGTATATTATCGAAGGATACGGCCTGTCCCACAGACTTAAATGCCTGTGAATATCTCGGTGTGCTGATACCAAAATGTGCATATACCTCATGTACAAAGCCTGAACAGTCTACACCGTTTGTAAGACTGTTTCCACCCCATACATATGGATTGCCCACAAACTGCATAGCGTATGATACCACAGAGCTTCCTGAAACTCCTGTTGAAGCACTCGGGTTCTTTCCACCGCCTGCTGCATAGTCACTGGCAATGCTTCCGCCCTTGCCGGCTCCACCACCATCATAGCTTGAATTGCTTGACGAGCTGTTCGCTCTGGCAGCGGCAGCGGCTGCAGCTGCGGCCGCTGCTTCCTGCTCCTGAATGATTTTGCCCTGTGCCGTAATGATATTCTGATAATTATCTGCCTGCTGCTGTGCCTGAGCTATCTGGCTTGCATACTGCTCCTTCTGGTTTTCAAGAGCTACTATAGCCGCCTCGACATCTGCCTGCTGCTTCTCATAGTCATCCTGCATGGCTGTGAGCTCATTCATGTCGTTGTCAAGCTTAGTACCAATCTCCTTCACCTGCTCAACTGCTGCCTGATAAGAATCCATAAGAGCACGATCCGAATCATATACATCTGACACGTACTCTATACGATTGAGCATATCTGTGATACCATTTGACTCAATAATTGCTGTCCAGATATTGTCTTCAGCGCTGTTTTCATACATGAACTGTATACGCTTCTTCATGGCGTCATACTGCTCCTGCTGCTTTTCCTGGGCTGCTGCAAGATCCTTCTGATTCTGCTCTATCTCTGCCTGTTTATTTGTGATATCTGTCTGAAGCTTCTTTTGTGCTGCAAGAATCTCATCAAGCTTTGCAGATTTATTCTTTATATCATCAGCAGTAGTCTGCTGCTGATCCTTTAGACCATTAATCTCATTCTTCTTATCCTTGAGATCCTTCTCAGCCTGTGACTTCTTCTTTTCTGCATCCTTCTGCTTCTGTGTCTTGGCATATACCTTCTCAAGTCCACTGTTTATGTATCCGCTAAATGTAGTGCCCTCTACTGCCGGTCCTGTAAAAACGAGTGCCGATGTTAACACAGTACATATAGCACGTGTCCATTTCTGATTCATTTTATTCCTCCTGTAATACGACGGTCAGATTGACCTTTCCTTCCACAATTTACGTTCAATATACATTCGGATATATTATCGCACAAAATGAATCTTTTTTCCACATCTTTTTGTAAATTTACAGAATTTTCCACATTTTATATAATGATATGATTAAAAGGTATTTTGCCCCTAATTTATGATTCACATGCGCGCTATTATAAGTCTATCATCAGGTTTGATGCTATCTGAGGTCAGAGCGTTTATTTCCATTATGTTTTCAACAGTGGTGCGGTATCTTTTTGCAATGTCCCACATTTTATCATCCTTCTGCACTATATAGCCAACCAGAGCTGCTTCCTCTTCAGTATCAGACGCTATTTTTTCCTGCTCCACCGATGTTATGACTGACACTTCATCCTGCTGCAGGGCAATAGCGTTTATGCTGACAACACCCTTAATTTCATATTCACTGTTGTCGAGTAGATTGACCTGCACCTGGTCTACCTGCAGATTTACCTCGCAGCAGGTGTGGGCATCCATGCCGGGTATCTCAACAAACTGTTCAAACGGCACAGAGTCTGTATGCATCTCTATCGGACAGCCATCGTCCTCCACAATATTCACACAGTTCACCTGCAATACACCTGACACAATAATTCCTGTGTCTGCATTTTTTATCTGTGCAATAGCGGCCTGCGTCTTTGTACCGCATATTCTTAAAATTCTCTTTTTGCTGTTTTCTCTGTACAACTGCTCCAAAATACGGCATTTTGTGTCATTTTTCATAAGAAGGCTGCATACCTTCATCTTTTCAAACACAGGTTTTACCGGACATGATACGCTGTACATGTCATTGAGCACCTCTACTGTTTCCTCACTCCAGACCTTTCCATCCACCGCAAGCGCTGCCTCAATCGAAAGCTGCCTGAGCTCTCCGTCGTAATCATTTTCCGCCTCAACCTGATGCATGGCAGGCTGTGTGCGAAGCCAGGCAATATTTCCGGCATTATCACCCTCGCAGCGTATTTCATTTGAAAATCCCTCCTGCACCTCAAAGCAGCAAATTTCCTGTTCTTCACTCAGATACACTATACACGCATGGCACTCGCCTGTCAGTGTGATATGGTCACGCTCGTATGTATACTCCAGATTTCTCATATCAACAAGACTTGATATGAGCTTGCATATATTCGGCTTGGTCTTTGGCAAGGTGACGACATTTTTAATTCTGACAATATCCCTTACAACACTGTCAAGCTTAAGCACCTTCATCTGCCCCATAAGCTGCTCCACGTCCTTGTCATCAATCCTTTGTGCAACCTCAAGATTTTCTTCCCTCTCTCCATAAAGCTCCACGCTTATAATGCCTCTGACCGAGAGCTTTCGCGAATTGATAACCCCAACCGTAAGCTCATCAAGCCCGGTATACACACGAACCGTATCCTTCTCGCAGACTCCCTGAAGCACAAGCTTCTCCTGAAACGGTATTGCATCCTTTATATACTCCACTCTGTTTCCGCCGATATTTTCCTCCGGCTCATCGCCTTCAAAAACTTCCTCTCTCGTATACAGCACTTCGAATTCAATGCTTCCACTCAGCCAGATATTCTCGCCTGACGCTTTTATCTCGTCAAGCTTTACCTGCCCGTTCTGACAAACCACCTTGGAAACATCAGGCTTGTTGTCCTTTATGACATAGTCCCTGTCGAAGCCCACCTGCGAAATATCCTTTACCTTTTCTATGCACTGTCTGATTTTTTGTGTAATTAATTCCATAAAAAATACCCCACTTCAAATATGTATATATAATACATATTCAAGATGGAGTAACTTTATGCAGATGCAAATATTTAAATTCATGATCATTATAATAAAGATGTAACATCTTTACTTCATGATACTAGCAAAGCTGCATCCTTATATCCTTTGTAATCACATCAGTGTAGGTGAAAGATAAGAGCTGTGGCGGATTCTGCTCAAACTCATCATCTATCAGAACCGTAAACACACTTGGGTATGCCTGCTGAATAACACCCTCCTGGATGTCAACCTTGTTGCGGCCGAGATCCTGCTGGATTTTTACCCTGTTGCCACACTGCTGGTGAATCGATGCTCTGACTTTTCTAATTTCTGTCTGTTCCATTTTAAGCCTCCTTATTGTGGGTATGCCCACTGGCACATAACTATAGTCCTCATGGTAACCAGTATTGTAACGACGGTGTCATATATATGAAATCAATCTCTGTATAAATATAAAACAGGTCAAATTAATCAACAATTATATCAATCAATATATTTGAATATATAAATATGCCACCACAATATCTAGTAACTTTACTATAGCAAAGTATCGCAGTGATAGCAATAGGGCATTAGTACTGATTGTCAGTTTTTTCGCAACTTTTAACACAATTTACGAAATTTTCACTCAAACACAACAGGCATTTCACTCAATTCCGTCTTTATTACTATATACGGATAACTAGCCTGATTGCTGACCTTCTCGCCCTTATCCGGGGCTATCAGACGCGTATCAAAATACATTGCCTTATCCTTAACATAAAACTGGTTAACCGTAATACTGTAGCCACCTGTCTCCTTTGTGCCAAAGCCTTCCGCTATGTATAAATATTCATCATCCTTGTACGTCAGCTTCATCGCCTTTGCCTTGCTTTCATTTATCTGCTTTTTAAACTCCTCCGGGATTTCATCCCCGCAAATCACCGTGTACTCAACCATCCTGTCACTCTCCGTGCCTGAAATATTTGCGCGGCAGCCCGAAATCACTGTCGTTTCCAATATCACAAGCACACCTGCAGCCATCACCAGAAATTTTCTCAATTTTTCTGACATTTTTTCCTCTCTTTCTTATCATACCGCTTATGATATGATATAATATCAAATATTGAACTACAATTTATATAGATTATGAAAAAGAGAGGTCAAATATGCGTTCAGTTTTAATCGTAATATTCGTATTTTTCTATCTGCTGCTCGGTCTTCCGGTGCTCGCAGCCATGTGGATAATACACAAATTTGCACCGGCATGGGCCGATATGGCACAGCTTCGCCTGGTACAGTGGGCTTTCCGTGTCATCATATTCCTAAGCGGAGCAGACATTGAATTTATAGGGGAGGAAAATGTGCCAAAGGACGAGGCTGTACTATATATAGGAAATCACCGTAGTTTCTTTGACATCATAATCACTTACTCCAGATGTCCACGCCTGACCGGCTACATCTCAAAGCAGAGCATCACAAAAATACCGGTGCTCGGACTCTGGATGAAGCGTCTGCACTGCCTGTTTTTGGACCGCGATGACATCAAGCAGGGACTAAAGGTCGTGCTTGCCGCCATAGATAAGGTCAAAGCCGGCATCAGCATATGTGTATTTCCCGAGGGCACACGCTGCAAGAACAAGGATGACCTGACAGAGGTACAGCCTTTCAAAGAAGGTACTTTCAAGATTGCCACAAAGAGCAAATGCAAGATAGTGCCAATGGCAATCATGGGAACAAATGAAATATTCGAGGATCACCTTCCATGGGTCAAAAAGAATCATGTGGTTATCCGATACGGCACTCCTATTGATCCGACAGCACTCAGTAAAGAGGAACAGAAGCATCTCGGAGCTCATTGCAGAGAAGTGATTGTAGATATGCTTAAAGAAATGGTATAGTTTAAAAAATGGTATAGCTAAAAAACCGCCCGGTCGGGCGGTTTTTCATATTTCTTCTTCAAATTCCTTTAAACTATTAAATTTTTATTCTCATCAAATATGTTTTACTTCAGAACAAGCACCGAATATGCCGGCAGCTTTGCCATTCCATCCTTATACGATGGTGCTTTCTTTGTAGTCTGAAGCATTGCAACTGCATCATTTACTCCCAATGATGACACATCCACACTTGCTTCATCCTTTGATGGATTAAATACAAGCACTGCTTTCTCACCATTGTACTCTCTTGTAAATATACACACATTCTCGTTTGACAGATCCTTTTCGAAGGTATTTGTACCTCGTGCTATCTCCGGGAAAGCATTTCTTATTGATATTGTCTGCTTCACAAAGTTGTAAATAGAGTATGGATCGTCCATCTGCTTATCAAGGGTATCATATGTCTGCTCGGTTTCTTCTGCATTCTGAGGTCCCACACACATTCCCTTAGCCTTTGAATCCCCGCTCCATCTCATGGCAAGACGCTTCGTCTCATCATTGGCTGCGCCTCTCATACCGATTTCATCTCCATAATACAGAAAAGCATTTCCTGGCATAAGAAGATTCATGGCCTGCGCCATCTTGGTTTTCTCCTCGGCATTATCTCCGTTATAGTATCCTGCACTGCGTCCCATATCATGATTTGTATAGAATGGTGCATCAATGTATGAGTCTGTATACTTCTTTATCTCATTTTCCACATCAACTATGGCATTGCCGTATGTGCTGGCACCATGATTTGCTGTACCATTGAGTACCTTTCCGATATACCCATCCTGCTGTGAAAAATCAAAGTTGAACATACTATCAATTCCACTCTTATAGTACTTCGCATACTCTCTGTATGTAGTCCAGCCCTCACCAACCATATAAGCATCGGCCTTTTTGCTCTTCACATTGTTCACAAGCCAGGTGAGGTCATCTATAGTCTCAGTCTGGTTATTATTATTGTAATAAAGCACAGCATCCAGTCTGAAACCATCCACGCCGCGGTCAAGCCAGAAGGATGTAACCTTGTCAATCTCCCCTCTTACAGCTTCGCTCTGCAGGTTAAGGTCAGGCATGCTGTCTACAAACTGTGACTCATAATACCAATTTGTGCCCGGCAGCTGGTTGTAGCCTCCGGCATTGGTTTTGCTAAAATTGTAGTAATCCACATAAGGACATTCCGAAGGATCCGGCTCTGCCCCATCAGGAAGCGACTTGATATAATCAGCAGCCGCCTTAAACCACGGATGCTCATTTGATGTATGATTCATCACAAAATCAATAATAACATTGATGTTTCGCTTGTGACACTCCGTAATAAGCGCATCAAAATCATCCAGAGTACCATACTGCTTGTCAATATTCATGTAATCCGTAATATCATACTTGTGGTATGAAGGAGAAGGCATAATAGGCATCATCCAGATTTCATTGCATCCAAGCCCCTCAATATAATCAAGCTTCTCTGTAAGTCCCTTTAAATCCCCTATGCCGTCACCGTCACTATCAAAAAAGCTATATACGAACACCTCATAACAGGTTCTGTAATTGTCCTGAATCACATTAGGATCATTTTTCGCATTCATCTGCTCCATCGCAGAAGGCTTGTACTCCTTCTTTGCTGCCGTCTCGGTATTCTTTCCACCCGCAGCACATCCCGCAAGCATTGACACCGCCATAGCTGCCGTCAATGCCACAGCAGTCAACCTGCCCGCCAATCTATTCACAGCCCTGCCGACCATGTTGTGGCCGCCTATTTTATTATTAATCATACGCACTCCTTTTCTTAACTAAATTCTGAGCAAATTTGTATCTACAAAATCACCCCACACATTCTCACATCTTTCATAAGGTAGCAACAAACTTAGCATACAGTACCCTCCAAGCCGGAGGGTACACAGTGTGTTCCGAAGAAAAATATGAACTGCCACGGGGTTCCATGCCCCCACAAACAAGCCACACACCTCATCCCTCCAAATCCAAGCAGCGAAGAAAGCCCGTGGCTGACTTCATATTTTCCTGAGGAATATACTGTGTGCCATGCCGGCACCACACAACCTGAAAGTGCTAAGTTTGCCACAACCCCAAAGTTTGCCACAACCCAATATAAACCAAAAGCCGCCGCACAAAAGTGCAGCGGCCTAAATAAAACCAAATTAGCCTTTGACAGCTCCTGTAAGTCCATCCACGTAGAATCTCTGCATGATGACGAAAAGTATTGAGATAGGTATTGATACAATAACTGCAGCAGCAGCCCATCTTGTGAACCATCCGTTTATAAACTCTTTCTCAAGCATGTTGTAAAGAAGAAGCGATACTGTCCAATACTTGTCGTTTGGACCAACGATAACCTTTACAAATACGAAATCGAGCCATGGAGCAAGGAATGCTGTAAGCACTGTATATACTACGATTGGCTTACTGAGTGGCAGGATAACCTTGTAAAATACCTGGAACTGTGTACATCCGTCAAGGATGGCAGCCTCTGTAAGAGACTTAGGCACAGTATCAAAGAATCCCTTTGCGATATAGAAGCCTACTCCCGATCCTGCTGAGTATATGAGGATCAGTGAAAGACGAAGTACGCTACCCTCTGTAAGTCCGATAGCCTTTAAGATAAAGTATACGGCAACCATTGACATGAAAGCCGGGAACAATCCAAGAATCATAGCCAGATTCATGAAAGGCTTACGCAGCTTAAATCTCAGTCGTGACATACAATACGCAACAGAAAGTACAAATACTGTTGAAATGATGCATGAGAACACTGATATAAACAGTGTATTAAAAAATGCTCTCGGGAAGTTCAACAGTGTAGTCTCTGTGAACAGTCTCGTATAGTTGCTAAATGTAAGGCTATGTGGGAAGAAGTACTTTGTATAAGCACCACTCTCAGCTCTAAAGCTTGTCATAATAATCCAGAAAATCGGGAACAGCCATACTACAGCAAGTATTCCAAGAATGATATGAACAAGGGAATTCTTTGCTACTTTCTTAGCACGTCCGGCAGACATAGGTCTTTTTGCTTTTGCTACACTACTCATTACATGAATCCCTCCTCATCCTTGTATGATTTTGTATTTCTGTATGTAACAAGCGCTACGATAGAAAGTACAATGAATGTGAGGATACCGATAACGGCACCGATATTGTACTCCTGATTATCAATAGTCAGCTTGTACAACCACGTAACCAGAAGGTCCGTCTTTCCTGCACTGTCTCCGACAGGTGTAGGCTTTCCTGCTGATAACAGGTAGATAACGTTGAAGTTGTTGATATTTCCGGTAAACTGTGTGATGATATATGGTCCCATGATAAACATGATATATGGGAGTGTGATCTTAAAGAAGATCTGTGCTGCGTTTGCACCATCAATCTTTGCAGCCTCATAAAGCTCTGAAGGCACATTCTGTAATACACCTGTAACCTGAAGCATAGTATACGGAATACCTACCCAGCAGTTGATGAGAATAACAGAAACTCTCGCCCACATCGTATTGGTCCAGAATGGAAGTGGGTTATCTATCCAGCCCCACTCCAAAAGCAGGTTATTAACAGCACCCTGTGGCTGGAACATCTGTCTCATTACAAGGAGTGATACGAACTGCGGTACCGCAATTGAGATAACAAAGCATGTACGCCAAAAAGCCTTGCAATGTGTCTCTTTACGATTGATAACGATAGCAAGAATGAGTCCAAGGAAGTTACAAAGGAAGGTTGCAAATACAGCCCAGCAGATTGTCCATCCAAGTACTCTCCAGAATATCTTACCAAGCTTACCACCAAGTCCAAGCACCTGTCCGAATGAGGCGAAGCCTGTCCAGTCGAACAATACCAGATGATCACCCTTTACCGAATAATTTGTAAAGGCCATTGGAATCATGAACAGCAATGGTAAAACTGTAAAAATAAATATTCCCATAAGTGGGAGAAACATAAGTGTCTTATGTAGGTTTTTATCAAATAAATCCTTGACATCTTTGCCAAAAGAATTGATTTCTTTTCCAGCTTTTGAAAGGCATTCTGCCTTATATCCGCTCTTTAAATTCTCGCACCACATGTAAATAAATAATACTGTGATGGCAATTGTTATGACGCCATATAACAGTAATAATACTGACTGGTCGCCCGCAACATATTCATAAATCTGCTTCTGCTCATTAAATACCTCTTCCTGCTTTCTCCAGCCAAGTGAAGGCAGCATGGAAATGTAATAAGCACCAGCGTTAACCATATATGCTATATATGCAATCTCTATAGCAAGAAAAATCAGACCCTTTATGATCTGCTTATGAGCCATATTGGCAAGACCCATTACGAGTGCCGATAGCTTAACTGTAGCTCCGCCTTTTGTGAGGGCATTGCCAACAGTATACGGAGTAGCAAATTCCGAAACTTTTTTCTTTTTGTTTGCTCCTATCATACTTTTCCTCCTGGCATGCATTATATATGCCAATCCTTTAAACTAATTTATTCCAAGATTCCGGTCGCCCGGAACCTTGGAATCATATTCTGATCTACTTAATTATTTAAGAGAATCATTAAGCTGAGTATTGAAGTCCTCTGTCTTCTGAGCTGCATTGTCCTTTGTAATCTGGCCTTCTGCACCGTTCTGGAAAGCATCACCGAATGGTGTAGCTGCATCCCAGTAACCTGACATATCAATGATAGGCTGTGCTACTGAACAATCAGTTGAAACCTTAGCCATAGCTGCTGCTACAGGATCAGCTGCGATTTCCTCGTTTGTTGCAAGATCTTTGTTTACAGGAGCCTGTGCTCTTAACTTGAAGTGAGCAAGCTGTGCGTCCTCGCTGCCAAGGAATGCTGCAAGCTTAACTGCTACTTCCTGGTTCTTGCAGTTAGGGTTAACACCGATAGCCTTAGATCCTAAGAATGCCTTTAACTGGCAGTCTTTTCCACCAATATTGATTGTAGGAAGAGCTGCAACACCAACGTTCTCCTCACCAAGTGCCTCTTTAACTTTGTCATAGTTCCAGTTACCATTGAAGTAAGCATTGATAGAACCATCTTTAAGTCCAGCAAGACCAAGTGATCCCTCATTGTTATCCATTACAAAGTTTGGATTTGCAAATAAATCTACGATGTAGTTTGTAACTGCTGTACCCTTATCTCCGCCAAAGTCATATCCGGCAGCCTTGTCTGTTCCATCTCCAAAGATTGTACATCCGTTTGCTGCATAGAATGCATTGAGATACCAGCCATTATCAAATGGGAATGAAACCTTACCCTTTGTAAGCATTGTATCAAGGCTCTTTACATCATCCTCAGAGAAGACTCTCTTGTCATAGTACATGAACCATGTGTTTGATGTATAAGGAACTGCGTAGATGTCTCCATCATATGTAACTGTTGCAGCCATAGCCTCTGAGTTAGATGACTTAACATAATCTGCTGCCTCTCCACCTAACTTGGCAATAGCATCTGCCTTAATTAATGGCTCAAGCTGATCGTTTGCAAACATGTAAACATCAGCTGCTGCCTTAGGATCCTTTGTAACAACATCCTTTGCGTCTGACTCAGATGATGTAACATACTTGAACTCGATGTTGAAATCAGGATTTGCCTTAGCGAATGCCTCGCACTCTGTCTTAAGCCAAGCGCCCTGTGCATCGTCTAAATCCTCTGCAGGTCCCATTACTGTAATGGTCTCCTTACCGCCGTCCTTCTTGTCGGCTTTCTCTGTTCCATTTCCATTGCTGCTTCCGCATCCTGCAAACATTGTTGCTACCATAGATGCGCAAAGTAAAGATGCTAATACTTTCTTCTTCATATCTTCCTCTCCTTTTTGAATATAAAATGTAAAAAAGTATATATATAAATTGCCGTGCAACTTATATCAAATTAATTATCTGCGGTAAACCACCGCAATGTTTCTAATCCAGGCTATTTTTTCGTTGTCCAGTCTGTGCGGCTTGCTTGTCATGCGCCATCTCCAGTTATGTCCGACTGTTGAAGGATAATTCATCCTCGCCTCATTTCCAAGCTCTAATATATCCTGCATCTGGACTATCGCCAACTCTGCGGTGCTGTGATACAGCTCCCTGATAAGAGCATTTGGAACCTGTGATTTATTTTCAATATTCAGATACTCGTACATATAAGCAAGCTCATAATCTGTCTTGTCACTGAAATAACCAACTATTGTCTCATTGTCATGTGTGCCAATATATGCAACTACATGTGAATCAGCATAATTGTGTGGCAGATATTCATTGGTCGGATCACCGTCAAAGGCAAACATCATGACCTTTGTTCCCATCCAGCCCGACTTTGCAAGGAGCTTTTTCACTCCCGGCAAAAGGCTCGCTGACGTATAATCATCAGCCACTACATTAACACCCTCAAGTTCTTCGTTGATTGCATTGACAAGCCTGCGTCCCGGTCCCTTGAACCATTTACCGGATAGGCTCTTGTCCTGTCCGTACGGTACCGCATATGCTTTTACAATTCCTGCAAAATGATCAATCCTGACGATATCAAAAAGCTCTCTGCATACACGCATACGCTTTCTCCACCACGAGAAGTTATCCTCCTTCATGGCATCCCAGTCATACATAGGATTGCCCCACACCTGTCCGTTCTCTGAATACTTATCAGGAGCGGCAGCTGCAACATACTCCGGTGTATCGTTTGCGCTCATCATAAAGAGTTGTCTCTCTGCCCATACATCTACGCTGTCATACCCTACATAAAATGAGGCATCACCTATTATGTAGATACCTTTTGAGTTAGCATAATTTTTCAAATCCTCCCACTGTTGGAAGAATTTATATTGGCAGAACTTCCAAAAAGTAATTGTATTATAATTCTTTTTTTGGTACTTTTCAAGCGCAACCGCTTGCGGATTTTTATACTCGCTTGGCCATTCGCTCCAAATTTTGTCTAAATTGTCGGTTTTCAGTGTCATAAACAGTGCATATTGTTCAAGCCACCCCGAATGTTTTTTTACAAAATCCTGAAACTCTTGTGCATTTGTGTCAAATCTTCCAAACGCTTTTTGTAAAATCTTGTATCTGTTCTGATGTAATGCTGCATAATCAATTTCTGATTGATCTGTGCCCCAATTGTACCCCAGGATTTCTTCCCTCTCTAACAATCCCTCATCTGCCAGCTTATCTAAATCTATAAAATAGATATTGCCCGCACAGCCTGATGATGGCTGATATGGACTATCGCCAAATATGGTGGGACCAACCGGAAGAACCTGCCAGTACTTCTGTTTCAAATCGCCAAGGAGATCAACAAAATTGTATGCCTCTCTCCCAAGAGTACCTATACCATATGGTGACGGCAAACTCGAGATCGAAAGAAGTATTCCGGAGCCTCTGAGATTTTCTCTGGCCTCCAAATTTCTATTCCTCTTTCCTAAATTTTTTCTATTTTTTTCGTATCTGAGTATATTTTATTTCCTATTGTCGTATTTGTCAATTGTTTTAGCGTCTTCTAACCCATTTTTGCCACTTTTCACGTAATTTGCACTCATTTTTTGGTAGTTATTACCACGATTTCAAAGATATTTTTCGAAAAATTTATCGTGGAAAATATTGCCTATTTCTGATAGTAATTGTATAATTCTATTATCACATAAGAAAGGAATAACATTATGGCTACTATTAAGGATATTGCCGCCCGGCTGGGTGTATCAATCAGCACTGTTTCAAAAGGATTAAATGGTGCCAGCGATATAAGTGAGGAGCTTCGTCAGACCGTTTTAGACACTGCCGTCGAGATGGGCTACAGCACTAAGCGCTCAAGAAAGGTAGAAAACCGCAAGCTGGCTCTGTTCATTGAAAATATGAATTACGAGTCTATCGATGAGTTCGGATATGATGTAGTGCTTGGTTTCAAGCAGAATGCTTTCAAGCACAAATGGGATGTGGACATCATCCCTGTCACTCCTCAGCTGCAGGCAGAAGAAAAATATGATACTTATATATTAAAGAACGGCTATTGTGGCGCATTTCTTGTAGGCTTCGCTCTGCACGATGAGTGGATGCAGCAGCTCAAAAGCACTACAATGCCTACCGTTTTGTTTGATAACTATATAGAAAACAACCCCAATGTAGCCTATGTGGGTACCGACAGCTACGAGGGCATTGACATGGCTGTAAAGCATCTGCACAATCTGGGGCATAAAAAGATTGCCTTTATCAATGGTTCTCTTTTTTCCCTGGTTTCAGATCAGCGTCAGGAGGCTTTTGAAAACTCTATGCGCGATGCCGGTCTTGAAATCTACCCGGAGCTCATGGGTCACGGCTACTATATTCCGGAGACTGCACAGTACTACGTTTCCAATTTTATTGCAGCGGGCGCTACTGCTATCCTCTGTGGCAGTGATGCTATCGCAAAGGGTGTTATATCTGAATGCCAGCTGCACGGCTTCAATGTGCCAAATGATATAAGTGTGGTCGGCTTTGACGATGTCAAATTTGCTGCAGCCCTCACCCCGCCTCTTACCACTATCAGACAGGAGTGTAATGATCTTGGCCGCTGTGCATATATTATATTGAATTCGCTCATTCACCATATCCCAATCAGCCGCACACAGCTGCGTCCGAGACTGATTGAAAGAGAATCTACCGCACGTGTTTCCACTGCGCACACTGTCAGCGAATAACAGTGTATGTACCACCTTCCAAAGGAGGCAAAATTGTTCAAACGCAAACATGCAACTATTTTAATTACATATTCGCTGGTGCTATGCAGCGCGATTTCTCTGACAGCCTGCTCTTTTTCGGATGTCTCTTATTTATTCAAGAGCCCCGCACAAAAGCAGGCTATTCTGCACAAATCACCTGCTTTTTGGGATGATACCACAAGCGTTGAAGGAGGCAGTAATCTGTCTATCCTGCATAATGTCGCCTTTGAGGGGCGCCCGTACAATGACATAAGGCAATTCGGCGATAATATACTTATGGTAGGGCAGGGCAGCTACAATAATTCCATCATAGAGACTGATGGTCAATCCGTTCAGTATTCATTTGATGTATACAATCCCTGGTCCAACGAAATAACCGCAAGTCTTGCCCACGACAAGACGGACTGCGATGACTATCTGATTAAGGGTGATAAATTGTGGCTCCTCGATTCATCCGCCAAAAAAGCAACCATCTATGATAAGGATTTGAAGGAAATTAAAACCTGCAAATATAATCCCAAGGACTATGATGGCAATGGCGATGCATCTGATCCGGATAATACTGAAGTGCCTAATCCCGGCAATTACTATGATGCCTCACAGATTGCCACCTCCGCTGACAAAAAATATGCTCTCGTGTCAGGTATCACGCCCGATACCTACAAATATGTAATCTCTGATATAAGGCTTGACGATAATACAGTACTTTCAACCTACGAAGGGCAGAGCTTTTCCATGTCATGTGTCGACTCAAAAGGCTTTGTAATTGAAACAGATACTGCCAACAATATATGGAACTATCATTCATCCGATGGAAAAAACAGCTTTTTTTCTCTGCCTGATGTGGTGGATGTAGTACTGGCCGAGGACAATGACATGCTCATACGGTGCCAGGATTTATCCTCAGACAACAGCATCAGTTATTATAAATATTCACCCGTCACCGGTGTCAGCTCATCCTTTTCATACAATCCGGCAGCACGAGGCTCAGGCAGAGCCCAAGGCAGCTCATCTGATTCTGCAACGGCCGATACCCAGACCTATTTTTCTGCCAACTCGGTATATCTGCCTGATGCAAACTGTGTGATGCTGCTTTTGTACACAGCGCAGTGCAACCCGGAAATACTCATCTGGTCACTCGACAAGGGAAAGAATGACACCAAAGCTGAAATCACGTCATACAATGACTGCGATACTCTGCTACAAGCCTTGCGCGATGATGGCTCATATGTATCCCCATATTCTGCCATAGACCCCGCTGACAGTACCGATGAAAATCAGGAGGCTATGGAAGAGGCTGGGAAGGATTCCGACTACAATACATACGGCGATGAGGTCACTCTGGTCCCCGACACCTCGTCATATGACTGGGGTGATTTATCCGACATAAATGCACGTATCACAGCGCTTGAACAGAAATACGGCTTTTCCATATATTTCGGGCCTGAGGTACCAAAGAGGATTGATTACTACGATATCCATCAATTCAAGAACAAGGATAAGCTGTCAGTCGCTCTGGATGCACTCGAGGAAACACTTGGCTGTTTCCCTGATGACTTTTTCACACAGCTGTGTTATGGCGATATAAGAGGCATGCGAATCTATCTGTGCGGTGACATTTCGTCAAGCCACTCAGATATGATAAATGAGCCAAGCGGCTTTATAAATGTAATAAACAACCACAATGTGATGGTTCTAAACTGCAACTACAGCTGGGATTTCAGCTACACCGTTGGCCATGAGATTTCCCACCTGATAGACCAGAGGCTTACATTCATACACACCTACGATGAAAAGAGCGAGTTTTCCGAGGAGAAATGGAACAGTTTTAATCCTGACAGCTTCTCCTATGATGACAGCTACGCAAACTACAATCCGGATGATCCATCGAGCCACATATCTGGGTATTTCATTGATTCCTACGGCATGACCTTTGCAACAGAGGACCGCTCTGAAATATTCGGAACCGCGATAGACGATTATATTAACGGCATCTATGATGATGCAAGATTCACAGATGATTCGCCGATACGAAACAAGCTCGACTACTACAGCAGATGTATCCGCGATGGCTTTGATACAAGGGGCTGGCCTGATACGATGGCATGGGAGTCTGTGCTTACCGCCACCGGGGCGCAGGCCGATTAAACGATAATATCAGGATAACACAAAAACCTCAAGTCATACGACTTGAGGTTTTTAATGGGCAGAGATGGATTCGAACCATCGAAGCAAGTTGCAGCAGATTTACAGTCTGTCCCCTTTGGCCACTCGGGAATCTGCCCATGTATTCAATTACGATACTTGCATAGTTTATCACAACAGATGTGATTATGCAAGTACATTTTAAAATTAAAAAAGACAGCCTACGTTCGGCTGCCTTTTAGGAGAAGGTATTTTTACTATGGGGTATAGCAAAAACTATATAATGTATTGGGGGGTTTTTACGGTTATTATAATATCACGGTTATAACGATAAGTGTTCACAAATTGCATAAAAATCGTGGTTTGTTTTTATGCAATTTGTATAGTACTTTAGTCGTATTTAATATTCTTCATATAGTGATTGTGTACAAAAACATAGTTGTTTTTTAAATATTATGTCCAACTGTTGTTTTGCTGTCCTCGTCAAACAGTGCTTCAAACTCATCTCTTGTGATTTTCTCCTTCTCAAGAAGAAGTGCTGCACATCTGTCAAGCACATCGCGGTACTCTGCTATCATGCTCTTTGCCTTGTCGTACGACTCGTCGATGATGCGCTTTACCTCGACATCGATTGCCGATGCTATGCCCTCGCTGTAGTTCTTTGCATGGGCGAGGTCTCGTCCGATGAAGACCTCCTCCTCATCATCGGCATAGCAGATAAGGCCGATATTGTCTGACATACCGTATTTGGTAACCATCTCGCGCGCAAGCTTTGTAGCCTGCTTGATGTCCTGTGATGCACCTGTGGTGATATCGTCAAACACAAGTTCCTCTGCGACACGACCGCCTAAGTCTACTACGATTTCCTGAAGCATACGTCCCTTTGTGTTGAACATCTCATCCTTCTCAGGCAGAGGCATGGTGTAGCCTGCTGCGCCTGCTCCTGTAGGGATGATTGAAACTGTGTATACAGGTCCCACATCCGGAAGCAGATGGAAAAGGATTGCATGTCCTGCCTCGTGGTAGGCTGTGATGCGTTTTTCCTTGTCAGAGATGATACGGCTCTTCTTCTCAGCTCCAATACCAACCTTGACAAAGGATTTTCTGATATCATCCTGTGTGATATATTCTCTGTTTTCGCCCGCTGCACGGATTGCTGCCTCATTCATCAGATTCTCAAGGTCTGCACCTGTGAAGCCTGCTGTAGTCTGTGCAATCTGCTTTAAGTCTACATCCTCTGCAAGAGGTTTTTTCTTGGCATGGACACCTAAAATTTCTTCTCTGCCGCCCACATCCGGTCTGCCTACTACAACCTTTCTGTCGAAACGTCCCGGACGCATGATAGCAGGGTCAAGTATATCCACACGGTTTGTGGCTGCCATGACGATAATGCCCTCATTGACACCAAAGCCATCCATCTCGACAAGCATCTGGTTCAATGTCTGCTCACGCTCGTCGTGTCCGCCGCCCATTCCTGTGCCACGGCGTCTGGCTACTGCATCAATCTCATCGATAAATACGATACAAGGCGCATTTTTCTTGGCATCCTCAAACAAATCTCTCACTCGTGATGCTCCGACTCCGACGAACATCTCCACGAAATCAGATCCTGAAATGGTGAAAAACGGTACCCCTGCCTCTCCGGCCACTGCCTTGGCAAGGAGAGTCTTACCTGTTCCCGGAGGTCCTACAAGAAGGACGCCCTTTGGGATTCTTGCTCCAAGTCTGGTGTATTTTCCCGGATCACGAAGGAAATCAACTATCTCTGCAATCTCCTCCTTTTCCTCCTTTAAGCCTGCTACATCGGAAAACTTGATATGGTTCTCCTCCTGTGTGGTAAGCTTCGCACGGTTCTTGCCGAAGTTCATCATCTTGCCACCGCCGCCCTGTGCTGCTGCATTGTTGTTCATCACTGCAAAGAGTATGAACATGGCTCCGAATACCAAAAGATACGGAAGCAGTGTCATAATCCAGCTCTCAGCCGGAACATCCGCAACTGTATAGTCGGTGTACCCTGCTTTTGTCATGGTCTTTTCGATATTGTTTACATCTGATACATAAAGCACCTTTGATGTGCCATCCTTGAACTTCACCTCAAGACTTCCTGTCGGTATCTCCCTGTTTTGCACTACCTTTACGCTCTTCACCTGATTCTTGTCAAGATCCTTCTCGAACTGACTCTGTGTGTAAGAGTTTGATGTAGCCCCGGCGCTCAGCCAGTACCAGATGCAGATTACTGCAAATACAATGATAATGTATACGCCCATTCCGCGCATACCGCTTTTTTGTTTATTCAATTTACTTCTCCTTTTTATTTTATTTCGCCCTCGACGAAGCCGATGTAAGGCAGATTTCTGAACCTCTGATCATAGTCAAGGCCATAGCCTACCACAAACTTATCAGGAATCACAAAGCCCACGTAGTCTACATTTACATCATCAACCACACGGCGCTCAGGCTTGTCCAAAAGTGTACAGATTGTGAGGCTCTTCGGGTTTCTTTTGGCAAGGAGCTTTGAAAGCCTGCTAAGAGTATTTCCCGAATCAATGATGTCTTCTATGATGATGACATTCTCTCCCTCGATAGAATGCTCAAGGTCCTTTTTAATCTTGACATCGCCTGATGACTCTGTGCCTGAGCCATAGCTGGATACCGACATGAAATCCATAGTCATAGGCAAATCAATTCTCTTTGCAAGCTCAGTGGTAAAGAATATTGAGCCCTTGAGTATGCAAATGAGATATACTGACTGTCCCCTGTATTTTTCTGTGATTTGCGCTCCAATCTCTGCAATACGCTTATTGAGCTGCTCCTCTGTCAGGTAAACCGAAATATCATATTTTTTTGAAAAATCCATTTTGTTTTCCTCCGTAAAATGTGATCTTAAGTACTTTTCCTGTCTGTGGTGTGACAAGTGCGCTGCAGCCGGATCTGTATCCGATAATGGCATGCACCAGTGATTCATGGGCTATGAGCCACAGCCCCGCTCTCTGCTGTGCAGGAATTTTATCACCTGTAAATACCTGCTTCAGCTTCTTATGATGGCCCTCGTCATCCACAATTATATAGTCACCGGCTTTTCTTGTTCTTATTTCAAAGCCTTTCTTCATCTTATCATAATCAAACCATTTCGTATATGGTTTTTTGGGAATTTCGTCCATTTTACCATTAAAATCTTGTATACAAAGTGTGACATACGAGCCATCTGCCGAAAGCTTTATGTTTTTTTGCTCTCCCGTGGCACTCAGTGCCTCAAGCTCTTTTTGCGTAATGTGAATTTCTTCTTTTTCATCGTCACACCTTTCGGCGAAGAGTATCACCTCGCCAAATGATTTTTCCGCAATAATACCATACGGCAGATTGATTTTTCTGCCCGACTGCTGCCCTGCAAGCTTCACAAGGGCACCGATATGCGTGCTCGTGATGTCCTTGAGCCGCCCTGACGCCAGATGTATACACTCGCGCGCTACTCCGCTTTTTAATGCCAGATGCAGGCTCTCAAAGCGACTGATTTCAAGTATCACCCTGCCTTCTTTTTTTGAAACCATGCTGTCGCACGCCTCTTTTAGCTGCTGCTCGTAAAAATCATTCATCACCGCAAGCTGGCCTGCACTCTCATTGATATGCTCTATCGCCCTGTCATTAATCTGCAAAAGCAGTGGAAACACATCATGGCGCAGCTTGTTTCTGGAGTAGGCTGTGTCAGTGTTTGTGGCATCGGTGACAAAAGCCTGTCCGTTTTCCATTAGATATTCCTCTATCTGTGCGCGTGTTGCTGATAAAAGCGGCCTGATATAGGTGACACCGTTCTTCACGGAAACCGGATGCATGCCGGCAAGTCCCTTCGCTCCGCTTCCGCGAAGCATCTGAAAAAGAACTGTCTCTGCGTTGTCCTCCATATGGTGCGCAACTGCAACGACTACCTGCCTGCTGTTACCCTGCTTTTGGTCTGATGTATTGGCCGGTTCACAGGGATATCTGCCTGCCCCCTCTTCAAACGCCTCATAGCGCAATATCCTGGCGACTTCCTTTTCAAACGCTTCATAGCGCAATATCCTGGCGGCCTCCTCCAGTCCGAGTCCATGACTTGCTGCATATTGCGGTACATCCACAGAATGCACATGGCACGGTATGTTAAGCCTCTCGCAGAGATCTGACGCAAACCTCGCATCCTCCCTGCTCTCGGCTCCTCTGATGCCATGCTCCACATGTACTGCCTCCAACGCAAAATCAAGCTCATCTGCGCACTGTCTTTTTATCTCATTTAACACCAGCAGAAGGCAGACCGAATCCGCACCGCCCGACAGCGCAACAAGCACCGTGCTGTGATTTTTTATCATTTTGTTTTCCAGAATATATTCTTTTGTCCGTCTAATCATTATTTTTCCCAGATTCCTATTGCAACTACAGTCATATCATCCATGGCGTATCCGCCTGTGTCAAGCAGCACCCTGTCCAGAATTTCCTGCGCCATCACGCCTGCATTGTCGCTTTTGACGCCTGCGATGATATCCATAAGCTTCCCCTGTCTGTCCTTTACATGCAGATATTCTAGCACACCATCCGTCACCATGACAAGGAAATCGCCACTTTGAAGTGTATTTTTTGAATGTTTGCTCTCCTGCCAGGCATCGACCCCCGCCGGGAGTGATTCATTTTCTATAACACTTACTTGTTTCCCTGATTTGATAAATGACGGTGCGGCGCCTGTTTTGGCCAGCTCAAGCTCACCTGTGTACATGTCTATTGTGGCAAAATCAACCGTGGAATAGGACTCCTCGCCCGCCGATATGACCATGGCAGAGTTCATCAGCTTTAGGGCACTTTCCCTGCTAAAACCGGCCTCCAAAAGCTTTTCAAGCAAATCCACCACCAGCGTGCTCTCTGCCTGCGCCTGCTTGCCCGAGCCCATGCCATCGGATACACATACATGATACATGCCATCATCCAGCTGAAACATGCTGCAGCTGTCGCCATTTGCCTGAGAGCCGGTCTTCTTTTTGGTCGCCACCCCTGAAAGTGCATAGAACTGATTTTCCTCGTAAAGCACAATAGATGTCCTCTCATCGGATATTATTGAAACTGTCCCATGTGCCTGCCTGAGCTTCACGCCCATGGCGCGTGAAACCGCCTGCACATATTTTGAAATTTCAATCCCACCATCTATCCTGGTGCAGACATCTGCCTTTATACATACCTGCTGCCTTGCGTTCTCATAAATATGGGCATTTTCCACCTGTATACCAGCCTCTTTTGTATATACATAAACTCTTGAAAGACGCAGCCTTCTTTTTTTATCAATACATTTTTCAGCCCTGCACCAGCTATCCATGAGCTCTGCCATAGCGTCAAGCTGTGCGGCTATGACGCGTCTGTTTTCTGTGAGACGCCTGTACCAGGCTTCATTTAGCTCAATACGGGCAAATGCCTCTGTGGCGGCTTCCACCATGCGCGTATAGTGCGGGCAGCCATCCACATATCTGTTTTGCACAATTTCCTCTGTTTTCATACGTTTGCGCACTGCATCAGCAAGCATTTTTATACTGTCTGAAATCGAAGTCCCGCTTGTCCAGCACACACTGCAGCCCTCACAACATGCACAAAGTCTCCCTGTCACCTCAAGCTGTATTTTCTCACTCTCATCAGGGATTTTATCTGCCGTACATTTTACAGCCATGACGTTTGCAGTCGAAATAATGCCTGAAAGTCCTGAAACTGCTGTGGCAAATGCCTCCTCCCTGTCGGGCAGAAGTCCTGCTATGACCGGATTTTCATTGTGCTCAAGAGCCCTTAAATATTCGCATGCTCTGCAAAGCACAAAGGCCATCGAAAACACAACAAGGCTCTCTGCTACCGACAACACTATCTCATCCGTATCCGGCCTTCCCAGAAATGTTACCGACAAATTCATCACCGCCGTGGCACAAGCTGCCACAACGGCTGTTGTCAGACATCCGTTTTTACTGCTTTTTCTCACAAATAGCCTTTCCCCAAAGTAAATCACCGCAATAATAAAGAGATACTTACATATCGACGGTATCGATATAAAGTATCCCATTCCAATAATTAATCCTATGTAAAAAATAATCGTATGCCCACTGCTCAGACAATAAACTCCATACACTGCAGGTATCAGCGGATAACAATCCATCACACACACCAGTGTGGATGCAAATGCCATAAGCCCCCACACAGCCTTTTTTAAATTTGCACTCCTCATCTTTTTGCCTCCATCTTTTTTCAACGATTATATGTGGTCAAAAATGAAGGTTTTGACGAAAAAGCGCAACTATATCTTCAAAAATTATTTGTCCTTTTCCTTGAAGATTATTTCATTGTCATACGCAAGCCCCAGCTTGCTCTTTGCTATATCCTCTATGTACTGGTCACTCTGCATATACTGCTGCATGCTTTCTATCTCATCAGCACGCTCCGATTCTTTAGTGTACTGCTTTTCAAGCTCCGCTTTTTGTGCGGCATATGTAGATTCCTTCTGCTTTAGCTGCACAACCTGGACTACCATAACCACAAGAAATGCTATAACTATGATGGAAACACTTAAAGTTCCGCCCCTTCTCTTTGCACGACGTTTACTCATTATTCCTCCTTAGGTGCTTATCTGAATATCCTGCCAAACATTTTATCTTTCTTTCCGGTCACCTCCGGTACCTTCGAATACGTAATCATGTCTATCTCACCTTCTATATCGGCTTCTCCCTTCTCAAGGTTTAGCCTGTTTACGTGAAGATCCTTGCCCTTTAGGTCAAGCATGCCCAGCTCCGTCTCCAAAAGTATCTCTCCCACATCAAAGGAGAGCACATCCAAAATGCCTGTAAAGCTGCCTGTTCTGCGATTATTCAAGATAAGCTTATGACTCTTTGTGCCTGATATTTCTTCCATTTCCTGTCCCTCACATAATTTTTAATATGCTCCATAGACAGCCGCACATATACATGCCATCTGTGGAATCGCATATGTAAATATATGCCGGGATTCATGAAAATATAACCTATATATACTCAAAAAGATCTTTTGCTTCTTCCTTCTTTGTTGTGTCAATGAGATTTAACACCTTAACCTTGACTGTCTTTTGTCCAAATGCTATCTCTATTATGTCTCCGACCTTGACATTTACAGATGCCTTTGCCGGTCTGCCGTTTACTGTGACACGGCCTGCGTCACATGCCTCATTTGCCACTGTACGCCTCTTTATCAGACGCGATACCTTCAAAAATTTGTCTAATCTCATTGTTACCTCTGTGTCTTGCCTATAATAAATCAATTCATAACTATTACCCTGATTTCAGTGGATATAGCCAAAAATGGGCGGAGCCTTAAAGGCTTCACCCATTCTTCTACTCCGTGATAGTCTAACTTATTAGTTAAGAGAATCTTTTAAAGCCTTTCCAGCCTTGAACTTAGGAGCCTTAGATGCTGCAATTGTCATCTCAGCGCCAGTCTGTGGATTTCTTCCTGTTCTTGCTGCTCTCTCAGATACCTCGAAAGTACCGAATCCAACTAACTGGATCTTCTCACCTTTCTTTAACTCCTCTGCAACAACATCTGTGAATGCCTTTAAAGATGCCTCTGCGTCCTTCTTTGATACTCCGGCCTTCTCTGCCATAGCTGCAACTAAATCTGCTTTGTTCATGATAAAATTCCTCCTCTGGATTTTCATAATTTATATAATTCGAGCTGTATTCCCAAATTACCTACAAGAATATATATACTTGTTTTTATGGGGTTTGTCAAGGAAAATGCGCTATTTCCTAGGCTTTTATGTACTTTTACCATTCTTAAAACCTTACTTTGAACTTAATAAAGAGGTTAATGTTGAAAGATAATCGGATATGTCCTTATTTGTCAGACTATTTTGGGAACTGTCAGAGGATTTATTGTTGGTTCCCCGTGATGAATTTGTACTCTGCGAGCTGCCGGTGGTGCTGCCCTGAGATGTACTTCGATTGTCCTTCTCATCAGCCCTCTCTGAGGCTGTCTCGGAAGGTGTCTGTGCGGTGGCTTGTGAACTGCCGGTGCTGTTAGTTTTGGTACCTGATGAATCGTTTGCAGAGCTGTCCGTATCGTCATTTATCGTAATCTGTATGGTGGCTTCCTTCGAGTTCACGTAAAGCGTCCTCGTCCAGGTATCATAGCCATCGGCTGTTACCTTAAGCGTGTGCTTTCCGTAGGTTATCTCAACCGGGCTCGTATAGTCGATTTCACTGCCATCGACATATATTTTTGCTCCCTGCACGTCAACCTCGAAAAGGATGCTGCTCTTTTTAGGACCCTCACCCTTTAAATCATTTAAATTGACCTTTGTAGTCTCTCCTCTTTTTATCTCAATATCCGTGCTGCCTCCCCAGCCGTTGTTGGCCACAGCGAGCGTATAGCTGCCCTCCGGCACATCAAGCGACATATCCTTAGTGATTTCTGCAAATATCCTGTCTCCGAGCTGCAAAAAGCTGCCCTCAAACAGCGATGTGTTGCTAAGCTGCAGTGTGCCATGCCCTGTCGTGACAGAAATTGACACTATGTCCTTGTCAATCCCGACAACAGCCAGCTTATCCTGCGCCGTAAGGCTGTCAGTATCTACGACATCTGAGCCTGAAAATATCATGGTGCGCTCCCCCAGCCTGTAGCTGCTATTTCCGATTTCAAGCACACTCTTATCCTTATCCACAGAAAAATTGGTCACTGCGTCGTTTGTCCACACCTTATCGGATTTTTGTATACGCTTTGCCTTGCCGTCTGAATCTGCCCCCGATATGTCAACCACATCACCCTGATGTATGTCTGAAACTGACATGTGATTGCCATATTTGTCGAAAAAGCCTGTAGTCAGACCATAGTAATACTGATACTGCACTCCTGTCGAGTAATTGTATACCCTGATCGTCTCGTTGGCACTGTTTATGTCCGATACTATGAGAATATCTGAACTTTTCTTAACGGACTTTCCGTTTTCCTCCGCGGCAGCTTTCAAACCGGACTGCGTGCTTTCTCCCACGGCCTCTGTCGTATCATTCATGCTGTTATAAAATTTTTTTACACCATCATCCGTGTCCTGTTTTCCACATGCTGCAAGTGACAGCACAAGCATGCATACCATGCAAAATAATCTTTTGAATTTCTTCATATGTATTTCCTTTAATAGCTGGCTTTAAACGTTTTTCTACAATAATAATATATCGTATAGTCATGTACTTTTCAATTAAATTCACTATATATATGCATTACTGCTTACACTATGGCATGCAGGGCATGCAGATACTCCTCGCGCTCCCCGCTTAGCTGTATGAGCTGTGCAAGCTTATCCACATCACGGTCGCATACCCATGACTTGCGCGAGTTGCTATAGTGATTGCAGAGCTTACAAAATTTTTCAGGAAACAAAAGCAGTGCTTGAAGCAGTCTCATTGATGTATCATCAAGACTTCTTACGCTGCAATAGCTGTCAAGAATTGCATCTGCAACCGCTGTATCCCAGTGATTTTTTTCGAGCATCTTGCGCATGTACTCCGCAAGATCAGTTTCCGGATATCCCGGATGCATGGTCTCGAAATTGACAGGAAGCCATCTTCCGGACTGTGTATACACGACATTGTGCTGGTTGAAGGCTCCGTGACAGTATGTCGGAACCGACGTTTTACTATTTTCCAGCTCACACAATATTTCCGCCGATTTCTGCCCCTGCTCTAAGAATCTCTCATAGCATTCATAAAACAGATGCTCAAAAGCATTTGTCTTGCTGCGACGCAGTATGTAGTTTTTAAGCTTTACTATCTGCGCACATTTGCGCTGAGCTTTTTCGTGCAGGCTTTCTACCTCGATATCCGAAGGCAGAGGATACTTTTCCAATATATTGTGCAGCTGCGCTAATGCCCTGCTGCCACCACGCATATCATCTATGCTGTCCGTGCTGCACTCTCTGCCTGCTCTGTAATCCTTCAATATGTATGCGTCCTCACAGTTATCCCGCGATATGATACACTGCTCCTTTGTCTGTGATATCTGCTCCACATCCATACCGTTTCTCTGGATAAATGCCAGCGTATCCCGCAGGGTGCATGCCCTTTGCTCATGCCCTCTGTACGGCACGAGCAGCTTCTGCCCGATGCATGTGTCACATATATATGCTCCTCTGCCCTTTATTATCCTGCTTACTGTAAGCTCATATTTTTCCAAAGCCACTTCCGGCTGATTATACAAAAAAATCCCCCCTCATATGATTAATGCATCATAACTATTCAGATGCTTTTTAATCATATGAGAGAGGTTATTATTTTATTCGCAAGCTCCTTAAGTTTTTGCGCTTCATTGAGCGATGGGTCATCAAGCACCTGCTCATAAAGCCTGTCCAGGATATCGCCAAGCTTCGGTCCCGGCTCTACTCCCATTTTAATCAGGTCGCTGCCATTTATTTTCATTTCCTTTTTGGATACACACTGGTGGTCTGCGAGGATTTTCCTGTATACACGCTCATATTCTGCGATGTATTCAAGCTTTTCTTCGCGCCTATACATGCTCTGTCCGAGTGTATCGGCTCTTTTCACCTCAAACAACAGCGGAAAAAGCTCTGTTCCTATGCGGCTCATGGCACGCCTTACATTGCGCTCCGTGATGGCCGGACGGTCATCATGCTCTTTTACGAGCTTACAGCAACAGTCTGTAGTCCTGTTATCAAACTTAAGGCGCCTGAGTATCTTTCTTGTCATATCAGCTCCCACAACAGGATGCTTCTTGAAATGATTCTGGCCTTCCTCGTCTGTCGTAATGCACACAGGCTTTGCCACATCATGAAGCAGCATGGTAAGCCTTAGGATTTTGTCCGCTCGCACATGCTCCAAGGTATGAAGCGTATGCTCGCCGACACTGTACATATGGTGCTTATTGTGCTGAGGTGTCTGCATCATCACATCAAACTCCGGCATGAATACCGCTGTGAGTCCAAGCTCATACAGATCTCTCATCATCTGCGGATGGTCTGATGTCAGAAGCTTCACAAGCTCCACCTGGATTCGCTCTGCGCTGACCTTTGACATGGCAGGGGCAAGCTCTTTTATGGCTGCTTTAGTCTGTGCCTCTATATCAAAGCCAAGCTGGGCTGCAAATCGCACCGCACGAAACATCCTGAGTGCATCCTCACTGAACCTGTCGTGTGCACAGCCCACACATCTGATCACATGTGCTTTTAAATCTGCTATGCCGTCAAATTCATCGACAAGCCCTGCCCTATGATTATACGCCATGGCATTGATTGTGAAGTCGCGCCTCTCCAGATCAAGCTTCAGATTGGAGGTAAAGGTAACCTCCTTTGGATGGCGTGCATCCTCGTACTCTCCGTCTATCCTGTAGGTGGTGACCTCATAGCCCACATGCTCCAGCATGACCGTGACTGTGCCATGCTGGATACCTGTGTCTATCGTATGGTCAAATATCGCTTTGACCTGCGCAGGCTTTGCAGATGTGGTGATATCCCAGTCCTGCGGTGTCCTGCCAAGGAGACTGTCACGCACGCATCCACCTACCGCATATGCCTCAAAGCCATGCTCGTAGAGCGTGTCTATTATGAAGTTGACATTCTGCGGTAAATCTATGCGCATCATTGAGTTCTCCTTTTTTATTTTTAATGACGCTCGCCGGAGGGGCACATTGCCACAGTATACAACTGTGACACATGCTCTCATAACTCCTTAGTCTGGTGAGAGTAAATACCTCCTGCGGCAGAGCTTATTAGGCGCGAATTTAATATGCCTTGCCCCAGTATACGAGCTTATGCGCCGGCTTTCCACAGCATACGCATACGTCGGAAATCTGTTCCTGGTCACCAAATGGCATACAACGGCTTGTAACTGTTGTGTCCTCTTTGATTTTGTTCTCGCAGGCCTCGTCTCCACACCACATTGCACGGATAAAGCCAGGCTTTGTCTCTGCGATTGCCTTGAACTCATTGTAGTCGTGTGCATCGTTTATATGGCTTGCAAGGAATGCCTTTGCCTTCTCGAGCATGTCATTCTGCATTGTCTCAAGTACCTCTGCGAGCTTCTCATTTACCTCATCGAGTGAGACAACGATTTTCTCTCTTGTGTCTCGGCGGACGATAACGCACTGGTTTTTCTCGATATCCTTTGGTCCAATCTCGATACGTGTTGAGATTCCCTGAACCTCCTGTGCTGCGAACTTCCAGCCAGGTGTCTTGTCGGTTGCATCGATTTTCACGCGGAAATCCTTTGAGAGCTTGTCCTTGAGGTCGTATGCCTTGTCAAGGACGCCGTCCTTCTGCTGCTGGATTGGAATGACCATAACCTGTGTTGGTGCAATCTTTGGTGGAAGCACGAGTCCTGAGTCATCTCCATGAACCATGATAATAGCTCCGATAAGACGTGTTGAAACGCCCCATGAGGTCTCATGGCAATACTGTAATTTATTGTCCTTGTCTGTGTACTGAATGCCGAAGGCCTTAGGGAAGCCGTCACCAAAGTTGTGTGAGGTTCCTGACTGGAGTGCTTTTCCGTCATGCATGAGAGCCTCTATAGTGTATGTAGCCTCTGCTCCGGCGAACTTCTCCTTGTCTGTCTTTCTTCCCTTTACCATAGGGATTGCAAGATATTTCTCACAGAAATCCGCATAGATGTTTAACATCTGTACTGTACGTGCCTCTGCCTCCTCGGCTGTTGCATGAACAGTATGTCCCTCCTGCCATAAGAACTCTGATGAGCGGAGGAATGGACGTGTTGTCTTCTCCCAGCGCACTACTGAGCACCACTGGTTATACACCTTTGGAAGGTCTCTGTGTGACTGTACTGTTTTGCTGAAAAGCTCGCAGAAAAGTGTCTCTGATGTAGGTCTTACTGCAAGTCTCTCCTGAAGTGTCTCAAGTCCACCCTGTGTGACCCATGCAACCTCAGGTGCAAAGCCCTCTACGTGATCCTTTTCCTTCTGGAGAAGGCTCTCCGGAATGAACATTGGCATGTATACATTCTCTACTCCTGTCTCTTTGAACATTGCATCGAGATTCTTCTGTATATTCTCCCAGATGGCATAACCATTGGGTTTAAAGATCATGCATCCCTTTACAGATGAATAATCCATCAACTCTGCTTTCTTCACAACGTCTGTATACCATTGTGTGAAATCTTCCTCCATGGAAGTGATGGCCTCTACTAATTTTTTCTCCTTAGCCATTGCTTTTCTCCTTTTTTATTTAAATATTCTATGATATACGAGGCTTTTATATCTCATCCGGCCCCTGCACCACGCATAATTTTACTAACATATATTATTCCATAAGCGAGCTGATGTCAATAAGCCTGAAAACTTGTTCTGCAGTGTTTTTCATATTTTTTTGAGCATTTTTGATATCCATAGCCTCATTAAGCGTTGTTGCCCCTCTTATAATAGGGAAAAACGCATCTATGCCTTCTTTATTACATGCCACTGCATCGTCAGTGACACTCCCTGCAAGTGCGATTACTTTACAGCCGTTTTTTCTGCCTGCTTTTGCCACTCCTACAGGCACCTTTCCCATGGCGCTCTGTCCATCAAGCCTGCCCTCTCCGGTCACTACGATATCGGCATTTTTCAGTTCCTTGTCAAGCTGTATTGCGTTTAGTACTATATCTATGCCGGATTTAAGCTCCACGTTCTCAAGTCCAAAAAGAAACGCAAAGCCAAGACCTCCCGCGGCGCCTGCTCCCGGTGTCTCGCTGAAGCTTTTTCCCGCATACTCCTCAACACAGTCTGCATACTGTCTCATCATTTTATCCATCTGTGCCTTTTCATGCTCCTGTACGCCCTTTTGCTTTCCAAAAATGTATACGCAGCCCTGCTCTGTGCACAGTGGATTAGTAACATCACATGCTATTTTGAAATGACACTGCTTCAATTCCGAAGGAACCTTATCAGCCTTGATCTTTTTTACCCTTGCAAGCGAGCCAAATACCGGTGGAAGAATATTGTCATCCTCATCATAAAACTCATAGCCGAGCGCCGACAGCATTCCTATGCCGCCCTCAGTGGTTGCGCTTCCGCCTATTCCGATTATGAAATTCCGACAGCCCTTGTGCACGGCATCCAATATCATCTCTCCCACACCAAATGAGGTCGCTTTCCATGGATCAGGTTTACCTTCAACAAGTGTGATTCCTGATGCTTCTGCCATTTCCATAACAGCCGTATCATCCTCGAGTACTCCATATGTTGCGTGCACCTTTTGTCCCATCGGTCCTGTTACATCAACATGTTCATATGTGCCATTCATGCCCTCTACCAAAGCGGTTACAGTTCCCTCGCCGCCATCTGCAAGCGGTCTGACCACCACATCTGCTTTCGGTATTGCCGCCAATATGCCTTCTTTACAGGCCATCCCTGCCTGCATGCTTGTCATGCTTCCTTTGAATGAATCAATTGCTACTACAACCTTCATTTTACCATTCCTCTATTTTTGTTTATATTCTTCTATTCTATATTTCATTTTTCTTCACCTACAGACTCTGTTACATTTGCAGAATAGCCACTCGGATCCTCATACATCACCGGATTACTGCTACAGTGAGCATACAGATTCAGTCCATCATTATAGATCACATCTTCCTGCGTGAACCGTCCGATACCCGTATTGTAATAACGTGCACGCAGATAGTAAAGTCCCGTCAGGTCATCCTCAATCTGTGCATTATACCTTAGACGATTCGGGATGTTTTCCTGTCCTGCAATCCTTTGACCAAACGCATCATACTGGTAATCATTCTGTATGCTTCCGGCTGCATCCAATACGATGGAACATTATTAAATATAGTCTTTCGTAATGTTCCAAGCCCTTTTTACTTCGTCATTATATTTCTCATTCAACTGATTTCTTAATTGAACATCTGCATCATAAATAATGAAATCGCTTAACCCGCCTCTCGAAGCAAACAGTTTACTATAGCTTTCTATCAGATATTTCATTTTTTCACCATCGCTCTCATCCGAGTCAATACAATTAACTTGTCCCATAAGAATTCTTAATATCCCGTTATATTGTCCATATCCATATTTTTGTACCATTTTGCCAATCTCTATATACGCCTCTCGCAACTGCAAAAGCGCTTCATTTCTTATCATTCTTCTATCTCCAATCTATTGTAACGGTGTTTTTCCTACAACTTCAAAAGTCCATGGTGCATCTATATAGGTTTGCATAACATTACATCCTCCCACATATACTCCACCTTGCGGTCCGACTGGTCCTGTATAAATAGTAGTACCCTTTGGTATTTTAATCGCATATACATTATCTATATAAGAGCTTGGCTCACTCGTAAACCATCTTCCATACGGATTTTGAGCATTACCTGCTCAATACATTATTCTATCTTCCTGTAATACTTCCATATTGTATCTGCCACCATAGAAATTCTTTGCAGGTTGATTTGGCATTTCTGCTAACGGTCCTGGATTTTCAATCATATTATATTGATAATTAGCTATATCATCTGACCCATATATAACAGTTGTTCTACCACTCTGGTATGCTAAACACATAGGAATCAAAGCAGTCTTTTTCTATCTATTGCTTTTCTTTTATTCCTATTTCACAATTATCCTGTAATAGATAGAGGTGTGCGTCACCACTCTTGAAGCACTTGTGACTTCGTTCATTGAGACTGCTCCCTCTGCTTTGCAGGATTTTGCGTATTAGCTGGATGTTGGCAGCATTTGTGCTGTACTTCGTATATCTAACCAGATTGTAACCCGCATTGAAGTGAGGATTCTACCTGTTACATACCATTTACACAAAAGGAGTTTTCTTATGTACATTATCGGAATTGATATTGGCAAAAATCATCACAAAGCTTCCATTGTTTCTCCTGAAGGGAAACAAATCGGACATTCGATTCGTTTTGCAACTACACACAAAGGTGCTGATTCCATCAGAAAGATGTATATCCGGCAGACAAAAAACGATTCCATCGATTCTTTTCTGATTGCAGAAGTAATACTATTCGGTCAGTTTACCACCATAATCTACGCCGTATTTCGGGATGGTAAGCCTTATGAACCTTATGAACCTAAGAAATTCTGTTAATATATGGTAGTGATACTACGAATTAAGCCTGCCGGTGGGAGGCTTAGTTGTGGTGCTCATTTTAAATTTTTGAACTTTATCACACCACTCATCAATTAATTGACGAAGTTCTTTTGTATCAACTTCACACCAATTCCCCATAGCATCCTCTGCCAGATTATCATATACTTTAGTCGTTTTAGGACTTATTTCCGCACAACATACATTTCCATTTACTTCTTCATATTCACTTTTCCCTGACAGTACTCTATCAAAACCTGATTTAATCCATTTTTCAAAGGGCAATACATCGCATGACATAAAAGTTGTCAACAACTGATATTTCTCATCAAATATGATACTTATATCCTCAATACCATTTTTTAATTTATATTCTTCTATTCTGTATTTCATTTCTATTCCTCCGGAAATGCTGAAATAATTTTACCACTTTGATCCAAAAACATATCTATTTTCATACCATTATTAGCTACTCCCTGATATGTATTTCTTGTACCAAGCTTTAATTCACAATTACTATATGCCTCATTAATTGCATCAACCACTTGTTGTGGGCTCAGATTCTTTGAATAAAATGTCGAAAATCCTCCATTTGCAGTCTTCGGTATGCCATTCACTTCAACTTGCGCTTTATATACTCCAATGTTATTAACAGATGATTCCGTCCCTGGTATTACATTACCAGAGGTGCCTTCTATTCCTTCATAATGATATCCAACTGCTTTACCTCTTGCATTTACCTGCCCTTCAAATATATGTTCAATAGCTGAGTCTGTAAAATTTTCTGTATTTTTTAATGAATTAAGTGTTGACTTCCCATAGCTGGTCTCAACAACCTTCCCAACATCTTCCGCTACATTTCCGGTTCCCTCGGTTACTCCATCAATCCCTTTTGGGGCTTTCGCCAGCTTGTTCGCCTCTGCTTCAATTCCATTCAGCCCCTTTGCTGTCACTCCACTTGCAACCATACCGGCAACCATTCCTGCTGTATCATTTCCGGTCACATCTGTGGTTATCTTCTGCGCACCGGCTCCGGCTCCCATTGAGATGCCTTCTTTGGCAACTATAGAATCACAAATAGAAGAATTGCAGGAAAAACTAAAAAATATGTAATTGGATCCTATATTGACCGCTGTGCTTTTATTCCTTCCGATCAGCCACTCATAAAGACTGAATCGAACAGCTTGCTGTGCCCTTTATAAAAAGACTTCAACGCAAGCTGTTCTCCAGATTCTACTCCATCCTTGTCAGATGGAATATGACTTTTTATTATGCATGATATCGTATGTCTTTCGCCATCCGGTACAAATTCGACTTTTATACAAAATCTTCCATCTACATCGAGACAAAGCCTATCCATCACGCCCATGTTCTGTGCTGTATATTTAATTGTTTTTCCATCTATGCATATTTCTATATCTCCCAGTGGCGTGGTCATTCAATTCTCCCATATCTAACATTTAAGAGAAATGTCCAGAATTATTACATCTTTGAAATTTCTATTGTTGGTTCCCATTCGGTTACAATATCAATATTGTAATTCTGAGTAATCACTACATAATGTTTTAAATTTAAAGCCTCTCCATAACCATCAGAAATTTGATTTATTTGTTCTGAAAATTCACCATCTTGTACTTCATAAATTATATTCCGAAAATCATTATCCTTATATTTCCGTATTTCATTTTCAGAATAAAGGTTACTTTGCACAATTCCTTCATCTAGCATACGTACTGCTTGAACCATACCGAAATTAATCATTACGCATGTTTGACTACTTGACAGTTTTATAGTTAGTCCTTGTTTCTCACCATTTATTAGTTGCACTTGGTAAACTGCTTTTGGAATTATACCACCAAATACTTCTTTCCATTTTTCCATATCTTTTATCTCTCCTAATATCGAATTTTGTACACTTTCCTATTGGACACCCTTATTTCAAGAGTCGCTCCTCCTGTTGTACTACCTGGACGAGCAACAACTGTTGTTCCATCACTCAACTTACCGACTTTTCCTGATCCATATTTTGTTTGAATTTCTTTAACGTCGATAGGATTGAGGGCATCAAAATCCCTAATTGTCTGTTCAAAATCACCTGTTGATTCAAAGTTCCTAGCAACGCCTTTTCCGTTAGTAGTTTCTGGCAAGCCGTCAATTATATCATCAATTGTCTTACTACCACTCTCAACAACCTTCCCAGCATCTTCCGCTGCACTCTCGGCTCCCTTGGCTGCTCCCTCGAGCCCTTTTCCGGCTTTCCCAACATCTTCCGCTACATTTCCAGCGCCCTCGGTTACTCCATCAATCCCTTTTGGGGCTTTCGCCAGCTTGTTCGCCTCTGCTTCAATTCCATTCAGCCCCTTTGCTGTCACTCCACTTGCAACCATACCGGCAACCATTCCTGCTGTATCATTTCCTGTCACATCTGTGGTTATCTTCTGCGCACCGGCTCCGGCTCCCATTGAGATGCCTT
>ERZ1026852.19-NODE-19-length-134015-cov-32.324970_pt1 | contig 134015 bp, 105 predicted proteins | sample MGYA00380156_ERZ1026852 | MGnify/ENA primary metagenome ERZ1026852 (study PRJEB33269, sample SAMEA4719792) | human gut metagenome | biome: human-associated habitat; feature: organic feature; material: feces | place: Cameroon | collected 2013-10 ...
ACAGTTGCAGGATCTTTGCCTAATGCTTCTGATAGCCATCGGGCTGTTCTCTTGTGTTCAACGAGAACAACCTTTATACGATTGAAATCTTTATCTTCCATAAGACTAATAATTTCTGCAAAGATACAATATCAATGTGAGATATTTGAATAAATAGCAGCAAAAGTAGGAATATTCAACAAAATACTTTGCGTAATATTCAATTCTGGTGATAATCAAATAAAACGTATGGCAAATAAAGCAGATGCTGTTACAAAAGCCATTGATAGCTTTATTGCAAAAGTGAGAGATATAAAATTCAAGGCTAAAGTTGATGATGCCGACATTGAGAAACTGACAGATGACAGAAAGAAACTCATTGGCGATGAGTCCAAACTTCTTGAAGACCACCGAAAGGAGAATAAGGAAATCCTCACTCGCCATTTCTATGACATGTCTAATATGATGTCAAGAAATGAAGGAGTTTGGTTGTCGAATGGTTGGGTAAAGGCTTTCCTATGGGTATTCTTGCCATGCTTCCTATATACGGTCATCTCGGTTGTCTATTTTGTCGCATCATACATAGACAAATAAGCGGAGGATGGGATGATTTGAAGTCACCTCATCCTTACACTTTTTTCCAATAATGATGCAATAAAACATATTTTGATTTACTTTAAATGGTCTATTCTCATAGAATTAATAAAAGCAACTGGAACCTTATCCTCCTTATAATATATCCCCCTTAATGTATGCCCGTCTTTTAATGTTGTTTTTGCTTCGTAGCAGTTTTTCCTTTCTTTTTGTAATGTCTCAGAGAAGAAGTTGAGTATAATGTATTTATATATTTCAGAAAATGTCTCTACTTCAAACTCCTTGTGGTTACTAGAGATTGTATTATATCCATTAGGGGTAAAATGCTTGAAAACATGAAAAAGCCCGCCTTGAAATACATTGTCAGGATTTATATTACGACAAAGGTCTAATCTTAGAATCCTGTTTGAATTTAATATGTCATCATCAACTTTGAACACATAAGCCATAGTTTCATGCCGGATATAATCAAAAAACTCAATATCTGAATATTCTCTTAACAAATATTTTTTTTCGTATTTTTTAATTGCATGAACAATGTTCCAATCATCTCCTGTTCCAAAATAATGAGGCATCTTATCTATAACCTTTAGGTATTCACGTTGAATTATAAATCGATTGAATGCAGGACTTGGTACTATAATAAAATTAGATATATTGCAATTGTATTTATATGACACATATCGCCAACAGTCAGGATGAACTTTAGCAAGACAAAAATCTTTCTTTTCGTGTTGCATAAGAAAACATGAAATTTCTTCCATCTTTTCTTGTATTTCAGAAACAATTGGAGTAAATTTTTCCATCGCATTGATATTCTAATATACTTAATCGGTATTCCATAAAGCATCATAATCACCTTCGTATGCATCCATTTTATCATATATTGGGTGATAATTACCGCCAGTCTGGGTATATGGATTTTCTACAGAATCTTTAAGTGGATACATCCAACTATTGGGAGATTCTTTTGACAACAAAAGGTAGTGTTTTTGTATATGTCCTTTATCATCTTTATCTGCAGGTTTAGTTTCTACTAAAATACATTTTGACATTGTTCCATAAAAAGGATAAACGACAACATAGTTTTCTGTACCTTTTATCAATTCTCCTTTTACATTTATTATCGCCCTATAAGTTCTATCAATCCATGAACATTCGTATTTCGTACATACTAATGCATGATGGGTGTCATAGCCCCATATTTTCAGGTATTTTCCAAATGGTACTACTATTTCATTTGAAATAGCATTGATTACACCCCATTGATTATCTGTATTTTTAACTACAAAAACAGCATCGTCCGAATTAACAGGTGGTATTATTTCTTTGTAAACAACATCAATTAGTACTTTGCAATTTTCATCAACAACTCCTACAAAATTATTTACTCTTACCAAAAAGAAATGCGTTGTAACACATATTCCATTTTCTTTGAATTTACTATGTGCTCCAGCATAAGCGAAATCATCCACTTTTTCGTAAAAAATGGTTGCCATGTTTGTGGTACTTTTTGGAAATATGCATGCAAAGAATAATTTGTAAATATCCAAATCATTGTATGTGTAATTAGAATACACATTATTTGTAAAATGCCCCACAAATTTTTTGATTTCTATCATATTGTTAAAATTATTTTTTGTATGCGGATGTATTTGTAGTTATCATACCGCTTAATTATGGCAAAGTTACATCATTTCCGTTAAATACAATCAGATATAAAAGAAAATAATTTGTTATATCATACTATTTCATCAGAATTCGGTGTATCTGAATTTTGGAACAATGATGTAGAAGTATCCAAATACTTATTCCCTCAAAGAGACACCCTTGTTATTGGGCATTTGCAGAGTTTTAAAAACATTCACGTGACTATACATACTATCTTGGGACGATGATAGAAGCTCATTCTGTATGGCAAGTACATTTCTCAACAGGAATCTCTTAAGTTCTGCAAACTAATGGAAACTACATATTCAAATGTTAGAGCAGCGTTGTTATATTAAATAAAAAGGGGAATATATAATTAAGAGCCTGGTGAGGTCCCAAATATTTTAGAGCTTCATAAAATATCGCAGCGTAAATATCCAACAACTCAAACAGTGGCTCACCAGATAAAACAGGGGGACAGCTAAGACTTGCCTGGAAGGCAATACACATCGGCTTTGCCGATGTAGGTAACCGGGGGCAAGCGTAGCGTAGCCCTCGGAAAGGAATGCAAGCAGATAATAGCCTGGAAGGCTTTACCTCGACATTCAACTCTTGCAAAATTGCTTTAGATGCGATTATTCTGCTATATAATGAAAGACCAAGGTAAAGCCTTCCAGGCTATAGCTTGCTTACATGCATAACCGCGCACATCCTCGTCACTATCGTTCCGAGTATGTACGCGGTTACCTACATCGGCTAGCCGATGTGTACAGCCTTCCAGACTGGTCGCAATTGGTAATCCCCTATATTTATCGGGTGAGCCAAGAAAAGTCCATTAATTTTTCCAATATAGACAAGAATGATTGTCAAAATCATTCTCTCGGTGGAATAACACTTTACCGACCTAGCTTTCTGCGCTGACGGCATCGAAGACTTTATTAGCTTCTGCAAAGCTATCAACGCTGACGAAGAGTACGCAAAACAGGTAGCCAGGATTGGGGACATTTGTAGCAGGGGTTCGACGGCTAAAACCTCTTTATCAAGGAGGATATAATCACCATTCATATTCTGTAATACAATTAGTATATTCCATTGGTTCGTAAGCTATAGGTCTTATATATCCTTTTATACCTCTCCACATACTTACTACTTCTGGGTTGTTATTTCTATCCTTTTGCAAACACATCGCACACCTGAAGGTTCCGTTTTCGTTTTTTGTGACTTTATTGTCATTTTGATCTGGTGTGGACGATAAATATGACTCTAATTCATATTTTTTCTCCGGATATGGAATGAAAATATAATTTCCATTTGGACCTATAACTTTCCATCCTTTTATCCCATACTTATCAATATATTCCCATTTACAGCCATTTATGAGCATTTCAATATATTGTATACTAGGAGTCATCCAATTGCCTCCTCTTTCTTTTGACGCTGCATCATGTTCAAACATTCCCATGAAATCTCCTTCATCGGTTACAATTTCGTCATTAAGTTCCTCAATTGTTTGACTCTTAAATTTGTGAAAAACGATATGATTGAACATCGTTTCTTCATCTAATGTATCTACCGATTCAATATAGCCCCAAATATATTTCTTTCCAATATCTGTAATATTCTCGGCTCCTATATTCTGAGTTCCCCATAGCGGATTGTCATATTCGTCGCCTAAACCTAAATCAACAGCATCAAAACCGTCGATATTTATTGTATTCTGACATGTTAGGCCTACAATAAATTTTTCTTTATTTAATTTTTCAATTCTATAACTTTCCTTGATCTTCTGATTAAGTTTCTCTTGCTCTAGTCGTTTGAATATATCTTCTCTTTTTTTCTTATTCTCAGCTAGACATTTGAAAATTAGACCTATTATTTTTACAAGAAGAAACAATACTCCTAATCCTAATAATCCATATAAAAGGTTGCCATCATTAGACGAATCAGCAGCTTCTTCTTGGGCTTCATGCATATATACTGATTGACCATAGGAAAAAACGGCCATCAATGAAACAAATAATGTTATAATATACTTTTTCATGTTGCAAAGTTAACGATTCTCTGCGAGAAAACAATGTATGATGCCTAATAAAATATAATTCAAGTTTCTAACTCGCGTTTCTTAGTTAATAAAATTAAACAAAATGGTTAAGTTTATCAGTTCTGTTGACCAGCAGTCCGAAGATGTTTTCATCCTCGATGCCGAAGCATTGTGCTATCTCTGTAACCAGTTCTTCCAAAGCTTTCCATATTCGTTCTGTTACACTGAGTTCTTCGCTTTTTCCAACAGCATCTTTAAACAAGCCACCGATAGTAGCATAGTAGTAAACCGCTTGGCGGCGGAGAGTATGTTGTACTGCATGGCAATAATAGCTATGCAGGCAATCTGAGAGGAGAAGTTGCGCATCTGATATTTGCCAAGGCCGAGATTTTGTTTGCTCTCTTCTTTGAAAAAGGTCTTTTCAGAAAGAGAAAGCGTGTTAGTATGTACATTACATTCCGCAGTATCAAGTTTGCAGTAGGATAAAAATCTATAAAAATTCTCTGCAATCCAATGAAATTTCAGAATGTCACTAACGCAGAGTTTCGCTTCAAAAAGGTCACCTGAAGGTCACCTGTAAAAGAAAAAGCACCTACAGAAACTCTGTAAGTGCTTGATTTCTAATGTGGACCAGCTAGGGCTTGAACCTAGGACCTCCAGATTATGAGTCTGTTGCTCTAACCAACTGAGCTACAAGTCCGACTTAAAGACAAAGATGCCTAAAAGTTTTGTGGATGCAAAGATAGTAGGTTTATCTCAAATATCCAAATTTTTTTTGTAAAAAGTATCTAAATGAGCGGATAATGTTGCGGTTTAAGTTGAATTTGCGTAACTTTGTCAGCTGAACGAAATATCGGTGAATAATATAAATGAAGACAACGATACTATCTGAAGATACTATATTTGAAAATAAGGCTGTTGCAACAATAGGTTTTTTTGATGGTGTGCATCGTGGACATCAGTTCTTGCTGAAGCATGTCGTAGAACTTGCTCACGAGAATGATATGGAGTCGATGGCTATAACCTTCGATAAGCATCCGCGCCAGGTGCTAAATGCCGACTATCAGCCACAGCTCCTCACTACACTTGACGACAAGCTTAAGCTATTGGCAGAAACAGGTATTGACCATTGCGTGGTGTTGCCATTCACGAAAGTCCTTGCAGCTTTGTCGGCTTACGACTTCATGGATAATATAATGCGCACAAAGCTTGGTGTAGCAACGCTCCTTATAGGCTATGATAATCGCTTTGGTCATAATCGTAGCGAGACTTTCGACGACTATGTGCGCTATGGCAAGGAGATGGGCATAGAAGTAGTTCAGAACACGGCTTTAGATGTTGAAGGCATTATGGTTAGCTCTTCTGTGGTTCGTCGCCTTATATCTAATGGCGATGTGGAAACAGCTGCAAAATGCTTAGGTCGCTACTATAGTCTGCATGGCATTGTTACGAGTGGATATCATGAAGGTAGAAAGATAGGCTTTCCTACTGCCAATATCGACTTAGGTACAAGCTGCTTGCTTGCTCCTGCTGGTGGAGTATATGCCGTAAAGGTTTGGCTTGATGGCGAAAGCGAGAGTAGGGTAGGTATGTTGAATATTGGCACTCGTCCTACTTTCGGAGGCAATGATGTGAGCATTGAAGTAAACATCTTTGGCTTTGCTGGCGACATATATGGTCAGAATATCAGAGTAGAATTCTGTAAGCGCATACGTAGCGAACATAAGTTTGATAATATTGATCAGTTGGTAGCGCAACTAAAGAAGGATAAAGAAGAAATTTCAAAACTATTTTGATTATGAATATAATGAAGAATAATAATGTCAAGGCAGCAGTAGATATAATGCTCTACTTGATAGTTTTTGTGTTGCTGCAAGTGATATTCCTAAATGTAGCAGATCTCATGGGCAAACATTATGGTATAGATTCTGCTATTACAATGGCTGCAGGAACAGCCGTGAGTGGATTGATTACCATTGTAATTTTCCTTTGGAGACGATGGTCGCCATATTCAAGAGAATATATTGCCACACGCCCTTGGACAGCCTTGGTGTGGGTAGTTTTGCTTTCTTTGGGCACTATCATTCCTTCGCAATGGATGATAGAAGTATTAGATGTAGACATGCCAAAAGAAACACTTGAACTTATGACCAAGCTCTTAGGCACTCCTTGGGGATACCTCGCAGTAGGCGTATTGGCGCCTGTAGCCGAAGAAATGGTGTTTAGAGGAGCAATATTACGTCGTCTGCTCGAAGTGATGGGAGAAGGCGGAAAATGGTTTGCTATTATCATCTCAGCCTTACTCTTTGGAGCTTTGCATGCCAATGGACCACAGTTTATCCATGCTGCGCTTATAGGAGTGCTTCTTGGTTGGATGTATAGCCGTACAAACAGCATAGTACCAGGAATGCTATTCCATTGGATAAACAACACTATAGCCTTTGTGGCATACAACATGATACACCAAGCTGCCGACGGCAAGCTGATAGATATATTCCAAGGCAATCAGCGTAGCGTGTACATGGCTCTTGGCTTCTCGCTCTGCATATTCCTGCCAAGTCTCTTCCAACTTGCTCAGCGATTAAGAAAGTAAGCTACGAATAATTTTACGGAGAGTATAAGAAACAAGTACACGTATATGTATAAAAATGAAGGAATCATCTACTCAGTATATCGAGATAGATGATTCCTTCTTCGTTAATATGTTATGAAATTTGAGAGAAAACGAAACTTCACAGCCTCGTGAATGTTGTTTTACTAAACATGATTTAATTATAGAGAAAGCATAGAAATATAGTCTACTTTAAGATGTTTGACACCTGGCTTGACTGTGGGTCTGCGATGCTACGCTTCATGGAGTCAACCACAGCGCTATCGCCCATTGCCATAGATGTGCCCTGCTTTATGCTATCGTAGCCATCGTAATAGCTGATAGCGTTGCCATTATTGTTGTTGGCAAAAGGCACTTGCAAAGCGTTGCCGAGTGTTAGTATTATTGCCACTGCAGCTGCCGCCTTTACAAGAGGGCGAAGCCTTTGTGTCATGCTGATGACCTTGGCCTTTACAGGAGTACTCTCTTCTGTCATAGCCAATATCTTGGCATCGAAGTCCTCACCTAATACATCCTGTTTAGTTTCGGAAAGTTCGTAGGTGAACAAGTCCTTATATCTAAGCAACTCTACAGGCACGTCCTTTTGGCTGAAGAATGCTTTCAGGATGTCTTCTTCCTCAATGGAAGTCTCGCATCGCCAATAGCGTTCGAGTAGTTGGTTGATGTATTTATAGTCCATAGTCGTCTAATTCTTTGAAACGTTGTTTGATGGTTTGTCTGCCTCTGAAGATATTGATCTTTACCTGATCTTCGCTTATTAGCATTATCTCCGCCACTTCCTTATATGATTTGCCTTCAAAGTCGCGAAGCTGTATACATGTGCGTTGCTTCTCAGGCAGTTCGTCTACGATTCTTCTTACCAGTTGTATTCTGTCTTTCTGGTTCATTTCCTCGTAAGGATTGTTTAGAGCAGAAGGTCTATCTTGCTGATTGTCGTCGAGCGAATCGTGTTGGTTTCCCATTTTCTTTATCTTATCTAAGGCTAAGTTTCTGCATATTGTCATACAGAACGCCTCCATCGATTCTATCTCGTCCCAACGTTCGCGTCGATTCCAGACTTTTATCAGCGTATCCTGAACCACATCCTCAGCTTCTGCATTATTGCATGTAATGCGGAGAGCAAGCCGATAGAGATTGTTCTTCATCGGCAGAATGTCGTTACGGAAACTGACCTTTTTCATCTTGTTCTCTGTTTAATTGACGATTGGTTATGAGGATAGTTACAGTAAGAACTGTATTTTAACGTTTATTTAGTATTTCTCTACTTTTTATCTATGTCCTATACCTTATATAATATATATAGCGTTGCTGAAATTTTATATTATAACCGAGGTATATTCACGTGGCGTATGTTGTTAGCCTCGCAGTATGGTGCCGTGCTTACCGTCGATGGCAGAAGCGAGGGTTATCACCACTTGCTTTACTCCATGTTCGATGGCGTTGAACGAGTTTTCGAGCTTAGGAATCATACCTCCAGCAACTGTTCCGTCGGCAACAAGAGCCTTAAACTCTTCAGGAGTGATGGAAGGGATTACGCTATCGTCGTCGTCAGGATTTGATAGTACACCCTTTTTCTCGAAACAGAACATCAGGGTTACGTCGTAATATGGTGCCAAAGCTTTTGCTGTTTCCGAAGCTATGGTGTCGGCATTGGTATTTAGTATGTTGCCATTGCCATCGTGAGTCAAAGGAGCCATTACAGGCACTATGCCAGCCTCTACGAGGGTGTGAAGCATATTGCCGTTGGCACTATCTACGTCGCCAACATATCCAAAGTCTACTCCATCTTTCAAAGGACGCTTATGCGAACGTATCATATCTATGTCGGCACCTGTTAGTCCAAGAGCGTTTACGCCTACAGCCTGTAGCTTTGCCACGAGGTTTTTGTTTACCAATCCGCCGTATACCATAGTTACTACATTCAGCATTTCGCGGTCGGTGATGCGTCTGCCATTCACCATCTTGGTTTCTATACCCAGCTGTGCTGCAATCTTTGTTGCACTTCGACCTCCTCCATGCACAAGGACTTTGTTGCCCTCGATGGCAGCAAAGTCCTTAAGCAGTTGCATCAGCTGCGCTTCGTCTTCTACTACCGCACCGCCAACTTTTACAACAGTAATCTTTTCCATTGTCGTTATTCTTTTAGCTATATCCCCCTCTGCTTATGCTGCAGAGAGGGATATAATGCTTTTATTATTCCAAATATGTATATCCGTATAGGCCAGAGCGGTAGGTGTCAAGGAATTCTTTGCCTTCTTCAAGACTAATCTTTCCTTCCTTTACACTCTTTGTTACCCATGTTTCGAGCTGGCGCACCAACTTCTTAGGGTTGTACTGCACATAGTCGAGCACCTCTTCTACGGTTTCGCCATCTATTATCTGGTCGATATGATACTTGCCATCCTTAACGGAAATATGTACGGCGTTGGTATCACCAAACAGGTTGTGCATATCGCCAAGAATCTCTTGGTATGCTCCCACGAGGAATATGCCGAGATAATACGACTCGTTCTTCTTCAAGCTGTGGATAGGCAACACATGAGATGTATGACCCTCTGCCACAAAGTTTGCAATCTTGCCATCAGAGTCGCAAGTGATATCCTGCAATGTAGCGTTGCGAGTAGGGCGCTCGTTCAATCGCTGTATAGGCACGATAGGGAACAACTGGTCGATAGCCCACGAGTCTGGTAGACTCTGAAATAGCGAGAAGTTGCAGAAATATTTATCTGCCAACAGCTTGTCGAGATTCTTCAGCTCCTCTGGCACATGCTTGATATTCTTTGCCAATACGTTTATCTCGTGAGCCACGCTCCAATACATACGCTCTATCTCAGCTCTTGTCTTCAAGTCTACGATGCCATGGCTAAAGAGCTCGAGAGCCTCTTCGCGTATCTGCTCAGCATCGTGCCAATCTTCGAGCATAGAACGAGCGCTAAGGTTGTCCCAGATGTCGTAGAGGTCTTTTACGAGCTTATGGTCATTAGGCTTAGCCTCAAACTCCTCTGGCATCTCTGGCAAGCTTGCAGTCTCCAATACGTCAATCACCAATACCGAGTGATGAGCCGTTAGCGAACGTCCACTCTCTGTGATGAGGTTTGGATGAGGAAGCTCATTCTTATCCGCAGCCTCTACGAAGGTGTATATACAGTCGTTGACATACTCCTGGATGCTATAGTTGACAGAACTTTCGCTATTTGATGAGCGAGTGCCATCATAGTCAACGCCAAGACCACCACCACAGTCAACAAACTCTACCTTATATCCCATCTTATGAAGATTGATATAGAATTGTGAAGCCTCACGAAGAGCAGTCTGTATACGACGAATCTTTGTTATCTGCGAACCAATATGGAAATGGATTAACTTCAAGCAGTCGTGCCATCCCTTCTTCTCCATGATGTCGAGTGCCTGCAGCAGTTCTGCGCTGGTAAGACCAAACTTAGAAGCATCGCCGCCACTCTCTTCCCATTTGCCAGAACCACTTGATGCAAGCTTTATTCTGATACCGAGGTTAGGCTTCACGTTGAGCTTCTTTGCTACTGAAGCAATAGTCTCAAGCTCGTTCAGCTTCTCAACCACGATGAAGATACGTTTGCCCATCTTCTGAGCCAACAGCGCCAACTCTATATATGCCTGGTCTTTATAGCCATTACATATTATCAGCGAGTCGCTTTGGCATTGCACAGCCAATACTGCATGAAGCTCAGGTTTTGAACCAGCTTCAAGTCCGAGGTTAAACTTTCTGCCGTGCGAGATTATCTCCTCTACCACAGGCTGTATCTGGTTAACCTTGATAGGATAAATTATGAAGTTCTCACCCTTGTAGCCATATTCCTTCTTTGCCAAGTCAAAACAGCTGGCAGTCTTTTCGATACGGTTGTCGAGGATGTCTGGAAAACGCAATAGCACAGGCGATGTGACATCGCGCAATGCCAGTTCGTCCATAACCTCGCGGAGGTCAATCTGTGTCTTGTCCTTACAAGGAGTGACATAAACATTTCCCTTGTCGTTGACTCCAAAATACGAAACGCCCCAACCATTAATGTTGTAAAGCTCTCGCGAGTCTTCGATAGTCCATTTCTTCATTCTTCTTTTATTCGATGTTTAGCAGTTCTTTTACTTTTTCCACTGAAATCTTTATCTTCTCATAGTTGTCCATGAGGTCTACGTTGAGAGTGTATTTAGCCTTTTCATAGAACGGTTTGCGCTGTTCCAACTGGTCGTGGATAAACTCGCGAACCTCGTCAGGAGTTTTGTTCAAGAGCAAAGGGCGTACGGTCTTTCCCATCTTCAAATGTCCGTATAGCACCTCTGGCGAAGCCTTTAGGTAGATGGTGTCGCCCTGCTGATTGATGTAATCGATATTGTCGAAGAAGCATGGAGTGCCTCCGCCGCAACTAATGATAACATCCTCAAACTCTGCCACCTCATGAAGCATATTGCGTTCTATCTCGCGAAACCCCTCTTCGCCAACGCTGTCGAAGATTTGTTTTACGGTTTTGTGCATTCTGCTCTCTATATACCAGTCGAGATCGTAGAAAGGCAATCCAAGCTCCTTGCTTAGTGCCTTGCCCACGGTAGTCTTTCCCGACCCCATATATCCTATGAAGATAATCCTCGTCATGATAGTTTTCGCTTATTTCTTTCTTGCCTTTGGTTCTGGTGCAGCGTTTATCACCTCCATACATTGTTCGTAGGTAAGATCTGCTGCATTCTCGTGCATAGCCTTTGGCAAACGATAATTCTTGCCGTCGTAGGCGAGATAAGGACCATAGCGTCCGTTCAGCACTTCCAACTTGGTATCCTCGTTGAAAGCTTTGATATGGCGTTGCTGCTCTTGCTTGCGCTTGTCCATGATAATGGTTATAGCGCTTGTGAGAGATATTGTCATTGGGTCTTCGCCCTTTGGCAACGAAGCATATTTCTTGTTGTGCAATACGTAAGGCCCGAATCTTCCAGCTCCGATAACCACAGGCGAACCTTCGAAGTCGCCCAATGTGCGTGGAAGCTTGAATAGTTCAAGAGCCTCCTCGAGAGTGATAGTCTCGATACTCTTATCTGCAGGCATCTGAGCAAACTGTGGCTTATCGTTGTCCTCAGCCGAGCCAATCTGCACAGCAGGTCCGAAGCGGCATATCTTCACATACACAGGCTTGCCAGTCTTAGGGTCGTTGCCAAGCATACGTTCGCCAGCCTTATGCTCCGATCTTTCGTTCATCACCTTGTCTACCACAGGCTCAAAGTCCTTGTCGAAGCTCTTCATCATCTGCAACCATTCCTCTTTGCCTTCGGCTATTTGGTCGAACTGCTCCTCCACACGTGCGGTGAAGTTGTAGTCCATAATCTCAGGGAAGTTCTTCATCAAGAAGTCGTTAACCACCATACCGATATCTGTTGGCAACAGCTTACCCTTGTCAGAGCCAGCCATCTCGGTCTTGGTCTTCGATGTCTTAACGCCATTCTTCAAGGTGTCTATCACGTATGTGCGTTCCTCTCCATTCTTGTCACCCTTCTGCACATATTCACGCTGCTGGATGGTAGAGATTGTTGGAGCATAGGTAGAAGGACGACCGATGCCCAATTCCTCAAGCTTGTGTACAAGGCTTGCTTCAGTATATCTGGAAGGACCCTGGCTGAATCTTTCAGTAGATGTTATCTCCTCCTGCTGTAGTTCGTCGCCTTCGTTGATAACAGGAAGCAAAGCTGACTCTTCTGCATTCTGGCTGTCGTCGTCGGTAGACTCTGTGTAAACCTTCAAGAAACCGTCGAATGTAACAACCTCGCCATTAGCAACAAACTTATACGAAGAGTTGTTCACGTCGATAGTGATGGTTGTCTTCTCCAACTGTGCGTCAGCCATCTGCGATGCTATGGTGCGCTTCCATATCAAGTTGTAGAGTCTGCGCTCCTGTACTGTTCCCTCTATGGTCTGCTGATCCATAACAGTAGGGCGGATAGCCTCGTGAGCCTCCTGAGCACCCTTAGAACTTGTGTGGTAGTTGCGTCTCTTTGAGAAGTTGTCGCCATAAAGCTCCTTCACCAAAGCTTCGCTACCGTCGAGTGCCAACTGCGATAGGTTTACACTATCGGTACGCATGTACGTGATGCGTCCGTTCTCATATAGATGTTGAGCCACCATCATGGTCTGGCTAACAGTAAAGCCCAGTTTGCGGGCAGCCTCTTGCTGAAGTGTAGATGTTGTGAAAGGAGGAGCAGGCATACGCTTCAAAGGTTTCTTCTGTATAGAAGCCACGGTGAAGTGAGCATCCTTGCATTGATTCAAGAATTCTACAGCCTCTTCGTGAGTCTTAAAGCGAGTGTCGAGTTCTGCCTTTAGCTCGCTCTTTGTGCCATCGGCTCCAGTAACCTGGAATATGGCATTCACTCTGTAGTATGGTTCACTCTTGAAAGCCTGCATCTCGCGCTCACGCTCCACGATGAGTCTTACTGCTACACTCTGCACACGTCCGGCAGAGAGTGATGGCTTAACCTTGCGCCACAATACTGGCGAGAGCTTGAAACCTACTATACGGTCGAGCACACGGCGAGCTTGCTGTGCATTCACAAGGTTCATATCGAGAAGGCGTGGAGTCTCTATAGCCTTAAGAATAGCCGACTTGGTAATCTCGTGGAACACTATTCGCTTAGTCTTCTCCTCGTCCAATCCTAATACTTCGCAAAGGTGCCAGCTGATGGCTTCTCCTTCGCGGTCCTCATCGGATGCCAACCAAATCTGCTTTGCCTTCTTTGCATTGCTCTTTAGTTCGGCAACGAGTTTCTTCTTCTCCTCAGGAATCTCATAGTGAGGCATCATAGTCTTTTCATCAATGCTCAACTCACGTTTCTTGAGGTCACGAATATGTCCGTAGCTCGACATCACCTTGAAGTCGGAGCCTAAAAACTTCTCTATTGTCTTAGCCTTTGCGGGGCTCTCTACAATCACTAGATTTTCTTGCATACTACGAAATGTATAAATTATGGGGCACAAAAGTAATTAAAACTTTTCTTATACCTTATTATATATCTATATTTTTATTTTTTTTAAGGATTTGTGATGCAAAGATGATACAAAAAACACAAAAACCTGTTTTTATTTGGCTGTCTTGATAATAATCGCTATCTTTACGGCAGTTTTATGAATTAAAATATGTTATTTTGACACTCAAACAGCAGTTTTGTTTTATGTGGCTTCCGTTCTTACTCCTAAGACGAGAAGAATTGTAAACCGTCAACGGAAGTCTTAACTCGACATTTACCTTTATTATTGTGCCTAATTGACGGAGACGCAACGACTAACAAATTTAATTGAACATGAAGAAATTTACGTATTCGTTTCTTAGCATTTTGATGCTATTGTTAGCTATGCCGCTTGGGGCATTGGCTCGAACTACCGTGACTTTTGATTTTGCAGCTAATCCGTGGGGATTGCCTCTTGGTTCTGGTGATGATGCAGCTAAAGGAAACATCATAACTCCTATAGTTAAAGATGGAGTAACTGCAACTTTTGCTAAAGGAACTAATGCACAAAATACTCCTCGCATGTGGACTGGGCCAGAACTAAGAATGTTTTCTGGTAATACAATGACTTTTACTGCGCCAACAGGAAAGGTTATTGAAAAAGTTGAATTTACAGGAACTCTTAGTTTGGTTGTAGACGAAGGAACTTATGATAGTTCTTCTAAGACTTGGTTGCAGCCAAAGACACAAGTGAATTCTGTTACCTTTACTGGTGGAAAAAAACCAGGAGATAAATCTAAAAATTATACTACCAAAATCTCTAAGGTCATCCTCACAATCGCAGATCCAGGCGAAGGTGCAGAAGTTGTAGTATTGCCAGAGATTGCAGACTTCGCTTCTCTCAAGGCTACAGAGAAAGGTAAGGCTGTTAAGCTAACTGTTACCAACGGTAAGGTGGTTTATGCTGGAAGCAGAGACTTGATCGTTGAAGACGCTACAGGTGCTATCGACTTCTATAATTGGGGTATTAAAGCTACTGCTGGTCAGGTAATCAATGGTGTTGTTGAGGCTAAGTATGATGAATTCTTAGGTATGCCACAGGCTGCAAAGACTGCTAATACAGACGTTGCAGCTCTTACCATTACCGATGGCGACGCTGTAGCTCCTGTAGCAATGGAATTTGCTGACGCTATGAAGGCTACTTCTTATTTGAAGTATGTCACACTTGCTGGCTTTGCTGTCGAAGAGGCTGATGGTAAGAAATACCTCGTAAGTGGCGAAAACAAGATTCAGCTTTACGACAAGTTTAAAGTTGAATATACTCTTCCTAAGGATATTCAGAGCATTAGCGGTATCATCATTCCTTTCGTAGCAAATGGTTCTACTGATGTTATCGTAGAAATTGCTCCTACAAGCGCTGAGGATATCGTTGCTAAGCCTGTTCTTCCAGAAGGCGATGTAACAGCCACATATCTTGTAAACCCAGGTTTCGAGACTTGTGAAGCTGCAACAGGTAAGGTTGGTACAGCAGGTTCTGCACAGGGTACAGACTATGAGGCAGTAGGTTGGAAGCTTGTTTCTTCTGCCGCTTGGTCTAATAGTGCTGCATTCGCTTATGGTAGCGATGCTTCTCTTAATGATGCTGCTGTTCCTGCAACCGATAATGCTGGTAACACAGGTAAAGCTCTTGGTTTCACAGTAGGATGGGGTGGTACAAACTCTTATCAGTCAGCAGCAGAAGTTGTACTGCCTGCTGGTTACTATACGTTGAAGGCTCACGCTTATAATGGCGGTACTGCTACTCAGTTTGCTTCTAAGCTTGGTTTTGCTACTGCCGACAAGGCTTACACAAGTACCAAGAATAGCTTTGCTTTGAATGAGTGGGTAGAGAATGTAGTAGAATTCACTCTTGACTCTGAAACTACAGGTCATTTCACTATTGGTGGTGCTGCCGTAAGTGGTGGCTCTGGCGCAAATGGTAAGGTATTCTTCGATAATATCACCCTTGAGCGTCAGGATTTACTCGCAGCAGCAAACAATAATCTCGCTAAGGAGATTGCTGCTGCTAAGGAGATAGCAAATGCAGGTCTTGCTTCGACAGCCGACCTTCTTGCTGCTATCGCTACAGCAGAGGCTGCAGCAACAAAGACAGACTATAAAGAGATTTTTGCAGCTATCGAGCCATTGAAGGCTGCAGTTGCTGCATACAACGATGTAAATGCTCACTTCGTAGCATTTGCTGATGCAAAGGCAAAGTATGCAACTCTTGATACTAAATATGCAACCGAGGCAAAGATTGCGGCAGTAAATGCTATTGCAGCAAAGACCCCTGCTACAGCTGATGAGGCAGACGCTTTGAAGGCAGACTATATTAAGGCAGTTCGTGTACTTGCAGAGTCTAATGCTTTGGCAGAAGGCGTAGAGGGTGCTACCAACTATACTGAGTCTATCAAGAATGCTAATGCTGAGGCTTTGGATGGTTGGACAACAGCTCTTGGCGAAATCAATAAGGGTAAGATTGAAATCAAGAATGGTGAACCATTCACCGATGCAGAGGCTAACTCTACTCACACTTACTTTGATGGTGGTAGCTGGGGCGATAAGGCTTGGGACGTAACATTCTCTCAGGATGTTACATTGCCTAAGGGTAAGTATTTGCTCACAGCAACATCACGTGCATCTGTAGACCTTGCTTCATTTACTCTCTTTGCAGGTGAGACTCGTGCAGCTATGCAGCATGTTGGTAATGCAGGCGAACTCTTCGATCGCGGTTGGAATGATTGCTCTGTAGAGTTTGAGGTTACTGAGGAGGATGCTACAGTAAACCTTGGTGTACAGGGCGTTGCCGACAAGCAGTATCAGTGGATGTCATTCACCCGCTTCCGTCTTGTTAAGGTTGGTGAAGTTGCGCCAAGCGTAATAGAGGTTGACAACATCGCAGCTCTACGCAATATCGAAGGTGGCGAAATGGAGGATCCAAGCGTTAAGCTCATGTTGAAGAACGCTAAGATTACTTATGTACAGAATGAGGAAGGTGACGTTGATCCTGAATACTCTGTAAAGTATGCATTGCTTGAAGACGAGACTGGCGCTGTTGAAATCTCTGATCTCGTGGCTAAGGCTAAACTAAACAATTGGTTCAAGGGTGAACTTAAGGAAGGTGTTGCTCTAAATGGTTATGTTATTGTTGACTATAGCTCATTCTTCCCAAGATTGGTTGTGAATGATGAGACAGCAAAGTCTGAGATTACAATCACTCCTACCGAAATTACTCCTACTGTTGTAACAATTGCTGATGTTCAGAAACCAGAGAACCATCTGCGTATGTTCGAACTTCAGAATGTGGAACTTGTCAAAGAAGATGGATCATACGCATTCAAGCAGGATGGTGATATTATTGCTGCAGTAGATATGTTCAAAAATATGCTTGATGAGATGCCTACTAACATTGAAAGCGTTAAAGGTGTATTGTTCCTTGATTTGGAATCATACTGCTTCGTACCAACCTCTTATCTCGATCGCCCTTCTCCAGCACCTGTCGAGGTTAACAGCATTGCAGAGTTGAACAAGCTTGGTGAAGAGTACGAAGGTGCAACTATTGAGTTGAAGCTTACAGATGCTCAGATTACTGTAGCTGACGCTTCAATGTCTTCTGCTATCATCGAAGATAAGACTGGCGCATTTAATGCTCAGTACTTCTTTGCTGAGGCCGTTGGAATGGAAATGTTGAAAGACGAATTCAAGCAGGGTACAGTTCTCAATGGCTATCTCTATGCAACATATAGCTATGGCTCTATCGAGGTATGTGATCTTACAGCAGAATCTAATATCACTACTACCGAGGCTCCTGTAGTTGCTACCGAGGCAGACTTCGCAGAGGTATTGAAGGCAGAGAACAACTACCGTCTCTATGAGTTCAAGGATATTACTGTAAACAAGAATGAGTTAGATCACTTCCAACTTGTTAAGGGTGATGCCAAGGCTGAAATCTCTGACAGAACTCGCTCACTCGAAGAGTCTATGATGGCTAATGTAGAGAGCGTAGTTGGTTACTTCCGCGTAGTTGGTGATGAGGCTGAATTCACACTCATCTCTTACAAGACAGCTACTCCTAATGGTATCTCAGCTCTTGAGGTTGCTGCTAAGAATGCTGCCGTTTACAACTTGAACGGTGCAAAAGTTCGTAATGCAGGTGAGTCTGTTAAGGGCTTGGCTAAGGGTATCTACGTAGTAGGTGGCAAGAAGATCGTTGTTAAGTAAACAAACATCTATGATAAGGCATCCTGCCTTATTAGATAAATAAAAAAAGAAACGGCATTCGCACATTGCGGATGCCGTTTCTTTTTCTGTGAGCTCTTATATTTGCGCTCTTATATATACTCTTTGTCGTATGCAAATATCTGCGTTGAACAATGCTCTCAGTACCGATTTGAGTAACGGTAAACTGGTACAGGAGTTTCACCCTGCTGGTACTGGAGTTTCACCTTGGTGGTATCGCAGTAACACTAAGCTGGTACAGCCGATGCAATTAAGAGGCTTTATTTGCTTATTTTATAGCTCTTCTTGTTGCCTTTATTCCCGCTTAGGCTAACAACGTAAATGCCATGGTTGAGAGAGCTGTAGGCAGCAGATAATGATGAGGCTTTGTTGCCTGAATTTATGGTTCTGCCATACATGTCTGTTATTATCCATGAGGTGAAGGCTGTAGCCTCGGCTTTAGGATTATCTATTCCTGTTGCTGCATCCCAAAGGTCAAGTTCCTCGGTATTGAGTACATAGCAGTCTGACTGATTATTAGGATTATAGTTGGCAACGAAAGCCACTACATTCATCTTTGTCATATTCCAAGCTTCATCGAGAGTGGTGGTGTAGTTGCACTTATACCCGTTTGCGATGTCTATCTTGTCGCCCCAAGTAGGAGTCAAAGACACGCGTGGCGAATGACGATGATAGAAACCACCCTTAGCGCCAGCCTGTCGCTTTGTATATATGCTATCCTCGGTAAGGAATACATATAGGCGAACGTTGTCGGGAGTAGCCAATGGCAATAACTGTTTGCCTTCCACCTGTATGCTTACGTTTCTTGTCGAAGTGTTTAGCTCCTTAGTGATGTTTACAGTTGCAAGCGCAGGGGTCTGCTTAGCCATTTTGTATGCCTCCAAAACGTTTTCTGCTGAGGCTTCAAGGATAGGAGTTTCATACTTGAATATCTCAGGCAATGTTTTGCGGAAGTCGCTACGGTCTACGAGCATGGCAGGTGCAAATGTGCGATAAGAAGGATAGAACCATTCATATTCCGAGCTTGTAGGAATGGTGTATTTATCTGCCATGAAGCCTGCATGATGACCAATTTCTATGATGTCGGTCATGTCTTTTATAGCATTGTTGATAGCCAAGTGGGCAGCAGGACAGCCCGAGCAATTCTCGGTAGAGAATGTTTCCAACAACACATTGCGGTCTTGATAAGAGTCGCGGCATTTGGTCTGCACGCTCTCCGACCAGTTGTCGGCAGCCACGGCATCAGCCTCGTCGTTTACGCTCTTTATGCAGAGGCGGAGGTTGTAGTCGCCATTTGTAGGCACTTTCATTTGCGACAATTCAAACGAACCCTCGCGACGTGATGATGTTTGCAGACCTTCCACGCGCTCAGAGCATAGTTCCTTGTCGCCATCGTATAGGGCAAAGGTGAGGCTGTTTACTGGAGCAACACCAAGGTTTTGGTATGTGCCGAAGTAGTTGATAGCTTTGCCTGGCTTTACGTAAGCAGGCAAATTGGTTATGCCTAATCTTACATTGTGCTGAGGTATGTTGTCGCCAGTTATTGTGGCAAGCAATGATGCGCTATAGTTGTCTTCGTATAATGTCCACTTGCCATTCTTACCCTTGATATATTCCGGATTCTTCACCAGCTGAGTGCCGTAGCATATATATTGGCTCTCTTTGATGGTGTAGCCAACATACAGGGCAGAACCATCGATGGTGTAAGGCTTGGCAAGCTCGAATGTATTCCATTTCGTCTCCTTGGCGTCCACGGTTTCCTTGTAGAAAGGTTCGCCGTTGAGGTCGTGGCTAAGGAATATTGTTATAGCTCCGTTTGCTGTTGTGTCAGGAAAAGCAATCTGAATGTCGATGAGCTTACAGCCTTTGTATGCCGACATATAGTTGGCATCGAAGAATATAGCAGAGCCTACGTCGGTAGCGCCCTTTACTGATTCTAAACCTGCCGACGATTTCTTGTTGTTGCCTATGATAAGCGTGGTATTTGCTGTGTCGGCATACGCATTAATACCAAAAAGAACCATGAGCGCAGCGCCCATGATTCTCTTTTTGTTATTTGATATAAAGCTCATAATAGAGTTTTTTGGTTATATTCGTTGTAATAGCTTACTTCACAACCTTGAAAGTCTGTTCGCCATTAGCGGTTTCAACCTTCACGATGTATGTGCCAGCAGCCTTGCCAGCAAGGTTTGCAGGTGTGCCCTGAGCAACGGTAGCTACGAGAGCGCCGTTGACAGCATAAACCTTAGCAGAAGTATATTCGCCATTGATATAAACGAGGTTGCCACCAGCATAGCGGATGCTTACGTGGTTGCGAATGTTCTCGATGTTCTTAACAGCATTAACGTCTGATTCGTATTTGATAACAGGGTAGTTCCAGGTAACGCCAGAACCATCACCAGTCACACCACCACCTGCAATCACCTTACCGTCATTGCTGCAGCACATTGCAGGGTACAATTCTGTTGGGGAGATTTTCTTGCCGCCACCACCGCAAGTAAATATCTCGTCTACATAAACGAGCTTGTCGTCGTTGGTGAATATAAATGGGTTATTCATGCCTGCTGCATCAGTATAGTAGCCATACATGTTGCCCTCGCCATCGATAGAAAGGATAGTACCTCCGTTGAAGTTTGTTTCTTCCTTGTTCTCACCTTCCTCTTCTTCGCCATAGTCTTCTTCGCCACAGTTGAAGAGCTGTACAAGTTCGCCATCGCGAATGAAAGCTGGATTGAAACCACCGCCACCAGCAACGTTCAAACCAACGATAGTCTTACCATCATCGCTGATGTCGCGAACGAAGAACTGGGTGAAAGTTGCCGAGTCAGCCTGCTCCACGAGCTTGCCATCTACATAGAGCTTGTTGTGGCCAGCTTGTCCGAGATTGCTGAATACAGTATTGATAACATAGCTATCTCCCTTCTTTTCCCAAAGGATAGGGCAGTCGCGCATGATTTCATAAACCATTCCTTCAAGGATAGTCTTTTCGCCAACCTTAATACTTGCATGACCTGCGATATACTTGCCGTCAGCAGTTATGGCGCGAGCCTCCTGTGAGAAGTCTTCGGTTTTAGCTTGCGTTAAAGAGTAGCCTTCTGGTACAGGTAGTTGCTGCCAATCGCCTGTTATAGTGCGCCATCCTGGATAAGCCACACTTTTCTTCTCCTCGTCTTCGCGCTGCTCGAAGCTACCAACGATGATACCATCGTTAGAAACGTCGCATGCAGAAATGCGGTTGTATGTAGTTCCGAGTGGAGTAAGCTCTGTAGGGTCAGAGAGCTGCCAAAGGTAAGCACCACCTAATTGGAATACCATCTGTGCATCGTCGTAGCCTACTGCATAGTTGCCGTTTGATGATACATGCTGGAACCAGCCAGCAGCAAACTGTTGGTCACCATACTCTGGGTCTACGATAGTGAAATCTTTGAAATCCTGTTCGATATAGTCCTGCGCGTTAACTGTTTGTGGGGCAGAAAACGCAAGTGCGGTAGCACAAGCGCAGGTAAGTAAAAGTTTGTTCATACTATAACCTTTTAAATTAATAATTATCGTTAATCGTGCTGCAAAAGTACTGAATTATTCTTATAAGTCCAAAGTCTTTGCTAACAATTGTTGACATATTACTATTAAAAATGGCTCATATTGTGATAAAACTGTAATAAATATGTGGGGTAATGGAAAAAATAGCCTAATTTTGCAAGCGCTTAGCAGACACTACGATAGTCGGGAAGCATATATTTAAAGAAAATCTTATAGTTAAGATACAATATGGTATTAAATTATATTTGGATAGCTTTTTTCGTGATAGCATTCGTCTTTGCTGTCATAGGACTTGCCATGGGAGATACCACCATCTTCCAAAAGATTGTAGACTCAACCTTCGACTCTTCAAAGAATGCCTTTGAGATATCGCTCGGACTCACCGGAGTGCTTGCCCTTTGGCTTGGCATCATGAAGATAGGCGAGAAGGCTGGGGTAGTAAATGTGCTGGCTCGTGCGCTAAGTCCTGTATTCACCAAGCTGTTTCCTGATATTCCAAAGAATCATCCCGTGATGGGAAGCATATTTATGAATATTGCATCAAATATGCTTGGCCTTGATAATGCAGCCACTCCTACAGGATTGAAGGCTATGGCACAGATGCAGGAGCTGAATCAAAAAAAGGATACGGCAACAAATCCGATGATAATGTTCTTGGTGCTCAACACCTCGGGACTAACCATCATCCCTACCACCATCCTTGCTTTCCGTGCGTCGTATGGTGCAGCACAGCCTACCGATGTTTTTATTCCAATATTGTTGGCTACGCTTGTGGCAACCCTTGCCGGCATCATCATTACCTCGCTTTGGCAACGAATAAACATCCTGCAGCATGTGTTGCTCTTCACCATCTTTGGTATGTGTGCCTTTGTGGGCATTATTATCTGGGGCTTCGGGCAGATGGATAAAGACACGATGAATACCGTGACCACGGTGGCATCGAATATGATACTCCTTGGCATCATCCTCTGCTTTATCTTGGCAGGCTTTTTCAAGAAGGTGAATGTATATGATGCTTTTATCGAAGGAGCAAAAGAAGGTTTCACTACAGCTGTAAAGATAATCCCTTATCTTGTTGCAATCCTTGTAGGCATCGGAGTGTTTCGTGCTTCGGGAGCTATGGATATGGTTATTCGTGGCATTTCATGGTCGGTAGAACAATGTGGTTTCAACTCCGACTTCGTAGGCGCTCTGCCTACTGCCATCATGAAGCCGCTATCGGGAAGTGGAGCACGAGGTATGATGCTCGAGGCAATGAAGAACTATGGCCCAGACTCCTTTGTCGGTCGCTTGAGTTGCATCTTCCAAGGTTCTACCGATACCACCTTCTATATCCTTGCTGTATACTTCGGTAGCGTTAGCATCAGAAACACTCGTCATGCTGTTGCTTGTGGCTTATTAGCCGATTTGGCAGGAGTGTTTGCAGCAATTATTATCGCTTATTTATTCTTTGGATAATTAACATTTTAAATAATGGCAAGTTTAAAGTCACTCGCAAAAGATACTGCTATTTATGGTATGAGCAGTATTATTGGCAGATTCTTGAACTATCTGCTGGTGCCACTATACACGGCAAAGATTAGTGCCGCAAGTGGTGGCTATGGTGTTATCACCAACATGTATGCCTATACGGCATTAATCCTCGTTATTTTGACTTACGGTATGGAGACCACCTTCTTCCGCTTCGTCAATAAAGAAGAGGAAAACTCGGAGAAAGTATACCATACCGTGTTGTGTATGGTAGGAACAACATCATTGCTGTTCATCGCTTTGGTGTTTCTCTTTATTTCCCCTTTAAGCAATATGATGGGCTATGCCGATCATCCTGCTTATGTATGGACAATGTTTGTTACCGTGGCGATAGATGCGTTCCAATGTATACCGTTTGCATACCTTAGATTTAAGAAGCGTCCACTGAAGTTTGCTGCTTTCAAGTTGCTCTTCATCGGTATGAATATCTTGCTCAACATCGTTTACTATGTCTTTATGGATGGTCACGACGTGGGCTATGCCTTCTATATCAACCTTGTTTGTACAGCTTCTATCACATTCTGTTTCTATAAAGAGATTATCGAAGGCTTCCGTGGCGAAAAGGCTTCGTGGGCAGAAACAAAGGTGCTCATCAAGAAGATGCTTGGCTATAGCTGGCCTATCCTTGTGCTTGGTATAGCTGGCATATTGAACCAGACTGCCGACAAGATTCTATTCCCATATATATATAAAGGTGCAAATGCCCACGAACAACTCGGTATCTATGGTGCAGCATCAAAGATTGCCATGATAATGGCGATGATAACTCAGGCTTTTCGCTTTGCTTACGAACCTTTTGTTTTTGGCAATGCTAAAGAGAAAGACAATAGAAAGATGTATGCTTCGGCAATGAAATACTTTGTTATCTTCACCCTCTTGGCTTTCCTTGTGGTGGTAGGATATATGGATTTGCTTCGCCATATCATCGGTCGCGATTATTGGGAAGGCTTGAATGTGGTGCCTATTGTGATGGCTGCCGAGATAATGATGGGAGTATATTTCAATCTTAGCTTTTGGTATAAGCTCATAGACAAGACCATCTGGGGAGCTTACTTCTCGGGCATCGGTTGCTTGGTGCTTATAGCCATCAACGTTATCTTTGTGCCTATCTATGGCTATATCGCGTGTGCCTGGGCTGGCTTTGCAGGCTATGGCACAGCTATGGTGTTGTCGTATATCGTGGGTCAGAAGAAATATCCTATCGACTATCCTGTTAAGGATATTATGATATATGTGGTTCTTGCCATAGTGCTCTTTGCTGGCATGACACAGGTAAATAAATATCTGTCTCCAATAATGGCTCTCGCTGCTAATACCGTTCTTATCCTCATCTTCACAGCCTATCTCGTGAAGAAGGATTTCCCTTTGAGCAGTCTGCCTGTAGTTGGTAAGTATTTTAGAAAGTGAGAGAGCGACTATCCAGCAGACTTTGTCTGAATGATATTGCCGAGCTAAGCGCAGTAGTGGCAGGCAACGAGAATAATCATCGAAAGGAAGAGCTTTATCAGCTCTCTTTCGATGATAACAATCGTGTGGCAAACAACGCCTTTTGGATATTTACTCATTTCGATGATTTCAATAACCAATGGCTCTATCAGAAGCATGATGATTTGATAGATAGAGTTATTGTTGAGAATAATGAAACCAATCGCCGTCTGATGCTCTCCCTTCTTCTTCGTCAACCATTCGAAGAAGAATCTCTTCGCTCCGATTTCATCGACTTCTGTGAGTCAAAGATAACAGCTTGTTCGCAGCCTTATGCCATTAGAGCATATTGCATGAAACTTGCCTATGAGCAAATGAAGTATTATCCAGAATTGCTCGCTGAGCTAAAGGCTACATTGGATATGCTATCACAAGAACCCTTGTCGCCCGCCTTGCAGTCTGCTAAGAATCAGGTGATGAAGAAAATAAAGAAAAGCCTTGGTGGTAAATAGTTTTAAGCCGTAAAAAGCCTTATATATTAGTCCTGAAAGTTATTGTAATTACACTTTTTAGTTCGACTTTTTGTGATTTGCTACACTTTTAAGGACGACTTTTGGCAAAATCTTAAATAAAAAAGGTATCTTTGCAACATCGTATTAAGCAAACAACGTCTATGAGTAAAGAAAAAGCCAACAACGACTTTGCTGCCTTTGACGAGTATCTATCGCAACATTCATATCCGACCGACAGATGATTGGAAAGAGCAGCCGAACTTAAAGGATCCTCATTATAATAAAACCTTGCAAAAGGTGGACAGAAAAGGTGGACAGAAAAGTGAATCGGTAGATAGAAAAGGTGGACAGAAAACAAAAGTCTCTATCATACGAATGATAAAAGACAATCCTTCAATTTCTTCTATCGAAATGGCAAATCTAATCGGAATTAATCGAAGTGCAATATCAAAGCACTTAAAGAAATTAAAAGAAGACCACATTATTAAACGTGAAGGTCCTGCAAAAGGTGGAAAATGGATAATAATAACATCATAATAAAAACAGGAAAACAAGTAATGAAGAAAAAAGCAACAGTCCTTATCGCTTCGATGATGGCATTCTGCGGACTCAATACCGCACATGCTGACGAGGGTATGTGGACAATCTACAACTTGCCTAATGCTGTTTACAACATTATGCAGCAAGAAGGTTTCAAGATGACTTATGATCAGCTCTACAATGGCGAGAACGCCTTGAAGAACGCAGTAGTTAACTTCTCTGGTTATTGCTCTGGCGTTGTGGTATCGCCAGACGGTCTTGTGTTTACTAACCACCATTGTGGTTTCGAAGCTATTCGCTCACACTCTACCGTAGAGCACGACTATATGCTCAATGGTTTCTATGCTAAGAGCTTCGAAGAGGAATTGCCTAACGAGGATATGTTCGTTAGCTTTATGATCGATCAGAAGGATGTTACCGATCGCCTTACTGCACTTGGCATCGACAACATGAACTCTAACGATCAGGCTAACCTCATCGACTCTTTGCAGAATGCTCTTACCGATTCTATTAAGAAGGTAGACTCTACTCTCCATATCGATATCGATGCTTTCTATGAGGGTAACAAGTATTATGCTACCACATATCAGGACTTCACCGACCTCCGCTTGGTGTTCACCGTGCCTAAGTCAATGGGTAAGTTTGGTGGCGAGACTGACAACTGGATGTGGCCACGTCAGACTTGCGACTTCTCTGTATTCCGTATCTATGCCGACCCTAAGACCAATGGTCCTGCTGCATATAGCAAGGACAATGTGCCTTACCATCCAAAGCGTTGGGCTCAGGTTAGCATGCAGGGATATAAGGAAGGCGACTACGCTATGACCATCGGTTATCCTGGTTCTACAAGCCGCTACCTATCAAGCTTTGGTATCCACGAGATGCGCGATGCACAGAATGCTCCTCGTGCTCAGGTGCGTGGTGTAAAGCAGGATGTGATGATTCGCCATATGCGTGCCGACGAGGCAGTACGTATCAAGTATGATTCTAAGTATGCTCAGAGCTCTAACTATTGGAAGAACTCGCTTGGTATGAACAAGTGTATCGACTCTATCGGCATCATCAATTTGAAGCGCGACTACGAGAAGCGTATCAAGGCTTATCAGGATTCTACTGGCTATCTGAAGGGACAGCTCGACTTCGATAAGATGAAGCAACTCTATGACAAGCGCTTCGAATATATGAAGGTTTGGACAAACTATAGCGAGGCTTTCCGTCGTACCAATGAGTTTACTACTCGTGCTATGGCTCTCGACAGAATGGAAGTTAAGGGACCAAAGAACAAAAAGTCGAAGCAGTATATAGAGTTTGCTGACAATAGCGAGGAATGGGATGAGGCTCTCGACAAGGAGGTGCTCGCAGTATTGATGAAGAACTATCGTGAGCATGTAGATAGCAAATATCTTCCTAAGTTCTATGCTACCATCGACAGTAAGTTTGGTGGCGACTATGCTAAGTATGTAGACTATCTCTATGCTAACTCATTCCTTATGAAGAGTGGCACACCTATCTACATCAACCGCAAGTCATATCTCAAAGACCCAGGTGTGCAGCTTGGTCTCGACCTCTTGGAGGTGCTCGGTGTGTTGCGTGAAAACATCAATAGCGTAAGCGACGATATCAACAAGCAGGAGAAATATCTCTGTGCTGCTAAGCTTCGTATGGAAGAAGACCTTCCTCACTATTCAGATGCTAACTTCACCATGCGTTTGAGCTATGGTCAGGTAGGTGGCTTCGACCTTGGCGGTAAGCCTTCTGGCTATTATACTACTGCCGAGAGCATTGTAGAGAAGATGGATAAGGGCGACAAGATTATCGACTATCAGGCAGAGCCTATTATGCGCAATCTCTTTAGCTCTAACAACTTTGGTAAGTATGTAGATCCAACAACAGGTAAGTTCCAGCTCTGCTTCCTCACTAACAATGATATCACAGGCGGTAACTCTGGTTCACCTATGTTTGATGGTAATGGCAACCTCATTGGACTTGCCTTCGATGGCAACTGGGATAGCCTTTCTTCAGACATCAACTTCGATAGCCACTTGGCTCGTTGTATCGGTGTTGACATCCGCTATGTGCTCTATATGATGGACTCTTGGGGACATGCAGACCGCTTGCTCAAGGAGATAAATGCAAAATAATTCTTAAAAGCCCCTAATATGATAGAAGGGAAGCAAAGATAGGAAGTTAGTCCTAATCTTTGCTTCCCTTCTTGCTTTTGCAGGTTAGCAATTCGGATGTTATATCGTAAAAATATGGGATATAACAAAAAAATATTGGCAATTTGTCACTTATTACAAATATTTTAGTTACTTTTGCAATCAAACCATTAATTAATATATTCTACTAATAATAAACGACTTATATTAAGACTTAAAAACAAAGACAAACTAATTGCAATTCGGCTGACCTTACCCCTAAGACGGGAAGGTGATTAAACAGTCCGCAACCGAATCCCCAAAACTTTTACCTATTATTTAAGTGCCCACGGACTGGCGACACTCTACTCTACAAAACTATAACTACATGAAGAAATTTTATTCTTTAGTAATGACTGCGTTGGCAATGTTCTCTGTAGGAACTCAGACTTCTTATGCTGATGAAACTGTATTGACCCCAACACAGACAACTGTTATACAAGCTGATGGTAAAACTGCGCAAAATGCCAATACAGTATTGTATAACGCAGAAGCAACTTCTTGGCGCTACTCACAAGCTAAAATCAATGGAGGCGCATTTACAAATATGTTGGCAAATTATGACGGCTCACCTGTAGTGTTGACAAAGTTTGATGCGTCAACAACATTGAATGGTAAGTTGCTTAAAAAGGCTACATTGTCTTTCTCTTCTGTTTGTACTGTATCTAAAAAGAATTCTAATGTACAGGTTGCTACCATCAATACTGGTTGGGATGCAACTACAGCAACATGGACTAATACCAATACAGCAGAAATTCTTAATGCTGTAGGTATTAATGGTAATGGTGATAATGTTGGTACAAAAAAGAAGGAATTGAGTTACGATGTTACTTCTTATCTTCAGGCTTCAACAAATAATACTTTAGGTATTGCGCTCTTTACTTTTACTGGTCGTGAGCAAGATGCTTCAGATTTTAAGTTGACATTGGAATACGTTGATGCTGCAAGTGCTACAAACTATACTGTTAAGTATGTAGATGCTGCAGGCAAAGAGATTAAAACAAGTTCTACTTATGTAGCAGAAAGTGGCTTGGTTCCTTCATTGACAGAGTCTGATAAGGATGCTGTTTATAATGAAGACAAAACCGTAAAGTATGTCTATGATAGCGACGATGCTGCAAGCTTGACAATTGCTGCTGATGGTTCAACTGTTGTTACTGTTAAGTTCCGCGAGGCTGCTAAATGGAATTATACATTCAATGCAGTTGATGAAGAAGGTAATCCTTTGCAGGAAGGTATCGTAAAGGGTACAAACTTTGAGGGCGAGACCTTCAACGTAGGTTATCCTTATGCTATCAATGTTGATAGTACTCTTTATACATCAGACAAGTTGAGCTCAGACAAGAAGGGATACTATCTCTCTTATACTCTTGAGGCAGACAATCAGGTTAAAGATATTACTTTCAAACCAACAACTACTACAGATATCGTATTCTTAGCTGAAGCAGAGAATATCGAAGGTTTGACAAAGGCTACAAACCCTAATACTTTTGTTCGTAGCTCTAACGGTGGTTCTGCTTATGCAGCAGAGGCTGACGTAGAGATTACAAAGCTCCAGCCTGGTAAATATAAGTTGACCGCTGTTATTTGTGATGCTACAAAGAATGCAGGTTCTGAATGGAACTTCCTTGCAGGCGAAAATAACATCTTCAAGTTTACTGCTTCTTCTGTAAACTGGGCTCAGGGTACATCTGAAGAGTTTGAAGTAAATGCTGAAACTCCTATCTATTTGGCTAAGGGCGGTAATGCTAACCAGGCTGTAGACTTTATCTATATCCAGAAGACTGGTGATGCAGAAGCACTACCAACTTTTACCGAGGTTAACAGCATCGCAGAATTGCATAGCCTTAAGTTTAAGGACGAGAATGATGAAATTCCTGTTAAGATTAATCTCAAGGATGCTAAGATTACTGTATTGCACAAGACTAGTGATTATGGCATGGAAATGATTGACTTCGCCGTTTTGGAAGACGCAACAGGTGCAGTTACTGTAAGCGATCTTTTGATGGAGGCAACTGCTGAGGGTATGCTTAAAGGCAACTTCGAGGCCGGCTCTGTTCTCAATGGTACTCTCTATGCAACACTCAACTGGCCAAACTCTCTTTGGGCATCAGAGGATACAGAAAAGTCTGAATTAACAATCACTACTTCTAATGTAGAAGCTACAGTAGGAACTATTGCTGAAATCTTGAAGCCAGAGAATGATATGCGCTACTTCAATCTTCAAAATGTAACTATTAAGAAGTCTGGTGATGCAGAGTTCCCAACATTCAATTTCTGTCAGGGAGAAGAAACTCTACAGTTAAATGATGCGTTTGCATTATGGGCGACTGATGGTAGCGATATGCCAGAAGTACTCGCAGGTGTACAGGGTATTCTTTATGCAACCTATGAAACGTTCGATCAGGAAACTCCTACTTATTTCTTTACTCCTGTATCTTATGATGCTCCTACAGCTCCTGCAGTTCCTGTTGTTGAGAACATCGCAGGTCTCAGCAAGGTTGAAGGTGGTGAAATGGAGGATCCAAGCGTTAAGCTCATGTTGAAGAACGCTAAGATTACTTATGTTCAGAAGATGGACGAGGGTATCGACCCACGTGCTGCTGTAACGTATGCAATTCTTGAGGATGAGACTGGTGCAGTTGAAATCTCTAACATTATTACCAAGGCTAATGCAAACAACTGGTTCGAAGCTGAACTTAAGGAGGGTGTAGAGCTCAATGGTTATATCAATGTTAATTATAGCTCATGGTCTTTTGCTTTGGTTGCTAATGATGAGACTTCTAAGTCAGAACTTACAGTCACTCCTACCACAATCACTCCTGCAGAGGCAAAGATTGCTGATCTTCAGAAGGCAGAGAACAACTTGCGTTTGTTCGAGCTTAAGAATGTTGACTTCGCAGTTGAAGATGAAGTTCCTGTAATCAAGCAGGATGATGCTTCAATTATTCTTGCAGATCAGTTCGCTGTTCTTCCTGAGGATATGCCAGAGACAGCTAAGTTTGAGAGCGTTGTTGGTGTAGTATTCGTGGATTTCGAAACTTACACATTCTGCCCAATCTCTTATAAGTTTGCAACCTCTGATGGTATCTCTTCAATCGCTGTTGCTGCTAAGAATGCTGCCGTTTACAACTTGAACGGTGCCAAGGTTCGCAACATCGGTGAGTCTGTTAAGGGCTTGGCTAAGGGTATCTACGTAGTAGGTGGCAAGAAGATTGTTGTTAAGTAAACATAAATCTATAGATAAGGTGGCTTAGACTTTCACCTTATTATATAATAAAGGAGCGGCATTCGCATTATTGCGGATGCCGCTTTTTGGTTTGTCAAAGTAGTATACTCAAGGGATTCTTTGTTTATAGAAATAGCTTGTTCGTTGATTATTTTTAGAAATATATAATAAAAAAAAGTTATAGCAGAATAAATATTTGGTTTTATTAAAATAAAAGTGCTATATTTGCATTCTTAGCTCGTTTGTTTTTTTTATGTATATTAACTAGAACTTATGATAAAGAAAACTATTGTAACTGGAATGGTAGCGCTTATGTCGTTGGCAGCAATGGCTTTGCCAGCTAAGCGTGGTTTGACAAACACTATCACACTAAACGATGGAACTAAGGTTGAGGTATCGTTGGTAGGTGATGAGTTTATGCACTATTGGCAAGATGCCTATGGCAACAAGTATGTGCCTACAGGCGAAGCAAACGTCTTTAAGCTTGCTGATGCTTCTACTGTCTCTAATCTCACTACTCGTGCTTTGGCTCGCAAGGCTAAGGCTCATGCTCGTCGTGCTGCTCGTCGCAATCTTAGTAATGCTACCGATGTGTTCAAGGGCAAGAAAAAGGGTTTGGTGATATTGGTAGAATTTACTGATGCGAAGTTTAAGAATAGTGATTCTCAGACTCTTTTCAATCGTATATCAAACGAGGCGGGATATAGCGAAGGCTACTTCCAAGGTTCGGTTAAGGATTATTTCCTTGCTCAAAGCCGTGGACAGTTTGAACTCGACTTCGATGTTGTTGGTCCGGTGAAGTTGGCTCACAACATGAAATACTATGGTGGAAATGACGAAAATGGCTACGACCTTCATCCTGAAGAGATGGTTGCTGAGGCTTGCAAGGGCGTTGACTCAAAAGTTGATTTCTCAAAATACGATTGGGATGGTGATGGCGAAGTAGACCAGGTTTATGTTATCTATGCCGGCTATGGCGAGGCTGATACCGGTAAGGAAAATACTATTTGGCCACACGAATATCAGCTCTCTGGTGCATCATTGGCTTTGACTCTCGACGGAGTAAAGGTTGACACCTATGCTTGTAGCCCAGAGCTTAATGGTGCAGGCGAGGTTGGTGGTATCGGTACTATGTGTCACGAGTTCTCTCATTGCATGGGTATTCCTGACATGTATGATACCGGCTACTCAGGCAACTTCGGTATGGGACCATTCGACCTTATGGACTATGGCGCATATAATAATGATGGATATCAGCCTTGCGGATATACTGCCTATGAGCGTATGATTTCAGGCTGGCTCGAGCCTGTAGAAGTTCGTAAGGGTGCTGAACTATCTGTTACTGGCATGAAGTCTCTTACCGAAGGTGGCGAGGCTTACAAGCTTATCAATAGTGGCAACGAGGATGAATATTTCTTGGTAGAAAACCGCCAGTTCTCAGGTTGGGATGAGAGCCTGCCTCAAGGTGGTGTGCTCATCACTCATGTTGACTTCGACCAGACTGTATGGGATTATAATATGGTAAATACCACAGGATATGATTCTGATTTGAAATTCACTAACCCTCATCAGCGCATGACTATATTCCATGCCGACAATGATGACGACTCTAAGTATTATAGCAAAAATCAGCAAGGCTATACCAAGACAACATACCAGGGCGACCCATACCCTTATAAGGGCAATGATAGCTTGACTAATTTGTCGCGTCCATCTAATGCTGTATATACAAAAAATAGTGATGGCAAGAAATACATGGATGTAGCAATCCGCAATATCGCAGTAACAAGCGATGGCGTGGCTTCTATGGACTTTGGACCTAACTACTTCAATTCGTCTTCGCCAAATACTCCTACTGGCGAAGTGTTGTTCTCTGAAACCTTTGATGCATGTGATGGTACAGGTGGTAATGATAATGCGTTTAGTGGAACAGGAAGATTTGCAGACGCAGACTTTGAGGCTGATAATGCAGGCTGGTATTCTGAAAGTCCTCATGGTGCTGATGGCTGTGCTCGTTTTGGTTCAAGCAAGAAGAAAGGCGAAGCTACAACTCCTGCTATCGAGATAGACGGTACTGCCACTCTTACATTCCGTGCTGCTCCTTGGGGTAAGGATGATACCCGTCTGTCTGTCTCAATAGATGGCGATGCTACTATTTCTCCTTCTTCATTCAATATGACTACAGATTCATGGCAGACATTCACCGCTACCATCACAGGTTCTGACAATATAAAGATAAAGTTTACTCCTGGTAAGCGTTTCTTCCTCGACGATGTAATTGTTACAGCTGCTTCAACAGCAGTCAAAGGAATTGAACAAAACTCTGTAAAGGTTCCTATAGCAATATATTCTGCTGATGGCACTTTGCGCCAGACTCTTGGTGCAGGCATCAACATCGTGAAGTATTCTGATGGTACTGTAAAGAAGTTGTTAAGGTAATAACTTACATTAAACGGCATAAAGAATTATTAATATAACCAGCAAACAAGCGAGTCAAAATTATTGGCTCGCTTGTTTTGTGTTTCCACTGAATTATAGTAATTTTGCAACGGAATACAATAAACTTATAATAAAATAGTAATTATGGCAAAAAAAGCTCTTTTGATGATTCTCGATGGATGGGGAATCGGTCAGCATGGTAAAGGTGATGTTATCTATAACACTCCAACTCCTTATCTTGATTATCTTACAGCCGTTTCGGCTCACTCTTCACTCCAGACTTCTGGCGAAGATGTAGGTTTGCCTAACGGTCAGATGGGTAACTCTGAGGTTGGTCACCTTAATATCGGTGCAGGTCGTATCGTATATCAGGACTTGGTGAAGATCAACAAGGCTTGCGAAAGTGGCGAAATCCTCAACAACAAGGAAGTGATAAAGGCTTATAGCTATGCTCGCGATAACGGTAAGAAGCTCCACTTGATGGGTCTTACTTCTACTGGTGGTGTACACTCTTCACTCGACCATCTCTTCAAGCTCATCGAGATTGGTAAGGAGTATGGTTTGACAGACAAGGTGTTCGTACATTGCTTCATGGACGGTCGTGATACCGACCCTAAGAGCGGTAAGGGCTTTATCGAGGATGTACAGAAGTGCTGCGACAACAATGGCGCACATATCGCAAGCATCATTGGTCGTTTCTATGCTATGGACCGTGATAAGCGTTGGAATCGTGTGAAAGAAGCTTACGACCTCTTGGTAAAGGGCGAAGGCAAGAAGTCTGCCGATATGGTACAGGCTATGCAGGAAAGCTACGACGAGGGCGTAACCGACGAGTTTATCAAGGCTATCAGCAATTCTAATGTAGACGGTACTATCGGCGAGGGCGATGTTGTTATCTTCATCAACTATCGTAACGACCGTGCTAAGGAGCTTACTCAGGTATTGACTCAGCAGGATATGCCAGAAGAGGGAATGAATACTATTCCTGGATTGCAGTATTTCTGCATGACTCCATACGATGCAAGCTTCAAGGGCGTAAACATCCTCTTCCCTAAGGAGAATGTTACCAATACTCTTGGTGAGTATCTTGCAGCTAATGGCAAGAAGCAGCTCCATACTGCAGAAACAGAGAAATATGCTCACGTTACATTCTTCTTGAATGGTGGTCGTGAGACTCCATACGAGGGCGAGGATCGTATCTTGGTACCTTCTCCAAAGGTTGCTACCTACGACTTGAAGCCAGAGATGTCTGCTTACGAGGTTAAGGATAAGCTCGTTGGTGCTATCAACACTCAGGAGTATGATTTCATCGTTGTAAACTTCGCTAATGGCGATATGGTTGGTCATACAGGTATCTACAATGCTATTGCTAAGGCTGTACATGCTGTTGACAACTGCGTACGCGAAGTTATCGAGGCTGCTAAGGCTAACGACTACGAGGCTATCATCATCGCTGACCACGGTAACGCTGATAACGCTATCAACGAAGACGGCACACCAAACACCGCTCACTCTTTGAACCCTGTTCCATTCATCTACGTTACTGACAACAACTCAGCAACAGTTAAGGATGGTCGTTTGGCTGACGTTGCTCCTTCTATCCTCCATATCATGGGCTTGGAGCAGCCTGCAGAAATGACAGGCGAGTGCCTTATCGAAGACTAATAGTAGCCTCACCCATCTACAAAATATTAAAAACCTCACTCCCAGCAATAATGCTAATTACTTCCTTCTCCCCCTTTGGAGAGGGGCTGGGAGTGAGGCTTTCTTTCTTTTTTCTCCCTATGAACGTAGAAATAGAATCTTCATGGAAACAGCACCTTGGTGCAGAGTTTGATAAGCAATATTTCGTTAACCTCACTAATCTGGTGAGGGAAGAGTACTTGCATTATCAATGTTTCCCTCCAGGCAACAAGATTTTTAATGCCTTTAACCTGTGTCCGTTTGACGATGTAAAGGTGGTGATAATAGGTCAAGACCCATATCATGAGCCTGGTCAGGCTATGGGATTGAGTTTCTCGGTGCCTGAAGGCGTTACGCCTCCTCCTTCGCTTATCAATATCTTTAAGGAGATAGAGCTCGACCTTGGTAAACCTGCAGCTAAATCTGGCGACCTTACTCGTTGGGCTACTCAGGGTGTGCTGTTGCTAAATGCTACACTTACTGTAAGGGCACATGTTGCCAATAGCCATCAGCGATTGGGATGGACAACATTCACCGATGCTGCCATAAAGGCATTGAGCGACAATCGTGAACATTTGGTGTTTATGCTTTGGGGCGGTTTTGCTCGTAGCAAGAAGTATCTAATAGACCAAAATAAGCATTTGGTACTTGAGAGCGTGCATCCTTCGCCTTTGTCTGCAAACAGAGGTGGATGGTTTGGCAATCATCAGTTCTCGCGTTGCAATGAGTATTTGGCGCAGAATGGAGAAAAGACTATAGAGTGGTAAAGACTTACAGAATATGCAAGAATTACATATTATACAAGTGGGCGACGTATTGGTGTCGCCAGATATTATTACTGAGAAATTCTGTTGCGACCTTGACAAGTGCAAGGGAGAATGTTGTGTGGAGGGCGATGCAGGTGCTCCGCTAACCATGGACGAGATAGCTGGCATAGAAGATGCTCTCGACATTGTATGGAACGATATGAGCGCTTCTGCGCAGGCTGTTGTCGATAAGCAAGGTGTGGCATACAACGATCGTGATGGCGATCTTGTTACGAGCATCGTAAATGGCAAAGACTGTGTGTTTACATGCTATGAGAATGGTTGCTGCCTGTGTGCTCTTGAACGTGCTTATCGTGGTGGCAAAACAAAGTTTATAAAGCCTGTCTCTTGTGCTCTTTATCCTATTCGTGAGAAACGATTTGCTGGTGGTCTTGTAGGTCTTAACTATAATCGTTGGGATGTATGCCGTCCGGCAGTAGAAAAGGGTAGGGAACTAGGCTTACCTGTATATAAGTTCCTCGAAGGTCCATTAGTTCGTCGCTTTGGCAAGGAGTGGTATCAAGAGCTGTGCGAAACGGCAGAGATGCTGCTTAATGAAGACAAATAGGGTTTGCAAGCTATTCTAACCTACAACACTTATCAGTCACAAACATGCGTCATGCTGAAATGCTGGTTGATATATAAATATTTTCAAAAGTTTTTCTGCATTTGCCTTTTGAAAGTCGTATATATTAATATAAATATGAACATTAATTAATCTAAACGACTAACATTATGAGAAAATTTTTCTTCATCACAGCTTTGTCGTGCGTAGCATCAATGGCAATGGCGCAGACCTACAAGCTGACGGAAATGTCGAAAGAAACATTTGCCGTTGGCGGCGATGCACAGTGGAGTTTCCAGAAGTATGAGTATGGTACGGGTAAGTACTCTACTTTCACAACCTATGGTGAAAAGAGTACTTGCAACTTCCTCGACCAGTATAACCCTGAGCGTGTGATGGGCGAGCGTATCACCGAGATTGAAGGCTATACAAAGGATGATGCTGGCAACTATTGGGCTGGCAACATTCGCAATGCCTGGTATGACGAACCTTATGTAGACCCAAACAACGACTCCAACGAGAAGTTCATCTACATCTCTGAGAATTTCGAAACCTATACTAATTCAAAGTATGCTGGCGCAGTATCGTTTACAGTGCCTGAAGATGGTTACTACGTAGTGAACGGCACTATCGTGCGTGAAGACTGCTTCAAGTATGACCCTCTATTCTTGCTTCCACGATATAGAATAGGTGGCGAAGAAGTTGTAGACTCTGCCGTAAGTATGGGACTTGCATTCGCCTATGGCGATAAGTGCGGAGAATTGGAGGATTGGAAAAACGCAAGTCTTTCACAAGGTGCAGAACCTCGCTTCAAGGCTCAAGAGCCTGTGGACTATAGCTTCGCCTTCTATGGCAAGAAGGGCGACATCATCTCTTTCGAAGCTAATGGACAGAAGTATTATACCAACCATTCCAGTGCCCGTGCTTGCTGGGCACGCTCCTTCTACAAAAAGCTCGACATTGAAACCGTAGACAAAGCCACTGCTGAGGCTAACGACAACTATCGCAACCCTTACGACATGGCTGGTGTAGATGATTTTAAAAAGACACTTCTTAAATATTACGAAGAAGTTGAAGCCATTGAAAATGATGGAAATTTAGTAGGCAATGGATATGGCCAATATAGCGAAGAAAATATAGATGATATTTTCAAAGCGCTTGATAAATACTATCAATACTTGCAAGATGGTAAGGTGAATGGAATGAACCTCGCACTCTACGAAAAGATGCTTAACTCTGAATGGCAGAGCTTCCTAAATACTAAGACTACCATCAATTATACTGCCACTGGCAATTATGTATTGTTTACACAAAACTCAAATCTCGAGAATGTGAAGCTCTCTGTGGCTGACAACAACGATACCCCTTTTGGCTACTATTGGTATGATACCAACGATGGCACATACAACAAGTTCGACAACTTCACCAAGACAAAGGGTGGAGTAGACGGATGGTGTCGCAGCAATGGCGAGTGGATGTACCTAAATCAGGATGGCACTCTGCACCCTGATGTGGCTCGCACTCCTGCAATATTATTCACTGCTCCTACTGACGGATACTACAGCTTCGGCATCTCACTCTACAGACAGAACCCTAACGAGAAAGTAGAGAACCCTTTATACTTGCGCACTCGCCTTGTGAGCGACAACGAAGGTGTGCTCTCTTGTCAAAAGACACAGGAGCTGTGCTCTAAGCAGTATGGCAGCGTGGCTAACGACGGCTTGAAGGGCAAGGCTCCTATTGACCTCGACTTCTTCGTAAACCTCAAGGCGGGCGATAAGGTTTCTGCCGACATAGACTGCTATACTTCTGGTCGCAACTCGAGTGCTGGCTCACAGATTACACGCTTCATCGTGGCTTCTGTATTGAGCGAAGATATGCCTATCACCAAGGAATATATTGAGTCTACAGGCTTGTCGCTTTACGACCCATACGTTCTTGCCGACCTTACTATGCTTAATGCTGCAATAGATAGTGCCAACAAGGTGGACAACTTGACGAAGAACAATATTGGTGAGGACGATGGACAGTATAGTTCAGACTACTACACAGCATTTACAGAGAAGAAAGCTCAAGCAGAGGCTTACGCTGCTAATCCTGGCGACCTCACGCAATACAATCTCGACTTGTTCGTGGAAGAGTTCTACAACACTATTTCTGATTTGTTATACTCACGCAAGCCTTTCAGCGTAGCAATGCCTACAACCACAGCTATCCGTCTTGCTGGTACCGACAAGTACATCGTACAGAAGAATGCCGCCGACGACCACTACTATGCAGCCATTATGTCGATGGACGACATCACGGCTGCCGTAGACAAGGGCGGATACATCGAGGATTATCTCTGGACATTCACCGTAAATGCCCATGAAGATGGCGGATATTACCTTACAAACGAGAATGGTGTACTAACTACCGATGGATATGTAGCAATGTTGCCTCCTAATCCAACTGATGATTTTGCAGCTGCACGCTTGAACTTCGTTTCCGAGAATAAGGGAGACTCTCTTGTGGCAATAAGCCGTTGCTCTGATGGATTGTATTGGAACGGAGCATTCCAATGGAAATCACCTTACGACAAGATGACTACAACCACCAAACCTGCTTATAAGTTCATACTTTGTGATGCTCCTGCAATAACTCCTGCTGGCATCAACGACTTACTGCAGAATTTTGCAATGACTGCAAAGAGTGTGGAGTATTACACAATCGATGGTCGTAGAGTTACAACTCCTGCCAAGGGTGTCGTTGTGAAGCGCACAATTGCTGCCGATGGCAGCGTGAAGAGCGTGAAGCTCGTGGTGAAATAAGCGGATGATATATAATATGTGGGAGATTTGATAACCACATGATAACATCACTATCAAAAGTCCACATAGCTAAAATTGAGCTATGTGGACTTTTTTGTTGACCTCCATTCGATGATTTCGGCTTTTTTTCTTATTTTTGCAAAGTAAAAAACATCGCTATCATGAAATTTTTGTTATCATTGCTCGCATTACTTCTCTCCTCAATAGGCTTGTTTGGACAAAAACAAGATATGGTAAGCTTTACCATCGACGATGGTATGCAGAATGGATCTGTACAGTCGATGGTGAAGGGCTCTGACGGCTATGTATATATAGGAACATTTACTGGTATAACACGCTACGACGGCAAGAATGCTGTGAATATCCCCATCTCCGAGCATGATGATGGTAAATATAATATCACATACGATATCATTGAGGTTGCAAACCATCAATTTTATGTTGGCAATACTCAGGGCTTGTGGCTCTTTGATGCCGCTAATCTCACGGTGAAAAGACTCTTTAAGGAGCAAATTAATTCAAAGGTTGTAGCAATAAAGCGTTTTGGACGTAATTATTTTGTTGCTACCGCTAATGGATTGTTCAAGATTGATGAGCAAGGAAAATTGGTAATCGTAGCTCTGTACAAACAAAATAAGTTTAATGATAGTAATACTCTTGATATAGATGTCGTTGCTACTGCTGATGGAGGTAGGCTGTGGACATTGACTGCCAATGGACTTATTGATATTGATATAAAAAGAAATGATGGTGGTATCTTTTATCCTTTCAGCTCTGTGCTGCAGCCTACAGCTATTGCTATTACTCGTCAGGGGACTGTTGCTATAGGTACTGCTGACGCTGGCTTGTGGATGTATTCTCCTAAGGATAAACGCTTGTGGTTTTCTGCATTTGTTTCGCAAACTATCAATAATTTACAACTTGCTGATAATGGCAACCTATTGGTTGCAACAAATAAAAGCGGAGCCGTAGAGATGAATCCTGTGACAGGAATGATAGTGAAAACCTATTCTGATAAGGAATCTTCTGCGACTGTGAGAACACGATTTAATGATGTGCAAGTTTTCTATCGCGATGATGCTGGCATTGATTGGATTGGTTATAAGTTTTATGGTCTTGAACATACCTTATATAATAGTGGTGTGTTCAAAATGTATGATATGCCTGATGGAACAGACCTTGAAAATGCTCATGTCGTATGTAGCTTTGTTGATGGAAATAAATTGCTGATAGGTACACGCAATGGATTGTTTCTTGTAGAAGAGAATACGGGTAAAGTAAGGTATTTCGGTGAAAAGAAACTCGGAGCATCATTTGTTTCTGCTATAACTAAATGTGGCGACGACTATGTTATAGGTACATCTGGCAATATTTTAGTTTTGATCAATTCAACCTCGTATGAGGTGAGTCGTGTTGTTTCAGAAAGGCTTCGTCCTTCTTTGGTTTTTAAGATAAAACATGATGGAATGGGGAATTTGTGGATATGTACATCTGACGGATTAGTACGTATGGATATGAAAACCCATGATATAAAACTCTTTGATACTACAAATTCACAATTGCCAGACAAAGAGGTGTATTGTATAGATTTCGACCTTGGCGGAAGAGGATGGGTGTCTACACGAGGAGGCAATTGTGTATATCTTCCTACGATAAATGCCATATCAGTAAAAAACATCCCTAAGAAGATTGCCGATACTGGAGCTTTGCGTGATATACAACGATTAGAGGATGGCAGAATGCTCTTTTTACCTCAGCGTGGTTTTCCTATTGTCGCTGATGCCAATGTCGTGAAGATGACAACGTGGAAATATGATGTGGGAGAAGAAGCACCAAATATTTCTTTCTTTGTATATCATGATGGAACATGCTATTTTTCTACAGATAATGGTTTCCATGTATATGAGTCAGGAAAATTGCATTCGTATGGATATATAGATGGTTTGCACTCTATGGAATTCCAACGCAGTTGTGTTGTTGCTCCTGATGGTAGATGTCTTATTGCTACCAATAAGGGATTAGCAATTACAACACTCTCAAAACTTGATAAGACCGGGCATAGACGAAAGATACCTATTGTGTTAACTCAGATCCAAACAGACCATTGGCTTGCTGATGCCGATGTGGCTACTGTTGTGGCACAACGAAAGGTTAAATTAGAACGCTCGGTGATGGGGCTCTCGGTACAGTTTAAAGCGTTGGCTTATGCTAAGGATGCTAAGATGCAATATGCCTATATTCTTGAGGGTTATGATGATGAATGGACTTTGGCTGCTGCCAACAATACTGCTTTCTATCGTTCACTGCCTTGGGGAACCTATCGCCTTCGTATCCGTGTGTTGGGTAATGATGATATTTATGGAGAATATGAGGTGGATGTGCCTATGGCTTATTCCACAATGGCTATTTATGCTGTAGTGATATTGTTGTTGCTATTCGCTATATATATAGTATGGTGTAAGTATGCTGACAAAGAATACTTTTGGAAACGTATAGTGATGAAGCCTGAGCAAGAAAAATATCAAGCAAGTAAATTGCAAAAGACTGAGGCTGAAAAGATGGTGAAGAAGTTATGTAGATATGTAGAACAGCAGAGACCTTATCTTAATCCTGAACTTACAATGACAGATTTGGCTAAAGCTATTGGTACATCTAACCATACTCTTTCGCAGATATTCACACAGTATATGCATCGCAATTATTATGATTTTATTGCTGAATATCGTATTGCTGAGTTTAAACGTTTAGCTGCTTTACCTGAATATTCAAAGTTTACTATTATGGCGATTGCAGAGAAGTGTGGCTTCAAATCGCGTACTTCATTCTTTACTGCATTCAAGAATCATACGGGATGCACACCTAAAGAATATATGGAAAAGAAACAGTTATAACAACCTGTTTAGGCTATATGTGTATATGAATATCGTCCGTTTCAATTGTATTGAACTCTGCTTGCATCTGTTGTAAATGGTTGTATTACAGGTAGTTTAGCTTGTACTACTCCGTTTTTCTTTTATGTGTAACTATGGGGCTTTGTAAAATAAGGTTAGATAGATAAAAAACTCTAACTTTGCAATCAAATAAAGACCTAAATTGACATGAAAGAAACTAAATTGACCAAATCTCAGCTTATTGGCAAAGCTTACGAACTCTATGCCCACGAAGTGTTGGCGATATTCCTACATTATAATATATGTATAGAAGACGCCGAGGACCTTATGCAAGAAGTATTTGTTAAGGTGCTTGGTGTAGATGTTATTTGCGAGTCTACTCTTAAGGGTCTTGTAATGACTGCTGCATTCAATATAAGAAAAGACTATTTCCGCAAGCGTGCTTTTCGTCGTGGTGTATTGGAGAATATTCAAACTGAAGTTGTTGATAATTATAATAATGAGTCTACAATTATTGCAAACGACATACTTCGTGTTGAAACTATGATTGTTAATAAATACCTAAACGAGGTTAACAGCAAGGTGTATATGTTAAGTAGATATCAAGAGAAAAATGCTGTTGAAATTGCCGATGAAATGGGACTCGGTTTGCGCAGTGTAGAGTCGCGATTGTATTATACAAGAAAAATAATGCGCAAAAAATTGGCTTGCGCATTATAGTGTGATTTATTTTCCTTTGCGATATGCAGAAGGACTTATTCCTACATGCTCCTTGAAATATTTGCCAAGGAAGCTTTGGTTTGGGAAGTTCATCTCTTCTGTTATCTCTTTTATGTTCTTGTTGGTATTCCTAAGTAATACTCTTAGCTCAAGCGTCACATAGTCGTCTATCCAGTCGTTTGGCGTGCGTCTGCTAGCCACTTTCACCATCTCTGATAGATATTTTGGTGTGATACCTAAGTTTAGCGCATACCATCCAACACGTCGTTGAGTGCGATAGTTGTTTTCTACCAACAGCAAGAACTCTGAGAATATCCTATCAGCACGAGTACTCTTTTTCTCGTTGTCTTGCATTATACGGTATATCACATTGCTGAGGTCATAGATCATGGTACGCAATAGCGACATCACAGTTTCACGGCGATAGCGATGGGTATTCTCTTTGAGCTTGTAGATAAGAGATTTTATATAATTCTTTGTTAGATATACCTCGTCGGGTTCCAAGTTGCATACCGGATGCTGGCGTGAGAATAGAAACAGAGAAGATATCTCGTGCATACCCGATATTATCTCGCGGAAGAAGTTCTCAGACATCATAAAAGCCATACCACTACAGTCGGCAGACATATTGAAGCTGTCTGTCACCTGGTTGGTACTTATTATTATCACGTCTCCTGCCTTCACGTGGTGCGCCTTTGTATCCACATTATATGTAGCTGTGCCGTTCAGACATAGCGCCATCAATATGCAACCCATACGGCGAGGTTCGTCGGGTATAGGAACTTTAGCAATCTCGTCGAATATCACGAGATCGTTGTCAAGATAGTCGCAGTCGCATAAACTCTTTATAGAGTCGATGGTGATAGGGTGCATCTGATAATCGTCCATTTTTCCTTTTCTTTTCTGTTTCTTTTGCAAATATACATAATTTGGTTGAATTGTCAACAGAAAAGTACAAGAAAGTGTCGATAATTGGTCGATTTATCTTACCAATCTTCTGATATTAGTAAACTAATAAAGTGTGAGTTGATATACCTTATTAGTGGCTTATTATACTGATACCTTCTACTTTTACTATATGGTCAGCACAAAACTTATTGTCGCCATAGATAGTTAGTTTGCGGACTGGCTTTGTGGTGAAGCGTAGGCAAGCTTGCTCATCAAGCTGACCGCTGCAGATATATTCCATGTCGCCAATGAAAATACGTTCGCCCTTTCTTGCACCACGAAGGGTAACACGGGCAAAGCCAATGAAGCCTAAACCGAAATCATAGGTGATGGTATCTTTTTCTACATCGAAGTAGTGATAGGGAATGATACTCTCTATGGTATTATTGAGATTATCGGTGGAATGGGGATATTCGTTCGGTGAAATGGGCTGCTTTTTGCATCTTTGCCATAATGCAAGGTCGTTGATTTGATTAGCCTTCCATTCATTTTTATCGATTCTACCGTCGATAGTCTCGCTACCTTTGTTATTAAACTGCGAGCATGATGGGCGGCAGAGCCAAGAATCGTCGGAAGCAAATGAGAATGATGAGCCATCCTGATAGGTGCCGTAATAGATAAGGGATAGCTGGCGATTGTTGATATGTGGGTATGAAGGTGAATACCATACGGCAATGGTAGTGGTATCGCTACGCGAAAAGCGAGTGATGTCGTAGGTAGTAGAAACTGGGTAGTTGGAATATGGCTGTCGGTAGGGCGCAAGATAATAGCGACTTGCGTTGCGACGATTTATATAAAGGTCTGCATAGCCAGTTGTGGCTATGCAGACGTAGGCTTTCTTTATTTTCTTATGATGTACGTATTGGTTACGAAACCATATCTGAGCAGTAGAGTCAACGCCTGGCGAAGAAATCCAACGTAGGTTGTACTCCTGAGCCATTGCCATCAATGTGAACAACATGCATGATATGATAACCAATAGTCTACGCATCGTTAAAATTGAAAATATTCCTTTTTATATATATGTATTCTTTATTTCAGTACTTTCTTTTTGCCTGCTTTGAGAGATATTTGCTTTGATGAGCCATTGTAGTTGACTGTGGCTTTGCCGTTGACAGAAGCTGTTATAATAGCCTCCACAACCTTGCCGTTAGCCCATTTCATGTCGATAGTATAACCGCCACGAGCTTTGATACCCTTTATTTCGCCCTTGCTCCATTCGTTTGGCAATGCAGGAAGGAGGGTGATAGTAGCCATTGGCTGGTTGGCAGCAGTTAGCTCAAGCGAACTCTGCACAAGCATCTCGCATACGCCAGCAGTACCACCAAAGTTGCCATCTATCTGGAATGGTGGGTGAGCATCGAAGAGATTAGGGTAGGTGCCTCCACTTCTGCGACGGTCAGGACCTTTGTATTCATCAGGACTCACGTAGGTGAGCAACTTCTGATAAATATGGTATGCTTGGTCAGGACGATTGAGGCGGGCCCAAAGATTTATTCTCCATCCTGTGCTCCATCCTGTTGTCTTATCGCCCTTTATTTCAAGGCTGCGAACAGAAGCCTTTGCAAGGTCAGGAGTCTTGATAGGAGTTATCTGGTGACCTGGATATAGGCCGATGAGATGGCTCTGATGACGATGCTGGAAATCATTGTCGTCCCAATCGAAATACCATTCGTTGATGTCGCCCATCTTGCCTACGGTGTAGGGATGCAGGCGCTGTAGCTTGTCTTCTACTGATGCCAATGTGGTGCCATCACAGATTTTACTTGCAGCAATGGTGTTGTTGAATAACTCGCGAATGATGGCGAGGTCGGCAGTACCGCCATAGCAGGTGCCTCCCTTGAAACCATCAGCCAAGCGGTATTTGTTCTCTGGACTTGTAGAAGGAGCTGTGAAGAGTTCGCCCTTCTTGTGAGGATTCTCTACAAGCCAATCTTCGCAAAACTCTGTAGCACCTTTAAGGATAGGAAGAGCTGTAGTAGCAAGGAATTGCTTATCCATAGTGAAGGCATAGTGTTCCCATAGAGCCTGCGAGAGCCAAGCTAATCCCATGTTCCAGTTGCTCCATGTGGTACTTTCGTGTTTCTCGCCCACAGGGTTTGCCATAGCCCATAGGTCGCTATTATGGCTTGAACACCATCCGCGGTTTATACCATAGTAGTTTTTAGCCACGTAGCTACCATTCTTTGCCAACTGCTGAATGAAGTCCCATAGTGGCATTGCCATTTCAGAGAGGTTGGCAACTTCGGCTGGCCAATAGTTTTCCTCGAGGTTGATATTTACTGTGTAGTTGCTACGCCAAGGCGAATATAGCTTGTTTGCCCACAGACCTTGCAAGTTGGCTGGTACACCAGGTGTGCGAGAGCAAGATATAAGCAGATATCTACCATATTGCATATATAGCATTTCGAGGTAACGGCTCTGTCCACCCTTGTCGGTATATAGCTTTAGCAAAGAGTCGGTAGGAATGTCGTAATTGTATTTAGCACCATCGAGGGTGAACGATAGGCGAGAGAAATACTTGCTATAGTCAGCAACATGGCGTGATAAGAACTCATCGTATTTATGGTTCTTGGTGTGCCAAATGTCGTCGGCTGCAGTCTCTATATATGGAGCGCCCTGAGTAACAGGATGCTTATCGGAGCCATTGAAGCTTGTTTCGTTTACGATATAGATAGTAATGTCGGTTGCACCTTTAATATATAATGAAGAGTCTGTGGCGCTGATAGTACCATCTGTGGCATTAGCCTTAAGGATGGTGCAGAAGTGTACTGAGTTGAGTGGGTCGCCAACAGCATGACCAGTCATAGTGAGCTGATTGGTGCTTGCTTTCACCTTGTGAGGAGTCTGACCAGTAAGCATTATTTGCTGAGTGATAGCTCCTGGCTTATCTGCTTTCAGACGAATAGCGATGAGCTTGTCTGGGTTTGAAGCAAAGTATTCACGACTATAGTTTACACCGTTGATAGTATAAGAATCGCGACAGATAGCGCTATCTATACTTAGCGAACGATAATAGTTTGTGGCTTTTTTGCCCATTTCATCGTAGATATGAAGTGTGGCAAGAGGCTGATAGTATTGGCTGTTAGGACCTTGGATATGTTTCTGCAGGTCTTCAGCCTTACGATAGTCTTCATTGAAAAGGGCTTCACGCACCTTTGGCAACCATGTGTGAGCATCCTTGTCGAGATTGTGGTCAACAGGTTTGCCTGTCCATAGTGTGATGTCGTTGAGGTAAAGTTTGTTGTCGTCAATACCGCCATATATCATGGCGCCCATTTTACCGTTGCCGATAGGCAAGGCTTCTTCAAAAAACTCTGCAGGACGGTTGTACCATAGGCGCATAGGTAGTTGTTCGGCATAGGCATTGCCGAAGCTTGTCAAGGCAAGTAGGATTGCCGTAGATTTAGATAATAGTTTCATTACTGCTTAAAGGATTTTTAAAAAGGGAACCCTGAAGCCATAGTGGCCCTACAGAGTTCCCCTTTAGTATTATGGTTTAATTATTATGCGTCGATATTAGCATATGTAGCATTCTTCTCAATGAATTCACGACGTGGCTCTACATCGTCGCCCATGAGCATAGAGAAAATCTCATCAGCCTCGGCAGCATTCTCGATAGTAACCTGCTTCAGCAGACGGCTCTTAGGATCCATAGTGGTTTCCCAAAGCTGAGAAGGGTTCATCTCACCAAGACCTTTGTAGCGCTGTGTGTGCAAAGCCTTGTCGTCGTCGCGACCATCAACATACTTGTCGATGAAAGCCTGGCGCTGCTGCTCGGTGTAGCAATACTCGCTGAACTTCTTGTATGTACACTTGTACAATGGAGGAGTAGCGATGTAGAGGTGACCTTCCTGAATAACCTTTGGCATGAAGCGATAGAACAATGTCATGATAAGGGTGTCGATGTGAGAACCATCGACGTCGGCATCGGTCATGATGATAATCTTGTCGTAGCGCAACTTTTCTGTGTTAGCCTCCTTAGAATCTTCGCCATCTACACCGAAGCGAACTCCGATAGACTGTATGATATTCATTACAGACTCAGCCTCGAATACCTTGTGCCATTGTACCTTTTCTACGTTAAGAATTTTTCCGCGTAAAGGAAGGATGGCCTGTGTATAGCGGTCGCGTCCCTGCTTAGCAGAACCTCCCGCTGAGTCACCCTCGACAAGGAATATCTCGCAATTCTTTGGGTCCTTATTTGAACAGTCGGCAAGCTTGCCTGGCAATCCACCGCCTGTCATAACAGTCTTGCGCTGTACACTCTCGCGAGCCTTGCGTGCAGCGATACGTGCTGTAGCAGCAAGCACCACTTTTTCGCAAATCTGCTTAGCCTCTGTAGGATGCTCCTCGAGATAGTAAGAGAGAGCCTCGTTAACAGCCTGCTGAACGGCACCCTGCACCTCGCTATTACCAAGCTTAGTCTTTGTCTGACCTTCGAACTGTGGTTCGGCAACCTTGATGGAGATAACTGCAGTAAGACCTTCACGGAAGTCCTCTGGTGCAATATCTACCTTTGCCTTCTCTATCTGCTTAGAGATAGTAGGGTCTGCCTCTGCATATGCTTTCAGAGTACGGGTGAGAGCCATACGGAAACCTGTGAGGTGTGTACCGCCCTCTATGGTGTTGATGTTGTTGACGTATGAGTGGATATTCTCAGAATAGTCGGTGTTGTACATCACAGCCACTTCGATAGGAATATTGTTCTTCTCAGTCTTTAGATAGATTACATCGTCGAACAAGTGCTGACGGTGACGGTCTACGTAGCGAACAAACTCCTTCAAACCATCCTTTGCATGGAATACTTCTTCCTTTGTTTTGCCGTCCTCGTCTGGACGAAGGTCGCGAAGAGTGATGCGGATACCTGCGTTGAGGTAAGCAAGTTCACGCATACGGCGTGCGATGATATCCCACTGATAGTGTGTGGTAGTGAAGATTGTTGGATCTGGCCAGAACTGCTGGCGAGTACCTCTGAGATTGGTTTCGCCAACCACCTTTACAGGATACAAAGGCTTTCCTTTCTCGTATTCCTGCTGATAGATTTTGCCATTGCGGAATACCTGTGACATCATGTGGGTAGACAAAGCGTTAACACAGCTTACACCAACACCATGGAGACCACCGCTGACCTTGTAAGAACCCTTGTCGAACTTACCTCCGGCATGGAGCACAGTCATTACTACCTCAAGGGCGCTCTTGTGTAACTTCTCGTGCATATCAACAGGGATACCACGACCGTTGTCTTGTACGGTGATAGACTCGTCTTCGTTGATTGTAACCTCGATATCGGTACAATAACCAGCCATAGCCTCGTCGATAGAGTTGTCGACAGTCTCGTTTACAAGATGGTGAAGACCTTTCTCGCTAATATCGCCAATATACATGGCAGGACGCTTGCGAACGGCCTCAAGACCTTCCAGCACCTGGATGTTACTGGCGGAATAATTATTTTCTGTGTTCTGATTTTCTTCCATTTTTATATAATGCTTATATTGTGCAAAGATATAAAAAATAATTGAATTAGCGAAATAATTTCAAGGTTGATTTTTGATGTTTGATATAATAAATCTTTAAAAAATAGCCATAAAAAAGTATCATATGATACTTGCCCAAGTATTACGTATTACTTTGCAAAGTATCACGTGATACTTTGCGAAGTATCACGTGATACTTTTTTGCCCTTAATCTGAGTCGGTGGCAATTGATGTGCTACGAAATGGTGGGGTATAAAAAAGAATTAGGTCATAAACCTTGCGGTTTATGACCTATTTATCTTTTGTCTGCCATTTGCAGCCAAAGCCTGTAATTAGCCCAAGCTGTTGATGTGGAGGGCGAGGCTTGACTTCAAGTTTGCAGCCTTGTTCTTGTGGATGATGTTGGTCTTAGCCAACTTGTCAAGCATCTTCTGTACTGTAGGATAGAGCTTTACAGCCTCTTCCTTGTCAGTCATAGCGCGAAGCTTACGTACAGCGTTGCGCATTGTCTTTGCATAATACTTATTGTGCAAAGTCTTAGTCTTCGTCTGACGAATTCTTTTAACTGATGATTTGTGATTTGCCATCTTTATATTATTCTTTTTATTTTCTTGTAGTCCCTAGCAGAATCGAACTGCTCTTTAGAGAATGAAAATCTCTCGTCCTAACCGATAGACGAAGGGACCATGGTTTATTTAGCGGATGCAAAGGTACTGCATTTATTTTAATGCTGCAAATTTTTCGAGAGAAATTTTTCATAAATGCTTGATTTTTTGTACTTTTGCACTGATATGTTGACAAAAACACAAGCGTTAGTGCTTAAAATGGTGAAATATGGGGATAATAAATTTATTATTGACCTATTTACTGAGGAATTGGGACGAGTGTCGGTAGTGGCATCTGTTTCCAATTCTCCTAAGGCTCGTTTTCGTCGCTCATTCTTTCAACCGCTCACTTTGCTTGATATTGAACTTGATGTGAGACAGACCAGAAGTCTGCAATCGTTGAAGTCTGCATCGTTGGCTTTTCCTTATAGTTCAATGATGACAGATCCTTCGAAAATGTGTATCGTGATGTTTCTGTCTGAATTTCTCTGTGCCGTTACGAGGGATGAGCAGCGCAACTCATTATTATATAATTATATAAGGTCGAGTTTGGAGTGGCTTGATGGTAAGGAAGAGCATATTTCCAACTTCCATCTTGTCTTTATGATGAGGCTTGCAAAGTTTGTTGGTTTTTCGCCCAACGTAGAGGATTATACAGAAGGTTGTTGTTTCGATTTGCGTAGCGGAACATTCTGTATATCAAATCCTTTTCATCCCGACGTGTTGTTGCCTAATGATGCAAGCAAGATGTTGACATTGCTAAGAATGAATTATGAGAATATGCATCTTTTCAAAATGTCAAGGCAAGAGCGCAACCAGTTGCTTGATGTATTGCTGAAATACTATGGCATCCATGTACCAAGTTTCCCAGAGATGCATACTCTTGATGTTTTGAGAGAGTTGTTTTGATATATTTTATAAAGCGCTATTATATATAATGTGGGTATAAAAGAAAAGACATATAGTTGCACCATGCGATGCTACTATATGTCTTTATTATAGTGTTTGACCGTTAACGATAATCTTTATCCCTCGTCTGAGAAACTGATTACGCCCTGTACTGGCTCTTTCTTGTCTTCGGTAGCCATAGTGATACCACTTGCCTGGCGACGAATTTCTTCAAGTGTTTGACGTGTACGCTTGTAGGTAGGAGTATTCTCTACAGCAAGGATGACATCTTCGTTGTCGAGGTCTTCCTGACGGAAAAGATATATGTGTGGACGACGCTTGTTTTGTGTCTTAGGGTCGTCTCTATAATATCTGTTGCGTCTATCTTGCTTTTCAGCCTTCTTCTCAGCCTCTTCTGCTCTGCGGTCAGCCTCTTCCTGCGTGCGCTTTTGGTTGTGGTTGCTCATTCCGTCAACATCTTCAATACCGAAGCCTGTTGCAAGGATGGTAACCTTAACCTTATCTTCAAGATCTGGGTCGAGAGCCAATCCCCATTTGAGTTCGAAGTCGTCGCCAAACTTAGCCATGAAGTCGTTGACGTCATTCATCTCGTCCATGGTAAGACCAGCCGACTTGCCTTGATTGCTTGAGAAGGTTATAGAAAGAAGAATCTTCTTAGAATTGAATACATCGTTGTCGTTGAGCAAAGGAGAGTTGAGGGCATCTTCTATAGCATTTTTTACTCTGCCTTCTCCCTGTCCGAAACCAGTACTCATTATAGCTACACCGCCATCTTTAAGCACAGTCTTAACATCGTTGAAGTCAAGGTTGATGAGTCCGTGAACGGTAATGATCTCAGCAATACTCTTGGCAGCTACGCTCAATGTGTCGTCGGCCTTAGCAAAAGCATCAAGTACAGCAAGGTCGGGATATATCTCTCGCAAACGTTCGTTGTTGATAACGAGCAAGGCATCTACATGCTTAGCCATTTGCTCAACACCATCGAGAGCCTGGTCGATTTTCTTTGGACCTTCAAACTTGAAAGGTATTGTTACAATACCAACAGTAAGGATGCCCATCTCCTTGCTAACACGAGCGATGACAGGAGCTGCACCTGTACCAGTTCCACCACCCATACCTGCAGTGATGAAAGCCATCTTTGTACCATCATTAAGCATGTTTCTGATGTCGTCGATGGTTTCTTCAGCTGCTTGACGAGCACGTTCTGGCTTGTTGCCAGCTCCAAGTCCTTCTTTGCCAAGCTGCAGGTGTACAGGAACAGGAGAGTCGTTGAGCGCCTGGTTGTCTGTGTTACAAAGTACGAATGTAACATCATGGATGCCATCACGGTACATGTGGTTTACGGCATTGCCACCGCCACCACCTACACCGATGACCTTTATTATGCTATTACCTTTTTCTTCCTCGCCGAAGTCGAGGATAGTAGGTTTGTTATTATTGTCAGCCATATAAACAATGTATTATGCGTTTGTTGTTTAGAATTATGGGTTTACTCCTCCTCTTCAGTAACCTTCTTGAGGAAATTCTTAATGCCTCTGAACATTTTGTGAGCAGGAGAGTTTTCGCGACGTTCTTTTTCCAAACGGGCCTCTTCTTCCTTTCTGCGCTTTTCTTCTTCTTCAGCCTCTTTTTTCTTTCGAGCTTCTTCCTCTTCCTTAGCTTTCTTTTCTGCCTCTGTCATCACTACGCCTGTTCCTGGAGTGCGTGGAGTTTTAGGAGTATCAGCAGGGAGAACAGTGGCATTAGAACGGGTGTCGACATTGTTGTTGAATAGGTCGTTAGACAATTCGTCGCCAGCACAGTTCATGTCGCCCTTAGCTAAAATAGCCAATACCGTGTTCATAGTGCCGTCTTGAGCTGTGATGCTTGGGCTGTTAGAATTTATAGTTTGATGAACAAACTTGGCAATCCTAATTTTGTCCATATGAGTGATGTTGCGGAATGCAACCTCAATGTTCTTCATATTAGAACCACCACCAGTGAGGATTATGCCACCAAGCAATTTGTCGATATATTCGCTTGGAATCTGTGAGTATACATTCTCAACGATTTCCTGTGTACGAGCTTCTACAATATCGATAAACTTTCTGCAATCTACATTACGGTCGTTGTCGATAGGATATTTCTTGCTGTTGTCAATATCGTTGTTGTCGGTGAAGGCACTTCCATATTCAAGCTTCATCTTTTCAGCATCCTTCTCTTCGATTTGCAGCGAGGCAATATCCTTTGTGATATTGTTGCCACCAAGAGGGATTACTGCAAGATGGCGAAGAATGTTCTTTGAATATACTGACACTGTTGTTGTATCAGCACCAAGGTCAACGAACAAACATCCCGAGCGCTTTTCTGCAGGAGTGAGCACACTTTCGGCAAGAGCTAAAGGAGCAAGATACATCTCAGCGATGGCTATACCTGCATTGTCGAAACATTTGTTGAGCTTGCGATAGAAAGTTTTTCTCCAAAGTATATTGAGGAAATTGCCTTCAAGTCGTGAACATTGGATGCCTACAGGGTCGATTTGATACTGTGAGTCAACCTTGTATTCCAATGTTATTGCGTCAAGAATCTCTTGCTCAGGGTATGACATGTTGCGGTTGGCATCCATGAGCTCGTTTATCATATCCTGCGACACTGTGGTCTCGACAGGAAGTGTTTTAATGTTAGTGCTTTTAACACTACGGATAGACTGACCACCTACACCAACATATACTTGCTTGATTTTTGTCTTAAGGCTGGCTTCAAGCTTTTTGATGATGTTGGTGAGAGATTGAATAGTCTTATCTTCATTATAGATTATACCCTTGCGGATGCAATCTATATTCTCCTCCTTAACGACAGCGAGAATGTTAAAGCTACCGTCTAGGTTTTTCTTTCCTGCAATTCCGGTCATCTTAGACGACCCAAGTTCTATTGCTACAATAAATTCAGCCATACACTATATTACGTTTTCGGTTCGGGTTACAGATTTTTACTTCTTTTCTTGCATATTATCTGGTTGTCAAATTCCAGATTTATGTATGAGTATTTGTTCCAGCCTGCCTGGGAAAGTCCATAGAGGTAGAATTTTCTTAATCGATTCAATTTCTTGTCAACGAAGGTTTTAATTTCTTCTCCTCTTTTGTTCTTATCGGTGCACTTTGGTAATTGTCCTATATATACAATATGGTTGCCTACACGTGGCACTAACTCTATTCCGTAGTCTGGAGTAACGTTGATCTGCTCAATCTGGTTTTTCCAGAAGTCGTTTTCCATTAGAGTATTTGCTAAATGTGCTATATAGTTTTGTGCATAAGCCCTTGACACATAGCCTGTAGCGATAATGAGGTCTGAGGTGTAATGTGAGTTTGGCATGATACTGTTTTTGTCGTCTACATAGTAGTCATCGCCATTCACAGACTTTATCCTCACAATAGGCATACGCTGGGTAAGTGTTATACATACAGTACCATCTTGTGTCTTGTAGCATTCTGCTGTTTTTACGAAAGCAGATCGCTTAAGGCTTTCTTCTATCTGTCGGGTGTTGATGTCAATCATCTTTTTCGACAGTGGGTATTGGTGCTGTTTTTCCAGTCTGTTTTTTATCTCTTTGGCGTTGATGAAACCATTGGTGCTCTCGTCTTGGATATTGATGTTTACCTTGGTGCACATCTTTGACTTTTCATCGGGTTTATTGAACGCGGTGAAAGCCAATATTAGGTATGCTCCAAGAACAATGTCCATAACGACAAGTCCTGTTTTTTTCCAATTTAGTTTCATTTTTTACTTTCGAGTATTTTTGCTATCTTAGGAACTTGATTATCCAAGTCGCCTGCTCCAAGTATTACAAGAACATCAAAGTCGCGGCTCTTTACGAGGTTGAGAACCTCATCTGTCTTCACCATGCTCTTTTCTACACCTTCGGCGAGATTATCATATATTAGTTTGCTTGTTACGCCTTGTATTGGCTGTTCGCGAGCAGGATAGATATCGCATAGTATTACCTCATCAAGCTGACTTAATGCATCTGCAAAATCCTTATAGAAGTCGCGAGTGCGAGTATAGAGGTGAGGTTGGAATATTGCGGTAATCTTTCTGTTGCTATATAGTTGCTTTATGCTCTTTGCACTCTGGAATATTTCCTTTGGATGATGAGCGTAGTCGGATATCAGCACATGACGGTCGTTTTTGATGGCGAAGTCGAATCGACGGTCTACGCCACGATATGTAGCCATGCCGTATCTTAGTTCTTCTGCTGAACATCCGTTGAGCTGAGCCATAGCCATAGCCGCTACACCATTTACGATGTTGATAGGTACAGGGTTGCCGAGCTCTACATTCTTAACACATTCTATAGGAGAAATAAAGTCGAAGGTTATGTTGCCATTATCAATCTTTATGTTCTCTGCATGGAAATCGCCTTTATCAAGAGAGTATTCGTATACCTTAACTCCTTCTTGCACGTTAGGCTTCATCTCAAGATCTGTATGTATGATTAAAGCACCGCCTGGTTGTATCAACTCTGTGTAGTGACGGAAGCTTTCGAGATAAGCTTCTTTGGTGCCATAGATGTCGAGATGGTCAGGGTCTGTAGCTGTTATCACACTCATCCATGGTCTTAACCAATGGAATGAGCGGTCGAACTCATCAGCCTCTATCACTACATAGTCGCTACTGTCGGAAAGAATATAGTTAGTGCCATAATTCTTTGATATACCGCCAAGGAAAGCATTGCAGTCAACACTACTTTGATGCATTATGTGAGCACACATAGTAGATGTGGTGGTTTTGCCGTGAGTTCCTGCTACGCATAGTCCCTTGTGAGTGCGTGTCAATGTACCAAGCACTTGAGCTCTCTTTTGTATTTCGAATCCGCCTTCACGGAAGAATATTAGTTCCTTGTGTTCTGCAGGAATGGCAGGAGTATATATCACAAGGCAAGTCTTTGGATCTTTGCAAGCATGAGGAATCTCCGTTACGTCTTCTGTGTAGTGTATTAGCATACCCTCTTTCTCCAGTTGCTTGGTGAGATTGGATGGTGTCTTATCGTATCCGGCAACCACAATGCCTCTATGAATGAAATATCTCGCAATTGCGCTCATGCCTATGCCGCCTGCGCCAACAAAATAAACAGCCTTGATATCTTTAATTTCCATTGTTTGTTACTTCAAATTATATGTAGATGATATTCTTTGATTTCATCTCTTAATTCTTTTTTTTATTTACCAGTTGCAAGCTTTATAACTTCGTCGGCAATGACGTCGGCAGAGTTCTTGAGTCCCAACTTCTTTATGTTCTCACTGAGTGAAGCCAACTTTGCCTCGTCGTTAACAGTCTTTAGCGCAGTGTTTAACAATGTGTCTGGAGCCTCTATGTCTTTTACATATAGTGCAGCATCCTTGTTTACCAATGCCAAAGCATTTTTTGTTTGATGGTCTTCTGCAACATTTGGACTTGGAACCAAGATTACAGGTTTGCCTATCAAGCAGAATTCGCTGATAGAACTTGCTCCAGCGCGACTTATCACCAAGTCGGCAGCCTTGTAGGCAGCACCCATGTCGCTGATGAAGTCCATAACCTTAAGGTTCTTTATTGGCTTATGCTGTGCCAAGGTGTCCATTATGGCTTTGTTGTAGTATTTACCTGTCTGCCATATTATCTGTACGTCAGCATTCTCTACCATGTCGAGATGGTTGATGATACTTTCGTTTACAGTTCTTGCTCCAAGACTTCCGCCTACCACGAGGATGGTTTTCTTGTCAGGTTCGAGTCCGAAAGCCTTTCGTGCTTCTTCTTTTGTTATTTCAGTCTGAAGAACATTCTGTCTTACAGGGTTGCCCGTCATTATAATCTTGTCGGCAGGGAAGAATCTATCCATACCCTCGTAGGCTACGCATATCTTGCTCGCCTTTTTTGCCAACAACTTGTTGGTTACACCTGCGTAAGAGTTTTGCTCCTGAATCAAGCAAGGTATTCCCATAGCTGCACATTGGTTGAGAGTAGGACCGCTGGCATATCCACCTACGCCTACTGCTGCCATAGGCTTGAAGTCTTTGATAATCTTCTTAGCCATGTGTTGGCTCTTCCATATCTTGAAGAGTACTGCGATGTTTTTTAGCAGATGCTTCCTGTCGAAACCGCATATAGGCAAACCCTTTATCTCGTAGCCAGCTGCAGGAACGCGCTGCATTTCCATACGTCCTAAAGCTCCAACGAAAAGAATCTGAGCGTCAGGGTGTTTTGCCTTAATGGCGTTAGCAATAGAGATGGCTGGAAAGATGTGTCCTCCTGTGCCTCCACCACTTATGATAATTCTTAAATTGCTGTCCATTTTATTATGCTTTTATGTTTTTGCAAAAGTAATCAAAATTTTTATTATGTGCTATTTTTATTGTGATTATTTTGTGATAGCAGTTGCCACTGTAGGTTTCTTTGTTATGTCGTCGTTGTTTCCTTTCTTCTTTGCAGAACGACTTATGCTAAGAATTACACCTATATAGATGCAGTTTATGATGGTTGATGTTCCTCCACGGCTTATCAGAGGTAAAGGCTGACCTGTGACAGGAGCCAATCCAACAGCTACGCACATGTTGAACAACGCCTGTGTTACAAGCAACAGGGCTAAGCCCATAGCCAATAGGGCAGGGAAGTTGTTCTCGCATCGTCGGGCTATCTTGCCTGTACGGAATAGCAAGATGATATATAGAAAAGCCACAGCTATGGCGCCTTCAATTCCCATCTCCTCAATGATTATGGCAAAGATAAAGTCGGAGAAAGCCTGTGATAGGAAGTCGCGTTCTACAGAATTGCCCGGCCCTTTACCATATCCGTTTGATGTAGCGATAGCTATATTGGCATGTGCCACTTGTGCATCTTTGTCAAGGTCGACTTCTGAAGGCTGAACATCTTTATGAGCCAAGAATTTGTTTATTCTCGACTTCCATGTGTCCATACGGTGCAATATCTTTTTGTCTTTACCCGTATCTTCGTTGGTTTTGTCTACCTGCTCAGTCAGTGCATTCTTGTTTTCTAACTCCGACTGGTCGGTACCTGTAATCCAAATTACTGATAATGCAAAGGCCATTAATCCAACAACGAATGCCAAGATTATACCTAATTGCTTGCCAGGCACTCGTCCAATTATCATCATCATGAATACCACTGCCGACAATAGGGCAGCTGTAGAGAAGTTCTCTACCAAGATTAGTGGTATTACTGCTCCGCAGATGAGCAGTATGTATTTTAAAGCATGCTTGTCGGCACCATTCTCTGTTTGCATGGCGCTAAGTATCTGAGCTGTAGCCAATACCAAAGCTCCTTTTGCAAATTCGGAAGGCTGGAATTGGAATCCCATGATACCAATCCATCTTGATGCTCCATTAGTGGCGTTGCCTGTTACCCATACTATCAACAACAGCAATATAGACCCCAATAGCAAGAATGGAGTGATGATCTTAAAATACTTACATTGTATGTTAAGAGTTACCACCATACTTGCAATGCCGAGAAATAGCAGGCCTATGTGTCTTAATATTGGTGCCATGTAGTTTCCTCCCTTGTATGTCAGCTCCGACGAGGCTGAGAATACCTCGATGACGCTGATGACACACAAGAAGAAGAATACCATCCATATCACCTTGTCGCCTTTGAATATGTTGCTTAGCGTTTTGCTATTCATTTTTAATGATTGGGGTATGTTGTTGTATTATGATACTTATAGATTCCTTACTAATGTTTTGAATTGTTCTCCGCGATCTTCCATGTTCTTAAAGAGGTCGAAGCTTGCGCAACAAGGGCTTAACAATACAGTGTCGCCAGGTTTTGCCATCTCGTAGCAAGCCTGTACACATTCTTTCATAGAGTGGGTGTCTCTAACAGGAATGCCCATATTGTCGAAGTTGTCGTGGAGCTTTTTGTTGTCAGCTCCAAGATATACTAAGCCTACGCATTTTTCTTTCACCAATGGTTTGATAGCATCGTAGTCGTTGCCCTTGTCTTTACCACCAACGATGAGGATTGTTGGTGTCTTCATACTTTCCAAAGCATACCAGCAAGCATCTACGTTGGTAGCCTTTGAGTCGTTGATATATTGTACTCCGCCTACCTTTGTTACTTTCTCCAAACGGTGTTCTACACCAGGGAAGTCGCTAAGGCTCTTTCTTATCACCTCTTTCTTTATACCTGCGATATTGGTAGCAATACCAGCAGCCAAAGAGTTATATATGTTGTGCTTGCCTGATAGCGAGAGCTCTTCCTGCTCCATGTTGAAAGGAGTAGGCTTCTCAATAATATATTTGCCCTCTTCTATGTAGCCGATAGAACCGTTCTCTTTTAGTTCAGAGAATGGGAATACTATAGCTTTGATATCATATTTCTCAAGCTCTTTCTTGATGATAGGATCGTCGTTCCAATAGATGAAGCTATCTTTTTCTGTTTGGTTCTGAATGATTCTCATCTTTGCGTCTACATAGTTCTGCATGCAGAAGTCGTAGCGGTCGAGATGGTCCGGAGTGATGTTGAGCAAGATTGCTATGTTGGCATGGAAGTCGTACATGTTGTCCAACTGGAATGAGCTAAGCTCAATGATATAGTATTCGTGTGGATCTTCTGCCACCTGTAGAGCCAAACTCTTGCCGATGTTGCCTGCTAAGCCTGCATCATATCCAGCCTCCTTGAAGATATGATATATAAGAGATGTGGTAGTGGTCTTACCATTACTACCTGTGATGCACACCATCTTTGAGTTTGTATATCTGCTTGCAAACTCTATCTCGCTGATGATATGAATACCTTTCTCCATAACCTTCTTAATCATAGGAGCCTCTTTAGGAATGCCAGGACTCTTGACGATCTCTGAAGCGTTGAGAATCTTTTCCTCTGTGTGATGACCCTCTTCCCACTCGATATTGTGGTCGTCGAGTATCTTCTTATATTTATCGTTGATTTTCGACATATCCGAAACAAATACGTCGAAACCTTCCTTTTTAGCCAACACTGCAGCTCCAGCACCGCTCTCGCCAGCTCCTAAAATAATAATCCTTTTCATTTTCTTTTCCTTTTAGTTGACAAATTATAAATGTTGGTCTTTGTCCACTATCTTATCTTCAAGGTGATGATAGTTAGTGCTGCAAGAATAATAGAGATTATCCAGAATCTGATAGTAATCTTTGTCTCATGCTTTGCAGAATGAGGCGCCTTTATCAAGTATCGACAATCAGGATCAAGTTGGTCGTCGGTGGTTCTGAAGTTGTCGTGTATAGGTGTGCGCTTAAATACACGTTGCTTTATGCCTTTGCGTTTTCCCATCTTGTAATACCAAACCTGTATCATAACGCTCAAGCTCTCTACAAAGAATATACCGCAGAGTATAGGCAACATCAACTCCTTGTGGATGATGATGGCACATACCGCTATGATTCCTCCGATGGTTAGCGAACCAGTATCGCCCATAAATACTTGGGCAGGATAAGCATTATACCATAGGAAACCAATGAGCGCACCAACAAAGGCACACATGAATACTACAAGCTCCTGGCTGTCTGGAATATACATTATATTAAGATATTGGGCAAATTCGATATGCGAACTTACGTAAGCCAATATTCCCAATGCCACACCTATCACTGCAGAGTTTCCTGCACACATTCCGTCCATACCATCGTTGAGGTTGGCACCATTGCTAACTGCTGTGACAACAAATATGGTCATTATCACAAATAAAATCCATCCTGCAGCAGTCTTATACTTGCCGCAGAAAGATACCAGGTTGGAGTAGTCGAGGTTGTGTTCCTTTAGAAATGGTATTGTGGTCTTCAGAGATTTTTGGGCTACAGCCTCGTGCGTAATCACGGTTTCTTGACCTTGTTGCTCAATAGCAAGATTCTCTCTCATCTTGACATCTGGCGACATCCATAGCACCAAACCAACGATGAGACCGATACCTACCTGACCAACAATCTTATAGCGACCTTTCAATCCTTCCTTGTTGCGACGGAATATCTTGATGAAATCGTCCATTCCGCCAAGGAAGCCAAGCCATACTGTGGTGATAATCATCAGCAATAGGTAGATGTTCCTGAGTCGTCCCAATAATAATACAGGGATGAGAATAGATACAATGATGATGATACCACCCATAGAAGGCACGCCAATCTTCTTTGTGCCGAATGGGTCGATACTCGCATCACGCTGAGTTTCTGTAATCTGCTTGCTTTTGAGATATTTAATAAATTTCTCGCCAAACCATGCAGATATTACCAATGAGAATATCAGCGCCAGCAATGCACGAAACGAAATGTAGCCCCACATATGTGAGCCAGAGATTCCGTATTCTTCCAAAAATCTGAAAAGATAGTATAACATTTCTTGAAGTTATTGTTTATTCTGCAAATATTCCACGCAGTATCTCTCTGTCGTCGAAATGATGTTTCACACCCTTTATCTCTTGATAGTCTTCATGACCTTTACCAGCAACCAACACCACGTCGCCCTTCTTTGCCAACATGCAAGCTGTGCGGATAGCCTCTTTGCGGTCGACTATAGAGATAACCTTCTTCATCTGCTGTGGAGTTAATCCTGCCAACATGTCGTTGATGATATCCTGTGGCTCTTCAAAGCGTGGGTTATCGCTTGTGATGATTACCTTGTCGCTTTGCTTTACAGCCTCTTGTGCCATCAATGGACGTTTACCCTTATCACGGTTGCCGCCAGCTCCACAAACTGTTATCACCGATCCCTTACCATCCAACACTTCATGGATAGCGTTGAGCACATTCTCAAGAGCATCAGGAGTATGAGCATAGTCAACAATAGCGGTAAATCCTTGTGGTGAGCGTATAGGCTCCAATCTTCCGCTTACACTCTTCAAAGTGCTCATCACCAACAATATATCCTCTGCACTCTTGCCGAGCATGCGAGCTGCACCATATACTGCAAGCAGGTTGCTGACATTGAACTTTCCGATGAACTGTACACCAACTTCATGTCCATCGATATCAAGATACATACCTTCGAAATGACATTCTATGATTTGTGCCTTGAAGTCAGCCATCTGACGAGTAGAGTAGGTCTTTACCTGCGCCTTAGTGTTCTGAACCATCACCATGCCATTCTTGTCGTCGGCATTGGTTATAGCAAAGGCTGTCTTTGGCAACATATCGAAGAATGCCTTCTTGGCATTGCGATAGTTCTCGAATGTCTTATGGTAGTCGAGGTGGTCGCGAGTAAGGTTGGTGAATATACCGCCAGCGAATTGCAAACCACCGATACGCTTTTGAGCTATCGCATGACTTGAACACTCCATGAATGCATATTCGCATCCTGCCTCTACCATCTTGTGCAACAGTAAGTTGAGTTCTATAGGGTCAGGAGTAGTATGGTCTGCAGGTATAGCCTCGTCTTCGATATAGTTGCATACCGTTGATAGCAAACCGCACTTGTGTCCCATCTTTCTAAACATATTATATAATAAGGTGGCAATGGTGGTCTTACCATTAGTACCTGTTACGCCAACCAACTTGAGCTTCTTCGAAGGGTCGCCATAGAATACTGTTGCAACAGGTCCTACACACTCTTCGGTAGAAGCAACCTTTATATATGTTACATTCTCAGATTTCTCTGTAGGCATATCTTCGCAAAGCACAGCCTTAGCACCAAGTTCTATAGCCTTGCCAATAAATTTGTGTCCATCTACCTGTGTGCCTTTCATGGCAACAAACAAATGGCCGTTTTCGATACGGCGTGAGTCTATGTTCACACCTGTAATGTCTACATCAACATCTCCGACTATCTCCAGAGGTTTGATGTTTTTCAACAACTCCTTTATTTTCATGATATATATGTTTTTATTCGTGAGTTTTTTTAATTCTCTAATGTTAGCAGGCATACTTCACCTTTCTTTATATAGTTGCCTGCAGGAATGCTCTGCTTAACAATATGGCCACGACCCTGCAACTTGCATTTTACGCCACGACTTTCAATGAGGTATACTGCATCTCGTGCTCCCATACCTATTACATCAGGCATTATGCGCTTGTCTTGAGGCTTATGGCTTGTTAAATCAATGCAGTTGGAATTGATAAGAGCCTTTCCCCATATTGGCGATGTGTAGTTGGTGTTTTCTTTCCAATTACGGTTGGTCTTAATTCCAAGTGTAGACAACACATAGTCGGCAGCAAGAATGTTTCCATCTTTCACCTGTGGAACAAGGATACTTGTTGAATCCCTTGCGTCTTTAACATCAAGCTTCAAGTCTTGAGCCATGATGCCTTCGGCAATATGATGGAATACCACACCACTCATACCACCACCAGATGCTGGCAGACCGCTCTTCTGTATACAAACAATACAGCTATATCGTGGTGCATCAGCAGGGAAGAAACCTGCAAACGACAACAGATAGTTCATTGTGCCTGATTTGTATCCTGCTACACCCTTCGACATCTGTGCTGTACCAGTCTTTCCTGCAACCTTGAACGAAGGTGAGCCTGCTTTCTTACCCAAACCTTGACTCACCACGTGCTCCAAGATAGTTTGCATGGTTTTGATAGTCTGTGGCTTTGCTATTTGCTCATGTCCTTTCACCACTTCTGGTGGGAAGTCCATTATCACCTGTCCATCCTTTATCACCTGTTTTACAAATCTTGGACGCATCATCTTTCCGTTGTTTGCAATAGCGTTATAGAATGTCAGCGTTGAAATCGGAGGTATCTGTGTCTCGTAGCCAATACTCATCCATGCCAAAGCCGTCTTGCTCCAGTTGAGCCATTGACCACGGGAATTCTTTTTAGGCATACGTATCTTTGCAGGCGACGAGCCAACCAAAGGCAACTTTAAATCGGCAGCCAATCCTGTGCGATATATACCCCGAACGAACTTCTCTGGGCAATTGTGATAATGGTCGTCGATGATACGGCTTACACCGATATTCGAACTGACCTCAAGTGTTCGTGGCAACGATATTGTGCCATAGCCACCACGACGCCAGTTGTGATCCTTCATCTGTCTGCCATACATAGGCCATACACCACCTCCGGTTTCTACCATACATGTAGTGTCAACCACTCCGTCGTCCAAAGCTACCAATATTGAAGCTGTCTTGAATACCGAACCTGGTTCAAGCAAGTCGCTCACTGCATGGTTCTTAATCTCACGGTAGTTGCCATCCACACATTTCTCCATATTTACTATGGCTTTTACGTCGCCTGTGGCTACTTCCATAACAATGGCTACACCAACATTGCCATTAATCTCTTTAAGCTCATTGATTACACTGCGCTCTGCCAAATCTTGCATGCTTACATCAATAGTGGTAACGATATCAGCACCATCGATAGGAGGTGTGTCCATGATGTCAAGGAACTTGTTCAGCACCTTACGTCTATGAGTAATACCGTTTGAACCGCGCAGAATAGAGTCGTAAGTCAACTCCAAACCGCAGCGTGCAGTATCTTTTGCACCGAACATGTCGCCCAAGGTACGCTGAGCCAAAGAACCATACGGGCGTTGGCGAGCATTGAATTCCTCGTAATGGAATCCGCTGGCAAACTTACCAAGCTTAAATATTGGTAATGCCTGTATCTCGGTAAATGTATTATAGTCTATACGACGTCGCCATATAGGGTAGTGGCGACTCTTCTTAGCAAATCCTTCTTGAAGATTCGACTTAAATTCTTTAGTCGATCTCTCTGGGAATATTCTGTTTAGTCCCATGCATATAGAGTCGAGCTTTGATTCCCAAAGACTATCATTCTTGGCATCGCAGAGTTGTTTGAAGTCCATGAATACCATAAACTCAGGCAATGAACTTGCCATTAGTTCGCCATCACAACTCAAAATGTTTCCTCGCTTAGGAGTTACGCTGACGCTATCTTTCTTTACTCTGTCTGCAACTTGTTCCCAATAACTTCTTTTTACTGTCATGATATAGCCAGCCTTAACCACTACAGCGAAAGCTATCATGGTCATTACCAAAGCTATAGCACTATATCTTGGCATTATTTTGTTGCTATCGAACTTACTCATTGTTGTTTATCCTCCTTTTTCTTCTTAATTGTCTTCTGGTACAGTAATTATGTAAGGTGGCTGATTTGGAGTCTTCAGCGTGCTGTCGCTATTATTTCTTAGCAATTCGAGCACGTTGCTCTCTCTGCTTCTTTCTGTCATCTGGCTCGAACTTGACAATGCTTTAAACTTTGCGTCTTGCAATCGTTCTTGCAGCTTGTCAATCTCAATAAGGTCTTGCTGACAGCTATATCTGTTAGATATATATATAAGGGTGAAGAATGCAATCAGCAAAAATACCCAAATTTGTCGTCTTATGGTAGATGATGTCAATATATCTCCACCAAGAATCTTATTGAGGGTAAAGTTCTTCGATAGCGGTGATTCCTCTTCTGTAGCATTCTGCTTAATCACCTCTTTCAGACTTGGGCCTTCGTCTCCTATATCACGAGAGTTGTCATTATTGCTTTTTGCCTCTTCCTTTTTAGCAATGTCGTTCTGCTCTTTTGCTTTTGGCTCTTCGCTGGCAGCAGTCTTATTTTCTGGTTTTGTATTAACGCTTTCCATTTTCCTCCTTTGTTTATTCTATTGCTATTTTCTCTGCTATTCTTAGCTTAGCACTTCTGCTTCGTGGGTTTATCTCCACCTCCTCGGCCGAAGGAACTATCACTTTGTTGTTGATTAGTTTGAATGGACATTTGGTTCTGCCAAAGAAATCTTGTTCTGCTTTTCCCTCTGCATTGCCTGTCTTCATCACGTTCTTCACCATGCGGTCTTCTAATGAGTGATAAGTTATCACACTTAGTCTGCCGCCTGGCTTTAATAGCGCTGTGGCACTATATAGCATCTCTTTCAAGGCATCCATCTCATGGTTTACCTCTATGCGCAGAGCTTGAAAGAGTTTTGCCATATCTTTCTTCTCTCGCTCCTTGTTGAATAGCGGAGCTACAGCATTCAAGAAATCCTGTGTCGTTTCTATTCGCTTGATGGCTCTTTGCTTTACCAATGTTGAAGCTATGCGGCGTGATGTCTTTAGTTCGCCATATAGATAGAAGATATCAGCCAACTGCTCTTCGTCATAGTCGTTTATTATGTCGGCGGCAGTTTTTCCAGCGCGCTTATTCATTCTCATGTCAAGTGGAGCATCAAAGCGGAAAGAGAATCCACGAGTTTCGTCGTCGAAATGATGACTTGATACTCCGAGGTCTGCCAACAGTCCGTCTATGCCGTCTACTCCATGATATCTCATCCAGTTTGTAAGATATCTGAAGTTTGATCTCACAAAAGTGAATTTGCCACCTTTTATGCGGTCGTCGATATTTCTTTCTGCATCTTCGTCTTGGTCGAAACTATACAAATGACTTGTCTCGTCAAGTCTGGACAATATCTCCCTGCTATGTCCGCCGCCACCGAATGTTACGTCGACATATATTCCTCCTTTATGTATGTTTAGTCCGTCTATGCTCTCGTTGAGCAATACTGGTACATGATAGTTTTCTATAATCTTTGTCATTTTCAGTGGTCGTTGTTACTTTTCTTCAGGGGTCATTACTTTTGTTAGTTTCTCAGCAAATTCTTGAGAGTTCATCAGAGGCATGTCGCTGTCAGTTGTCCAAATCTCAATGGTGTCGTCCATACCGATAAATCTTACGCCTGACGTGATGTTTGTAGCTTCTAAGAATCTTTTTGGAATCAAGAATCTTCCGTTGCCGTCTAATGCGATAGCTTCTGTGTCGTAAACAAATTGCCTTAACATCTGCTGATGTTCCGGGTTCCATTTATTGAGTCTTGTTCTTAGTTCGTCGAGTTGAGCATTCCATACACTTTGTGGATAGAGTACTAAGCATGGTTGAAAAACGTCTTTGCGCAACACCAACGACTCTTCGCCCGATACTTGTAGTACCTTGCGGAATACAGATGGCAGAAACACTCGTCCCTTAGCATCTGTTTTAGCCTCGATGTTACCTAAAAATCGCATGCGTTCTTATTTATAAATGAATTCGGGTTCAAAGATACACATTTTCCCCCACATTGCTCCACTTTTCCCCACATTTTTTTATCAAGCTCTTGTTTTTTATACTTTTCGCCTGTTTGCTATCTATCCGTAGAACGACGATTCTGTTATGTTTTCTAATCAAAATCATAATAAAAAGATTATTTTTGCTTAAAAAACTATCATATTAGAAAAAGTTGTGTTATTTTTGCAGCTGTTTATCGGCGGACTATAAGAAAACGAGTTTTATTCGGATAGCTTTTGTATAAAATTCTCCGTCGTGCTCTTAAGCAAAATGATGGAAAAGACAATAGATATAGAAAAAATACTTGCTGGCAAAATGGGGGATAAAGCGCGCTTTGTTCCACATTTCCTTGTATCATGGCTCAAACGAGTGGTTCATGAAGATGAGGTCAATAAGTATCTTTGGGAATCTCGCCATCTGTCGGGTACTGATTGGCTTGAGGAGTGCGTGCGCTATCTGCGTATGACTCTTAAAATCGAAGGATTAGAAAATCTTCCCGATAAGAACGACGGACGACTTTATACTTTCGTCTCAAACCATCCTCTTGGTGGTGCTGATGGTGTGGCCTTAGGTGCCATTATCGGACGCCATTATGATGGCAACTTCCGCTATCTTGTCAACGATTTGTTGATGAATCTTCCTGGTCTTGCCCCGGTTTGTATTCCTATCAATAAGACAGGTAAGCAGAGCCGTGACTTCCCTCGTATGGTTGAGGCAGGTTTTCAAAGCAAGAATCACATGCTGATGTTCCCTGCTGGCTTATGTTCTCGAAAGATAGACGGACAAATTCACGACTTGCCTTGGAAGAAGACTTTCATCACAAAGAGTGTGGAATATCAGCGTGATATTGTGCCAATACATTTCGGCGGTTGCAACTCTGACAAATTCTATACCATAGCTAACGTATGCAAAAAGCTTGGTTTGAAGTTTAATGTAGCGATGCTGTTTCTTGTCGATGAAATGTATAAAAATGTAGATAAAACATTCCGCGTGGTTATAGGGAAACCAATACCATGGCAGACTTTCGATAAATCAAAAACTGCGATGGAATGGGCAAAATATGTAGAAGACGAAGTGTATAAACTATAAGGAAATAATATAGATACCAATGGAAGAAGAAATTATCCAACCTGTGAGCAAAGAACTGCTGAGAGCTGAACTTACTCCAGAAAAGCAATTACGCATGACCAACAAGAGTAATAACGAGATTTTTGTTATTACGGCTCACGACTCACCAAATGTGATGAGAGAGATTGGTCGTCTCCGTGAACTTGCTTTCCGCTCGGCAGGTGGTGGCACAGGTAAGGCTTTGGATATAGACGAGTTCGATACTATGTCAAATTGCTGCAAACAACTTATAGTATGGAATCCTGATGCAGAAGAAATTATCGGTGGCTATCGCTATCTCTTTGGTAGCGATTGGCAGATAGACGAAAAAGGACAGCCAAAGCTTGCAACAAGCCATATGTTCCATTTCTCTGAGAAGTTTATGAAGGAGTATGCTCCATATACTGTTGAGTTGGGACGATCATTTGTGTCGCTTGAATATCAGAATGTACGTTCTAATACTAAGAGCATTTTTGCTCTTGACAACCTGTGGGATGGACTTGGAGCTTTGACGGTTATAAATCCAAACGTGAAATATTTCTTTGGCAAGGTAACGATGTATCCGTCGTACATCCGTCGTGGTCGCGATATGATACTCTACTTCTTAAAGAAGCATTTTGGCGACAAAGAAAATCTCATTGTGCCACTAAAGCCGTTGCGTATAGAGTCTGATCCTATGGAATTGGCAACTCTATTCTGTGAAGATGACTTCAAAGCTGATTATCGCATTCTCAACCGTGAGATACGTCGATTGGGCTACAATATTCCTCCTTTGGTGAATGCATATATGAATCTCAGCCCTACAATGCGTCTTTTCGGTACAGCTATCAATTATGGCTTTGGTGATGTAGAAGAAACTGGTATCTTGATAGCTGTAGATGAAATATTGGAAGATAAGCGTGTGCGCCATATCGATAGCTTTATCAAGGAGCATCCAGAGGCTCTACAGATTACAAGTGGTGCTAACAACGTTATTTATCGAGAGAATCACAAATAAATAAGATAATATTTATATAAAACAAAAGTGCGTCTGATAGCTTATTTGCTACAGACGCACTTTTGTTTTTGTCTTATTTCGAAATGTTTAGCGCAATTATCTTCCAAGCCATTTCTCAGGATTCAATCTTGCCTTTTCTTTGTATAATCTGAATTGCAGTACATTCTCTCCACCTACGGAGCCAAGTACTTGTCGGGTGCTCACATGCTGTCCCTTAGATACCGCTACTGATTTCAAGTTGCAATATACAGATATGTATGCTCCGTGGCGTACCATTACAACCATCGAGCCGCTATATCCAAACACACCGCTAACTTCACCATCATATACGCTTCTTACATGACTACCTGCAGAACCCATGATGTTTATACCCTTGTTGTCGAGAGTTACGCCTCGTAGACCTTCTACATTATAGTTTCCGTAGTGGGTAACTATTCGGTAGTTGCCAGTAATAGGCATAGGCAATCTGCCTCGGTTAGCCTCGAAACCATTGTTCATCAATCTGTCGGCAGAACTGAATCTTACAACCTCTTCGGCATCCTCCTTAGCTTCAGCTATCTCTTTTCTGTTGCGCTCTGCCTCGGTCTTTGCTTTCAACTCAGCAGCCTGACGCTGTGCAGCAGCTTCGCGAGCAGCCTGCTCTGCGCGTTCCTTTCTCTCTGCAGCTTCACGCTCTCTTCTTTCTGCCAAAGCTCTTGCGTTAGCAGCTTTCTTTGCAGATGCTTTGCGTTCAGCTTCTTCTTTTGCTCTGCGAGCTTCAGCTTCCGCCAAAGCAGCTTGGCGTGCTTCCTCTTTGAGTCTTGCCTCACGAGCCTTTGCCTCTGCGATTCTTCGTGCATTCTCTCTTGCAGCAGCCTCTGCAGCAGCTTTCTTGCGAGCCAATTCTGCAGCTCTACGTCGTGCAGCCTCTGCAGCAGCAGCTTTGCGCTTTGCTTCTGCCTCAGCACGTTGGCGCGCCTTTTCTACTTCTATAGCCACCAATCTATCGATTTGAGCGTTCAATGCAGCATCCTTCTTGCGTTGGTCAGCTATGATGCTTACGATAGTCTTCTGCTGTTTCTGCAGTCCGTCAACCATAGTCTGTTGCTCGCTCTGCTTATTCTGTAGGTGCGTTTTCTCTTGCTTACCTTTATAGAGCAAATTATTTTTGTGCGCCTTAGCATCTTGCAGCTGGTTGAACTTTGTGTTTACCTCCTGCTGCTTTGCTCTAACCTGTTCGCCCTGTGCTTTCTGGTAAGCACCATATTCTCGTACGAATCGAAGTCGACGATACATCTGAGCAAAGTTCTGTGCAGAGAAGATAAACATCAGCTTGTCCTGTACAGAGTTATGTTTAGCCAAATAGCGCATCGACTTTATGTATTTCGCCTGACGTTCGTGCAGTTGCTCTTTGAGAGTATTCAGTTGCGATGTCAGCATATCGATATTACCATTTATATGTGTAATGTCTTGCTCGATATTTGTTATCTTCTTTTGGCGATCTTCGATTTCGCTATTTATCACCAGCAGATTCTTCAGTCTGTTTTTGACATCAGCCTGATTTGCCCTTAGCGCCTTCTCTTGCTCCTTAATCTTCTTTTGGATGTCGGCTCTTTGGTTCTGTAGACCACGTATAGAGGCATTAGAGTAAGTCTTTCCTGTTGATTTCTTAGCGTTACTCTTTGCTGCCGTAGTTTTTTTCTTTGTCGTAGTTCTTTTTGCGACAGGCTTTCTTGTCGTAGTTCTTTTGTTAGCTGTACTTGTTGTTGTAGTCCTTTTCTGACCACTCGTAGTCTTATGCTGACCACAGACAGGCAACGTAAGCGCCAAGGCAAGAAATATCGTTAATAGTTTCCTCATTTTAACTCTCGCTTATATTCTTTTATTGTGCTCCGAAAAGCTTGCCGAAGACGTCGGTAGCTTCTATCTTCTTATACCTCTTTGATATTTCCGACTTTGCTTCCCATTTGCTGTCGGTCTTCACACCATCCATATCTATAGTTAGAGAAATATTGCTCTGGTTCTTGATAGCAGTAGTAGCAAAAGTAAACTTCTGGTAAGCAGGAAACATCTTGCCAGCAACAGCCTTGAAGTTAGAATATGTCCAGTTCAATGATGATTTACCTTGAGTTAGACTGCTATATGTAGCTTTAGCTGTAGATATGCGACCATTGGCATTGTCGGCATTCCATACTATATTCAAGTTACCTTTCTTTAATGTAATGTTCTTGCTATTACCAGCCTCTGTTACGCCAAAATCCAAAAGGTTGGCATCGCTGATAGATGTTGTGCCTGGCATAAATAGCTGATTCCAGAACAAAGCTTGCAACGAATAGAAGTTCAAACCATTGCTCTTTAGGAAGTCTACCTTGTTGTAGTCTTCCTTGATATATTCTTTGTGCATGCGGTCTATCACGAGCACATAGTCAGGAGTAAATTCTATGCGTCCCACCTCGCTACCCAACAATGGAATGAATGCTTGAATGCGTATCACTTCGCCATATCTCATATGCAGCGAACCTGGCACCGTAATGTTTTTACTTCCCATCTGCACGTTGAGCGACATCTTGCCAACGATGTTTTGGGTGCTAACCTTCTGATTGGCTACTTTCTGAACAAAAGCCAATGCTTGAACATTACCGCCGTTGTGCTTGTCAACTGTCGATGATGTACCTTCTGTTGCAGCCTTCTTTGAACCACATCCTGCCATAGCCAAGGTCATACCACCCAAGGCAACAGCAAAAAGAATATTCTTTATTTTCATTTCTTTATGTATTTTCTTTGTTTTATCTTTCTTGCCAATATCTTGCTCTCGCCACCGCGTTTTTGTGCTTGCTTCCAGTATTCCACAGCCTTGTCTATATCGCCAGCCATGGCATGTATGTCGCCTGCATGTTCATAGACATCAGCCGAAGATTCATCTGTAGAATCGTTGCTTATTGCTTGGTCAATATACATCTTTGCCTCCTCGTATCTACCTTCCAAGAACAATATCCACGCATAGGTGTCGAGGTATGTAGCCGAAGTAGGCTCTGCCTGTATAGTCTTCACGCTCATCTCCTCAGCCTTCTTTAGGTTTTGGTTGTTTAGACTAAGGTAGTAGGCATAGTTGTTCAAACAAGATATATTATCTGGTTTCCATTGCAGACAGCTGTCGTAAGCAGCGAAAGCCTCTGTAGCTTTACCTTTTTTAAACAATATGTCGCCCATTATGCAGTAGAAGTCGCTAACGATATCCGAGCTACTCTCGTCGTTAATCTCGGCAACACCTTTCTGGAAGAAAGTCAATGCCTTGTCGTCTTCACCCTTCTGATAATAAGCCAAGCCGGTGAAGTAATAAAACACCATTTCTTCGGGATTATATTGTGTTCCAGGCTCGCTCAAAGCTATTATGCTATCCCAATCGTCGCTGCTCCATTTGTTCTGCAGAAGTTGGAAACGAGCCGAAGCATTATCGGGCGCAATGCTAAGAAGGCTTAAGAGCGTTGAGTCGATGGCAGCTGTAGGAAACTTCTTCATTTTCATATAAGCCACTTCCAATTCTCTGATGTCTGTCTCCTCTGGCGATGCTGCTATCATTCTGTTGAATAGTGACAACATTTTAATGCTGTCGCCACCATGCTGCTCGTTTTCCTTGATAGCCTCGCGTACAAACTGCAGCTTGTTTTCTATCGTTTGCTCTGTACTTACCAATATCTTTTCCATCATATCGGCAGCCTTAGCACTATCGCCATGCTGCTTGTAATAGTCGTAGAGCGAACTCTGGGCATATGGGTTGTTAGCCTCTTCTTTCAGAGCCTTTGTAAATATGCCATATGCTTCATATGTCTTGTTGTTTTGCAATAGCCAGTTGCCAAGCATTATCTGGTAGTTGATGTCGTAAGGATGGTTGTCTGCCAACTCTTTCAAAGCCTTGTGAGCATTCTCAGGCTTATTCATTAGCTCGTATACTCTCACCTTTGATAATGTTAGGTCTTCGCTTTCGCCATCCACCTGCTCTATGCGGTTTATCACCTCGAGCATCTTTGTATAGTTTTTCTCCTGCTGATATAATTGCAGCAATATCTTCATAGCATCTGTGCGATAGCTATGTTCGTCGCATAGTCTGGTGTAAGCTTCTGTAGCCTTGTCGTATTTGCCGTTACCAATATAGAATTGTGCCAATCTCTCTTGGTAAGTCTCATTCTTTGGAGCCAAGCTTACCGCTTTCTCTAATGAAGTAAGAGCCAAAGAGTCTTTCTCCATCTGTGCGAGATACATCGCAATATAGTAGTAAACCTCCGGCTTGTTGCCGTCTATATCCTTGGCGTGAGACAATAATTCGAATGCAGAAGCATAGTTGCCCATGCTCTGCTGTCGCATAGCCTCAATAAAAAAGTATTGGTAGCGTCGGTCTGTAGAGCCGTCGCCACCATTGTTCTCTTTCTTTGCCTCTATGCTCAGAGGCAACATGAAGAGAACAGCTAAAAGAGTTATAATACCTTTCAACTGCATTATTTCACTCCTGTATGTCCGTATCCACCAGCACCACGCTCGGTGTCATCGAGTTCTTCAACTACCTGGAACTCTGCAACCTCATGGCGTGCTATCACCATCTGTGCTATGCGCTCGCCGTCGTTTACGATGAATTCTTCAGTCGACAAGTTGATAAGAAGCACCATCAACTCACCACGATAGTCAGAGTCTATTGTGCCAGGGCTGTTCAATACTGTGATGCCTTTCTTGAATGCCAATCCACTACGAGGGCGAATCTGTGCCTCAAAGCCTTGTGGCAAAGCCATATACAATCCTGTAGGAATGAGTCTTCTCTCCATAGGTTTCAATACTATAAGCTCTTCGATGTTGGCACGCAAGTCCATGCCTGCACTCTGCTCGGTAGCATAGGCTGGCAGAGGGTGGTGGCTCTTGTTGATGATTCTGATGTTGGTCATTGCTGATTGTGAATTACTAATTGAGAAATGGGCTTGCTTTAGAGCTTCGCCGTTTTCTTATATATTATAAGGTGCAAAAGTAGCAAAAAAAAATGATAACCCAATGACTTCTTTATATTTATTAGTACTTTTAAATAAAGTATGCTGCACTCAGGAATACAAAACAAATTTTATTATTTGTTTTGTTATTCCATTCTTTTGCTGTACTTTTAAATAAAGTACGCTGCACTCAGGAATACAAAACAAATTTTATTATTTGTTTTGTTATTCCATTCTTTTGCTGTACTTTTGCCATATGATGAACTGGAAACAATTACTATCCAACAAGCGACTTGGCCAAGAGCATCGCCATTTGCAACGCGACGACGATCGTACAGAATTCAAACGCGACTACGACCGTTTGATATTCTCTACTCCTTTTCGCCGTCTACAAAACAAAACTCAGGTGTTTCCTTTGCCTGGCAGCATCTTTGTTCACAACCGACTCACACACTCGCTCGAGGTTGCGTCGGTAGGTATGTCGTTGGGTAATGACGTATGCCACATCCTTACCAAGCGTCATCCTGAATTGCACGATACTCTATTCCAAGAGATTGGAACCATAGTGTCGGCAGCATGTCTTGCCCACGACCTTGGCAATCCTCCTTTTGGCCATAGTGGCGAAAAGGCTATTCAGGCTTTCTTCTCTGAAGGTAATGGCAAAGCACTAAAATCGATGGTTTCATCGCGCTTTTGGGATGATATTACACATTTCGAGGGTAATGCCAATGCCCTACGTATTCTCGCTCATAGATTCAACGGACGTCGTGAGGGTGGTTTTGCTATGACATATTCCATGTTGGCAAGTATAGTGAAATATCCTTTTGCAAGTTCTGCAGCTGGCGATCATGGTAAATTCGGCTTCTTTGGTTCTGAAGAACCTATATATTGTAAAATAGCCGATGAATTGGGAATTATTTGCAAGTCGAAGCCTGGTGAACCGCTCATGTATGCACGTCATCCTTTGGTCTACCTTGTAGAGGCAGCCGATGATATCTGCTATGAGATAATGGATATCGAGGATGCTTATAAACTGAAGATTAATACCTTTGAAGAAACGAGCGAATTGCTTCTTGGTTTCTTTGACGAGGAGTCAAGGGGTCAGATGCTTAAGCGCATCGACGATGAAGGAATCACCGATCGCAACGAGCAAGTGGTATATATGCGTGCCCGTGCTATTGGCAAACTTGAAGCTGAATGTGTAAGAGTCTTTTGCGAACATGAGGAAGAAATCCTTAGTGGAAGCTTCGAAGGTTCACTAATCTCGCATGTTGAGCCTATTGCCAAGGCTGCTTATGAGCATTGCACGGAAGTTAGTTTCAAGCGTATCTATTGCAGTAAGCCTGTTTTGGACATTGAACTTAGCGGTTACAAGATTATGGATACCCTTATGGACACCCTTACCGATGCTGCCGTTAATCCTACTCGTTTCCATTCCAAACAGCTCATTCGTCGTTTCAGCAGTCAGTATGAGATTAATAGTCCAGACCTCGAGACTCGCATCATGGCTGTAATTGACTATGTTAGCGGTATGACAGATGTATATGCCCTCGACATATATCAAAAGATAAATGGAATATCTTTGCCGATAGTGTAACCAATAAGGAAAACATAGATTACTCAACATATTATATTAACGATAAAAGCTCTTGCAAGCATCATGCTTACAAGAGCTTTTGTTGTTATGTGATTGTTGTAGTTTTTCTAATAATCGACTAAAAAAACCTTTGCTTTTTGCTGAATTCAACGAAGATAGGTGTGGCGATTCAGTAAGTAGCTTTACTTCAATAACTTAACAGCCTTCATTTGCTTTCGAAAGTAAGCTTCGAGCTATCTATGCTTTCTATCAAATTTATCATTGCTTTCTATCAAATGTGTTTTTGCTTACTATCAAATGTATATTTGTTTGCTAACAAATCTCTTCGTTTTTGATTTCCTATGTTGCCCTTTTTATCGTACTAAGCATTTGCAGTTTTGTTTGCCGCTAATTTATCCACCTCTTTGATAAATCTTCGCCAGAATAGGTAGCCGGCAATGGTTAGTCCCACAGGGAATGCAAGCCAGATGCCTATGATGTCTAAGCCACAAGGGAAACCTAAGGTGTAGCCCATAGGTAGCGATATTACGAAGTAGGCTATGAAAGCGTATGTAACCATTGGTTTTACGCAGGCTATGCCACGCAGCGCATTGGCAAAAGAATATTGCAAGCCGTCGCCAAACTGGTAAACCATCATCAGTATTATCAATACCGAAACATATTGCTGAACCTCTACGTTGTCGGTAAACAAACCGCCCATTTGATGGCGGAATAATACTACAGGTATGCCAAGCAATAGCGATAGCATAATATTTATTCGCCAACCGTCGTAGGCGTTTCTCTTTACCGCTGCATAGTCTTTCTGACCCACGAAGTGGCTTATGCGAATGGCTATTGCTGCAGCCATTCCCGACAATACGAGGTAGAACAACTGCGAGATTGTAATCATTATCTGGTGGGCAGCCAAAGGAATGGTGCCGAGCCAGCCTACCATCACACAGCTTAGGGTAAAAGCAGCCGATTCCATCGCCAACTGTAATGCCACAGGCCATCCAAGGCGGTTCATCTCCTTGAAGTCGTCTTTGGTGATGCTGCTCTTAATGATGTCGCGACCATATTGTTTGAACTCTTTCTTGAAAACAATCACGCCAACCATTATCAGAGCCATAAGAATGCGGCTACCTGTGGTAGAGATACCTGCTCCAGCCAAGCCTAACTCAGGGAATGGACCAACACCATATATCAGCAGCCAGTTGCCGAATATGTTTACCACATTACCAAATATCATCACCCACATAGCAACCTTTGTATTAGCGATACCATCTAAGAATTGCTTTGCGGTATTGAATATGCCGACAAACAATATCGAAACGAGGTTGATAATGAAGTATGGGCGTATAAGGCTGAGCAACTCCTCAGGCTGACCGATATTACCAAGATTGAAATAAAGTAACACCATTGCCAAGGTGAATATCAATCCCACGATGATGTTGGCAAAAAGCGAGTTGCGCACCTTGCCACCTATCTCGTTTGTCTTTTCCATACCATACAGGCGGCCGATGATAGGAGTGAGCCCGTATGAAAAGCCCATATAAGAGACCAATACAAGGGTGAAAATATTGTTCACCAATCCTGCTGCTGCCAACTCCTCTGTGCTATGATGACCAATCATGAGAGTATCGGCGAAACCAAGGACGATGGTTCCGAGCTGTCCGATAATGATGGGAATACCTATGCTAAGAAGTTCGTGGTAGTAGTGTCGTTTTTGTGTCGAATTCAATCTATTTCTCATTATTACTCTTTATTACTGCTTTTGAGGGTGCAAAGTTACGAAAAAAGAGTGAATATTGCTTGATTAATTGTCGGTATTGTCGTGTGTAATCCTACAAACCTTATAGGGTAAGCCAAAAAATCATCTATCGAAAAAAAACATGCAAAATAGTTAAAATGTGTTTAAAATGGTGTCTAATTCCTATGAAGTAGACACCTAAAACATAGGAAGTAGACACTTTGACAGGGGAAGTAGACACCTTTTTTGAAATTAAAATTCTAAATTTGCGGAATGATAGAAATATTTACCTTATTCATCATGCTGGCAAATCTCTTCTATTTCTTAGAATGAGTTTCGATACAATGAGTTTAGATACCTTTGACGATAAACTTACAAATATAAAAACATATATTATTAATCATGAAACATTTTACCAATCAATCCTATTGGTCGCAAGTCGACCGTATTAACAATGGGGGGGGTAAGTTCCGAAGGATCGCTCTGTTCCCATTGATGTTGCTCGTGTTGTTGCTTGTGCCTACACGTATGGTGGCGCAGACGGAATACGACAACACAGTTACCTTCAAAGAATTAGCAGGTAGTCCTAAGGGCTACGATAATGAGACTTACGCTAATCTCTTTGATGGCAAAAAGAAAGAAGGTGATTTCACTAAGTGGTGCTGCAAGTTTAGCGGCAGTGCCTACGTCATCTTCGAAGCCAGCAAGGCTGGAGTGCCTGTGGGTTACACCATCACAACGGGTGATGACAATGCAAATTGGGGATGTAGTGGTCGTAATCCGTTATCATGGAAGCTCTATGGTAACAACGAAGGCAAAAATGGCGTTTGGACGCTCATTCAAGAGGTGGAGAATGACGATAAACTCGAGGATAAGAACTACACTTCGTACGACTTCACCTGCGAAGGTTCTACTTCTTATAAATATTTTAAATGGGAAATATCGGCTATTCATAGTGGAAACACATTGCAGGTAGGCGAGTTTGAACTCAAACTCAATACCTGTTCGCACAAGATTAATGGCACTTCTGCCCTTGGCGAAACAATCAAAACCGTTGAGGCTACTTGCATAGAGCATGGCTATACCACACACGAATGCTCTCTCTGTCATTCAACAGTAAAAGTATATAAGGATGATGAACTTAAAGCACACACTCTCACTCATCATGAGGCGACATCTGATATTAAGGAACACTGGCAGTGTGATGTATGCCGCAAATACTTCAGCGATTCGAATGCCACCCAAGAGGTTACTTATGGTAGCCTCCTTTTTGATCAGGCTTATGCCATGTTTGACGATGCTACAGAAACCCTTACGTTTAGTTACGGCACTAAGCCCGAAGGAGCTTATGCGCTTAATCAGGAGAGACCCGAGCCTGAGTGGCGTATGCAAAAGATCAGGACGGTAGTCTTCGATGCTTCGTTTGCCTATGCAAGACCTACGAGCTGCTCTCATTGGTTCGAGGACTGCATCTATCTGACCCGAATAAAAGGCATCTGGAATCTTAAAACCAAGAATGTGACGGATATGAGCAGTATGTTTCTAGGTTGCTCTAGTCTCAGATCTCTCGACCTCACTAATTTCGACACAGGGAATGTGACAGATATGAGCAAAATGTTTCTAGGTTGCCGAAATCTCACTTCGCTCGATGTCAGCAAATTCAACACTTCGAAAGTGACGGATATGTGCTGTATGTTCGTTGGTTGCCATAAACTAACCTCGCTCAACGTCAGCAAATTCAACACTACGGAAGTGACGGATATGAGCGATATGTTCGAAGATTGCTACGCTCTCACCTCGCTCGACCTCACTAATTTCGACACAGGGAAGGTAAAGGATATGCTTTTTATGTTCTATGGTTGCTCCGCTCTCACAACCATCTACACCAGCGATAAGTTTGTTACGGACAAAGTTACTGATAATGGTTCTAAGATGTTCTATGGTTGCAAAAACCTCAAAGGGGCAAATGAATACCAATCAGGCCAAGATGGAATAGAATATGCCAACTATCAGACTGGCTATTTCACAAATTTAGTAGGCAAGAATGGTGATGAGAAGATAGGAGCTGTAGGAGAAACACTTACTGCGGAGAATCTCACTCTTGATGATGACAAGGACTTCGTGGCTAACGAACCGTTCACAGCTTTACAACCGCACAATGAAGGAAGGCACCACCTGGGCTACGCTCTGCCTGCCTTTCGAGGTGTCGCTCGAAGGTAAGAACTTCCGTGCCTTCAAGCTTCTTTCGGCTGATGATGCTTCGGAAACTGTAGAACTCGAAGAGGTTAAGACAATAGAGGCTGGTACTCCTGTTATCATCAAGATGAAGGATGGAGTAAATTCGTTCAGCTTCTCTGTAGAAAACACAGCAATAGCAAAAGATGTTCAGACTGCTGCAACTGCTGACGGCAACTATCAGCTCCAGGGTCTCTACACCCAAAAGGAGTTCAGCAAGGATGCTGACAACAACTGCTACATCGTGAAGGGCAACAAGCTGATGAACCCTGCCAAATTGTTGGAGAATACAAAGGTAACAAGGGTGACAAGCAAGCCATTCCGTGCTTACATGGTAGACAATTCTTCATCTGCTGCTGGTGCCAAGATGTTTAGCATCGGCATAAGCGACAGCACTACAGCCATCGACTCCCTCAACACCATTGCCAATGATAAGGCTGAATACTACGACCTTCAGGGCAAGCGTCTCAACGAGCCTCAAAAGGGTATTAACATCGTGAAGCGCGGAGGTAAAACTATGAAAGTTATAATTAAATAAACTTTGAACGATATGGAAAAGAAAGAATATATAAAGCCCGAAATGAAGGTCTACCAAATAGAGACTCCATCTATCCTCGCTGGATCTAACATCAAGAAGGCTACGGAAGATGATTACAGCGACGATAATGTTAGTAAATTAATAGAAGACGAAAGCGTCATCTATATTGATTAAAGAAACAGCCTCACCCCCAACCCCTCCCCAAAAGGGAGGGGAGTAATTAGACTTGTTGGGGATGTCTTAGCTTAAGACTATACATAAAGTTAGGGTTGCAAACGGCATTAATGCCATTTGCAACCCTAATTGATTTTATTCTATGAGGAAATGTTAAGCAAGGTATTGGCGTTTATATATTTTCGAAACATTTTTCTTGTTTTCTTCGCACTTTCAAAATAATAGTTTATCTTTGCAAAAAGACAAATAAAAAAGGTTGCAATGCCAAAGATATTTGAATACTTCGGATTTATCTTTCTATTCTATTCGAATGAGCACGAGCCAATACACGTTCATGTCATGAAGGATGGATATGAAGCGATATTCGAGATAATATTAGAGAATGGTGAACTTGTTGAGATTCATAGAAGAGCTTCTAACAAGATGCCGCCATTAAGTGAAAAGGATGCTGTTATTGCAGAGGCCTTTGTGAAGAAGTACTATAAGAATATAGTTGAAAAATGGGTAAACTTCTTTATATATAAGAAAAGAATACGTTCAACTAAAATAACGAAGAAATTATGAACATAAGTATTGTTTCTGCAAAATATGTAGCACCATTAAAAGTCGAATTACACTTTAATGATGATACTGTTAAGACTATAGATGTTGGTGCTTTTATCAGAAAGCATCCACATCCGCAATATAACTCTTACTTGAATGAAAGCAAATTCAAAAAGTTCAAGATAGAGTTCGGCAATATCGTTTGGGGAAAGAATTGGGATTTGATATTCCCAATAGATAAGCTATATACAGGCGTTTGTTGCTAAAGAAAAACAGCCTCACCCCCAACCCCTCCCCAAAAGGGAGGGGAGTAGTTAGACTTGTTGGGGATGTCTTAGCTTGAGACTATACATAGTTAGGGTTGCAAACGGCACCAATGCCATTTGCAACCCTAATTGTTTTTATTCTATGAGGTAATGTTAAGCAAGGTATTGTCGTTGATTGTCAGTATTGTCGGGCTCTGTGGAATATGGGTGCAAATAGGGTGCAACTTTGAAAGGAATAAAAACAAAAAAGCCTCACAAGTTTGAAACTTGTAAGGCTTAGCAATTTGCGCTTCAAGATGGGCTTGAACCAACGACCCCCTGATTAACAGTCAGGTGCTCTAACCAACTGAGCTATTGAAGCATATGTCTTAATTGCGAGTGCAAAGGTAATAAGTTTCTGTTATTCCTCCAAATGTTTTCCCAACTTTTTTTAGTTTTCCTCTAAAAAAAGTTTGTTTTTATATGGTTTTTGTGCTTTTTGAGGGTAAAAGTGGGCTTTGGTGAGGGTGGGGAAGGTGTATTTTCTATAAAAAGACGAAAAAGAATTGTTGTATCGGATATTTTCCTTAATTTTGCATTTGCTATCCTTGTTGGTTGTATGGGTGACGATATTGTTAGTTGTCTCTTTATATATATAATAAGGTATAGGCGGTGAAAATAGATTATTAATATTAGATAACAGGAAATGATGAAATGCAATAGATTGTTCTCTGTGATGCTTGGCTGCATGATGTCGGTGATGGCTTTTGCTCAGCAAAACGACCACGACTTTAATGTGGGCAAGAATATGGAGATGTTTACGGCGGTGTATAAAAACCTTGATATGCTGTATGTAGATACTTTGGATGCCGACAAGGTTATTGGTACTGGCATAAATGCTATGCTCCGCTCGCTGGATAGATATACTGAGTATTATCCTGCTGATGTGACAAAGGGATTGAAATATCAGCTTACGGGAAAGTATGCTGGTATCGGCTCGGTGATTAGATATAATTTCAAAGAGGGATACTCGTATATCGATGAGCCATATCTCGGTATGCCTGCTGCAGAAGTGGGCTTGAAGAAGGGCGACTTGATATTGGCTATCAACGACAGCACAATGAAGGGCAAGGAGACACAATATGTTTCCGACCATCTGCGTGGCGATGTCGGTACCTCTTTTATATTGAAGATTAAGCGTCCAAGCACAGGCAAGGTGATGAAGTTTAAGGTTACTCGAAAGCTTATCCAGACTCCTGCTGTGCCTTACTATGGTTTGCTCAACGATAGCGTGGGCTATATTCAGTTGCAGTCGTTCTCTGAAGGAAGCTCCAAGATATTCCGCAATGCTGTAATCGAGATGAAGCAAAAAGGCATGAAGGGTCTTATCTTCGATTTGCGTGGCAATGGCGGAGGTTCGGAGTCGGAGGCTGTTAATATAGTTAATGTGTTTGTACCAAAAGGTAAGCTTATAGTTTCGAATAGAGGAAAGCTTAAACGTGCCAATCGCGATTTCCTGACCCAAGTGGAACCTGTAGACACCGTTATGCCATTGGTGGTATTGGTAAATGGAGAGTCGGCAAGTGCAAGCGAGATTACCAGCGGTGCGCTCCAAGATTTAGACCGTGCCGTGATAATGGGTACCAGAACTTATGGTAAGGGTATCGTGCAAACTGTGCTCGAATTGCCTTATAATGCTCAGATGAAACTCACCACAAACAAATACTATATTCCAAGTGGTAGATGTATTCAGGCTCGCAACTTCCGCAAGACTGATGGCGAAGATAGGGAGGAACTCGTAAAGGACTCTTTGGCAAAGACTTTCTTTACCGTGAATGGCAGAAAGGTGAAGGATGCTGGCGGTGTGCAGCCGGATGTAGAGGTGAAACCAGACTCTATGCCTAACATCTCGTATTATCTTGTTGCTATGCGCGATTCGAGCGAGGTGCTCTTGGGCTATGTTCTCGACTATATAGCATCGCACAAAACAATTGCTCCTGCTGCCGACTTTGAAATTTCAGACTCTGAGTTTGAAGACTTCAAGAAACGAGTTGTGGAGAGCAACTTTAAGTATGATCCTATTAGCGAAAACACATTCAAGTCGCTTGTCGATGTTGCTAAGTTTGAGGGATATTACGACGATGCCAAGGAAGAATTTGAAGCATTGGAGAAGAAACTTCGCCATGATGTAGGCAAAGAAATGGAAAAAGCCAAGGTGTCGATAAAGCGACTGTTGGCAAGTCAAATAGTATCAGCTTACTACTATCAAGAGGGTGCCGTAAGGAATTCATTGCGAACAGACAAGATTACAGGCGAGGCTTTGAAGCTACTTGCAGATAAAGCAAGATATTCAGAGTTGTTGATGCCAAAGGCGGAGTAAAGAAAGGTGCAAGTCTTTACAAAACCAATAAAAAATGTATAAACTCTTGGTAGCGTGAAAAAAATGTCGTAACTTTGCACCGTTCAGTGGAATGAGGGGCTCTGAGAGAGTTCCTCATTTTATTTTAATAAGACATTTTCGATGCCGTTATAAAGTAAGGTTCGAAGGTGTTGGTGTACACATTATATATTTATGATAGACAAAAACGTCGTTAAAGAATTAGTTGAAGAATGGCTCAAAGACAAGGATTATTTTCTTGTCGATGTAGAGATTAGCCTTGATGACAGAATTGTAGTCGAAATCGATCATGCCGATGGTGTGTGGATAGAAGACTGCGTAGAATTGAGCAGATTTATCGAAGACCATCTTAACCGTGATGAAGAAGACTATGAACTGGAAGTTGGATCAGCAGGCCTTGGACAACCATTCAAGGTGCCACAGCAGTATCATAACTTTGTAGGTCAGATGGTAGAAGTACTTGATGCTGATGGCAAGAAGGTAAAGGGCTTGCTAAAGAGCGTTGATGGTAACGATTTTGTTGTTACCGTTAGTGAAAAGGTAAAGGTGGAAGGCAAGAAGCGTCCTGTGCTTATGGATGTCGACCACACCTATCAGATGGATAATGTAAAATATACTAAATACTTAATAAGTTTCAAATAAGCTATGGTAGCAAAAAAGACTGATGATGTAACAGTGAGCATGATCGATACCTTCCGCGAGTTTAAGGAGACAAAGAATATCGACCGTACTACATTGGTAAGTGTGTTGGAGGAAAGCTTCCGCAACGTTCTTGCCAAGATTTTTGGAAGTGATGAAAACTTCGATGTCATTGTCAATCCAGACAAGGGAGACTTTGAAATCTACCGCAACCGTGTGGTGGTAGCCGATGGTGAGGTGGCAGACGAAAATAAAGAGATTAGCCTTACTGAGGCTCGTAAGATAGAAGCTGACTATGAGGTTGGTGAGGATGTTAGTGAAAGTGTAAACTTCGCTAAGTTTGGCCGTAGAGCTATCCTTACATTGCGTCAGACTTTGGCTTCAAAGATTCTTGAGCTTGAGCACGACTCTCTTTACAATAAATATAAGGATCGCGTAGGTCAGGTTATTGCAGCTGAGGTTTACCAAATATGGAAGCGCGAGGTTCTCGTTGTTGACGATGAGAACAACGAGCTTATCTTGCCTAAGGCTGAGCAGATTCCTGCTGACCAATATCGTAAGGGTGAGACTATCCGCGCCGTCATTGAGCGTGTAGACAACGAGAACAACAATCCAAAGATTATCCTTTCTCGTACCAGCCCTAAATTCCTTCAGCGTCTTCTTGAAGCTGAGGTTCCTGAGATTGCCGACGGACTTATCGCTATTCGCAGAATAGCTCGTATGCCAGGTGAGCGTGCTAAGATTGCCGTAGAAAGCTTCGACGAGCGCATCGACCCAGTAGGAGCATGTGTAGGTGTAAGAGGTAGCCGTGTGCATGGTATCGTACGCGAGCTCTGCAACGAGAATATCGACGTTATCAACTACACCGCCAACACCAAGCTCTTCATTCAGCGTGCGCTTAGCCCAGCACAGGTTAGCAGCATCAATATCGATGAGGAAAACAAGAAGGCTGAGGTATTCCTCAAGCCTGAGGAGGTAAGCTTGGCTATCGGTCGTGGTGGTTTGAACATCAAGTTGGCAAGTATGCTTACTGAATATACTATCGACGTATTCCGCGAGGTTGCTGAGGGTGAGGAGAACGAGGATATCTATCTCGACGAGTTCTCTGACGAAATCGACCAGTGGGTTATCGATGCTATCAAGTCTATCGGTCTCGATACAGCTAAGGCAGTATTGAACGCTCCACGCGAAATGTTGGTTGAGAAAGCCGACCTCGAAGAGGAGACTGTTGACCAGGTGCTTGAAGTACTCCGCAAGGAGTTTGAATAATAATGGCTGGGCACCATGTTGCCCGCCACACCTTTATAATAAAGGTATACTCAACTATAAGGACTGGATAAAATGCAGCACTCATGAAGTCTGCATGCCGCTATCAGTCATACAATTAAGAATTAGAAAAGAATCAGATTTTAAGGAATATTATTAATGAGCATCAGATTAAGTAAAGCATTAAGTGAATTGAATATAGGACTTCAAACGGCAGTTGAATTCCTTGAAAAGAGAAAAGATGGCGATGGTGAGAAGTTTGGACCTACTTCAAAGCTCACTGACGCACAGTATTCTGCACTCGTAGAAGCATTCAAGCAAGACGCCGCTGTGAGAACAGAGGCTGAGAAACTATTCCAGAAGAAACCAAAAGAGAAGAAGCATTCTTCAGAAACCAAGGATAGCAACAACGAAAGCTTGTTGGCTTCGGCAGGAAAGCAGGAATATAAACCATTGGGCAAGATTGATCTTGACTCTGTTGGTAAGCCTGCTGCCAAGCAGTCTGGTGCTACAAAGCAAGATAATACACCTCAGCCTAAAGCTGCTGCCGTAAGCCAGGCTAAGGAAAACAAGAGCGAAGAGAAGGCTCCTGTAGCAAAGACTCATGCTCAGCATAAGACTACAGAAGTTAAACCTGCGGAAACAGCTAAGGCAGAAAAACCTGCAACAGGAACTAAGGAGGCTCATAAGTCTGCAAAGCCTGCTGCTGAGGCTAAACCAAAGCATGATAAGCCTGCTCAGCCTGCTCAGCCAAAGGCTGAAAAGCCTGTCGCTCAGCAGCCAAAGGCTCAGGAAGTTGCTTCTACCGATAAGACTTCTGAGGATGCTGGTAGCAAGGTGTTCCAGCTCAAGAGCGAGAAAAAGATGCTCAATACTCCTAAGGTGAATGTATTGGGTAAGATAGACCTCGATGCTCTTAACCAAAGCACTCGTCCTAAGAAGAAGTCTAAGGAGGAGAAGCGCCGCGAACGTGAGGAGAAGGCTCAACAGAATGGTGAGCGCAAGAAGCGCGTTCGTATTAACAAGGAGCGTGTAGATATCTCTGCTGCTGCCAACCAGGGTGGTAACAATGGCGGCAACAAGACTAATAATAATGGTAACAATAATAACAACCAGGGCAAGAAGAAGAAAAACCGCAACCGTCCACAGAAGCCTCTTGAAGTAAACGAGGTAGATGTAGCAAAGCAGGTTAAGGAAACACTTGCTCGCCTTACACAGAAGCAGAACCAGAATAAGAAGGGTGCTAAATATCGTAAGGAGAAGCGCGAGGCTGTACAGGAGAAGCTTAATGCTGAGGCTAAGGCAGAGCGCAAGGAAAGCAAGACACTGAAGCTCACCGAGTTTGTTACCGTTAGCGAGTTGGCTACCATGATGAACGTAGGTGTAAACCAGGTTATCGGAACTCTTATGGGTGTAGGTATCATGGTTTCTATCAACCAGCGTTTGGATGCCGAGACTATCAACCTCGTTGCCGATGAGTTCGGTTTCAAGACAGAATATGTAAGTGCTGAAGTTCAGGAAGCAGTTAGCGAGGAGGAAGATGATGAGGCAGACTTGGTGCCACGTGCTCCTATCGTAACTGTGATGGGACATGTTGACCATGGTAAGACTTCATTGCTCGACCATATCCGCAACACTAATGTGATTGCAGGTGAGGCTGGTGGTATCACCCAGCACATCGGTGCTTACAACGTGCGCTTGAAGAATGGTCGTCGCATCACATTCCTTGATACTCCTGGTCACGAGGCGTTTACCGCCATGCGTGCCCGTGGTACTCAGGTTACCGATATCGCAATCATCATCATCGCTGCCGACGATGCTGTGATGCCTACTACTAAGGAGGCTATCGCTCATGCTCAAGCAGCAGGCGTGCCAATGGTATTCGCCATCAACAAGATAGATAAGCCAGGTGCTAACCCTGACCGTGTGCGCGAGGAACTCGCAGCCATGAACCTCTTGGTAGAGGAGTGGGGTGGTAAGTACCAGTGCCAAGAGATTAGTGCCAAGAAGGGTCTCGGCGTAAGCGACCTTCTTGAGAAGGTGCTTCTCGAAGCTGATATGCTCGACCTCAAGGCTAACCCTAACCGTAAGGCTACAGGTTCTATCATTGAGTCGTCACTCGACAAGGGTCGTGGTTATGTTTCTACAGTATTGGTATCTAACGGTACTCTCCGTCAGGGTGATGTTGTTATCGCAGGTACAAGCTGGGGACGTATCAAGGCTATGTTCAATGAGCGTAACCAGCGCATACAGGAAGCTGGTCCAGCAGAACCATGTATCATCCTTGGTTTGAATGGTGCTCCTACTGCAGGTGATTCATTCCACGTAATGGAGACAGAGCAGGAAGCTCGTGAGATTGCAGGTAAGCGTGAACAGCTTCAGCGTGAGCAGGGCTTGCGTACTCAGAAGCGTTTGTCGCTCGACGATATCTCTCATCGTATTGCCCTCGGCTCATTCAAGGAGCTTAACATCATCGTTAAGGGTGATACCGACGGTTCTATAGAGGCTCTCTCTGACTCGTTCATCAAGCTTTCAACAGAGAAGGTACAGGTAAATGTTATCAGCAAGGCTGTAGGTCAGATTTCAGAAAACGATGTTATGTTGGCTTCTGCTTCTGATGCTATTATCGTTGGTTTCCAGGTTCGTCCTTCTTCTGATGCTCGTAAGGCTGCCGACCGTGAGGGTGTTGAAATCAATACCTACTCTATCATCTACGATGCTATCGACGACATCAAGTCGGCTATGATTGGTATGCTTGATAAGGTGAAGAAGGAGATTACAACTGGTCAGGTGGAAGTTCGCCAGGTATTCAAGATATCAAAGGTTGGTACTGTTGCCGGCTGTCTTGTTACTGAAGGAAAAGTCCACAGCAAGGACAAGGGTCGTGTGGTTCGCGATGGTATCGTAGTTCATACTGCCGACATCTCAGCTTTGAAGCGCTATAAGGACGACGTTAAGGAGGTTGCCATGGGTATGGAATGTGGTATCAGCCTCGTCAACTACAACGATATTCAGGAAGGCGATATTATTGAGACCTTCACCGAAATCGAGGTTGAACAGAAGTTGTAATTACTGCCTCTCTATATTATTTATTCGAGAGACATATAATAAAATAACCTTCGGGTCGTTTGCATTATGTGCAGACGACCCGATTTTGTTTAAATATACATTATGCAAACCACATATAGAGATTTATGCAGCCTGTTGGCAGGCATCTACGATAATGGGGAGGCGCGAGCTATAGTAAGGCTTGTGCTTGAGACAAAGTTTGATATGTCGTATACCAATATCATTTGTGACGGAATACAGCAACTATCTGATGCCGATGCTAAGAGACTTATGGATATCATGCAGAAGCTTGCAGAGGGCATGCCAGTGCAATATGTATTGGGCGAAGCAGAGTTTTGTGGCCGCATGTATATGGTTAAGCCCGGTGTGCTGATACCACGTCCTGAGACTGCAGAATTGGCTATTGCTGTTTGCGAAGAGATGAAGGACAAACAGCAGGCTGCAATCCTTGATATATGCACAGGTAGCGGATGTATTGCCACGACAATAGCTTTGGAATGTCCTAAGGCTGATGTTGAGGCTTGGGATATTAGTCCGACGGCATTAGAAGTGGCAAAGGAAAATGCAGCGAAGCTTGGCGCTAAGGTTAATGTAGTATACCAAGATGCTCTGAATATCCCTCATAATGGCGAGCGATGGACTGCCATTGTCTCTAATCCTCCTTACGTCTTGGATAGTGAACGCAAAGATATGTCGCCACATGTGCTCAACCATGAACCATCATTGGCACTCTTTGTGCCAGATACCGACCCTCTGCGTTTCTATACTGCCATAGCTCGCTATGCAATAAAAGCCCTCGTAGAGGATGGATTGCTATATTTTGAAATCAATCCTTTGTGTGCAAAGATGGTTGAAGAGATGCTTATAGCTACAGGCTTTAATAATGTAGCCATTGTCGACGACCAATATGGCAAACAGAGATTCGTGAAGGCGTATAGATAGTCATCACTAATCATCACAAATTATAAAAACTACCTTAACAACAATGATAACAAAGAAACAGATGTCAGAGCAACAGGCTCTTTCGCGTTTGGCTTCAGCTTGCTCACAGGCAGAACATTGTACAGGCGAAATAAATCAGAAGCTTGAGCGATGGGGAATAGCTCCTGATGCGCGCCAGCGAATATTGGATTATCTCATTACTAATAAATATGTTGATGATGCACGATTTGCCAAGTTGTTTGTGCGCGATAAGCTGAAGTTTAATAAGTGGGGACGTCGCAAGATTGCCGAAGCTTTATGGATGAAGCGCATACCTACAGATATCCAGGAAGAGGCTCTTGCTGAAATCACAGACGAAGACTATACCGAAATTCTGATACCTTTGCTCAAAGCTAAGGCTCCTTCTATCAAAGCCAATAGCAACTATGAATGGTCTATGAAACTTATTAAGTTTGCTATGAGTCGTGGCTTCGATATGAGTATCATCAAACATTGCATCGACGATATCGGTATTGGCTTTGAAGGTGATGGCGATGATGACGACTATGACAATGATTTTGACGAAGAGGAATCCTAATACCATCTTATTATGACTAAAAACACTTTTATCTCTCGTCTGTTGTCTTTCCTTAGTCCGCGTCCTTGTCCTATCTGCGGATTGCGAATAGAGACAGGACCATCGGTGATATGTGCCTCGTGCGATATGCGATTGCCTCGCACAGGCTATGCTGCCGACCCTTATGAAAATCAGATGGCTAAGCTATATTGGGGCAGAATACCTGTTGAGAAGGCGGCTGCCTTTATGTTTTATCATGCTGGCGATGATGCGTGCAACATCATCTACGATATGAAATACCACGATCATCCAGACTTCTGTTTCGCTATGGGTAAGCTAATGGCGAAAGAGTTTGGAGCAGTGGGCTTCTTTGATGATATCGACATCATAATGCCTATACCGCTCGCGGCATCGCGCCAACGTTACCGTGGATATAACCAAAGCCATGAGATGGCTAAAGGGTTGAGCGATGTAACAGGACTGCCTATTACCACGAAGGCTGTAAAGAGAACTAAGTTTGAAGGAAGCCAAACTAAGCTTGGACGACTCGAAAGACTGGAAAACATGGATGGAATATGGAAACTCTCTAATGCAGAAGAGGTGAGCGGAAAGCATGTGCTTATTGTTGATGACGTAGTAACTACAGGCGCTACGTCTATATCATGCGCCAAAGAACTACTAAAAGCAGGAAATGTTAAGATAAGCATGCTTAGTCTTGCCTATGTGCGCCATTGATGTTATAAAGGTGCTTGTGCTATATGTGCAACGATAATGCAATCGATTGCACAAACAAAAAGGAGAATGTTTGTTAATATAAGGTTGCTACTTTTATAAATATGTTTATCTTCGCAACCTAAACATAAGCTCCTAATCAAAATGACTAAACATCTATTACCTCTACTATTGTTCCTTGGCATATATAATAATGTATATGCACAGGGATGGCCTGCTAATTATGGCGGTGTGATGTTGCAAGGTTTCTATTGGAACTCTTACGACGACACCAAGTGGACAAACTTGAAGTCGCAGGTTAATGATTTTGCGGACAACTTCTCGCTGGTGTGGCTACCACAGAGCGGCAAGTGCTTAGGAAATTCGCAAACTATGGGCTATAAGCCTTACTATTATTTCAATCAGAATTCTTCTTTTGGTACAGAGGCTGAGCTTCGCGACCTTATCAAAACCTTTAAGGGTAAGGGGATTGGTATGGTGGCTGATGTTGTTGTCAACCATCATGACACCGATGGATGGTTCACATTCCCTGCCGAAGTTTATAAAGGAGTGACTTATCAGTTTAAGTCTACCGATATCGTAGCCAACGATGATAAGGGAAAAACAGCCAAAGAAGCTACCAAACAAGGCGTTTCTCTTAGTAAGAACAATGATGAGGGAGAAGACTGGGACGGCTGTCGTGACCTCGACCATAAGAGCCAGAATGTGCAGACCATTATTAAGGCATATCTGAAATATCTAAAAGACGATCTCGGATATACAGGTTTCAGATATGATATGGTGAAAGGATTCTCTGGCTCACATGTTGCTGACTATAATAAGTCTGTAGGTGTTGAATACTCTGTAGGCGAATATTGGGATAGCAACGCAAGAATACAAAGTTGGATAAATGCGACATTAAAGAATAGTGCCGCTTTCGACTTCCAATTCCGCTATAATGTTCGCGATGCTATTAATAGCAACAACTGGGCTGCTCTGAAGAGTACTAATAATCTTATGAATGATAAGAACTGGCGCCAGTATGCTGTTACCTTCGTAGAGAACCACGATATGGAATATCGCTCTTCAAGCGAACAGCAGGACCCTATTCGTCGCGATACACTTGCTGCCAACGCTTATCTTCTTGCTATGCCTGGCACACCATGTGTTTTCTTTACCCATTGGCTGGAATATAAAGATGAGATTGGTGCTATGATTTCTGCTCGTAAGGCTGCTGGCATCACCAATATGAGCGACTATGAGGTTAAGGTCGCAACATCTGCATACTATGCTGTTAATGTTAACAAGACTCTCTATGCAGCTGTTGGTCGCTTGGATAAGATGGAAAACCCTGGCGCTGATTGGCAGAAGGTGTTGAGTGGCTATCATTATGCTTACTTCCTTAACAAGAACTTGGAAACAGCTTTCGTTGACAAAGCTTCTGGCATACGCGATAATTCGTTCAAAGTAAAGCTTATTGCCGTTTCCAAGGATGCTTCTGCTAAGCTCGTTTATACCACCGATGGTACAGCGCCTACAGCAAAGAGCAAGCAAGTGGCTTCGGGCGATGAGATAACAATATCTTCTGATTGTGTGCTCAAGGTAGGTCTCATTGTTGGTGGCTCTGTAAAGGGTATCATCACTCGCAATTATACCATCCAGCATGTAGAGGAAGGTTCTGATGCTTTTGAGATTCCTGCTCCAGGCTATACCTATAATGCTTATTTCGTGGCTCCTGCTACATGGAAGAACGAGGTGAAGTGTTGGGCATGGACAAAGACTGCTAACTATACTGGTGGCACATGGCCAGGTGTGAAGTGCTATAAGATAGGTAAAAATGGTAAGCAGTATATATATCAATGGTGCTACTATGGTACTCTTACCACCCCTCCTGCAAGTATCATTTTTAACAACAATGGCTCTGCACAGACAGACGACTTCACATTTGTGAATGGCGCTTATTATGATATAAAAGGCAAGACAACAGGTATCAGCACTCCACAGACTATTAAGCCTGCTGTATCAAGTAATATCTATAGCCACGACGGTCGTATAGTTCGTCGCAATGCTTCTTCACTCGATGGTTTGTCAAAGGGTATCTACGTATACCAGGGCAAGAAGGTAGTAGTGAAGTAAATCAATAGACTATCATTGCTATATAATCTTAGGTAGTTCTCTTATATATTTTAGTTAATTAAAGCCCCCAAAAAGGAATCGTTTATCCTTTTTGGGGGCTATTCTTATGCAATAATTTTAATTGCTTATGTTTTTACGGCTTATTCTATTATTGCTGCTTATTCTACTATTGTAACCTTACCGCCAAAGTGGCCTGTCATAGAAGCATTGCCGAGGCTGTAGATGCTGTATATATTGAAGTCGATAGAGATGTTGCCATCTGCGATGCTTGCTTTTACGTTTCCACCTATAGCGTTGGCATTATCTTTTTTGCTGCCGCAGCTTGCCTGATTATATTTCTTTCCATTATAGGTGATGCTAACCTTTGCATTATCCTCTGTTCCTGAGAATCCTTTTGTACCATCATTCATGAATACCTCAGGCATTTCGATTACGATATCAGCATCTGCCATACCTTCGATGGTGGTGACATTCTCCTTTGAAGAGAGGTAGATAGTGTATAGACCATCCTTAAGAGTTGCTACAGCAGAGTTGAGAGCCTTACTCTCTTTATCAAGTATACCATAGGCATTAGGAATTGAGATGTCGTAGATATCATATTCGCCATTATAGCTTGTAGAGAAGTTTCTTGCTTCAGGACCGAAGCTTTCTACATTTACTACAACCTTATATGTGCCTTCACCAGTCTGCTTAACGCTGATGCTACCTGTTGCAGAGCCAACGTTGCCAGGAGTAAGGGTGTAGGTGGTTTCTGTAGTGTTGTCAACAAACTCAAACAAGAACTTGTCTTTGCCTGTGAGATCTATTGTTCTGCCATCGAGAGCAGAAACAGGAACCTGGATGTGAGCATAATAGAAGCATTTATTGAGTTCTCTTGCATTATCGATGTCACCGCTTGTGATGTAAAGATCTACCAAATCATCTCCTGCAAGATAGTATGCAGAATTAACCTTCTTAGTATTACCATCAACAGTAAACGAGTTGTTGTCATCAATAGTTGGAACTCCAAACTTACCGCTATATGCTATTTGGGTGTTCTTCTTAGTGTCTCTATTCACAAGATTAGCTTCAACGCTTATCAAGTCGTCGACAATTTCAACCTTCAAGCTTCCTGCATTGAAGCCTTCAGAAGCAAAGTCGTATGACGATACACCTGCATATGGCTTATTTTCTTTTGCATTGATATAATAAATCTGTATCTCGTCAGCCTCTTCATCTTTGCTATATTCCGCAAGGTCTATATCGTCGCCTACCATTACGTCAGGCAGAACTATCATTATATAATCTGTTTTGCCACTTGTTATTTCCTTATAGTCGGTAGAGATTCCCTCTTCAGGACTAATATAGACGTATGTCATGCCATACATGCTCATGGCTGTAGCAGACTTTAGCCCAACCTTTGTGTCACCATATTTCACGAAGTCTTCGAGCGAAGGTGTTAATGGATTCTTGAAGGTTATGCCGTCTATGTCTTTGCCAACCTCGAATGTACCTACTATTTTGCCCTCTTTCACTACATACATAGTGTCTTGCTGAGTTTGGGCATACATAGCGAAGCCCACCAACATCAGCAATGAGGTTAAAAGTTTCTTTATCATAGTCTTGTATGTTTTAATGTTGTTTGTTTTGGTGTTATCACTTCCTTTCAGTAAGGCTTATTTCTTTACCATCTTCAATGAGCGACCACCTGCTTTAATTACATAAACTCCGTTAGGATAGCTTGCAGCATCTACATGTGCGCTACCGCCTTTAGCTTTTGCCTTGCCAATGAGCATACCGTTCTGACTGTATACCATCACGTCGGCACCATTAGCCAATCCGCTAACATCAAAGCCATAGCCATCCGCCTTAACGATAATCTTGCCGTCGGCTTTGCCTGTTATTGGGTTAATGCCTGTAGCATTAGCTTTAAGTTCTATCTTATCAATCTTGTTGATGTCTATAGATTCGCTTGCTCCGCCAACCTTTACTATGTTGATGCTTCCTTTAGTGAGCTCTATCTTGTCGATATCTGTCATTGCTATGACGTGAGGAGTGCCGTCGAGATATAGCACATTCACTTCGCCCTGGGCATATGTTGCTGTAGTGATGCCTGCGCAAAGAGCTATTGTCAATAATAGTTTCTTCATAGTCGTATTTTAGTTTGAATGTTGTCTTATTTAGTTTTCAATTCTACCATCTTTATAGTTTTTCCTTTTGCCTTCTCAGCCTCAGGAGCATCCTCTTTAGGGAAAGTATCGGTAGTGATATCCCATTCTGAGTTTGTTAGATGGCTATGGAATGAAAGACGAGTTACGGTAGTTCCGTTGTCGTCGGTACAACTGATAAGCAGAGTATACCAATCACGAGCCAATTGGTCTTTCTTGAAAGTGAAGGTGCCTTCTTTGTTTACCTCAGCCTTGATGTCTGTAGCATCGCCCTCGGTAGCTATCTGTGTGAGAGACTTATCACGGTTAAGCTCGTTAGAAACTTCGTTTTCAGTCATAAGTCTAACATGAGCTGCTGTAACATTCTTAGGAATAATCTCAAAGCTTACGCTAAGATTACCATCGCTAATCTCCTTGTCGAAGATTTCGACCTTTGGACAGTTGTCTGTTTGTGGAATGATATGCTCTGTAGAACTTGCCTTTACCCAGTCGCCATAAGCATCTACGCCAAGCACATTCATTATATAGTCGTCTTCGCCATCAAGTTCCCATGCCATCTGGCTCTTAAACTCCTCCCATTGAGCTACTGTCATAGGAGTACCGAGAGTGAACATCATAAAGTCGTAGCCATAGATATTCACATACTGCTCAAACTCGCTCTTCTTAGTGAGCAAGGTATACATAGTCTTGATGCTGTTGCCAGGAGTAATCTCGTAGGTAGCCTTGTTGTCATCGTTTAAGCCTAAATAATCTACAGCCAAAGATTCAGTACTCTTGTCTGGAGCTTTAGTAGTCATCTTTGTTATCGAGATTTCGTCTCCGTATGTAGCTCCGTTAGTAGCATCAACATTAGTTATGTTTATCGTAGCCACATAGTATTCCTGTCCACCAGGAATGAAGAAGCTGTTGTTGCTTCCATCGCTCTCACCATCTTTCACGGTATAGGTTCTTGAACCTTGACCGATATAGCCAGTTTGGGTAATCAACATGTCGATTGCTTCAGCCAAAGTTTCTTCGTCTACATTATCGATATCTGTATTGTAGTATTTTCTCAATACTTGATTTAAGTATTGTTTCTGATAGAAACCATGACCGTAGTATTGGTCTTTTTCGGCTGTGGTAACATTATATTTAATGTAGTTTTTACCAGTCTCCACAGCTTTAAGCTCCACGCTCTTTGTTTTAGCAAGGTCTGTAGGACGCTTGAAGGTGATGTAGGTGTCTTCTCCCAAAGGATATTTAGCCACCACATGTTCACCTTTCATTAAGTACACATTCTCTTGCGCATGCATGCCCAGGGTCATGTCTCCGAGTAACAGTACTAGTGATAGAATCTTTTTCTTCATATGCTCTTGGTTTTATTATGTTGTTATTTTACTTGCTGTTTCTAATATTTGTTTGCAAATATAACGCTTTGTTAACATTTAAACAAATGTTTGCTAATAATATTTAAGAAGTTTGAGAGTTTTGGTTGCAATATGTTATTATTAGTTGTCGATGTAACGATAAATAAGGATTATTCGTTGGTGTATGCTATACGGAAGTTGATAGGCATTTCGTATTCCACTTTTACAGGGTTGCCGTATCTTAGACCAGGTTCCCATTTAGGCATTTCCTCTATCACCTTTGTTGCCTCTTTGGCAAAGGCTTCGAGAGCACGCTGGCGTACAACGTTCTTTTCGTCGCCTTTTAGTTTGTGGAATGGTAGCTTGTCTTCAACTACAATCTTATTATCTGCAACCTTTACGTTGCTTATTGAACCATCGCATTCAATAGTAAACTTCATCTTTGTGATACCTTCTAAGCCATAGACGTTAGCTTCGCGAGGAAAGTTTATCTTTTTAGAAAGATAATAGCGTAAGCCTCTTTCACCACCAGGAAAATGAGGATTGCGTGAACGTTTGTTCTTTGGAATGCGAACTTTTGAGTAGTTGAGATGTTTAAGTTGCTCGGCAAGTTTCTGCGCCTTTACTGTACGCAGCATCACTTTACCATCAGGATCGATGAGGTACATTGCAGGAATCCACTTTATGTTAAATTGTTTGTAGCTTTCGCATTCTCTCATCTTCTTTAACTCGGAAATCTCCATACCGTACATCTTGTTGTCGGTGATATATTTCTGCCACACTTCTTTGTTGGTATCGTAGGAAATATGCACGAAAATAATACTATCAGAGCTATATACGTAAGATAGCTCATTCATCGCAGGCATATCTTTGCGGCAATCAGGGCACCATGAAGCCCAGAAATGCAATACCACATATCTGCCACGCATAGACTTTAGACTGACATTATGGATACTGTCGAGCATCACGTCTGGAACCTCTGTGCCTATAGGAAGCATTTCTTGGGTGTACATAGAGTCGAGGTCTTCGGCTTTCGATGATGTTGCCATTGTAGCAAGCATCAATAGTAGCATTATAATCTTTTTCATAATCTTATGTGTTTAGTTATTGTTTGTTTATCTTTAGAGTATGGTCGCAATATTCCACCACGGCAGGGCGATGCGTTACGAAGATTATGGTCTTATCCTTCTTCGAAAGTATATTGGCGAGCAGTTGACGCTCGGTCTCGGGGTCGAGGGCTGAAGTAGACTCGTCGAATATCATTATCGGACGGTTTCTTAGCAGCGCTCTTGCTATTGCTATGCGCTGTGCCTGGCCTTCGCTTAGTCCGCCTCCATTTTCTGTGCATATGGTGTCAATGCCGTCAGGCAGCTGCATCACAAACTCAGCACAGCTCTTCTTCAATGCCTCTTTCATCTCCTCTTCTGTGGCATCAGGTTTTCCTAAAAGCAGATTGTCGCGTATGGTGCCGCTCATCAAGGTGTTGCCCTGTGGCACATATACCAGGTTGCAACGCAATAGAGGCGAGAGTTGCTCTTCCACCTTATTATTATATATGGTGATAGCACCCGATTTCGGTTTTAGCAATGCCAATATCATACGTACGATAGTAGTCTTTCCTGCACCAGTTTCACCAAGTAGGGCAGTACAAGAGCCTGGCTTAAAGTCGAACGACAGACTGTTTATAGTTAGCTGTTCTTCATTATCGTAGGCATAAGAAACATTATCGAAGCGTATTCCGCAAGGAGCCTCCATAGGTATTGAGTCGCCTTGCTCCTCCATAGGATCTTCTTCCAGTTCCATGAGACGTTCGGCAGCTGTAAGCACCGAGACGAAAGCAGGCACAAGCTTAGTTAGGTTGCGAGCTGGTCCCTGTATCTTGTTTACCAACTGCAAGAAAGCTGTCATTCCACCAAAGGTTAGCGTGTGTTGCGACAGGCGGATGGCTGCCCAAAGGAAGGCAACAAGATAGCCTGCAGCAAAACCAACGTTGAGAATGAGATTGCTGAATACAGAGAATGTTGTTTTGCGTACCACATTCTGCCTTAGCTCCTGCTGTGTACCAGCAAGTTTGCCCACCATAGCATCGCCCGACTCTAAAGTCTTGATGAGCATACGGTTTTGTATCGTCTCCTGCAATACGCTCTGCACCTTAGAGTCAGAGTTGCGTACTGTGCGAGTGAGGTTACGCATTTGGCGAACGTATAGCTTGCTGAGCAATATGAAAAAAGGAATTATCGCTATTGTTACTATTGCCAACATGGCATCCATAGAAAAAAGATACCAGAAAGCACCAATAAACAGCGCCAATACAGATAAAGTGTTAGGGATGGTTTCGGCAAGGAAATCAACAACTACATTAACGTCAGTCTCAAGTCTGTTAAGTACATCGCCCGAATGTCGAGATTCTTTTCCGTGCCATTCAGCTCTGAGCATGCGGTCGAGGAGTTGGCGTTGCATTTGGTTTTGAGCCTTTATGCCGAGGATGTTTCTTACCCAAATGGCAGAGATGCTTAGTGCAAAGCTTGCGAGGATGAGAATACCGAATATAGCTACAGCAACATAGATGTTGCCATCTATGGTTCCTGCCGCCACATCAATAGCATTCTTAACAGCCCATACCTGCGCCAGGCTTACCGCCACATCGAGCAAGCCTATGGAAGCATTGAGTATGGCTTGCAGTCGGTTGCCACGCCATGCTCCCCATAGCCAGTTTACTATTGTGCGGATGCTGTATTTTGATGCAGGAAGCTTAAGGAAATTTTTAATGTTCATATAATATAAATAGGAGAAAGGAAATTAAGGGGCTGGCTGGGAGAGATTAAGCGATGCCGCCGAGCGGCACCGAACGCAACCCATTGGATAAAACCAAGTAACAATAGCGGCACCGAACGCAACCCCAAAGGAATAAGGCTAATCACTCCCCTCCCTTTTGGGGAGGGGCTGGGGGAGAGGCTCCCTCTTACGCTCTTTGGTCTGCACCCCACATCAGCTTTTCTCTAAGAGTGGAATAATAGCGTTGCCCCTGTCTTGTCACAACCTTTATGTTGAAAGGCGCTTTGCGTATTGTTATGGTTGTGCTCTCTTGTAGCTTTTCGCTTCTGCCGTCTATGGCAACGAGGAAGTTGTGGCTACGGCTTCCCACCTCAAGAGTTATCACGCTATCGTCTTTGATGGTGATAGGGCGGATGTTTAGGCTATGAGGAGCTACGGGAGTAAGACACAAGATTCCCGATTGAGGAACCATGATAGGTCCACCATTAGATAAGCTATAGGCGGTAGAACCAGTAGGAGTAGAGACGATGAGACCATCAGCTTGATATGTCACCAAGTATTCTCCGTCGATGCTTGTACGTATGGAAATCATCGAGGCATTATCGCGCTTTAGCACAGCAATATCGTTGAGCGCAAACGGATTACCCTCGATATGCTCGCCGTTAGCCTCTATCTGTATTGCCACATGTTCTTCGATGGTGAAGTTGCCATTATATATGTCGTCGATAGCATCCTCTATTTCGCTTGGCAATATGTTGGCAAGGAAACCAAGGCGTCCCATGTTGACACCAATGATAGGCGTACCCTTGCATCCCACCTTGCTTGCTGCCTTTAGGAATGTACCATCGCCACCAAGCGAGATGACATAGTCTACATCGAAATTGTAGCCATCAAACACTCCCGTAGCTGCCACATCTATGCCAAGAGTGGTGGTGAGGAAGTTGTAGAAAGGACGGTCGATATAAATCTCGGCACCTTTGTTGACGAGATATGACAATATCTTTTCTACCGATGAAGATTTCTTTGGTTGATATTCATTGCCGAAGAGGGCGAAACGAAGAGGTTGTTGTGACATGTTATTATTGTTGACTATTAATATGTGGCAAATTTAAGCAAAATATGCGAGATTTGTTGTTGTAGACAAGAAAAAATACTTTTTTGCTTGCGTTGTACTCTTTTTCTCATGGATTTTATGTACATTTGCATTTATTCAACAAATATATTTGCACTATGGTATATGTATTTCTCGCCAACGGCTTCGAAGACATCGAAGGCTTGGCACCTGTAGATATCCTCAGAAGAGGAGGAGTGGAAGTGAAGACTGTCGGCATCATGGGCTCGGAATATGTAGAGACAGCTCATGGAGTGACATTGAAGGCTGACGTGAAGTTTGAAGATATCGACAACTTCGACGATGCAGACCTATTGTTGCTACCTGGAGGTATGCCAGGCTCTTTGCATCTGAAGAACCATAAGGGAGTATGCGATGCTTTGGAAGAGCAGAACGAAAAGGGTAAATATATTGGCGCTATCTGTGCTGCCCCTATGGTGTTGGGCAAACTCGGTATCCTTGAAGGTAAAAAGGCTACATGCTATCCTGGCTTCGAGAAATACCTTGAAGGTGCAGAATATACCGCAGATATGGTGACCGTAGATGGCAACATCATTACCGGTCGCGGACCAGCTGCCGCTATGCCTTATGGCTATGCTTTGCTCTCGCTATTTGTAGGCAGAGACGATGTTAAGGCTATCGAAGACGGAATGATATATACACAGTTGATGCAGAAATAATAATCGAAGAATGGACTATATAATAATTGTAGCAGGAGGCAAGGGACTGCGCATGGGTACAGACATTCCTAAGCAGTTTTTGGAAGTTGGTGGTAAGCCAATATTGATGCATACCATCGAGCGCTTTGCCTCGTACGACGAGAAGTTGCAGATAATCCTCGTGTTGCCACATGAGCAGCAAGACTATTGGCATGAACTGTGCATGAAACATAATTTCACCATTCCACATACCATCGTTGATGGAGGCGATACCCGCTTCCAGTCGTGCAAGAATGGCGTGATGGCTATACCTGAAGATGTTACAGATGGCGTTGTTGGCATCCACGATGGTGTACGCCCATTTGTTTCTCACGAGGTGATAGAGCGTTGCTTCGAGACTGCTCGCGACGAGTATGCTGCCATACCTGTGATGCCTGTAGTAGAGACATTGCGATATGTCGACCGTCATGGTGGCGGTAAGAATGTCATGCGCGACGATTATCGTGTGGTACAAACTCCACAAACCTTCGACCTCTCATTGCTTCGCCAAGCATATAATCAGCCTTATCAAGAAAGCTTCACCGACGACGCTTCTGTTGTTGAGGCTTTGGGTTGTAATGTGCAGATGGTAGAAGGAAATAGAGAGAACATTAAGATAACAACCCAATTTGACTTAAAGGTAGCAGAATTATTCGTATAATAAGGAATGCTTGACATCCTCGACCAAGACATAATGTACCTACATGGCGTAGGTCCGAAACGCAAAGAGATACTGAGCAAAGAGCTTGGTATCAATACTTGGCGTGACCTCTTGGAATACTATCCATATAAGTATGTCGACCGCAGCAAGGTGTATAAAATAGCCGAGCTGAGGAGCGACATGGCTTTTGTGCAAGTGGTAGGCAAGATATTGAGTTTTGAGGAGTTTCCTATGGCAGGCAGAAAGGTGAGGGTAGTGGCTCATGTTTCTGATGGCACAGATATCTGCGACATAGTGTGGTTTAATGGTGCTAAATACATATATAATAATTATAAGGTAGGCGAACGATATGTCATCTTCGGCAAGCCTGCCGTATATGCAGGCAGATACCAGTTCTCGCATCCTGATATGGATAAGGCAGACGAGGTGAAGCTTGCCGAGATGGGATTGCAACCATATTATATCACTACCGAGAAGATGAAGAAGATGGGTATTATGTCGGGCGCCTTAGAGAAAATAGAAAAGGCTCTCGTGGCAAAGCTTACTGAGCCTTTGACCGAAACCCTACCTCCATTCATCACGTCGCGCCTTCACCTTATATCTCGCAACGATGCTCTCCGCCTTATACATCATCCAAAGACTCTTGATGATGTAGAAAGAGCCAAGACAAGATTAAAATTCGAGGAGCTGTTCTATGTGCAGCTCAATATCCTGCGTTATGCTTCCGAAAACCGAAAGAAGTATAAGGGATATATATTTCCTAAGGTTGGCGACATTTTTAATACCTTTTATTCTAAACATCTACCTTTCGAACTTACTGACGCTCAGAAGCGTGTGATGCGCGAGATACGTGCCGACATGAAGACGGGCACGCAGATGAACCGTCTGTTGCAAGGCGACGTAGGCTCGGGCAAGACTCTTGTGGCGCTGATGTCTATGCTTATAGCTTTGGATAATGGCTTCCAGGCTTGCATCATGGCACCTACTGAGATTCTGGCAGAACAACACTATGCCACCATCTGCGAATTTCTTGGCGATATGGATGTGCACGTGGAACTGCTCACGGGCATGGTGAAGGGAAAGAGAAGAAAGACGGTATTGCAAGATTTGGCTTCTGGCGAGGTGAATATCCTTGTCGGCACACATGCCGTGATTGAAGATGCCGTGGTGTTCTCTCATCTTGGTTTGGCTGTTATCGATGAGCAACATCGTTTTGGTGTAGCTCAGCGAGCACGTCTTTGGGCTAAGAGCATCAATCCTCCACATATCCTCGTGATGACAGCCACGCCTATACCCCGAACCCTCGCTATGACTATCTATGGCGACCTCGACGTTAGTGTTATCGACCAGCTTCCTCCAGGCAGAAAGCCTATACAGACCTTACATAAATTCGACAACCAGACCACAAGCCTCTACCAAGGAATACGTCAGCAGATAAACCAAGGTAGGCAGGTGTATATAGTATTCCCGCTTATCACAGAGAGCGAGAAGTCGGACCTTAAGAACCTTGAGGATGGCTATCTCACACTTTGCGAAGTATTCCCAGAATATAGACTTAGCAAGGTGCACGGCAAGATGAAGTCGGCAGAAAAGGAAGAAGAAATGCAGAAGTTTGTTTCTGGTCAGACCCAGATACTCGTTGCTACTACCGTGATAGAGGTGGGAGTGAATGTTCCTAATGCCTCTGTTATGGTGATACTTGATGCTCAGCGCTTTGGACTCTCGCAGCTACATCAGCTTCGAGGTAGAGTGGGGCGTGGCGCAAAGCAGAGCTATTGTATCTTGGTAACTCCATATCAACTTTCTAAAGAGACTCGTACGCGTATAGATATAATGTGTTCTACCAACGACGGCTTTGCTATTGCTGAGGCTGACTTGAAGCTTCGCGGTCCTGGCGACCTTGAAGGAACACAACAAAGTGGTGTAGCCTTTGATTTGAAAATCGCCGACATTGCCCGCGATGGAATATTAGTGCAGATGGCACGCAACGAAGCTCAGAATATCATAGATAACGACCCAAACTGTGATAAAGTTGAGAATTCGTTACTATGGAATAGACTTAAAGAGATAAGGAAAACAAATGTTAATTGGGCTCCTATCAGCTAATTACGTTTTTACGGTTAATCCTTAACTGCATATTTGGGCTCGAATGCCTATGTATAAAAGGATTGCCGATGGTTGGATGTTAGCAATTATGTCGATTTGCTACGACGACTTTGCAAAAGGTATATGTTAAAAGCTGAATAAAAACTGTTAACCGGTGCCTGTTTTTGAACATTTTTTATTATCTTTGCAAAGTCTTTGTAATTGAGACGACTAACTAAACTGGTTTTGTTGTGAAATGACACTTGCTCATTTCCTCTCTACGCCAACCTACAATAACGAACAATTGACATGAACTTTAAAAAAATTATTAGAACAATATCTGTATCGTTGCTGTTAACGCTGTCTGCCTCGCCTGTCGTTGCGCAAGACTTGCTTGCCCGTCAAGCACCAGTCGACCGTAAGGCTCGTAAAGTTGACACATTGGCACTTCAAAAACTTATTAATACCGAGAACTTAGAGTCGCCAGCTGCCGATCTCTATGATGAGTGGAACAATGTATATGCTCACAAAGCAGAGAATGTGCCAGACTCATTCCGCATCAGTCTTCGTAATTTCTGTATGCCAACAGTAAGCCGCGTTGTAACCAGCAACTTCGGTTCTCGTTGGGGACGTCAGCATAAGGGTATTGATATTAAAGTATATATTGGCGATACCATTCGTGCCGCTTTCTCTGGTAAAGTTAGAATGGTGAAATATAATCCTGGTGGCTATGGTAAGTATATTGTAATCCGCCATCCTAATGGTTTGGAAACTATTTATGGACACTTATCAAAGCAACTTGTTTCGGAAGACCAGGAGGTAAGAGCAGGTGATGTTATTGGTCTTGGTGGTAATACCGGACGAAGCACAGGTTCTCACTTACACTTCGAAACTCGTCTCTGCGGACGCGCTCTTAATCCTGCGTTGATGTTCGACTTCCGTAATCAGGATGTTGTAGGCGATTATTATGTATATAACTCACGCACTCATGATCGTGAATCGTTGGATGCCAACGAACTTCGTGGCAAGATTGGTAATGGCGGTTATACTCGTGAGCAAGTTGTTGGCGAAGGCTATGCGTCGGCAGCAAAGTCAGAAGTCGTTTCACAAGAAAAGCTTTATCACAAGGTTGCTAAGGGCGAGACTCTCTCTGTCATCTCAAGGAAACGTGGCGTGAGCATCGACCAAATTTGCAAGCTTAACCATATTCGCAAGAATATCAAGATTAAGCCGGGTATGATTCTTAGATATTCATAATACCCTCGCACTAAGATTTTTATCATAACGATATATCGGGGATGTACTCTTTCTATACGAGTACATCCCTTTTTTGTTTCGAGTAGTCGCATAGCCAATTTCGAATAGTCGCATGCCCAATTTCGAATAGTCGCATGCCCAATTTCGAATAGCCGCATAGCCAATTTCGAGTACTCGCATACTTTCACTCTTTATTCCATGATTTTTCCGTTGAACTTAGAAATATTCTTAAATACTTGGCTGTAAGGAGCGAATTTAGTAATTTTGCAAGCAAAATGCCATAAAGGATATTACGGTATGGCACGATGGATAAAAAATGGAAAATAAGACAGAAAACATTCAGAACGAATATGTACGCCAAGTAGCCGAGCAGAAGTATGAATATGGCTTCACTACCGACGTGCATACTGAGATAATAGAACGTGGACTCAACGAGGATGTGGTGCGCCTAATTTCTGAGAAGAAAGGTGAACCTGAATGGATGTTGGAGTTCCGTCTAAAGGCTTTCAATTATTGGAAAACCTTGAAGCAACCAACGTGGGGACATGTCAATCTTCCTGAGATTGACTATCAGGATATCTCTTATTATGCCGACCCATTGGCAAAGAAACCTCAGAATACAGAGATTGACCCAGAACTTGAGAAGACTTTCGATAAGTTGGGTATTCCACTCGAAGAGCGTTTGGCTTTGAGTGGTGTGGCTGTTGATGCCATCATGGACTCTGTTTCTGTGAAAACAACATTTAAGGATAAGCTTCGCGAAAAAGGTATTATCTTCTGTAGCATTGGTGAAGCTATCAAGGAACATCCTGACTTGGTTCGCCAATATTTGGGTACCGTGGTTCCTTATCGCGACAATTTCTATGCTGCTTTGAATAGTGCCGTGTTTAGCGATGGCTCGTTTGTTTATATTCCAAAGGGCGTTCGTTGTCCGATGGAGCTAAGTAGCTATTTCCGTATTAATGCTCGCAACACAGGACAGTTTGAGCGTACGCTGATTATCGCCGATGATGATGCCTACGTTTCATACCTTGAAGGTTGTACAGCTCCAATGCGTGATGAAAACCAGCTTCATGCTGCTATCGTAGAGATTATTGTCAACAACAATGCAGAGGTGAAGTATTCAACTGTGCAGAACTGGTACCCAGGCGATGAGAATGGTAAGGGAGGTGTATACAACCTCGTTACCAAGCGTGGCGACCTTCGTGGTGTAAACTCGAAGTTGTCGTGGACTCAAGTGGAGACGGGTTCTGCTATCACATGGAAATATCCATCATGTGTGTTGCGTGGCGATAATTCTGTGGCTGAGTTCTATTCAGTTGCCGTTACCAACCATTATCAGCAGGCTGATACCGGTACCAAGATGATTCATATCGGCAAGAATACCAAGAGCACCATCATCTCGAAGGGTATCTCGGCAGGCCATAGCCAAAACTCTTACCGTGGACTGGTTCGTGCTACTGCTAATGCCGACAATGCTCGCAACTATAGCTCGTGCGACTCGCTGTTGTTGGGTAGCGAATGTGGAGCACACACATTCCCATATATGGATGCCCACAACGATACTGCCGTGTTTGAACACGAGGCTACAACATCAAAAATATCAGAAGACCAGCTCTTCTATTGCAACCAGCGTGGCATTCCTACCGAGCAAGCTGTAGGCTTGATAGTAAACGGCTATGCTAAGGATGTGCTCAACAAACTTCCTATGGAGTTTGCAGTAGAGGCACAGAAACTATTGAGCGTTTCGCTCGAAGGTACCGTTGGATAATGACGGTAGAGCAATATACTTCCATTGATAAAAAAGAAAAAAGATATGTTAGAGGTAAAGAATTTGCATGCAACTATTGCAGATAAAGAAATATTGAGAGGTATCAACCTCACTATTAAGGATGGCGAAGTTCATGCCATTATGGGACCTAACGGTTCGGGTAAGTCTACTTTGAGTGCTGTGCTCACAGGTAACCCTCTGTATACTGTTACTGAGGGCGAGGCTATCTTCAATGGTAAGGATTTGTTGCAGCTAAAGCCTGAGGATCGTGCCCACGAGGGATTGTTCCTCTCGTTCCAGTATCCTGTTGAGATTCCTGGTGTGTCTATGACAAACTTTATGAAGGCAGCCATCAACGAGAAGCGTAAGTACGAAGGCTTGGAGCCATTGAATACTTCCGACTTTATAAAGTTGATGCGCGAAAAGCAGAAGATGGTAGGTCTTGATGGCAAGCTCACACGCCGTTCTGTAAACGAAGGCTTTAGCGGTGGCGAGAAGAAGCGCAACGAGATATTCCAGATGGCTATGCTCGAGCCGAAGCTCTCTATCTTGGACGAGACAGACTCTGGTCTTGATGTCGACGCTATGCGTATCGTGGCTGAAGGCGTGAACAAGATGCATACCGATAAGACTTCAACCATCGTAATCACTCACTATGAGCGATTGCTTGATATGATAAAGCCTGATGTGGTGCATGTGCTCTACAAGGGTCGCATTGTGAAGACTGCAGGTCCTGAACTTGCTAAGGAAATTGAACAAAGAGGTTACGACTGGATAAAAGCTGAAGTCGATGAGTAGTGAAAAGCAATATATAGACCTTTACAACCAATGTAAAGGTATGATAAACAAGCATGCTCCGCAGGTTTTGAACGACTTGCGCGACAAGGCTTTCGATGATTTCTGTCGTCTGGGCTTCCCTTCAAAGAAGGTGGAGAGATACAAATATACCGACATGCAGAAGATCTTCGAGCCTAACTATGGCTTGAATCTCAACCGTCTTGAAATACCTGTAAATCCATACGATGTATTCAAGTGTGATGTGCCAAATCTTAGTACATCGCTATATTTCGTAGTCAACGACAGCTTCTACGATAAGATGTTGCCAAAGTGCTCGCTTGCTGAAGGCGTTATCGTAGGCTCGTTGTCGAAGGTTGCCACAGAGCATCCTGAGCTTGTTGCTAAGTATTATGGCAAGATCGCTAATACTGGCGACGATGCTGTTACTGCCCTTAACACCCTGTTGTCGCAAGATGGTTTGATGGTGTATGTACCTAAGAATGTGAAGGTTGAAAAGGCTATACAGGTGATAAACATCCTCCGCTCGGATGTTGACTTGATGGTAAACCGCCGTGTGCTTATCGTTATGGAGCAAGGCTCTGAAGCTAAGTTCCTGTTCTGCGACCATGCTGCCGACGACCGCAACTTCCTTGCTACTCAGGTTATCGAGGCTTTCGTTGGCGAAAATGCTAAGCTCGACCTCTACTGCTTGGAGGAAACTCACTATAAGAACACTCGCGTGAGCAATGTTTATATTGAGCAGCAGGCTAATAGTGTGGTAAACCATAATGTGATAACTCTGCATAATGGCGTTACTCGCAATCGTCTCGACCTTGTCTTCAAGGGCGAGGGAGCAGAATGCTTTGCTAATGGTTGTGTGATAGGCGACAAGAGTCAGCATATTGACAATAATACTCTTATCGACCATCAAGTAGGTCATTGCACCTCGCACCAGCTATATAAGTATGTGCTTGGCGATGAGGCTGTGGGCGCTTTTGCTGGTAGAATATTGGTTAGAAAGGATGCTCAGAAGACTTCGTCTAATGAGATTAACCAAAACCTTTGCACCACTAAGAAGGCACGTATGTTCACTCAGCCTATGCTTGAGATATATGCCGACGATGTGAAATGTTCGCATGGTTCTACTGTAGGACAGCTCAACGATGCCGCTATGTTCTATATGCGTCAGCGAGGCATAAGCGAAAAAGAAGCTAAACTACTCTTGGAGTTTGCTTTCGTCAACGAGGTTGTCGACCAGATACAGCTTGAACCACTAAAGGAGCGTTTGCGCTATCTTGTAGAGAAGCGTTTCCGTGGCGAACTCAATAAATGTGAGGGTTGTAAACTCTGTAAGTAAGCTTACCTTTTTATAATAGGAATAGCTAAAACTGCTGTAGCTTTCAACTCTTTAACCTCTAAACTTCTGATTAATATGTACGATATAAATAAGGTACGCGAAGACTTTCCGATATTGTCTCGCCAGATATATGGCAAGCCATTGGTATATTTCGACAATGGTGCAACAACCCAAAAGCCATTGTGCGTGCTCGATGCTATGCGCAACGAGTATCTAAATGTCAATGCCAATGTGCATAGAGGCGTCCACTATCTCTCGCAGCAGGCTACCGACCTTCATGAGGCAGCACGCGAGACTGTGCGCAAGTTTATCAATGCACCAAAGGTTGAGGAAGTGATATTCACTCGTGGTACTACAGAGAGCTTGAACCTTGTGGTAAGCTCTTTCGGAGATAGATTCTTATCAGAAGGCGACGAGGTTATAGTTTCGGTGATGGAGCATCATTCCAATATCGTGCCTTGGCAGTTGCTCGCAGCAAAAAAGGGTATAGCTATAAAGGTTATACCAATGACCGACGAGGGTGATGTGATAATGGAAGAATACGAGAAACTATTTAATGAGAAGACTCGTATTGTTAGCATTACTCAAGTGAGCAATGTGCTTGGAACAATAAATCCTGTAAAGGAGATGATACGTATAGCCCATGAGCACGAGGTACCTGTGATGGTGGACGGTGCACAGAGCACTCCACACATGAAGGTTGATGTGCAGGATTTAGACTGCGACTTCTTTGCCTTTAGCGGACATAAGATATATGGTCCTACCGGTATCGGCGTACTTTATGGCAAAGAGAAATGGCTCGATGAAATGCCTCCTTATCAAGGTGGAGGCGAGATGATAGAGAGCGTAAGCTTTGAGAAGACTACTTTCGAGAAGCTGCCATTCAAGTTTGAGGCTGGTACACCAGACTATGTTGCTACCCACGGACTTGCAACAGCTCTTAACTATGTAACCGAACTTGGACTTGACAACATCTTTGCTCACGAGCAGGAGCTTACTCGCTATGCTATGGAGCAAATGAAGGAGATACCAGGTATGCGTCTCTTCGGAACTTCTCTGCATAAGGATGCCGTGATAAGTTTCCTCGTAGGCGATATACATCATCTTGATATGGGCACTTTGCTCGATCGTCTTGGCATTGCTGTGCGTACAGGCCATCATTGTGCAGAACCTTTGATGCATCGCTTGGGCATATCAGGAACCGTGAGAGCAAGCTTCGCTCTGTATAATACCAAGGAAGAAGTGGATGCCTTGATTGCAGGAATAAAGAGAGTGAGCCAGATGTTTTGACATAATGGTGGGTGATGTATATCGCCCACCATATTATATATATATTATTCAAAGCTTGCTTTGGTGCGGATAGCTGAAGATATAAACCATACAACGGCTAAAGCACGAAGCAATAACGACATGTCTACAGGAAGCGCTACAGCCATGAATGCCAACTGTATCTCTGTGATGAGCCAAGCTTGACGAGGAGTCACCTCCTTACCGATGACGCTCGAATAATAATTGCGCATAGCTACGAAAGGCTTCTTAACGAAGTTCTTTGTTGCGTTCATTACATTGTCAAAGGCTGTAACGAAGTTGTCGGTTGCTGACATTTGAATGTTCTTTTCCATAATCGTATATTGTTAATGGTTATTATTCTTATTCTTATCTGGGTGCAAAGTTACAGGTATCTATGGAAGCCAAATTGCACAAGATTGTGAATATGGTTAAAGAATGTTTAAAAGGAGGGTTAGACTGATTAATCTAAGTTCTATACCTATTTATATATATAAGTCTATATCCATTATTAATCAAGATAATTAAGAAATGCTGGAGAATCATTATTTTGAAGGAAAAATAGAAGCAGGATGCGACGAAGCTGGACGTGGTTGTTTGGCTGGAAGCGTATATGCTGCAGCTGTGATATTGCCTGTGGGCTATAACAATCCAGGTCTTAACGACTCAAAGAAGCTTACTGCCGCTAAGCGTCAGCAGTTGCGCATTGAGATAGAGCGTGATGCTGTGGCATGGGCAGTAGGTGTTGTTACTCCCGAAGAAATCGACGAAATAAACATCCTTCGTGCCAGCTTCTTAGCTATGCATAGAGCCTTAGATCAGCTCAAGGTGCGTCCTGAGGCTATAATCGTTGATGGCAACAGGTTTACACCTTATAATAATATACCTTATGCAACGATAGTGAAGGGTGACGGTAAATACCAGGCTATTGCTGCGGCAAGCATTCTTGCCAAGACTTATCGTGATGATTATATGGACAAGCTTGCCGAGGAATATCCTTATTATGATTGGCAAACCAACAAGGGCTATCCTACCAAGGCTCATCGTGAGGGAATCCGTCTGCATGGTATTAGTCCATACCATCGTAAATCGTATAATCTGTTGGGAGCCAAGCAACTCACTTTCGACTTTGGGGAATAGGGTATCCTATTCCTTGTCCGCCCCAGAGTTCTCAAACTCCCTCTTTTACCCTTTTACCCTTTTATTTTTTTACCCTTTTGCCCTTCAATGAACCATTCTCAATATGCCAAGGAGTTAGACCTTTTGTCTATACTTATAGATGGCGACAGCCATACTACTGAAGAGCTATGCCAAGTGTTGGGAACATCCCGACGCAATCTATACTATTATCTTCAGTTTCTTCGCGACTATGGCTTTGAGTTGGTTCGTACCAATAGTGGTAAATATTATATTGGTCCCCGTTCTCCTTTCTTTCAGAAGATAGCCACTACTATAGGCTTCACCAAACAAGAAGTGAACTATCTTTTTAGTCTGTTGGCAGGAGCCGACCAGAAAGATACCTTGCAACATAGCATTAAGCGCAAGCTTGAACGCAACTATGGCTTATCTACCTTTGTTGATGATGAAACGAGAAAGAAGATTTCTCGTAATGCCGAAGTGCTCAATAAAGCTATTGAGCAAAAGAAGATTGTGCTCATCAAAGACTATTCTTCGCCACATAGCAAGAGCGTAACCACACGAGTTGTTGAGCCATTTATGTTTCTCAACGAACGAGCAGATGTGAGATGCTACGAGCTGGCAAGCAAGATGAATAAGACTTTTAAACTTTCAAGAATGGGAAGCGTAGTTATTACAGATACCGACTGGGGATTTGAAAGTCAGCATAAAGAACTTTTTACCGATATATTCTTGTTTTCTGGCGACACTCGCTATACCATAACTCTGCGTATGGGACAGCTCTCTCATAGCATTATGCTTGAAGAATATCCCATGTCGGAAAACTCATTTGTTCAAGAAGACGAAACCCATTGGATATTTACTACAGAAGTGGTAAGTTATCTTGGCATTGGACGTTTCGTATTAGGACTATTTTCTGACATTACCGTGTTAGGCGACGATGGCTTTAAACTTTATTTAACTGAAGCTATTTCTAACATGAATTTATAATAATTATGCAATATATTGTGTCTGATTGTTACTTTTGGTATGTATCTTATCTTCAAAGTGGTACTTTTAACCTTAATATTTTGTTGGTTTGATAAAAATAACCTATCTTTGCACCCGTAAATTTACATATATTTTGAATATTAAAAGGTTTGAAGCATTGTTGCTTATAAAAAAGTAATTACAATTTTAATAAATTATAAACATCAAAACATTTATGGAGAAAAGACTAAGCGTGATTTTGGCATGCTTATTCCTGTGTGTAGGAATGGTGCTTGCTCAAAACAAAATCTCTGGAACAGTTGTCTCTGCAGAAGACGGTGAGCCTGTTATCGGCGCATCTGTCATGATTCAGGGCACCAAGGTCGGTACCGTAACCGACATTGATGGTAACTTCACGCTTTCTGCTAATCGTGCCAACCCAATGCTTGAGATAAGCTATATTGGTATGGTTACTCAGAAAGTTAAGGGTTCAAGCAACATGAAGATTACTCTTCAGACAGACTCTAAGACCATTGACGAGGTTGTCGTTACTGGTATGGTGAAGGTAGACAAGCGATTGTTCTCTGGTTCTACATCTAAGATCGATGCTTCTTCAGCTAAGATTGATGGTGTTGCCGACATTAGCCGCTCACTCGAAGGAAAGGCTGCCGGTGTGTCAGTACAGAACGTATCTGGTACATTTGGTACAGCACCAAAGATTCGCGTGCGTGGTGCTACATCTATCTACGGTAGCTCAAAGCCTCTTTGGGTTGTCGATGGTGTGATTATGGAAGATGTAGTAGACGTAAGTTCAGATCAGTTGTCATCGGGAGATGCCAACACTCTTATCAGCTCTGCTATCGCAGGCCTTAACTCTGATGATATCGAAAGCTTCGAAATCTTGAAGGATGGTTCGGCTACTTCTGTCTATGGTGCTCGTGCTATGGCTGGTGTGATCGTCGTTACCACTAAGAAGGGTAAGGCTGGTCAGGCTAAGATTAGCTATACTGGTGAGTATACCATGCGTTTGAAGCCAAGCTATTCTACATTTAATATTATGAACTCTCAGGACCAGATGTCTGTATACCAGGAGCTGCAGCAGAAGGGTTTCTTGAACTATGCAGAAATCTCTAACGCTAATAGTAGTGGCGTATATGGTAAGATGTATGAGCTTCTCAATACTTACGATCCTGTAACAGGTCAGTTTGCTCTTGCTAACACCAACGAGGCTCGTGCTGCATATCTTCGCGATGCTGAGTATCGTAACACTAACTGGTTCGGCGAGTTGTTCTCTAACTCTATCCAGCACAACCACTCTGTAAGTATCACCGCTGGTACAGAGAAGACACAGTACTATGCTTCTGTCAGCGCAATGTACGATCCAGGATGGTATAACAAGAGCCAGGTGGAGCGTTACACCGCTAACTTCAATGCCAACTATAAGATTTCCAAGAAACTTAATGCTGGTATCATCGGTAACGCTTCTTATCGTAAGCAGGAGGCTCCTGGTACTATCAGCTCTACAACAAACCCTGTAACGGGTGAGATTAGCCGTGCATTCGATATCAACCCTTATTCTTATGCATTGAACTCTTCAAGAGCTCTTGATGCTAACACTTATTACACTCGTAACTATTCTCCATTCAACATCTTCCACGAGTTGGAGAACAACTATATCGACCTCAACGTAGTAGACTTCCGTATGCAGGCTTCTCTCTCATACAAGCCTATCACTAAGGTTGAGCTTACTGCTCTTGGTGCTGTTAAGTATACTGCTACTACCAACGAGCATAATATCAAGGACGATTCTAACCAGGCTGCAGCATATCGCGCAATGGGTAACTCTACAATTCAGAAGAATAACAACTATCTGTATACAAACCCAGACGATATCTATTCGCTCCCTGTAACCATCCTTCCTAATGGTGGTATCTTGGATCGTACCGACAACCGTATGTTTGGTTACGACTTCCGTGCATCTGCTGCTTATAACGATGTATACAACGAAGACCATATCGTAAACCTCTATGGCGCTATGGAGGTAAACTCTGTTGAGCGTCACGCCACATGGTTCCGTGGTTGGGGTATGCAATACAATATGGGTGAGATTCCTTCATGGGCTTACGCTGTGTTCAAGAAGTCTCAGGAGCAGGGCTCTGACTACTATAGCCTTGAAAATACCCACGAGCGTAGTGCAGCTTTCGTAGGTGTTGCTACATATTCTTGGAAGCGCCGCTATTCTCTCACCGGTACATATCGCTACGAGGGTACCAACCGTATGGGTAAGAGCCGTAGCGCTCGTTGGTTGCCTACATGGAACTTGTCTGGTGCATGGAATGCTCACGAGGAGTCTTGGTTCGAGAAGCTTAAGCCAGTATTGTCTAACTTTACTGCTAAGTTGAGCTACTCTCTTACTGCCGACCGTGGTCCTTCTTCTATCACCAACTCACGTGCTGTCATCAAGGCCGACAACCCTTGGCGTCCATCTGCAAGTGATAAGGAGTCACGCCTCTATATCGCATGGCTTGCTAACAACGACCTTACTTATGAGAAGAAGCACGAGCTTAACTTCGGTATTGACGCTGGTTTCTTGAACAACCGTATCAACTTCACATTCGATATCTATACTCGTCGCAACTACGACCTTATCGGTGCTACTAACACCATGGGTATCGGTGGTGAGTCAACAAAGTATGGTAACGTTGCTAAGATGAAGTCTAATGGTGTTGAGTTGTCATTGAACACAGTAAACATCAAGACAAAGGACTTCACATGGACTACCGACTTCATCTATAGCCACATGCACAATGAGGTTACAGAGTTGAATACCTATAACCGTTTGTATGACTATATCTCAGGTTATGGTTTCACAATGCCTGGTTATCCACAGCGAAGCCTCTTCTCAATTCCTTTCGCAGGCTTGAACAATGAAGGTCTTCCTACATTCTACGATCCAGATGGCAACATCACCGTTACTGGTATCGATATGCAGGAGTACGACCCTGAGCGTTTGAAATTCTTGAAGTACGAAGGTCCTGCTGACCCAACAGACGTTGGTTCTCTCGGTAACATCTTCCGTTACAAGAACTTGACACTTAACCTCTTCATTACATACTCATTTGGTAATGTGGTTCGTTTGGATCCTGTTTTCTCAAGCGAGTATAGCGACTTGAGCGCAACTCCTAAGGAGTTCAACAACCGTTGGATTAAGCCAGGTGATGAGAAGTTTACCAATATCCCTGTTATCGCAAGTAGACAGCAACTCAATAATATTGCTTACCTTAGCAGAGCTTACCAGTCATACAACTACAGTACAGCTCGCGTTGCCAAGGGTGACTTCATTCGTATGAAGGAGATTTCTCTCGCTTATGAGTTCCCAAAGACTCTCACACAGCCTTTGCATCTCTCTAACCTCTCATTGAAGCTCCAGGCTACAAACCTCTTCTTGCTCTATGCTGATAAGAAGTTGAATGGTCAGGACCCTGAGTTCTTCAATGCTGGTGGTGTTGCTACACCTATGCCAAAGCAGTTTACACTTACTTTGAAATTTGGTATCTAATAAAGAAAGGAGAATTTGACACATGAAAATCAATAAGATATTATATACAGGAAGCTTGGCACTCGCCCTTAGCTTTTCGCTTACATCTTGCGATAGCTATCTTGACGAGAATCCAGACAACCGTGCCAACCTTGACTCTGAAGATAAGATAGTTTCTCTTCTTACTTCAGCCTATGGTCAGAGCGGATATGCTGTACTCAATGAGGTGTTGTCTGACAATACCGATGATATGGGCTCACGTTATGTTCAGTATGATAACCTGTTCTACAGACAGGCATTCTATTGGAAGGATATCACAGAAAGTGACAATGATGGTGTACTCAATATTTGGCAAGATTGCTATAATTCAATATCTGTAGCCAACCATGCTCTTCAGGCTATTGACGAGCTTGGTGGTCCAAAAACTCTTAAACTTAAGGAGTGCAAGGCTGAAGCTCTTATGTCGCGTGCTTATTACCACTTCGTGTTGGTGAATGAGTTCTGTATGCCTTACGATCCTGCTACAGCTGCAACATCTCTTGGTGTACCTTATCCAACAGAACCAGAGACTACACTTAATCCAAAGTACACTCGTGGTAATGTTGCTGAAGTGTATGAGAAGATAGAAAAGGATATTCTTGAGGCTATTCCATTGCTTGGTGATACTCACTACACACAGCCTAAGTATCACTTCAATAAGCAGGCAGCTTTGGCTTTTGCTGCTCGTTTCTTCTTGTTCTATCAGAAGTGGGATCTTGCTGTGAAGTATGCTAACGAGTGTCTTGGTAGCAACCCTAAGTCGTTGCTTCGTGATTGGAAAGAAATGCAGTCGTATGGTATCACCGATAACCTTGATCCTCGTGCAAACCTTTATATAAAGGCAACAAACAAGTGTAACTTCCTTATTCAGCCTACTATTTCAATGGCAGGTTTCTTCTTTGGCAATCTCTACTATGTTCCAAAGTATGCACACAATAGCTATATTTCAAAGAATGAAACATTGAATGCTGATCAAGTTTGGGGTGTAAGTGATAGATCTACATTGCGTTGCCCAGGATTGGCTTTCAAGGGTGGTGCTTTTGACCGTGTCGTTGTTGCTAAGGTTCCTCGTTTGTTCGAGGAGACTGATCCTATCTCGCAGACTGGTTTTTGGCATTCAGCTATAGTACCTTTCCGTGCTGATATCCTTTTGCTCGAGCGTGCTGAGGCTTACATCATGTTGAAGAAGTACGATCTTGCTTGCAAAGACCTTACTATGTGGATGCAGAACTGGACAAAGTCTACAAAGACTCTTACTCCAGAAGACATCAAAACATACTATAATAGCATTGCTTACTACACATCTACTTCTCCTACTTCAAAGAAGCATCTATATCCTTCATGGACTATCGATGCAGAGGGTAGTGTTCAGGAGTCTATGTTGCAGTGTGTTCTCAACTTCAAGCGTATTGAGACTATACACGAAGGTCTTCGTTGGTTTGATGTAAATCGTTATGGTATCACCATTACCCGTCGTGTGATGAATCAAAGCAGTGAGTGCGATCATGTTGTCGATTCTCTTGGTACCAAGGATTTGCGTCGCGCAGTTCAGCTTCCATTTAACATCATCTCTGCAGGACTTGAGAAGAACCCAAGATAAAGTGAAAAGTTTAGAACGAGGAGTGAAGGACCTCACAAAGTTCTTCCTCTTCGAACTAAGTAACAAATAATAGAACAAGAAAATGAAAAAGAATATATTATTCGCTTCGTTGTTGGCTGCATTGTCGTTCGGCTTTGTTTCTTGCTCTGATGATGATTTGTCATCTGAGAGTGTTATCGTTGCCGATAAGGTTGAGAAGACTCCATTAGACTATTGGCTCGACAAGAACTTCACTGCTCCATTCAATATCAATGTGAAGTATCGCTATGAGTATAATGAGACTAGTAACTCTTATTATACAGTGCCTGCAAGATATGATGATGCTGTTATGATGGCTCACATCTTGAAATATTGCTGCATAGATGCTTATGTAGATCTTGTTGGTCTTGAGTTTACTCGTACTTATTTCCCTAAGCTTTTCTATTTCGAGGGCGAGTGGCACTATCGTAATGATGGCTCTTACGAGCTTGGTACAGCCGAAGGTGGACGTAAGATCTTCCTCATGGGTATGAATTATCTTAATGAGTATAAAGACTCGCGTGAGGCTTTGAATACATATTATTTGAAGACCATTCACCACGAGTTTACTCACATCCTTCACCAGACTGTTGAATTCTCTACTGCTTATCAGTTTATTACTACAGACTATAAGGTTGATAAGTGTTTCAATAGAGAATTTGCAGACTTCCTCTCTCGTGGTTTCATCACAGACTATGCACAGAAGAACTATCATGAAGACTTCGCCGAGATGGTTTCTACTTACGTAACCAGCACTGCTGATGAGTGGGAAGCATTGTTGAAGAAGGCTTCGTATGCGCCAGTTAAAGATAAAGATGGTAACTTGGTTTACGATTCAAATGGTTTAGTTGTTGCTGATACTAAAACTAAAGCAAATGGTCGTGACCTTATTGAGCAGAAGCTTAGCATCATGCGTAGCTATATGCAAGATCAGTGGGGTATCGATATTGATGAACTTCGTGCTTCTATCCTTCAGCGTGAAAATGATGTTGTCAATGGTAAGGTAGATCTTAAGAACCTTGACTAATATCGCTACAAGTAAAGTAGATTTTTAATTTAAATAATGAATACCATTATGAATAAGATAATTAAATTATCACTTCTGTTATTGGCTTTGCCTTTGCTCATGACATCATGTCTGAAGGATGACAATGAAGTGTTTGGCGATTCTTCTTCAAAGCGTCTTCAGCAGGCTTTGGAAGAGACTCGCACTGTTTTGCGTAGCTCAGAGAAAGGCTGGGTTATGGATTACTATATTGGTGACAATTCTTCTTATGGTGGCTATGCCTTCGTAGTGAAGTTCGACTCGCTCACCGTAACAGCTTCTTCTGAGTTGACAAAGGGTGCTGCTACATCTTATTATAAGCTCACCACAGATAATGGTCCTGTGCTTACTTTCGATACTTATAATGATGTGTTCCATGCTTTGGCAACTCCAAGTCAGAGTAACTATGAGGGTAATCATGCTGACTATGAGTTCCAGATAGTTTCCGCAACTCCAGAGCTCGTAGTTCTTCGTGGTCGTCGTACAAACAATTATGTATATTTGCATCCTCTTACCACAACTCCAGAAGAGTATCTTGCAAAGGTTGCTGATACAGAGAAGAAGTTTATCGTAGCTTCTCTTTCAACAGATGTTGATGGCAAGAATGTTTCTGCCGAATTTGATATTAACAATCGTCAGGTAAGTTTCTATAGCACTACAGATTCTACATTCTCTAAGAATTGTGCTTTCACATTCACTGATACAGGTGTTAGATTTAATAGTTCTGTAGAAGCTTATGGTAAGACCTTGTCAAACCTTTCTTTCGATCCTGAAACAATGACTTTCACATCTAATGATAAAGGAAGTGAGCAGTTGGCTATCAAGGGACATCTTCCTGCAGATTACGTCTACTACGATCAGATTCCTGGCGACTATGTATTTAGATTCCAGAAGAATGATGGTGAAAAGTATGTAGATTTGGATGTTGACGTAACACTTACACCAAATGAAGATCAGTCAGGCTTCGTTATGAATGGTGTTATTGATGGTTACGGAATCAATCTTAACTACGATAAGGCAAAGGGTATTCTTTATATGGTTCCACAGCCTATTGGTAAAGTATCTTCTGGTAATATGGTTTGGATGTATGGAGCATTATTTGAAGGTGAGAGTGGTTCTATTTCTGAGGTTGGAATGCAGACACTGTGGAATAAAGACCTCCAAAATCCTGTACTTACTTGGAACCCTATAGAAACATTGGATACTCCTACAAACTCATATATCTTTGTAGAATTAACTACAGCAGGTGAATTTGTAGGTCAATATAGAGGTTCTGAAATTACTTTCGCAGGCAATTCCACAATGTTGCATGTTAAGAGCCTTACAAAGAAAACTCCATTCACTGAACATCAAAAATAACTGTAGATAGTCATGAAAAAGATTTTTAATATACTGATGTGCCTTGTCGTAGTAGCCTTCGTTGCTTCTTGTAGCGATGACACCGACAACCCATATGCACACACTTCTTCGATTGTCGTTACAAATACAAATCTGTTATTTGAAGCTACTGCTTCTGATGCTGGTCGCATCGCCTTTACATCAAATGGCAATGTAACAGTTTCTACTTCTGCAGCTTGGGCAAAGGCTGAGATTAAGAATGATAGCGTATTCGTAAGCGTTGAGCAAAACGACACTCGCTATTCTCGTTCGGCTTCTGTAGTACTTCGTGCTAATGGCGACTCTGCTGTAGTTGCTCTTGTTCAGAAGGGTGTAACTCTCCGTATGCCTTCAACAAGCCTCGTTGCTAAAACAAATGATGCAACAAGTGTTTCTTGCGACTATGAGTCAAATGTAGACATGCAGATTGTTCAGAAGCCAGAGTGGGCAGATGTTACTATCGCTGATGGTAAGCTGAAAGTTGACTTCAAGGCTAACAATACTGGTTCTTTCCGTAGAGATGTTGTTGTTATGCGTTCAGAAAACTTTGTTGATTCTTTCTATGTAGGTCAGTACGATTTTGAGAAAGATATCAAGGGTAAGTATAAGCTCACATACTATCGTGACACCACTTATACCACTACTCGTACTCTTACTGCTACAGTTAAGGATAGCACCATCACACTTTCTGGTATGAACCTTAATTTGCCTTACACCTTTGATGAGCAGACAATGTCGTTTGTTCTCGAAACAGGTTCGTATGCTGGTAAGTCTGGTTCTGACTACATCTTCACATTGTTGTTGGATGCAAAGAAAGAGTATAATTGCAACTCAATGTCTGGTCAGCTTTCGCATGATGCTGAAGGCAATGTTGTAGTACCATTTAGAAGCGTTTATGGTGGCATGGAATTCTCAACCATAGGTCTTGTTAAGCTCACAGACAACACCTTTGATGTTACCAAGTTCAATGGTTACTATCAGACTCTCTATAGACCAATACTTACACGTGTTGTGACTAAATAAACAGTGTTTAGGTTTCCGCTTGGGCTATTTTAGCTCAAGCGGAAACTACCTTTTTAATAATATATTAACTATATAACAAACACATGATGAAAAAATTACTAATTGGATTGTTCGCAGTTTTGTGTGTAGGTGGTGCCAACGCACAGCAGCTCGATGTCAATGGTCAGGTTAATAATGCTTCTCCAAGAGTTGTAGCTAAATCTGGCGTGTTGGCTAATGTGTTGGGTCTTGATGCAAAGACACAGCAGACAAAGAAAGCAGATTTTAAGTTGAAAAGTAATCATATCTGGGCAAATGCAAGCCAGATGCAGCAGCAGGCTCGTTTGAACATGCCTATATTGTCAGCTAATGCAAAGGTAGCTAAAGCTGGAAAGGCTGCAGCCGAGGAAGGACTTACTTGGTTCTCTTATATTACATCTAATGATGTAGGTGCTATTGGCTTCGATAACTTGGCAAAAGGTCTTAAAGCTGATTTCCTCGCAGGACAAGACAAATATAATGTGGCTATCATGGTACCAAGCAACTATGCAAAGGCAAAGATTGATTCTGTTGACCTATTTATTTTGAGTGGTTGCCAGTATGATAACCTCACCGTATGGGTTGCTCCTGTAAAATATGTAGAACAGGACGGTAAAAAATATCTTTCTCTCCCTAAGTCGGCAGCAGAAGCAGATGTAAAGTATGTTATTCCTGCAGCAGAAGTAGAAGCTTTGTTGAAAAAGCTTCCTGCTAATAATGTAGGCCCTTTATCTATAAAGCTTCCTACTACTTTCTCTATTCCTGCAGAAGGAGCTCTTGTAGGTTATTCTTTCGATGGTAAGAGTTCTGATGCCCCTGTGGTTTTGGCAGGTACATCTACTGCTGCTGAAGGACTCTTCTTCCAGTATGATTATGAGGGTGAACGCACCTTTGAATCTTTGGGTTCAGTTATAGGTATGAGTCTTGCTATGCAGGTTGGTATGGATGTTTCAGAATGTGAGGCTAACGATGCTACTGTTAGTGCAAACCCTGAGTTGACAACTCTTGTTAATACAAAACAGCAATATCCATTCTATATAACTAACAATAGTGCTAAGCCTATCACTCAAATAACATATTCTATTTCTGTTGATGGCGGCAATGGAGCAGAAAAGAGCTTGGATTTGAGTTCTCCTATCGAATCTATGGAAACAGCTTCTCTTCCATTTACAACAGCTTTCGAAGATGAGGGTGTACACTCTGTTGAACTTAATGTTTCAAAGGTTAATGGAAATACCAACATCAACAAGCAATCTTCAGCAGCGTATTCTATTATCGCTCTTGAAAAGAGTGCCGACCGTGTTTCTGTAGTAGAGGAGCAGACTGGTACTTGGTGTGGATGGTGTCCTCGTGGTCATGTAGCTCTCGACCTTCTTAACAAGCAACTTGGCGATAAGGTTGTTACTCTCGCAGGTCACTTCACAAATAGTGAATCTCAAGTAGATCCAATGAATATCTTAGGTGATAACATTACTTCTCAGGCAGAAGCTTTAGCTGACTATGGCTATGTTGCAATGAACATTTCAAATATGCTTGGTGGCGGTGGTTTCCCTGGCGCTATGTTTGATCGTATTGTTGCTGCTGACCCATATGTTGGAGCTAATACTACTAAGGGTAAGAATGGTACTTATGAGTATGGAGCTACCGACCTTGTAAATCTCCTTAAAGAAGGAAATCCTTCTGAGGCTGATTTCTCTATGACAGCTTCATGGGCTGATGACAAGAATACCGATATTAAGGTTGACCTCACTACTACTTTCAACTACGATCGCTTTGGTTCATTCCCTTATGGTGTAGCTTTCGTACTCTCAGAGAATGGTATGACTGGTAAGGGCGCTACTTGGAAGCAGCTTAACTATTTCAGCAAACTTGCTGGCGTAAAAGGTGCAAGTGATTTCAACAATCCTGATATGGCTGCATGGTTCAAGGGTGGTTCTTATGTTTCAACAACCTACGACAATGTTGTAGTTCAGGCTTGGAATCCACTCGGCAATGCTGCTATTGTTGATAAGTCGAAAACTGATGTTGAGAAGGGTGAAGTTATTCCTTTCAGCACAACCCTTAAAGTTAACTCTGATCTTATCCAGAATTATAACAACCTCACACTCTCTGCATTGCTCGTTAACCTTAATAGCCTTGCTGTAGTAAATGCTGCAAAGGTTGTTCTTGGTAACTGTGCTGCTGGTATCGAGGATGTAAACTCAGAGGCTAACAACAATGTTGTTTCTCGCTACAATGTTAATGGTATGCGCATCAATGGTGCACAGAAGGGCTTGAACATCGTTAAGCTCGCTAATGGCAAGGTAGTGAAAATGGCTGTTAAGTAATTAGACAGATAGATATTTTTCTATAACAAACAATAAAAAAGAAGCGTCAAGCAAATCTCTGCTTGGCGCTTCTTTTTTTTGTATATTGTAGTAGGCTAAATTAGGCATACGTAATACTTGCCCAAGTATCACGTGATACTTGGCGAAGTATTACGTGATACTTTGCAAAGTATCACGTGATACTTTTTTAAGTATTATTTGGTGTGTCTTTTCAGATACCACGAAGTCGTATATTTCGAATGCCCTTTCTATTTCGCTCAGACATATATATTCGTCGGCAGAATGAGAACGGCATGAGCTTCCAGGACCAAGCTTTAGCGATTGCCATGGCATGAGAGCTTGGTCGCTAAGGGTAGGAGAACCGAATGGTTGCAAGCCTAACGATTTGCAACGCTTCACCAAAGGGTGGTCTTCGGCAATATGCGATGAGTGAAGACGGAAGGAGTGTGCCTTGACTTCTGATGAAAGATGGTGGCTAATTATGTCGAATACTTCGTGGTTGGTGTACATTTCGTTGGTGCGCACATCTACAAGCATGGTGCAAGTGTCGGGAACAACATTATGCTGAGTGCCGGCATTTATCACCGTTACCGTCATTTTTGTTGGTCCAAGCAAAGGGCTAACTTTCTCAAACTTATAGTCGCGAAGCCATAGCAAATCGTCCATAGCCTTGTATATGGCATTAACGCCCTCGTTGCGAGCGGCATGTCCGCTTTTGCCGTGAGCAATCACGTCAAGCACCATCAATCCTCTTTCAGCTATTGCTGGCTGCATGTCGGTTGGTTCTCCAACTATGGCAACATCCACCTTTGGCAACTCTGGTATTGCCAGCGATATTCCATCCTTTCCACTCACTTCCTCTTCGGCAGAAGCAAGGTAAATCAGGTTATACTCTCGTGGCTCCAATATCTTTTTGCGGAATATCTGGAGCAAAGTTGTCAGACCTCCGCCACAGTCGTTGCTTCCCAACCCATATAGCTTGTCGCCCTCTATGGTTGGTGAGTATGGGTCGCGAGTCCATGATGCCACCGGTTTCACGGTGTCGATATGGGCATTGAGCAATAGAGTGGGGCGGGCATCGTCGTATTCGGGGTCTATTGTCCACACATTATTCTTTAGTCTATGCACTTCCAGTCCATAGCTTCTGATAGTTTCCTCCATTATGTCGGCAGCCTTGTCTTCGCTTCTGCTTGTAGAAGGAGTGTTGATTAGCAATTTTAGCAACCTTACTGCCTCGTCGGTATATTCTTTGTTGGTCATAGTGTTGTATGTGTTGTTTACATCATTTCAGTTTATATTAATTCATATTGCAAAAATAATTAAAAAACGCCAAGTTCACAACCTTGTGGACCACAAAGTTGTGAACTTTTAATAATAGCTCCATTTGTGCGTCTAAATATGCTTGCATAAAATTGAATATATAACAATTTTTTGATTTTGTTTTGTTATTCCACTCGTTTCTATTAACTTTGCAAATAATAAAAATTTATCATTATGCAGACAATTACGCATCTTTCGGTTCTTGTACACGAACAAGCCAAGAAGTATGGCAATCGCAGTGTCTTTACTTTCCAGTCGTTTGGCAGTAAGCAGTGGAAGCAGGTTTCGTGGAACCAATTCTCACTCAGAGTAAAGCAGGTTTCTAACGCTCTGCTCAATCTCAATGTGAAACCACAAGAGAATATTGCGGTATTTGCACAAAACTGCATACAATATTTATATACAGACTTTGGTGCATATGGTATTCGTGCTGTCAGCATTCCTTTTTATGCTACAAGTAGCGAAACCCAGATTCAATATATGATAAACGATGCCCAGGTAAGAGTGTTGTTTGTCGGTGAACAGGAACAATACGACAAGGCTTTACGGGTGTTTACCCTCTGCCCTTCGCTCGAACGAATTATTATATTCGACGAAAGTGTGCGTATTAGTGCCAACGATCCTAACTCTATGTATTATTCCGACTTCTTAAAACTCGGTGAGGGATTGCCTCGCCAAACGGAGGTGGAAAACCTGTATAAGCAGGCCAACATGGATGATTTGTGTAATATCCTTTATACCAGCGGTACCACAGGTGACTCTAAGGGTGTGATGTTGACTTATGGTCAGTATAATGCTGCTCTTGAGGCTAATGGTGCATGTGTGCCAATCAGAGAGTGCGACCGCTCTATAAGCTTCTTGCCTATTACGCATATCTTTGAGCGCGGATGGTGTTATTTGTGTCTGTCGGTAGGTGCACATGTTATTATCAACACCAATCCAAAGGAAATTCAGCAGTCTATGCGCGAGACACATCCTACCTGTATGTCGTCGGTGCCAAGATTCTGGGAGAAGGTTTATCAGGCTGTTAAGGATAAGATTGATCGCTCAGGAGTTGTAAAGCAGAAGTTGTTTGCCTACGCTCTTTCTGTAGGTAAGAAATATAATATCGACTATCTGAGCCACGCCAAGCGTCCGCCATTGACATTGGCTTTGGAATATAAGATGATGGATAAGGCTGTGTTGAGCCTTGTGCGCAAAACTATGGGATTGGAAAATCCAAATATCTTCCCTACAGCAGGTGCTTATGTATCACCAGAAGTTGAAGAATTTATCCATTCCATCGGACTTAACATGGTGGTTGGCTATGGACTTACAGAGAGTCTCGCAACCGTTACCTGCGACCATACATCAGAGGGCTATACCGTCGGCTCTGTAGGTCGTCCTATCAACAGTATAGAATTGAAGATTGGCGAGAACGACGAGGTATTGCTCAAGGGTCCTACCATCACTCCTGGATATTATAAGCGTGACGCCATTACTGCAGCTTCGTTTACCGAAGACGGATTCTTCAAGACTGGCGACGCAGGATATATTAAGAATGGTGAGCTATTCTTGAAAGAGAGAATCAAAGACTTGTTTAAGACAAGCAATGGTAAATATATCGCTCCTCAGCAGATTGAGGCTTTGCTGTTGGTAGACAAGTTTGTGGAGCAGGTGGCTGTTATTGCTGACCAGCGCAAGTTTGTTTCTGCCTTGATAGTGCCTTCGTATTTGCAGATAGAGGATTGGGCACGCAACAATGGCGTGAAGTTTGAGTCGCGTGAAGACTTATGCGAGAATCCTAAGGTAAGGGCAATGATGAAGGAACGTATAGACACCTTGCAGCAGACACTTTCACACTATGAGCAGATTAAGAGATTCACTCTGCTGCCAAAGCCTTTCACTATGGAGAATGGCGAACTAACAAACACATTGAAGCTCCGTCGACCTCAGGTGAGCAAGAACTATAAGGAGCTGATAGACAAAATGTACGAGGAGTAAAAACAGAAATGATAACATCCGACCAACTAAAAGATGTAGTCGACAGAGTAGATGCACTATATAAATACTTGAATATCGACCAAAAGAAGGTAGAGTTCGAGGAAGAGCGACTACGCACACAGGCACCCGACTTCTGGGAAGACGTGGAGCGTGCGCAGGAGCAGATGAAGAAGGTGAAGAGCATCGAAAAATGGATTGTCGGCTATAATAATGTGAAGCAAAATGCCGACGAACTACAGTTGGCTTTCGACTTCTACAAGGAGGAGCTCGTGACAGAGCAGGAGGTTGACGACGATTATAAAAAGACGATAAAAGCCATCGAAGACCTGGAATTGATGAATATGCTCCGTCAGGAAGAAGACCCTATGGACTGTGTGCTGAAAATCAACTCAGGAGCTGGTGGTACCGAGAGTCAAGACTGGGCGCAGATGCTTATGCGTATGTATATGCGCTGGGCAGAGGCTCATGGATATAAGGTTACAATCTCGAACCTTCAAGAGGGTGACGAAGCAGGTATCAAGAGCGTTACCATGGAGATAGAAGGTGGCGAATATGCCTACGGATTCTTGAAGAGTGAGAATGGTGTGCATCGTTTGGTGCGCGTATCTCCTTTCAACGCCCAGGGTAAGCGAATGACCAGCTTTGCTTCTGTATTCGTGTCGCCTTTGGTAGATGAAACCATCGAGGTGTATGTAGACCCAGCAAGAGTATCGTGGGATACTTTCCGTTCGAGTGGCGCCGGTGGTCAGAATGTTAATAAGGTGGAGTCGGGTGTGCGTCTTCGTTATCAATATCAGGACCCTGACACTGGCGAGGAAGAAGAAATCCTTATCGAAAACACCGAAACTCGCGACCAGCCAAAGAACCGTGCCAAGGCTATGCTCTTGCTGAAGAGTCAACTCTACGACCGTGCTATGCAGAAGCGATTGGCAGAGAAGGCTAAGATAGAAGCGGGCAAGAAGAAGATAGAATGGGGTAGCCAGATACGCAGTTATGTCTTCGACGACCGCCGTGTGAAAGATCATCGCACAAATTATCAGACCTCGGATGTGGATGGTGTGATGAATGGCGATATCGATCCTTTTATCAAGGCTTATCTTATGGAGTTTCCAAGTGAGGAATAAAGCCTCACATATTATTATACTATAACTAACCTAAGCCATAAACTCCAATGTGATTATTCACGTACTCTCTCTTAGACGAGGGAGGTTGGAGCGAGGCTGATAATCTTATTTGTTATGAGCCAAAAAAACAAAATTCGTCACGCTAAGCGTGAAGCACAACAGGAAGAACAAGGAAAGAAAGTCGTAAGATGGGTGTTCGGCGTATTGGTAGCGTTGGCTCTCATTTACATGGTTTATTCAATATTCATGTTACAATAATGAGTGGAATAGAAATTGAAAGAAAATTCCTTGTTAAGAAAGGCGGTGCTTACAAGAGTGCCGCCTTTTCAAGTAGTCATATCGTGCAGGGATATATTCCTTGCGATGCCGCAACAGTCCGTATTCGCATTCGCGACGAAAAGGCTTACCTAACAATAAAGGGTAAGTCGAAGGATGGTATCGGAAGATATGAGTTTGAAAAGGAAATAGAAATGGAGGAGGCACGCAACCTAATGAACCTATGTTCGGGTGGCGTGATAGACAAGCGTCGCTACTTGGTGAAGAGTGGCAGTCATGTGTTTGAAGTCGACGAGTTCTATGGCGACAATGAAGGTCTTGTAATGGCAGAAGTAGAACTTGGCGCTGTTGACGAACCTTATGAAAAGCCCGATTTCATCGGTCCTGAGGTTACTGGCGACAAGCGCTTCTATAATAAGCACATGCTTAAATATCCTTTCTCGCTTTGGCGTGAAGATATACCACAAGACTACCGATAGCTGTTCCTATCATCACACCGATGCTGTTGGCAATCCAGTCTATCCAATCACCGCTGCGAATGCCACCAGTACAATATGCCTGTGCCAATTCTATTAAGCCCCCCATAATAATTGGTAATAACACTCCTCCTATAGCCAAACGCTTGATGTTTGGCTTGATATGGCGGTAGGCATATTCTGCAAATATCACAGAGCATAGCGAACCATACATCACAAAGTGTGTCCATTTATCTATCATGGGCACATCGTCGAGTGGTGTTTCAGGAATAGGAATGAGACAAATTATCCATATTGCTACTACGAGAAACAACGAGATGGGGTATTTCTTGATATATTCTTTCATTTGATTATGATATTTATGCAAAGGTACGCAGTTTTATTCATATCTATTAGTAAAATACTCTGAAATGTTATTTTTATAGAGATATTTTTTATACTTTTGCACCTTATAAGGGGCTTTAGTGATAAGATTGAAACTTGACAGTCCTTATTTTTATACAAATTGGAAAGAAGATGAAAGAACAAAGAGCAAATTTCGGAAGTAAATTAGGAATGATACTTGCAACGGCAGGTGGCGCTGTAGGCTTGGGTAATGTATGGCGTTTTCCATATATGGTTGGCGACAATGGTGGTGCTGCCTTCTTGGTGGTATACATCTTTTGTGTGTTGTTGCTCGGCATTCCATGTATGCTTAGCGAATTTATTATCGGTCGCCATGGCGCATCAAATACCTTTAGAGCTTATGATAAGATTTCTGGTGGTTCGGCATGGAAGTATGTCGGATTACTTGGTGTTATTACTGGTTTCTTGATAACAGGATACTATGCTGTGGTGGCTGGATGGTGCTTGCAATATATCTTTGCATCAATGGTAGGAGAGCTGAAAGGCGACCCTCAATATGTCATGCAATACTTTAGTGACTTCTCAAAAGACCCCATTCGTCCGCTGTTTTGGACGGTCGCTATTATCGTGACTGCTCACTTCGTGATTATTCATGGTGTTAGAGGTGGTATAGAGAAAGCATCTAAACTCATGATGCCAACACTCTTCGTGCTGCTCGTGGTTATTGTCGTTGCTTCGTGCATGCTACCAGATGCAGGTAAAGGCGTAGTCTTCCTTTTCCATCCTGATTTCTCAAAGATGACGAAGAATATGTTTCTTGCTGCTTTGGGTCAATCGTTCTATTCTCTGTCTATAGCCATGGGATGTATCTGTACCTATGCTTCATACTTCAGCAGACAGACAAATCTTCTGAAGTCAGCTTTGCAGATTTCTGTTATCGACACTATGGTAGCCATACTCGCAGGTTTGATGATCTTCCCTGCTGCTTTCTCTGTAGGAGTAAATCCAGACAGTGGACCATCGCTGATATTCATCACCTTGCCAAATGTATTCAATGATGCTTTTGCCACAATGCCTGTTATTGGATGGATAATTTCATTGTTGTTCTATCTGCTCTTGTCGGTTGCAGCCCTCACTTCATTGATGTCGCTACATGAGGTTAGCACTTCTTTCTTCTTTGAAGAGTTGCATATCAGCAGAAAGAATGGCGCTTTGATTGTTACCATAACATGTAGTATTATCGGAGCTTTCTGCTCTCTTTCGATTGGCGGAAGAGATTGGCTTACTGTCGGTGGAATGGCACTTTTTGATTTGTTTGACTTTGTTACAGGTCAGATATTCCTTCCTGTAGGCGGTATGTTGACATGCGTATTCCTTGGATGGTTCGTGCCAAAGAAACTCGTTCGCGATGAGTTTACAAACTGGGGAACAGTATCAGGTGCACTATTTGGTGTATACCTATTCCTTATAAGGTTTATCTGCCCATTGGCAATATTGGCAATATTCTTGCATCAGTTGGGAGCTTTTTAAGTGAAGAACGAAGAGTGAAGAGTGAAGAATTTAAGTGAAGAGTGAAGAATTATATAGTTTTGAATGATAAATTTGAGAGAATAAAATATAGATAATGGAACAAAGAGGAAAGTTTGGAACTAAGATAGGCGTGATCCTTGCTACTGCAGGTTCCGCAGTGGGGTTGGGTAATATATGGCGATTCCCATATATGACAGGACAAGATGGAGGTGCAGCCTTCATATTGATATATCTTGTATGTATGTTGTTCTTAGGAGTGCCTGGAATGATAGCCGAGTTTGTTGTTGGTCGTCATTCTGCATCTAATGCCGTACGTGCATATAAGAATCTTGGTAATGGTAAGCCATGGCATATTATCGGTGTAATCGGTGTTTTTACAGCAACTGTTATTCTTGGCTTCTATGCTGTGGTGGCTGGTTGGTGCTTGCAATATCTCTTTTCTTCGTTGATGGGACAAGTGAATGGAGATGCAGATTATGTGAAGACATATTTCGTTGAGTTCTCTACTGATGCAGTACGACCAATGGTGTGGACAGTGGCTTTTATCTTGATTACTCATTTTGTAGTGGTTAGAGGAGTGCGTCGTGGAATTGAAAAGGCTTCTAACTTGCTTATGCCAACTCTATTTATCCTGCTGTTGATACTTGTTGTGGCATCGTGTATGTTGCCTGGAGCATGGAAAGGAATAGACTTCTTGTTTCGTCCCGACTTCTCGAAGCTCACCAAGAATGCATTCCTTGACGCATTAGGACAGTCGTTCTTCTCGTTGTCGTTGGGTACTGCATGCCTTTGCACTTATGCTTCTTACTTTAGTCGCACAACAAATCTTGCTAAGTCTGCCCTGCAGATAGCTTGCATCGATACTATTATCGCTATTCTTGCAGGTTTGATGATATTCCCTGCAGCATTCTCAGTAGGAGTAAATCCAGATAGTGGTCCGTCTCTGTTGTTTATTACTTTGCCTAATGTCTTTCAAGAAGCATTTGGCTCTTTGCCAGTAGTAGCTTATATAGTATCTGTGATGTTTTATGCTTTGTTGGCTTTGGCTGCACTAACCAGTACTATATCTATGCACGAGATCGGTACAGCTTTCTTCTATGAAGAATTACATATTACCCGCAAGAAGGGTGCCGCTATAGAAACAATTTTAGCCGTATTCATCGGAATATTATGCTCGCTATCATGTGGCGCGGTAAAGATAAATGTGTTTGGTGTAGACTTCCTAAGCGCTTGCGACTATTTCACTTCGAATATATTAATGCCAATAAGTGCGTTGAGCACATCGCTCTTTGTAGGTTGGTATATTCAGAAGAAAACTGTTCACGATGAATTTACTAACTGGGGAAATACAAATGCTAAGGTGTTTGGCTTATGGCTCTTTGCCGTTCGCTTTGTTTGTCCAGTCTGTATTGTGGTGATATTCCTTCGACAGATGGGGATATTATAAACAGGCATTTTATAAGGATGTAATATAATAATCTATCAAATATGGAGTGGAGAGAATTCTTTTATTTCAATAGGTCAGACCGTTCGGTAGTATTGTCGATAATAGTGTTTGCAGCAGTTGTATGGCTGTTGGTGGTATTCTTCGACAATACCGATGAAGTGGGTAAAATTGGCACCGTAGTATCACAAGATTCTGTTGGGTATAAAGCAACGGCAAAAGGCTTTTCTGCAGAAGAAGACGCCAAACCATATTATTATAATGTAGGAGATGTAAAAGTTGAACGCTTTCCGTTTGATCCTAATACTGCTGATAGCACACAACTTCTGCGTCTTGGTCTTCAACCATGGCAAGTGAGGAATATATATAAGTATAGAGCTGCAGGCGGACTTTATTCGCGGCCAAGCGATTTTGCTCGATTGTATGGGCTTTCTGCTAAGCAATATAAGGAGCTTGAACCATATATTCATATTTCCGCAGACTATCGTCCTGCTCAGGAAATGGCTGTTAAGGATGAAGTTGTTCACTCGAAAGATACCGCAAGATATCCACATAAGATAACACTTCAGCAACGTATTGCCATTAATAATGCTGATACCACCTTGCTTAAGCGAATACCGGGAATTGGCTCTTACTATGCTCGAAAGATAGTAGATTATCGTAAGCGTCTTGGTGGCTTCGTTAGTTTAAAACAGTTGAAGGAGATTGATGGATTCCCAGAGAGTACTTTGCAATATATGTGTATTCCTGATGGCGGAGTAAGGAAGATTAAAGTAAACAAGCTTACTTTGAATCAGCTAAAAGCACACCCATATATTAATTTCTATCAGGCTCGAGATATCATAGAATATCGTAGATTGCGAGGACCATTGACGAGTATAGACAATCTGAAATTTCTTCCTGATTTCACTCCTGATGTGATTGAGCGACTGCGACCATATATGGAATATTAACTTTAAAAAGAAATAAAATGCAGATAGAATTTCGTATTCTTCAGATATTTCTATAACTTTGCAAGGAATTAAAAAGTCGATAATAGATATTTATGAATAGTAGAAACAGAATAATAGGTATGCTGATAGCCATCATCTTTATGATGGTGTTGCCTTCATGTGCCTTTGCCGACTCTGCTTCCGACTATAGTAAACATCATGAAAAAGACCTATTAAAGGATGCTGCATCGGATGCCGATTCGCAGAATTCTGCCATGTGGGGCGATGCTGTATTGCCAGTGCAAGTATGTGCGCCACGTGTTAGTCGCACTATTGTTTCTTTTGAGCCTTCACCATTTAATGCCCATTTTATCGCATTAAATGATAATTATTCAACTACACAATCTTATACTTTTATTCCTACAGGAGCTGCTAAGGCTCCTCACTATCTCTTTTGCCCACGTTATTATTATGTAATAGCGTTGAGGCATATTCTGTGTTAGATTCTTGGTTTTCACTTGCAAACAAAGAATTTAATAACAGATTAAAAACAAAGAGATTTTATGGTAAAGATTAAGAATCTGGAAATGGCTCCTGCCGTTTCTGCTAATAATGATATTAAGATAACTTCCGCTTTCTGCGGATTTGTAGAGAACGCTGTATATTTGCCAACAAATAGCAAAGTGTCGGCTCATACTTTTGACTATGCTCCAGATAAAGGACGAGAAATGGCAAGTGCTTCGGCTAAGTCGGTAGATGAAATAGAACGTTTTATGAAATCTGGTAAGGTTGCAGAAAGTGTAGCTATAGGTAATGTGAGAGCTGAAGTCTGTATGTCGAAAGATAAGCAGTTTATAATATACCAGTGGTTCCATTTCGAAGACTTCCATTATAAACCAATGTCTAAACCTATCTCGTATAGTGAGCACGATGCAGAGATAGTAAGTCAAATGTTTGGACTTTAATAATATCTTCCTCTATAGCCTTTAATGTAGGGTTATATTTAAAGGAAAAGGCGTAAGGAGAAATATTATTCTTCCTTGCGCCTTTTATGTCGGGATGACCAGATTCGAACTGGCGACATCTACGTCCCGAACGTAGTGCGCTACCAACTGCGCTACATCCCGATTCTTTTGCAAAGGTAGTGCAAATGAGTGGAATGACAAAAGAAAGACGCAGTTTTCTTTTTCATTCCCGAATGCAGCTTACCTAATTTAAAGGTAGTGCAAGTGAGTGGAATAACAAAACAAAACACGAAGTTTTTGTTTTTTATTCCCGAGCGCCGCCAACCTTTGAACAAGGCTGTTTTCTTATTTTTATTTTCACTTTTATCAATAAAAATTTGGTAGTTTGATATAAAAGATGTACCTTTGCACTCGCTAAAGTCAAAATGACTATTTAGTAAGTATGGTGCCATAGCTCAGTTGGTAGAGCAAAGGACTGAAAATCCTTGTGTCCC